>Ga0247831_1000542_pt1 | contig 81466 bp, 81 predicted proteins | sample LaCruzMarch2015__9_FD_192406 | JGI IMG/M metagenome (GOLD analysis project Ga0247831, IMG submission 192406) | Freshwater microbial communities from meromictic Lake La Cruz, Castile-La Mancha, Spain - LaCruzMarch2015_1m | ecosystem: Environmental > Aquatic > Freshwater > Lake | place: Spain...
AATCATCAAGTTTTACGTCAACAAGGTTTCTTAACCAGAGACTCCCGAGTAGTTGAAAGAAAAAAATACGGCTACAAAAAAGCCAGAAAAGGTCAAACCTATCGCAAAAGATAGTTGGATTTTTTTTGGAAATAATCAAAAAAAATCCAATATTTTGTTAAATATTTTTTTTAAATAACCATTCAATAGCTATGAAATTTTTTCTTGATTCAGCCGACATTAACGAAATTATCCAAATTTCTTCTTATGGCTTAATTGATGGTGTAACTACCAACCCAACTCTTATTGCCAAATCTGGTGGCGATTTTAAAGAAACGATCGCCAAAATATGCAATATAGTTGCAGGGCCAGTAAGTGCCGAGGTTGCTTCTGTCGAATATGCACAAATGATAAAAGAGGGTGTTGAATTAAGCAAAATAGCCAAAAATGTTTGCATCAAACTGCCTTTAACTCTCGATGGTCTAAAAGCTTGTCGTTATTTTTCCGACAAACAAATATCAACCAATGTAACCTTATGTTTTTCTGCCTCTCAAGCCTTGTTGGCAGCAAAAGCTGGAGCAACTTTTATTTCTCCGTTTGTTGGTAGATTAGATGACATTGGGCAAGATGGTCTTGAGCTTATTTCTGAAATTGTGCAAATTTTTAGCAACTATCCACAAATTACCACCCAAGTTTTGGTTGCATCAGTAAGGCATCCAATTCATATAACTGCTACTGCCAAAATGGGGGCCGATGTGGCAACTTTACCTGCTAAAGTTTTTATGCAACTAGTCCAGCATCCGCTCACTGCCAATGGTTTGGCAACTTTTGTTGCCGATTGGGCGAGCACTGGTCAAAAAATTATCGATTAATGAGTTTAGAAAATGCAAATTGTTGGCTTAATATCAACAAGCCAATTGGTTTTTCTTCTGCAAAAGTCGTGGCAATAATTAAAAAATTAACTAAAGCAAAAAAAGTTGGTCACGGTGGCACACTTGATCCTTTTGCTAGCGGAGTTTTGCCTGTTGCTTTAAATAAGGCTACCAAAACTTCTCAAAATATGATGGATGCCAAAAAACAATATCTTTTTACCATAACTTTTGGTGAGTTTCGCGATACCGATGATTGCGAAGGAAAAGTGGTAAAAACCAGTCAAAACAGAGCCTCTGCTTGGCAAATTATGCAATTTTTACCAAAATTTGTTGGCAAAATCAAGCAACAACCTTCTAAATTTTCTGCCCTCAAAATCAATGGCAAAAGAGCCTATCAACTCGCAAGAGCAGGGGTTGATTTTGCTACTCCTTTACGCGAAATAGAAATTTTTTCTTTACAAATGTTAAGTTATAGTTATGACTCTGCCGAATTTATGGTAGAATGCAGTAAAGGAACTTATGTGAGAACTTTGGCTTATGATTTATGCACCAAGCTTAATATTTGTGGCTTTGTTAGCCAATTAACCAGAACAAAAGTTGGCGATTTTTTATTGACAGAAAGTATTACTATTGACGATTTAATACCAATTCCATAAATAAATACCACACTTCGATCTGAATTTCTCTTCTTGTAGAAGGGAAATTTAGATCGAATGCGGTGCAAAATTCCCCTTCCTGTGGAAGGGGTGGCGACCGCAAGGTCGACGGGGTAGTGTTGGTAGCCGATCGCAGATGTTTTTTCGAAGAGATCTTACCGTGTGTTGCCGACACTACCCCGTCCGCTATCGCGGCCACCCCTTCTGCAAGAAGGGGAATTTTACACCAAGAACTACTTACCACTCCGCACCAAAAGAAGGGGAATTTAGATCGAAATTGTTTTATATTCAAAATCTTTATCTGTTAATTTTGCTAATAAGTTGGGTAAAAAATAATCGAGTTGTTCTTTTAAAGAGTAGGGCGGATTGATAATTAACATACCGCATTTTTGCATTTTATTGCCAAGAATAAAATTGTTAATGCCAATATTAACTTGCATAATTTCGGTAAAATTTAATTTTTTAATTTCATCGATAGTTTTTGCTAAAATTTCGGTTTGTGAAGTGATTGGATACCACCATAAATAAACTCCGTTAGCAAATCTTTGTTTTGCTTCTTTTAGAGCTAAAACACTATTTTGATAGTCGAGACTGATGGGAAGGTTGATTTTTTCGTATGGCGGATCGATTAAGGCTAAACATCTTTTTTGCAATGGCGGTAGTTTGGTTTTTAACAAATCAAAACCGTTCATAGAATAAGTAAAAATTTTTTTACTACCAGCAAAATTTCTTTTTAATTGATAATAAGTTTCTTGATTTTTTTCTGCTACAATCATTTGCCAATTTTCTGATTTTTTTTGCAAAATATATTTCATTAACAAAGAAGATCCAGCATAAAATTGGAGGTTTTTGGCTAAATTATCAACAGAAGTTAAGTTGATTTTGGCCAATATTTGCCAAAAAACATTTGGCATACTTGTAACAAAATTTGCTTGATTGATTAAACGATAAACACCCTGATTGCTCTCAATATTTTGTTGATTTAATTGATATTTGCCAAGGCCGGCATGGGTATCAATTGCTAGTAAAGGTTTTTCTTTTTGTTGCAAATAATCGAGGCAACAACATAAAACACAATGTTTAAATAAATCGGCAAAATTGCCAACATGAAAAGAATGTTGATAATTCATATGATGTTAAGATCCAAATTTGCTAATATTTTCAATAAAATAATCGACTAAATTATTATTATGTTTTATTTCGGTAGTTTCGTTGCTAAATTTAAAATCTTTGTTTTCGTTGTTAAGATTATAAAACTCTAGATCTTTGACGGTGTCAAGATTATCGAAAGTGATTAATAAAATTTTTCTATCCACTGCTTTGGGTTTAAAAAACAGAAAATACTTAATTTCTTCGGAGAAATATAAAAAATGCTCTTTGTTGTTGAGTTTAAAATAAATCGTTGGACTACCTAAATAATCTAAAACCGTTCTTTTTGAAGAAACATTTTTTTGTAATAAATTTGTTTGATAAGCATCAAACATATAGCCGTGTTTTTCATAGCGAGCAACACAAGAAGTGAGGGTGATTAGTATTAAATAAAAAAATCGTAAAATCATATTGCAATTTGAAAAAAAGGCATTAAGCTTAAATTATATAAAATGTTATTTTGTATTGCTTTGGCACTACACAATAATAATACCATTTCAACTTTAAAATTAACTATTCTAACTTTATTTTTTTGGCTAAAAAACTTCAAAAAGCCTCAAGTTATATGAGTATATAACTTTCGTTTTTTAAAGTTTTTATCTCAAAAAAATTTTGTTAGAATAGTTAATTTTAAAGTTGAAATGGTATAATTTTACAAGCTATTTTTTATTATCACATGTTTTTTTTAAAATAATGCTGATATAATCTTTAATATAATTTATAATAATCATTTTATCATATGGCAGTTCCTAAAAAGAAAAAATCTAGTTCAAAAAGCGGTATGAGAAGAGGTAGCAATGGCACCTTTAAAGCTGATTTTGCTAATGTTATCGTCGATCAAGAAAGTGGTGAGTTTAAACTCCCTCATCATATTGTTAACGATACTTATAAAAACGGCAAACTTCAAATAAATCTTAAAAAAAGAGCTAAAAAAGAACAATCTGACAAAGAAAAAGCAGAAAATAATCCAGAAGAAAACGAAATTAACAAAACTCAATCAGAGTAGAAGGTGTCTGAATTTATCATCGCTTTAGATTGCATGGGTGGCGATAAGGCTCCGCAAATTGTAATTGAAGGAGCCGATATTGTTGCTAGCAAACATGCTAATATTAATTTTTTGCTTTTTGGCGATTCAAAAAAGGTATTGCCAATAATAAATCACTGTCGCCATTTAAAAGGTCGATTTGATTTTATTCATACCGATGAATTTGTCTCATCTTCTGAAAAGCCTTCGGTTGCTTTGCGAAAACTCACAAAATCTAGTATGAGGTTGGCAATTGATGCTGTGAAAGAAAAAAGGGCTATGGCAGTTGTTTCTGCTGGCAACACAGGTGCTTTAATGGCAATTGCTAAATTAGTGTTAAGAACTTTACCCACAATTAGTCGCCCAGCTATTGTAACTTCTGTTCCTAACAAAAAAAATAAAGGCACTGTTTTGTTAGATATGGGTGCCAATATTGAATGTGATGCTAATTTATTATTTGAATTTGCAATAATGGGCAAGGCTTTTGCTAATTATGCTTTAAACATTGCAAATCCAAAAATTGGGGTTTTAAATGTTGGCTCAGAAGAGCTAAAAGGCAATAATCATGTGCAAAATGTGGCAAATATGCTTAAAAATAGCACTATGGCGAGTAATTTTTGTGGCTATGTAGAAGGCGACGATATTGTGAAGGGAGAAGTTGATGTAGTGGTAACCGATGGTTTTACTGGCAATGTTGCTTTAAAAACTATTGAAGGCACGGCAAAATTTATTTCTTCTGTAATAAAAGATGGTTTCACTTCTTCTTGGTTGGCAAAAATTGGTTATATTTTGTCTTCTGTTTCTTTAAATAATGCCATCAAAAAAATTGATCCCAGAATGCATAATGGTGCCATGTTAATTGGCTTAAATGGCATTGCAGTGAAAAGCCACGGTAGCACTGATGCTGTTGGTTTTGCTAATGCTATTATGGTGGCAAACAATTTAATAGTTAACAAAATAAATGAAAAAATTATTGCAGATCTTAATCAAAACAAAGATTGTCTAAATGATTTTCATCAAGTTCAGTCAATTAATCAAACAAATTAAATATGACTATTTCTGCTAAAATAGTTGCAACTGGCTCTTATTTGCCAGAAAAAATATTAACCAATCATGATTTATCAAAAATTGTTGATACTGATGATGCTTGGATAACCGAAAGAACTGGCATCAAACAAAGAAGAATTGCCGAAAAAAATCAACTCACCTCCGATTTAGCTTGTTTGGCATATTTTGATTTAGTTAAAAATCATCATATTTCTGCTCAACAAATTGAGGCAATTATTGTGGCTACCACCACTCCAGATCTCACCTTTCCTGCTACCGCCACCACTGTACAGGCAAAAATTGGTGCATCGAAAGCCTTTGCTTTTGATGTTTCTGCTGTTTGTTCGGGTTTTGTTTATGCCTTAACAATTGCCAATGCTTTAATTTTGGCAAAACAAGTTAAAAATGTGTTGGTTATTGGTGCAGAAACAATGTCTAGAATTGTTGATTGGCAAGATCGCAATACTTGTGTTTTGTTTGGCGATGGTGCTGGTTGTGTTTTTTTAGAAGCCAGCAATCAAGAAAATGTTGGTATTTTATCTAGCAATCTAAACTCTGATGGCACTTTAAATAATTTGTTGCAAACCAATGGCGGGCCTTCTTTTAACGGTTCTGTTGGTTATGTAACAATGCAGGGAAAAGAAGTTTTTAAACATGCTGTCGATAAAATGACTCAATCTGTTTTAACCACCTTAACACAAATTGGTTTGTCAACAAACGATATAGATTTATTAATACCTCATCAAGCCAATTTACGCATTTTGCAAGGAGTTATGCATAAACTGCAACTTCCGCAAGAAAAAGTTATTATAACCGTGCAAGATCATGCCAACACCTCGGCGGCCTCTATTCCGTTGGCTCTTGATTTTGCCTGCAAAAATAACAGAATTAAAAAAAATGATTTAGTGGTTTTAGAAGCATTGGGGGGTGGTTTAACTTGGGGCAGTATGGCAATTCGATGGTAAAATCATATCAAAACAAGCGGTTAAAATCTCTTGTTAAGTAGAATTAAACTAAAAAAATAATGGAAGAAAAATTTATTAAGGTTGTTGGTGCCAAAGAGCATAATCTAAAAAATGTAAGCATTTCTATACCTAAAAATCAATTGGTGGTAGTTACTGGTCTTAGCGGATCGGGCAAATCTTCTTTGGTTTTTGACACTATTTATGCCGAAGGTCAGAGAAGATTTATCGAAAGCCTTTCTTCTTATGCTAGGCAATTTTTAGATATGCAAGACAAGCCAGATGTCGAATCTATTTCTGGTCTATCGCCAGCAATTGCTATCGATCAAAAAACTACTTCTAGAAACCCAAGATCAACTGTTGGCACTGTTACAGAAATTTACGATCACTATCGCTTGTTATTTGCAAGAATTGGCGTTCCTTATTCGCCAGAAACTAATCAACCAATTCAAAGTCAATCATCTTCGGTGATTGTTGATAAAATACTTTCTTTGCCACAAAAAACAAAAATTTATTTATTAGCTCCAATTGTAAGAGGGCAAAAAGGCGAGTTTCGCAAAGAGATGATGCAAGCCAGAAAACAGGGTTTTCAAAGAATAAAAATTAATGGTAAAATTCACGATCTTAACGATATTTTACCAATCTTAGATAAAAATAAAAAACATAATATAGAAATTATTATCGACCGTTTGGTGGTAGGAAATGATTTAGGCAATAGATTGGCCGATTCTGTTGAAACCGCCCTAAAAGCTGGTGATGGCTTGATTTATCTTGAAATTGTTGATTTGCCAAACTCCACTCAATCTAAACCAGAAGTAAAAATAATTTCTGATATTTCTGAGATTCAAAACGGTAATTTAGTAGTGTTTAGCGAAAAATTTTGTTGCCCAGTCTCTGGTTTTACCATTACCGAAATTGAACCAAGATTATTTTCTTTTAATTCTCCGTTTGGTGCTTGCAAACAATGCGACGGCTTGGGTATGGAAAAATATTTTTCTCCCGATTTACTTATTGAAGACGAAAATTTAACCATCAGGCAAGGTGCTATCAATATTTTACAGGGTTTTGGCTCTTATGAAAGATTTTTTCAACATGTTATTATGGCAATGTCGGTAAAATATGGCTTTAATCTTGACACTCCTTTCAAAAAAATACCAGACGATATAAGACAAAAAATATTTTACGGCACCGATGGCGAAGAAATCGAACTAAAAATCGAAGACGGTTTAAAAACAATAAAAATTAAAAAACCTTTCGAAGGAATTGTTAATTATCTGAAAAAACAATTAAACGATATCAACAACGAATCGGCTTCTGATGAATTGGCAAAATTTCAAGCAACCAGACCTTGTCAATCTTGTGGCGGTCATCGTTTAAACGAACAGTCTTTGGCAGTAAAAATTGCCACCTTAAACATTGGTCAAGTAAGCAGAATGTCGGTTGAAAAATCTTGTCAATGGTTTTTAGATTTGCCAAAATATCTCACTTCTACTCAAAATCAAATCGCCGAAAGGTTGTTAAAAGAAATAAACAGGCGATTAGGTTTTTTAAAAAATGTTGGCCTCGAATATTTAACCATCAATCGCGAATCTGGCACTTTATCGGGCGGTGAGGCACAAAGAATCAGGCTTGCCTCGCAAATTGGCTCGGGTCTTTCTGGGGTGCTTTATGTGTTAGACGAGCCTTCTATTGGCCTGCATCAATCTGACAACAACAAACTAATTGGCACTCTCAAAAACTTAAGAGATCTTGGCAATTCGGTGATAGTGGTTGAGCACGACGAAGAAATGATGAGAGAAGCAGAATATTTAATCGATGTTGGCCCAGGGGCGGGTATTCATGGTGGCAATATTATTGCCGAAGGAACTCCGCAAGAAGTTTGTCAAAACGAAAATAGCATTACTGGTAAATATTTAAGTGGCAAAAAAACTATTGAGGTGCCAAAAATCAGAAGAGAAATCGATCAAACCAAAATAATTAGCTTAAAAGGAGCTACTCTTAACAATCTTAAAAATATTACTTTTGATTTACCGCTCAAAATATTTGCGGCGGTTTCGGGCATTTCTGGTGGTGGAAAATCTAGTTTGATTATCAAAACACTATTTCCTGCTCTTGATCGTATTGTCAATCGTAGCAAAGCCAATCCCGGACCTTACCAAGGCATTTATGGTCATCATTTAATTGATAAAATCATTGAAATCGACCAATCTGCGATTGGCAGAACTCCACGATCTAACCCGTGCACCTATATTGGTGCCTTTACTTTTATTCGAGAATTTTATACTAATTTGCCCGAATCAAAAGCGAGAGGCTATAAAGTTGGCAGATTTTCGTTTAATGTGAAGGGCGGTAGATGTGAAACTTGTCAAGGTGACGGTATGATAAAAATTGAAATGCACTTTTTGCCCGATGTTTATGTAAAATGCGAAACCTGCGGTGGCAAACGATATAATCGCGAAACTCTAGAAATAAAATATCGAGACAAATCTATTTCCGATATTCTTCAAATGACCGCCGAAGATTGTGCTAAATTTTTTGCTCACATTCCACATATTTACGAAAAATTTAAGTCTTTGTGCGATGTTGGTTTGGGCTATATTAAAGTTGGGCAAAGTGCCACCACTCTTTCTGGCGGTGAAGCACAAAGAATTAAATTGGCAAAAGAATTAAGCCGTAAGGCCACGGGAGATACCCTTTATATTCTCGACGAACCAACAACTGGTTTGCATTTTGAAGATATCAATAAATTATTAACCGTTTTGCATAAGTTGGTTGATGCTGGTAATTCAATTTTAGTGATCGAGCACAATCTTGATGTCTTAAAAACCGCAGATTGGATTGTTGATATTGGGCCTTGCGGTGGCGAAAAAGGTGGCTATATTGTTGCCAAAGGCACTCCCGAAGAAGTGGCAAAAAACCAAGATTCTGTCACCGGAAAATATCTAGCGAGAGTTTTGTAAAATATGAAAAATCTTTCTTCTTTACAATTAGCTCAAGAATTAATTAAAATTCCGTCTTATAGCGGTTACAACCAAGAAGTTTTGTTGTTGATCGATGGTTATCTTAGTAATTTTGGTTTTGTTTGCGAGCATCTTAATTTTGATGGCGATGATTCTTATAAAGTCAACAATTTGCATGCTCTTTATAATCCTAAAAAACATCAAAAAACTCTATATTTTGCAGGCCATACCGATGTAGTAAAAGAGGGCAGGGTGCAAGATTGGCTTTATCCTCCTTTTTTAGCAACAGTTGCTGAAAATAAATTATACGGCAGAGGGGCTTGCGATATGAAATGTGCCATTGCTTGTTTTATGGTGGCGGTAGAAAATTTTTTGCAACAATGCCCAGAGCCTAATTTTGGTATTGGTTTTTTAATTACCAACGACGAAGAAAACGACAGCATTAACGGCACCAAAAAAGTTTTAGATTGGATGAAAAATCAACATCTTTCCATCACTTATTGTTTGGTTGGCGAGCCAACTAACCCCAGTAAATTTGGCGAAGTAATTAAAATTGGCAGAAGAGGTTCGGTGAGTTTTAACCTAAAAATTATTGGCAAACAAGGGCATGTCGCCTACCCAGATATCGCCCTAAACCCCATCACTATTGCTTTTAATTTGGCTAAAACCTTAAAAGATCACTATCTCGACAACGGCAACCAGTTTTTTGATAAAAGCAACCTAGAATTTACCAGTTTTATTTCGCAAAATTTAGGTAGCAATGTTATTGTCAACGAAGTTGATTTGGCTTTTAATGTGAGATTCAATAATTCACACACAGGGCAACAAATTGTTGATTTGGTGCAATATGTGTGTAGCAAAACTATTTCACCTGCCACTTATTATTTACAGCACAAAATTAGTGGCGAAGCTTTTTTAAGTAAACCACAATTTTTGGCCGAAATCACCAAACAAGCTTGTTTTGAAATTACCAATCTCAAAACAGAATTTAGCACTAGCGGTGGCACTTCTGATGCTCGATTCATCAAAAATTATGCCCAAGAAGTAGTTGAAATTGGTTTGGTCAACGAAACTGCCCACAAAATCAACGAATTTGCTTATTTATCAGAAATTGAGCAACTCACCAAAGTTTATTATAATATTTTACAAAAAATAGAAAAAAATTAGTAATACCATTTCCACTAATTAAAACCACACTTCGATTTAAATTCCCCTTCTGCAAGAAGGGGTGGCACGAAGTGCCGGGGTAGTGTCGGTGGCAGTTCTCGGTCAGAATTCCCCTTCTCGCAGAAGGGGTGGCGACCGAAGGTCGACGGGGTAGTGTTGGGAGACGATCGCCGATGGTTTTTTCAAAAGATCTTACAGTGTGTTGCCGACACTACCCCGCCCGCTATCGCGGCCACCCCTTCTAAAAAAGGGGAATTTGCCCCCAGTTCTGCTTGACAACACTACCCTTGCAGAAAGTTTTCTGGAATTTTTTTATTGCTGTTAAGGCCACCAATGTCTTTTAGTGTGTGTAGTTTTTGCACCAAATTTCCTTTGCCTTCGGTGATTTTTTTTTGAGCTAAGTTATAATAATTATCTGCTTTCTTAATTGCTTTGCCGATTTCTTCTAGATTTTCTAAAAATGCTACCGATTTTTCATAGATAGAATCGGCCAAAGAAACGATTTGTTGGTAATTTTCTTCTCTTTTGTATCGTTGCCAAATGTCGTGAATAATTTTTAAGCAAATTACAAAATTGGTGGGGCTGGTAAGTAAAATTTTTTTCTCGTATGCTTCAAACCATAATTGCTGATTGTGTTGCATTGCCAATAAATATGCAGGCTCAACGGGAATAAAAGCAATAGTAAAATCAAGTGCTTGCTTGACATTTTGAGCATATTCTTTTTTAGCCAAATTTTTAATGTGTTGCTCTACCGAATTAATATGATCTTTGAGATGTTTTTCGTGGTTGGTGGCAACAAATTCGTTGTAAGCATTCAGAGAAACCTTTGAATCGGTGATAATAATGCTTCCGTCGGGCAAAAAAATTTGAAAATCTGGTCTTAAATTTTTGCCTTCCTCGTTTTGTAAAGTGAGCTCTTTTTTATAATGCAGATCTTTTTGCAGGCCAGAATGTTGCAAGATTTGTTCTAGCAACATTTCGCCCCAATTGCCTTGTATTTTGTTGTTTCCTTTAAGGGCAGAGCTTAAATTATTGGCTTCGGCACTGATTTTGTTGGTGTGTTCAAATAGATTATGAATTTTTTCTTTTAACACTTCGCGATCGACAATGCTTTGTTGGTTGGCGGTTTCTAGTTTATTTTGTAAATTATGAAGATCTTGATTGAATGGGGCAAGAATTTCGCTGATTTTTTGTTGATTGAGAGTGGTTAATTTTTCAGAATTTTGAGTGACAATATGAGAAAATTGCAATTCTAGAGTTTCTTGCCATTTGATGTTGCTTTGAGCGGTGATTTGTAATTTGGTGATGTTTTCTTGTAATTCTATTTGTAATTTAAGATTTTGTTGCTGTAAAAGCTCATGTTGTTGTTTTGTTTGGTTTAATTCTTGTTGTTTTTGCATTAAAGCTTCTTGTTGATAAGTGCACTTGGCAGAAATTTCGCTGAGATTTTGTTGGTTTTGATGATATTTTTCTTGATTGTGTTTATTTTCGCACAAGAGTTGTTGCAGTTGCTGTTGCAGGTTGCTTTCGTTTTGAGTTTTAAAAGATAAATTTAAATTTAATTTTTGTATTTTAAAATAACAAAATAGCAACAGAGTCGATAGAAAAAAGCAGAAAAAACCTAATAAAATAAGCATAATTTTTAATGATTATCCATATTTTTAAAACCAGTTTTAAAATAGGCAAAGCCAGTAATGAAGGTGAGGGTCGAAGCCAAAACAAATAAAAATTTAGCAAATAAACCAATAATGCTGATGATAATATATTTTATATCGGCCTCGATATAACCGCCAAACCATTGATATAAAATATAGGAAGAGCCATTTTCGCCTAACAACAAACCGCCAATGCCAAACATTTGCACAGCAGTTTTGTATTTTGCCAAAACACTCACTGGCACTTTAATGTTGATTTCGGCTAAATATTCTCGCAAACCAGAAACCAAAACTTCTCGAGTAATAATTATTAAACCAGGAAATAAAATCCAAGGATTGTTGGGGTTAAATTTAATTAACATAACAATGGCAACAATCACTAAAAGCTTATCTGCAATGGGGTCGAGGCACCTGCCGAAATCGGATTGAGCTTTCATTAATCTCGCCAAATAACCATCAAAGTAATCGGTGATAGAGGCTATGGCAAACAATAGTGTGGTGACAATATTAGAGAGCATTCCGGGTATGTAAAAAGAAAAAACCAACAACGGAATGATAATTAACCGCATCGAGGTAAGAAAATTAGGGATTCTTTTAAGATTTTCTGGTGACATTTGGTAAATATTTTTGATGAAAATTATACTTGATAATAATGAAAAAAAAATATTAAGTAAAGTTTTTTTTTGGTAGAAAACAAATTTTTTTAACCCTTTTCTTTAATTAGAAAGGTAAAAACAATCTGGTTTGCTAAATAAGTAATGCAAAAATTGATTATTAAGAGTGTGACCAGTTTTGTGAGCGGTAAAATCGGCTAAAACATAGTATCCAGACAAAAAAATGTCGCCAATAAAATCGAGAGCTTTATGTTTAATAAATTCGTTTGGATACCTTAAGCCATCTTGGTTAACAATGCCGTTATCATCAATAACAATGGCATTTTCTAAGGAACCGCCCTTGGCTAAATTCATTTGATGCATTTGCTCTATTTCGTGTTTAAAACAAAAGGTTCTCGCCTTGGCAATATTATCTTTAAAAGAATGTTGATTGGTGTCAAAAACTAATTGATTATGAGCAATGTGAGGATTGTTAAAATCTATGGTGAGGGCGAGTTTAAAATTGTTGCTTGGTTTGGCTTTAATAAATTTAGAATCTTGCACGAAATCTATTGGCTGGTTGATGATTAGATATTTTTTTTGAGCTTCTTGAGTAACAATGCCCGCACATTGCAATAAAAACAAGAAAGGCGAGGCTGAACCATCCATAATTGGCACTTCTTGATGATCTATTTCAATCAATAAATTGTCGATGTTGCTTGCCCAAATTGCCGACATTAAATGTTCTATTGTTGAAACTGCAACTTTTTGCTCGTTGGCAATTGTGGTGCCTAAGTTGGTAGTGGTGACAGAATTGAATTTGGCATCAATAATGTTTTTGGTTGTGTTAACATCGGTTCTTTTAAAAAGAATGCCGCTATTTATTGGAGCTGGTAAAAATTTTAGATTAACATTTTTGCCACTGTGTAAAGCAATTGAGCTACAACCAATAGCATTTGCAATAGTTTTTTGATGAGTATTTGTCATATTTTAGTGCTATTTAGACCAAGGAAATTTATAATTTGTTCTGCCCGATGCAAAGCGAGTATCGGCAAGCAAATCGAGAAAAGATAGTTTTTGTTTAGAAAATAAACCGTAATAAAAAGAAAAAATCAAAAATGCCCCGCCCGCTAAGAAATAGATATTGCCAGTAATGATTTGATAAATATTTGATTTAGATTTAGCAAGATGAATAAACAAAAAAGTGGCATAAATTATGCTTAAATTGTTGATAAAATAATATTTAATGCTATGTAAAATGGTTAATTTTTGATTATTTTTGTTGTTGACAATAATTTTTAACAGCCTTTTGCCAATGGTTGCTTGCCAATTGGAGCTATGAAAATATATGTTATAAATTAATCCGATGCCAATAAAAATAAATATCGCCAAAAACATCTGCCCATAAATGGGATGTTGAGCAAAAAATTGCAAATGTTCTGGAGTTTCTTCTGTTATTTTGTTGCCAAACTTGGCAGAAAAATCTTGCAAAAAAACATTGATTTTTGGTTGTAAATATATAGAAACAATGGCGATTCGTAGGGGCAAAATTAATAAAAAATCAATCATACCAGCAAAAGTTTTATTGATGTGGGTAAGTTGATTTTTTAGCAAGTTATTTTGATTGAAGCTTTGCAATAAGTTGTTAAGCATAATATTTTTTAATGTTGATAACCAGTTTTTTGATAAAAAATTTGTTTAGCACCAGTTTTGTTGCTATCAAACAGCAATATTTGTGGTTGATTTTGCGATTTTGCATTAAAAAAACCGATGCAACTAAGATTTAACTTGATTTTTTTTGATAAATCAATGATTTTTTGTTGATTTTTTGGCTTAACAGCAAAAATTAATTGATAATCATCGCCACTTGCTAATAAATTGAGAGGATTATGCTGTTTATTTTCGGCTAAAAATTTTTTTGCACTAAATGAAACTGGTATTTTATCAAAAAAAATGTGAGCATCTAAGTGAGAATTGGTGCAAATATGTTGTAAATCGGCAAGCAAACCATCGGAAACATCGATAGCAGTGTTGCTTAATTTTAATTTACTTAATTTTAAACCTAAAGCAATTTGTGGGGTAGGAAAAAAATGAGCTTGCAATAGTTTATTGGCATATTTTGGTAGTGTTAATTGAGGTTGTTGGCTTAAAATTAGCCCAAGTCCTGCATCGCCGATATTGCCAGAAACAAAAATTAAATCTTGCTCTTGGGCTTGATTTCGCTGTAAAATATTTTTGGTGATGCCAAAAATGGTGATAGAAAACACTAAAGAATCAGAAGAAACGGTGTCGCCACCAATTAAACTAATGTTGAATTTTTTTTGTAAATCGGCCAAAGCTAGGCTAAATTGCTGAAAAAAATCTTGATCTAAATGTTTGTTTTTACTAAAACCAAGCATATAATGTAAAGGCTTGGCACCGCTTGAAGCAAGATCGGAAAGGTTGGTAAGAAGCAGTTTAGAAGCTATTTTGTAGGCACCGTCGCTTTTTAAAAAATGCACATTTTCTGCCATCATATCTTTACTTACCACCAGTTGATAGCCTTTTGGCACCGCAATTTTTGCCACATCATTTTGCAAATTATAAGCAGATTTGCTGTGCACCAAAGGTAAAAAATATTGCTTGATAAGATCAAATTCTAAAATCATTTTTTAACAATAAATATCTTCGATAGTTAGTTGAATTTTGGCAACATTAAACCAATAATTGATATTGACACAACCAATCGCAGAAAAATTGTTGTTTTTTGAGTTTAATAAAAAATCGCCTAAAGCATTATCGGCAGAGCGAAAAGCAATGGCATTTGCTTGATTTTTCAGACCAAGTGGAGTTTTGCTAGCAACGGTGCAACTGATATGTTCTTGTTTTGCCCCAACTTTTTTCGCAGTGATTTTATAAATATTTTTCAGTAAAAAAATTGGTTGAGGATTTCCTAAACCAAAGGGCTCTAGCTTGTTAATTTCTTGTAATAAATTTAGGTTCATCATCGACCAATCAAGAGCAAAATCGTGTTGATAAATTTTGCTATTTAAACTATTTTGCAGAGATTTTTCTAGATTTTTGCAAAAAAACAAGTGCAGATCGTTGATTTTGTTTGGTTCAACGCTAAAACCGCCCGCCATCGCATGCCCGCCACCTTCGAGCAATAGCCCATTTATTTTGGCTTCTAATATTGCTTTGCCAAAATCAACCCCAGCAACAGAGCGACAAGAGGCTTTGGCTTTATGTTGATCGATGATGGTTATTACTGCCACTGGCTTGTGATAAAGATCTTTTAATCGAGAGGCGATGATGCCAATAACCCCTTGATGCCAATCGTTGCCGACCGCAAAAATAATGTTATCGAGATGAGAAAAACCTGCTTTTTTATTTTCGAGTTGCGAAATGGCTTCTTGTAAAATTTGGTTTTCAAGATTTTTTCTTTGTTCGTTAAAATTATTGAGTAAAACAGAAATTTGTTGAGCTTCGTGCTCGTTTTGGCAAGTGAGTAGTTTTGAGCCTAAATTGGCATTGCCAACCCTGCCACCAGCATTAATTCTCGGGCCAATCACAAAACCTAAACTATAAACACTGGGTTTTTGATTGAGTTTTGCTAAATCGCAAAGAATTTTTAGCCCAAGATTTTGCCTGTTTGCTAGCACTTGTAGGCCAATTTTAACAAAAGCTCGGTTTAAATCAACCAACGGCATTACATCGCACACTGTGCCTAGGGCGACCAAATCGAGTAAATTAAATAAATTTGGCTCGGCAATGTTGTGTTGTGTAAAAAAATTGTGTTGACGAAGTTTTTGATTTAGTGCCACCAAAAATAAAAACACCACCCCAGCAGCACATAAATTTTTGTGAGAAAAGGTTTCGCCTAAAGAATTGGGGTTAATAATGGCAATGGCTGGCGGTTTTTCTAAAACTCCTAAGTGATGATCGATAACAATAATATCAAGACCAGCCTCTTTGGCAGCAAGCAGTGGCGCAAAAGCCACAGTGCCACAATCAACCATAATCACTAAATCGGTGCCGTTGTTTTTTAGTTGCAATAAAGCATTAACATTTGGGCCGTAGCCTTCTAGAATTCGATCTGGAATATATACCTCAACTTCGAGGTTTAAGGCACGAAAAAACAACACCAAAATAGCCGAAGAAGTTGCCCCATCAACATCGTAATCGGCAAAAATGGTGATTTTTTTCTTGCCTAACAAGGCTTCATAAACATTTTGACAAGCAATGTTGATGCCGTGTAGTTCGTTTGGGTTTGGTAAAATATTTTTTAGTTTTGGATCTAAAAAATTAGCAACTTGTTGATGATTGATGCCTCTTAAATAAAGCAAGCTTGCCAAAACCTCAGATATTTGGCATTTTTGTTGCAAAGTAAGCACCGCTCGACTATCTAAAAAAGCTGGTTGCCAGTTTTTAGAGAGAAGAGACAGCATATTATTTTTATTCGCGATTTTGTTTTTTGTTGTGATGTTTTTGCGGTCTAGAATTGTTAGATTTTCTGCTAAAAGATAAGATAGCAAAAGAACCTAAAATTAAGATGGTGTTAACAGCAAAGAGGGCGAAACCAAGCAAATAGTGGCTATTTTGCACCAATTGATAAATTAGATAAAGCAAAGAAACATTGTAGATAAAGCCAAAAATAAGGCCAAAAAAATAAAATAAATTATTTAATCTTTGTTGTTTAGTTTGTTGTTGATGGCGATAGTGCTGTTCTTTGGTGGTTAAGCTAATTAGAGCCGATTTGTCGTTTTCTGGTTTGTTTTTATTTATTGTTTGCATTTTGAGAAAGTTTAAATTTTGCAGTATTTTTATCTTTGGAGATAGCTAAAAGATCTTTACCAAGAGAGGTTTTTTCTTGGGTAAAATTTTGTTTTTTTAATTTTATAAAAGTTAAGGTTGTAGAAGCGATAAAGCCAGCAACAAAGCTTTTTAAAAAAGAAGATTTTAGGATAGTCATTTTATTTTTATAAAGTTAATTAACCTAGATAATATTAAAAACAAAGTTGCTAAAATGCAAGATTTTTTTTATAAATTGATGTCGGTAGCAGTTCTCGGTCAGAATTCCTCTTCTCGCAGAAGGGGTGGCGGTCGAAGACCGACGGGGTAGTGTTGGCAAGCAGAACTGGGGCAAAATTCCCCTTCTCGCAGAAGGGGTGGCGGTCGAAGACCGACGGGGTAGTGTTGGCAACACAAGGTAGGATCTTTTGAAAAAACATCTGCGATCTTCTCACAACACTACCTTGGTCTTTTTTTGCTGTCGCAAAAAAATCCACCCCTTCCACAGGAAGGGGAATTTTTTGCCCCGCATTCGATCTAAATTAAGGGGTGCCCGCGATAGCGGGCGGGGTAGCTTCGGCAAGCAGAACTTGATATAAAAATATCTTTTTTGCTAATTTTTGAGATAAATTAAATAAAGCAAGCTAATTAGCAACAATAAAATGCCAATAATTTCTTTGTAACTAAATTTTTCTTTCAAGAGGTAATGTGAAACAACAACTGCCAACACAACTTCTAGCTGGGATATTGCCTTAACCATCATAATATCGCCAACAGTGTAAGTATAATACCACAAGGCAGTGGTGAGGCTACTTATTAAACCAATTTTAATAAAAGAAAAGCCACTTTCGTATTTAAATATTTTTTTCATTTCTATGAATAAATTTTTTTGAGTAATTTTATAGGTGATAAGAAAAATATTATGAAATAAATGCAAGGCAAAAAATAGAGTTAAAGTAGAAATAGTATGATTGATATCTGTATTAATTTTTATAAAATATGAAGAGGTTTCTTTTATTAAAAAAGCATTTATCGCAAAAATAAAAGCCGCAGAAATTGCGAAAATACTAGCTTTATTGATAATTTTTTGGCTTTTGCTAATTTTGAAATTGCCAATTAAAAATATCGCCAAAACAATAATAACAATAGTAAAAAACATTAACCAACTAATACCATTTCCACTAATTAAAACCACATTCTAACTTCATCTTTTTGGTTAAAAAGCTTCAAAAAGCCTCTGTCTGTATAGGTATACAGACAATCGTTTTTTAAAGTTTTTATCTCAAAAATATTTCGTTATAATGTGGTTTTAATTAGTGGAAATGGTATAATATTTTGCTGAAAAAAACAAATTCCAAGCAAAACGGCAAATAATAATTCGGTGTGGGCTAAAGCCATACTATTGACAAAGTTTTGCTTGGAAAAGCTTTTTAAAATACATACCCCTCCGCTTATTTGCAATAAAGAAAGAGTTGCCGATAGCAATAAAAATTTTAAATCTAATAGATGGTGAAATATTGTTAAATAAACAACGGCAAAAGGCAGTGGCAATAAAAACCTCATTAAAGCAATGGTGCTTTTATCAAAATGATCGATTAATTTTTTTTGTTCGTAATGGCGAAAAGTTTGCAACACAACCGCGATAACAACCAAAAAATAATAATGTGGCATAATTGCTTTATAATCTAATCTTCTTCAACTTGCTCAACCGCCTCAACCTCGGGAATGTAGTGTTTTAGCATATTTTCGATGCCGTTTTTAAGAGTGATGGTAGAGCTGGGACAACCAGAGCACGAGCCTTTTAGCACTAGTTTAACGATGCCGTTTTCAAAAGAATGAAAAACAATGTCGCCACCGTCCATTGCCACCGCTGGTCGAACTTTTATTTCGATTAACTCGATAATTTGGGCAACGATAGGATCGTTGTTTTGATTGTTTGATGTTTGGTTGTTGTTGGTGATTGGGTGATATAAAATTGGTTTTTTAGTAAGAAAAAAATCCATCAACACTGCTTGCACTTCGAGTTTTAAAGATTGCCAATCGGTTTGATTATTTTTGGTAACTGTAATAAAATCTCGCCCTAAAAAAACCGCTTCTACATTGCCTAGAGCAAATATTTGCAAAGCCAGAGGCGATATTTTGGCTGCTTGTTGTTGATTTTTGATGTCAAGTGAGCCGTTTTCTAAAACTAAATCACCATCTTCGACTATAAATTTTAGAGTGGCGGGGTTGGGTGTTTGCGAAGTTTGAATAAACATAGATTAAAGATTTAAGTTTTGATATTTTTCCATTGTTTGTTGAAAAAATATCTAATGAGAACCGAAGAAATTGCGGTAAGGGGAACCGATAAAAAGACACCAAGAAAGCCAAATAAGGCACCAAAAAAGAAAATGCCAAAGATAATCCATAAAGGGTGAAGCTCAACTTTTTTGCCAATTAAACTAGGGGTAAGAAAATTAGATTCTAAAAACTGCCCAACAATAAAAATAACGATAATTGGGGTGAGGCTTGCAAAACTCAAACCCCATTGAATTAGACCGTCTAAAATGCCAATGGTTACTCCTAAACTAAAGCCGACATAGGGAATGAAAGAAAGCAAGCCAGTGATGATGCCGATGCTAAAACCATGATTAAGTTTAAAAATAGTTAAACCAAGAGAATAAAAAATTGCCAAAATAAAGCAAACAATAATTTGCCCTCGGGCATAGCTAGATAGAGATTTGTCGATTAAAATAAAAACATGTTTAATTTCTTGTGCATATTTTTTTGGCAAAATAGAGTATATTTTGTTGATTATTTTGTTCCAGTCTTTGAGTAGATAAAATACCAAAATTGGCATAATAAATAATAAAGATAAAAAGTTGATTAAGAAAGCAGTTGAACCGACGGTGCTTACAATGATTTTTTCAATAAATAAATTGGGATTATTAAAAATATTGTTGTTTTTTAAGAGGCTAAAAAAATCATTTTCAATTTTAATGTTGTATTTGCCAAAAAAAGCCACAATTTTTGGGTAAAAATTGTCGGAAATAAAATACATATATTGCGGGGTGTTTTGAGCAATATTAAGGGTTTGATCGTAAAGCATAGGAAAAATAATTAGACAAATTATTATTAATGCAAATAAAAAAACGCTCATCACGATAATTGAGGCAGAAAGTCGAGAAAAATGAAATTTATTTTCGATTTTATCAACACTGGGGTCAAGAAAATAGGCGATTATTGCCGAAGCAAGAAAGGGCGTTATTACTGATCGAATAGCATAGCATAGTGCAAAAAAAACAATTGCCAAAATACTAAAAAAAATTACTTTGTCTCGAGTTTTCATTGTTTTGAGTTAATAAAGTAAATATTGTTTAATTTTTGAAATTCAAAATTTAAACTAGTTAAAAATTCGCTAAAAGAGGTTTTGCCATTATATTCAAGAGTGATGGTGATGTTATCAAAAGATAAATTATTGATGGTGATTTTAGCTATAGAACCACTGTTTTGTAAAGTGGATTGATAGTTTTGCCATTGTTGATAGCTTTTAATAGGAAATTGCAAGCTATAATTGTTTTTAGGAGTTGGGCTTGGTTTTATTGTTTTATTTTTGAGTTGTTCGATGGTTTTGTTGGCAATGCTGTTGATGAGTTCTGTTTTGTTGACTAAATCAAGGCTGGTAAAGCTTAAGCGAAATTGAGTTTTTTGCAAAGAATTAATGTTAACAACATCAATAATTGCCTTGTTTTCTAGGTTGTCTATTTTTAAAAACACCAAACTTAGAGAATTTGCTTTTTTTTCATCGAGTATAAATTTAATGTTGTCAAAATCGATGTTTTTGATGTTTTGAGCATTTAAAACAGTGATGTAGTTTAGGTTAGAATTAAGAATGATAAATTGATTATGTAGTTGGTTTTTAATAATTAATTTTTCAAGGGCGGGTTTCCATAAATTATTTTCTTCCCAAAGTAAAGGTTGTAGTTTGTCAAACTGAATGGGCACTAAAATTGTGAGATTGTTGTTATTTAAAGGGTTGTCGTTGATTTTTTCTTGGGAATTATTTAAATTTAATTGTTCGTTTTCTAGATTGTTTTGATTGTTATTTTCTGATTTTTCGGTTGAAATTTCTTGATTATTTGCGATTTGAGTAAGATTTTTAGTTTTTAGCACATGATCAACAAAATTTTTGGCAAAAACAATATTGAAAGTTGCTAAATAGGTGTTGTTGGCAATTTTTTCGTCTAAAACTCGCTCAGAGCGAACCATCGAAGATAGTTCGTCGTTATTGATGTTGGCGATTGTTTCGGGCGGTAAATTTAGTCGAGATAATAACACTAAAAAAGCATCTTTTTTGGCATTTTCAAAAGCTAAATTTCTGGCTAAAATCGGAGATTTGGCGGTTGCTTTTGCTTCTATACCTTCGATGGCATAAATATTAGATATGGTTTGAGGTGTTAATTGAGCCGCATTATTGCCAACATTTTGAGTGGCATTTTGAATGGCATTTGGGTTAATTTCTTGGGCAAAAACATTGCTAAAAACACTATTTTGAGCCAAAAAAAGCACCAAAAAACAGAAGATATATTGAAAAAATTTTACAAACACTGATTATTTTTTAAAAAAATTTAAAATATTGTCATTTATTATACTATACTTTTTTAATTTTACAATCTATAATTTTAAATAATCGCTTTTTATTTTTAAATTTTTTTCTTTATGTCTTTAAATTACAAGCAAGCTGGTGTCGATATTGATGCAGGCAATCATTTAATAGAAAAAATTAAGCCTTTGGCTAAGGCAACCGCTCGAGTTGGTTCTAACCCAAATTTAGGCGGTTTTGGTGCTTTATTTGATTTAGCCAAATGCAATTTTAAAGATCCCGTTTTGGTTTCTTCTACCGATGGGGTTGGCACCAAGCTAAAAATTGCTATCGAAACCAATATGCATAGCACTATTGGCATAGATTTGGTGGCAATGTCGGTTAACGATTTAATTGTGCAAGGGGCAGAGCCGTTGTTTTTTCTCGATTATTTTGCTTGTGGCAAATTAGATGTTGCAACTGCAACCCAAGTTATTGCCGGCATTTCTAATGGTTGCAAGCAAGCAAATTGTGCATTAATTGGTGGTGAAACCGCCGAAATGCCTAGTATGTATCATAACGGAGATTACGATTTAGCTGGTTTTGCAGTTGGTGCGGTTGAAAGAGGCGAAATTTTACCAAAAACCACTCAAGCAGGTGATGTGCTTTTGGGGCTTGCTTCTAGCGGTTTGCATTCAAACGGTTACTCTTTGGCTAGATATATTTTGGCTCAAAATCAATTAAATTTTAATAGCATCGCTTATAACCAGCAAACTTTTGCCGAAGTGTTGCTTACTCCAACAAAAATTTATGTAAAATCTTGTCTTTCAGCAATTAAAACTGGCAAAATAAAAGCCTTAGCTCACATTACAGGTGGCGGTTTAACCGAAAATTTACCGAGAGTTTTATCGCAAAACGCCAGCCCTAAAATCAATTATAATTCTTGGCAACAGCCCGAAATTTTTACAATTTTACAAAAATTAGGCAAGGTAGATCAACAAGAAATGCTTCGCACCTTTAATTGCGGTATTGGTATGGTTTTGGTGGTTGATAAAAATCATGCCCAAGAAATCGCTTCTTTACTACAAGAAAATCAAGAAACAGTGTTTTTTATAGGAGAATTAATATGATAGATCGCAATCTTTCAGTGCATTTACAAACATTTCCTCGACTCGATTTTTTGCCAGATAATTTACAATTAATTGAACAGCTCGATATTGTGCAAAAAATTTGCTCTGTCGGTTTATCTTTGAGAGAAAAGCATAATTTAAGGGTAAGGTTGCCTTTATTAAGCCTTGAAATTATTGGCAACAACACTAGTTGGCTTAATGATTTTAGCTATATGATTGCCGACGAATTAAATATTAAGCAAATAATTTTTAGCAACAACATCAATGAAGTGGCAGAATTATTGTTGCAGATTAACTTTAAAAAAATCGGCAGTAAATATACCAGCAAAGTAAAAGAAATAACTCTTGCTGCTAAAAATAAACAATGGCAAAAACAACAAGAAAACATCGAAATTGCTGGTGTGGTTTTGAATGCTGATGAATTTGAGCTAAAACTTGTTGCCAAACCTTATAACCAAAAAAATTACGATATTTTAGCTTTGGCAAGCAATGACTATCTTGTAAAACTAAATATTGAACTCAACTTAGAATTAATCAACGAGGGTATTTCTCGAGATATCATTCGCTGTATTCAGCAAAATCGTAAAGAAGCTAATTTTTCTATGACCGATTATGTTAATTTAACCATTGTAAGTGATAATAAACATTTGTTAGAAGTGGCGAAGGCTTTTCAACAGCATATCGCTAGTCAAGTTTTGGCAAAAAGCTTTACCATCGTTGAATCTTCTGCCTCAAGCTATGTAGAAAAAATATTTTTACACAACCTAGAAGAAGGAGAAATTGGCATTATCTTGGCATTGTAATAAATTATGAGTTTTTCTCTTTTTCCTCAGCAATATTTGCAATTGGCTTGGCAAATTTTAGATTTTTGCCAGAAAAATCACTACACAATCAGTGTTGCCGAATCTTGCACTGGCGGTTTGCTTTCGGCTTTATTTACCGAAATTGCCGGCTCTTCTTTGGTTTTTGAAATGGGTTTTGTGAGTTATGGCAATAATTTTAAACAGCAAATTTTGCAAGTAAATGCTCAAACTTTAGAGCAAAAAGGTGCGGTAAATTATGAAGTGGCAAAACAAATGGCAGAAAATACTTTAAAAATTACCAAAGCTAATTTCGCTCTTGCCATCAGTGGCATTGCTGGTGATGATGCCGTTTTTAATCTCAATAATTCATCTAAACACGATTCTAACAAACCGCAAGGCTTAGTTTTTATTGCTTTGGCTAGCAATGTTGTTGGCATTGATTCGGTTGTAAAAGAATTTTCTTTAACTGGCAATCGCAGTGAAATCAGATTGTTGGCAATAAAAAATGCTCTAGAAATGATAGTGCATCATCTTTAACAGAAGAAAACTTTATTAAATTTCAACAAAATCAAGGCAGGTGATGCGATTTCGTAAATATTTGGCAAAATATATCGCCTCTTGATATTGTGTGTTTGATATTGGTAAATCTTGAATTCGATGTTTGATATGAAAATGTTGAAAAATTTGGCTAATTTTTGTTGGATGAAGATGAATTTTGCTTAGTTGATTTTGTATTTTGGCAATTTTTTTGTTTGATAATTTTTGTTGTTGTTGCAATATTTGTGTTTTTTCTGTAAATTCTGTTAAGCAAGCCTTGTAAGTATTTTGAGAAAAATAATCTTTTAAAGCTTGTTTTGGCGGTGTTATTTCGATTTTTTTTAGCCAAGAAAAATTTTTTTGCCAAATGTTGTTAAGCAGATTTTCTTGTAGTTGAGCGGTGGTAAAGGTGGTAAAAGCAATCAGCTCGCCGTGTAGAATGAGGCGAAATTTTTTGCTATATTTGGTGGTGAGGCAGTGTGCTAATAAATGCTCTCCTTGGCTTGCAGGATATGAGCCAGAGGCAATGGTCATTCCTTTGCCAGAAGCCAGCAAAATTTGCATCAATAATTTTAATAGTTTTGGGCTGGTAAGTTGATATTGCTGATAATTTTGGCAAAATTCTTGCATTAATTTTTGAAGCATCAAAAAAGGTTTTGCTAAAAATGGGGTGGCAAAAATTTGATTGGCAAGCCACCAATCAAACCAACAATTGTAAAAACACATTGCATCACCAATGCCGGCTTGAATTAATTTTGGTGGAGCAGATTGTAAAATTTTGGTGTTAACAACTAAAGCCAAGGGCAGGGTGGCTAAAATAGTTTTTTTATGTTGCCGAATGGTTATAGAAGAATTTTTTGATAAATAACCGTTCATTGAGGGTGCAGAAGCAATGATGATGTAGTTTTTTTGCTGTTGATAAGCGACTAATTTGCATAAATCGTTGATGGTGCCACTGCCTAAAGCTACAATATTTTGATATCGCTTGCTTGATTCAATGATTTGTTGTAAATATTTTTCGTTGGCGATTGGTTTTTTTAATAAAAGAATATCGGCAAAATTGTTAAAAAAACTGGCTGGCAAAATTTTTTGACAATTTTGCCAGATTTTTTGATCGGAGACAAACAGGGTGTTTTTTGATAGAAAACAATAGTTTGCAAGTAATTTAGCCCAATTTTGGCAATTATAATGAATTTTTACCGAAATTTTCTTAGACAATTTTAGTTAAGCTTTTTTGATTTTATATTTTTGCAATAAATAGTTTTCAACTTGAATTCTTTCTCTTTCTGAAATTCTGCGGTTAAACACGATAATTTCGGATATTTTTCCTTTAAAAGCATTGACTAAGTTTCCGGTAGATAAACCTTCTGTGCCCAGGTATATTGGTGCAGAAGAGTTGCTTATGGTGGTGCTAGTAGGAGAAGGGGATACTGGTAGATTGACAGAGTTAATGGTTAATTTTACAGAAGTTGCATCACGAGTAAAAGCTAAAACTTGTGGAGCAGCGGTTTTAAACATTGACATTAATGATAACTGATGATTATCATTTCCAAATTTTAAGGTTGGTGTATAATCAGCGAGACTTACTCTGTCGTTACTTCTTACTAAAAAATTTTCTGTATTATAAAATAAAGTAGAAGGATTGCTTGTTAAAGTTGGAGCTCCCTCAAATTGCTGAACGATAAAAAAAGAAACTTCACTTGAGCTAAGCAAACTATGTAGATCGACATTAAATATGGTGTTGGCTACATTAGTTGATGGCGGTATGCTAGAAATTAAATAATCGCTACCATCAAAATATAAAGAAGGCAAACCGCCAATGCCATTAAGAACATAGGTTGGCATTGCATTGATGGCATGAGCTGTGTTGATACTTAATGCTATTTTATCGGACATATTTGTACCTAAAGATTTTTGAGAATTAATATCTCGCCAAGCACAAATTGTTTCATTGCCTAATAAATCTTGATAACTCATATATTTTGATAAGCATCTATCGGCGGCTGTTGTGCTAATTAAAGACTTTTCTGCATTAACATCGAGCCACAAAGTTAGATCGGTTATTTTGTTGACGGGAGAAGTTCTGGTGAGGTTTTGAGCCGATTTTATTTTGGCATCTAAGATAAGATCTTGTCCAACTAAAATGCCAGAAATTAAAATGCCGATTATTAGTAAAACTATAGATATTTCAATTAAAGAAAACCCTTTTTTAAAATTTTTTGATACTTTTTGCATCTATTTTTATATTATTTGTTATTAATAGAGGCTTTACCGTTTACAACCTTATTTGAGTTGAGAATAAAGGTTTGATTTGGTTGTAAAACAAAATCTATTTCAACTTGATTGTTAGAATTGATTTTGGGAGCCAAACTTTCTGATCGCAAACCAGATAGTATTTTCCATTTACTTACACTTAATTTCCAGATGATGTTAACTTTATCTTTTTCTACTGATTTAAAATATAGTTCACTATCTATTTTATTATTTTTGGCAGTATATTTTTTATCGTTGATCCATAAAGACCAAGAATCGTTGCCGAAATATAAAATAGAAGAAAGAAAAATATAGGCTTTAACATTTTCTTGCTCTAGTTTTTTTTCTTCTTCGGTTATTGATTTTTCTTGGTTTTCTTCCCCTCCTTCTAGTTCAAATATTTGATTGTTTTGAAATGCCTCAATAGCCTTATCAATGTTTGAAATATCGGTATCACTAAACATTAATGATTGTATTTTAGTATTAGAAAATAAATCTTCAATAGATTTTTTAATGTAAGAAGCAGAAATAGGAGTTTTATTACTGGCAGTTTCTATTTTTTTGTTAATCTCATTGGATGGATTATTGATTATATTGCTATTGTTGATATTTTCTTGTGCATAAATTGATTTTTGGCAAAACAAAGTTGCAACCAGCAATATTGATATTAATTTAAAATAAAGCATTTTTTATGGATTTTCGAGATTTTTGGTATTTTCGTTAGTTGTTTCTTTTGGTGTTTTGTTGAGTGGGTTTTGATTGGCATTTTCTTTGTTTTTATTTTCTTTAAAAACATACCAAGCGAATTCAATTTTGCCAGTAATATGTCCTTGATTTTTACCAGTGCTGATTTCTTTTAAATCTTTGGCTCCATATTTTTTTTCTCGTTTTATTTCGAAGTTTTTAAAAACAACATAACCATGCAAACTTTTATAAAATTCTTCAGCAAATTGAATGGCTTTCACATCGTTGTAAGCTAAAAAAGTAAGTTCACCTTCTGTGTATAAAATGTCAAGAGCTTCATTTTTAAAAATGTTGTTGGGTAAATTTTCGGGTACATTCATTTTTAATTTAGAATCGTTGATAAAATATTTTTGAGCAAGATTATTGCGAATTTTCTCAACTTCTTCATTTTTAATGCCGGTGCTAAGCTTTTTTTTAGAGCTAGTTTTTTTCCAAATTTCTTTATATTTGTTGTTTTCTTGTGCCTTACTTTCGATTTCTGAGATTTTTGATTTTATGCTAAAGATATCATCGGTAAGTTGCGATTTTTCTGATTGAAAATTGGTGTCAAAATAATTATAAAAGAAAGCGACAGAAATAATAGAGATAAACATTAAAATAGCGATGAGAGCATTAATTTTGATTTTTTGTTTTAAATTAGTTATTTTCATGACTATTTATCTTGTTTTTCAATATTGGCTTGATTTCTTTTTTCTAGCAAGGTGAATTCTATGGGTTGTTCATAAAATTTAGCATTAAAATCGATATTACGATTAATTTCGGTATATTTAACATCAAAATTAGTGAGAGTTGATTTTAGTTTTTTATTGATAAAATTATCAAATTCAATAAATAAATCGTCTATGGTGCCACTACGATTAAATAAAATACCATTAAACACCATTTCTTTTTTTGCCCCTTTGTTTGGAGATTTAGAGTTAAAATCGGTTACTCTGTATTTAAAACTAGTTATTTCTGTTATATCTTTGGCAAAAGATAAGCTAGCATAGGTTTCGCTAAAATTTGGTTGAAATTCTCCTAAAACTTCTTCTACTTTACCTGTATCGCCAATTATTTCAATGCTGATATCTTGTTTCTCTCCTTCAAGAGAAGCTCCTTCGATGGCGGTTTTTCTAGCTAAACTTAGTGTTTTAGAAAGAGTTATTTTTTCATTTTCTGCTGTTTCAATATCTTCTATTATGTTTTTATTGGAAAAAAATAAAAATAATAATCCAAAAATTAATATTGCTAACATGGCAATATTGGCTATTAATATTGATTTAAATTGTAAATAAGAGTTTTCGAGCTCTTTAATTTTATGTGTGGTAAATTTTAAAATAGGTTTTTCTTTTAAAAATGCCATAATAATTAGCAAGTCAAAACGATCTTCCGTTTCTATTTTGATATTTTTTGCTCCGATCATTTCTTGAGCTTGTGTTGGAGTGTGGTTGATTTGTTGAATTTCTTTATTACCAAGAGCGAGAATTTTTTGAAAAGCACTATCAGGAAAAATGTTGATGATTTGAAATTTATCAATAGTTAATTCGATAAACATTCTTTTTAAATATTCGAAAGTGCTGTAAATGTCTTGAATATATTTTTCGGCAAAGTTTTCGTCTGTAATGTTATAATTTACCACTCTAGTAAAAACAATATTTTCGCCAGAAAAAACAATTTGTCGAGCACCGCCAACTTTAGTTTGAATAACCAAACAATGAATATTGGTATTTAAAATATTTTTTAAATCTGTGCTTTGATTTTTGTTTTTTTCTTTAATTTTATAGAGATTTTGATAAAAATTATAGCTTTCAATTGGCAACATATAAACACCAATCAAGCGATTTGGTAGTTCATAAACAAAACTTAGCCAATCATTAATAAGTTGCGATTTAGAAGAGCTAATAAATAAACAATCTAGCTTTCCTGTGCTATTTTTATTAAAATTAAGAGTCAACTTTATGGATTCTTGCTTGGTTTTTTTAAGAATAATATAGTTTTTAAGAGCTTCTTTGTCGCCATCGCCCGCTAAATCTCTTTTGATAATTTTTTCAAGATCAGATTTTTTAATGGGAGGATAGCTCTTTTTTTTGTAAGTCTGATCAATAGTATCAAGAAGAATATAAATTTTTTGTGATCGATGTTTTTTAAAAAAATTAATTAATTCGACCCTGTTTCCATCGTTTAGCGATTCTATAAATTTTTGTTCAATATCTTTGCCATTGCTGTTGGCAATAATAATGCCGTTGTTACCAATAAGAATGACAATAGCTTTTTGTAGAAACATTACAATAATTAAAGTTAGATTTTTAAATTTATACCATTTACCATATTTAAATGTATAAAGAACGAAATTATTTTTAATTTTAAATTTAGTTTAAAATAGTAGGTTTATCTAGATAAATCAAGGTTTTAAATTAAAGATTAAAATTAATAAATATAAAGTTCTTTATACATTTAAATATGGTAAATGGTATAATTTCAAGATAAAATAAAATGATGATTTTTCTAAAACAAAATTGCAAGTTAATTTATTAAACACAAACCTAATTTTATGATAATTGGCACAGGAATAGACATTATTAACAATTTACGTATTAAAATATTGCTAGAAAAATTTGGTTTTCGTTTGCTAAATAAAATTTTTTCTGCAAGAGAAATTGAAATATTGTCAAATAAATTTAGCCTTGATAATTTTCAACAAGCTAAATTAATTAATTTTATTGCCAAAAGATTTGCTGGTAAAGAAGCCTTTGCCAAGGCAACCGGCTTTGGCATTGGCAGTGTTTTTGCTTTTCGTGATATTGAAATTATTAACGATAATTTTGGTAAGCCCAATATTTTTCTTGCTAGCGATAAACAAAACTTATTTACTAATAAATTTGACTTAGTTAATATTCATCTTAGTTTAAGCGACGAAAAAGAATATTCTGTTGCTGTGGTTATTATTGAAAAAATATGAACAAAAAAATTTTAGTAATTGGCGCTGGCAGTTGGGGCACTGCTTTAGCCAATCATTTATCTTGTAACGACAATTTTGTTTATCTATATACCAAAAATTTGGCAACTTTACAAGAGATAAATCAACAAAAAACCAATTTTAAAAAACTTCCTAACATTGTTTTGCATTCTAATTTATGTGCTACCAATGTTTATGAAAATGATGTTGATATAGTTTTTGTTGTAGTGCCGAGTGCTCACTGTGTTGAGGTTTTTTGGCAAATAGCACAAACGAAATTTCATCAAAATACCATTTTTGTGCTTTGTTCGAAAGGTTTTGGGGTGCAAAATCAAGAAATAAATTTGTTAAGTGATCTATTTTTAAAAATCACTAAACATCACAATTTTGCTGTTTTATCGGGTCCTAATTTTGCTTTAGAAGTTGCTAAACAACAACCAACAATCACAACACTTGCTAGTGAAAATGCTATTTTAGCAAATGAAGTTATTTTATGTTTAAATAATTTTCATTTTTTCGCCAAATATTCTCATAATGTTGTGGCAACAGAGTTTTCTGGTATTTTTAAAAATATTATGGCGATTGGTTGTGGTTTTTTAGATGCTCTTGATTTTGGCCATAATGCCAAATCTGCTTTGGTATGTCGCGGAATTTCTGAAATAAAAATGTTGTGTCATTTTTTTCAAGTAGAAGCGAGCCTTGATAATCCTGCTGGTTTTGGTGATATTTTTCTTACTTGTTCTTCTAGTCAATCGCGAAATTATCGTTTTGGTTTTGCTCTTGGTAAAAAGCAAGATATCAATCAACAAAACACCTGCGAAGGTGCTTTGGCCTGCGGTTTATTGGCTGATTTTGCCATAAAAAAGCAAATATCACTAGACTTATGTAAAGTTATCGCTAAAATTATTGCCGACGTTCAAAATTATGATAGTTCTGCAATTTTACAACAACTTAATTCTGCTATTTTACAATAAAATTCTATGTTTAATCAATCAGAAAACTCTGTTCTTATTCTTGATTTTGGTAGCCAAGTAACTCAACTTATCGCTAGAAGAATCAGAGAAATAGGTATTTTTTGTTTAGTTGAAAATTTTAATATTTCCTTAGAAAAAATACAAAAAATTAATCCACGTGCCATTATTCTTTCTGGCGGGCCGGCTTCGGTCTATGAAAATTCGGCTCCTGCTATCGATAAAAAAATTTTGCAACTTAATATTCCTGTTTTAGGTATTTGTTATGGTCAGCAGTTGATTTGTCATTTATTGGGAGGTTCTGTTTTGCCTAGCGACAAAAGAGAATTTGGTAAAGCTCAATTAAAATTTCAGCCCAACTCTCCTTTATTTGCTGGTTTTGTCAATAATCAAGTTTGGATGAGCCATGGCGACAGCATTGCTAAAATTCCCGATAATTTTCATGTAATAGCTTCTACCGATTCTGCTCCTTTTGCTGGCATTGCTTGGCTTGAAAAAAATATTTATGGTTTGCAATTTCACCCAGAAGTTGCCCATTCTGTTGATGGTTTAGTTTTATTAAAAAATTTTCTGTTAAAAATCGCTGGCTGTCAATCGGACTGGACAATGAAAAATTTTAAAACACAACAAATAGAAGCAATAAAAAAACAAGTTGGCAATAATCAGGTTATTTGCGGTTTAAGTGGCGGGGTTGATTCTGCTGTTGTGGCCGCCCTTATTCATCAGGCAATTGGCAAACAACTTACTTGCATTTTTGTTGATCATGGTTTGCTTCGTTGCGATGAAGCAAAAAATGTAGAAAAAGTTTTTCGTCATCACTGCGATTTTAACTTGATAATGGTCGATGCTTCTGCTTTATTTTTAGCAAAATTAAAAAATATTTCCGACCCAGAAAAAAAGAGAAAAATTATTGGCAAAACTTTTATCGAAGTTTTTAATGCCGAAGCCAGCAAAATTAACAATGCTAAATTTCTTGCCCAAGGCACTCTTTATCCAGATGTTATTGAGTCTTCGCATCCCAACAATGGGGTGAGTCAAACCATTAAATCTCATCATAATGTGGGTGGTTTGCCTAAAAAAATGAAGTTGCAACTTTTAGAGCCTGTAAGAATGCTCTTTAAAGACGAAGTAAGATTGCTTGGTTACGAATTGGGTTTGCCTAGCGAAATTGTGGCTCGTCATCCATTTCCGGGGCCTGGTTTGGCTATCAGAATTATTGGCAACATTACTGCCGAAAAAATCGCCATTTTGCAACAAGCAGACGATATTTATTTACAAGAAATCAAAAAACATGGTCTTTACAACGAAATATGGCAAGCATTTGCGGTTTTATTGCCAGTAAAAACTGTTGGGGTGATGGGCGATGCTCGAACCTACGAAAATGTTTTAGCACTGCGTGCTGTTACTTCTGTTGATGGTATGACTGCTGATATTTATCATTTTTCGAGCGAGTTGTTAAGTGCAATTGCCAATCGCATCATCAATGAAGTAAGAGGCATAAATAGAGTTGTCTACGATTTTACTTCTAAGCCACCAGGCACCATAGAATGGGAATGATGCAATGTTTTTTCAATCTTATTATAAATTTTTTCTACTAACTATTCTCTTGTTTTCTGCTTTTATAAACAAAGCAAAAGCAGAAATGCAATTTTTAGAATGGCAAGAAAATTCTAATTTAAGTCAAACTCAAAAAAATTCTAGCTATAAATTGTTGATTAAAATCAACGATCTCGCTGCTAATTATTTTACTAGCTCTTTTAACATCACCACCAATACCACCAACGATTATAAACTAGATTTTTATAATGTTTTGGTAGATGGCAAGGTTGCCAAATATTCTTATCAAAACGATGTGTTGCAAATATTTTTTCCACAAGGCAAAAGAAACAACGATACAGTGTTAATTCAATATGATGCAAAGCATAAATATTTAAAATTCAATAAATATCTACATCAAAATCAAATTTATATTCCACAATTTGCCGTGGGTGCCAAGGCAAAAGTTATCATAAATTTTGCTTCCGATTTTCGCTTAATTTCGATGCATAATAATGTTTTTCTTAATGAAAATCAACTTGTTTATCAAGGTTTGGTGCCAACAGAAGGTGTGCAAGAAATTTTAAAATTCACCAATAAAAAAGTTGCTTGGGAGGTGTCGATTTCAAATATTATCAACACTAATAATGTCACTGGTGCATTAAAAGTTGTGGTGCCTTATGTTTTTTATGGCGGGGCTCAAGAAGTGGATGATCAAATAATTACTGCTAATTTATTGCCAGAAAAACATTTAACTACTAAAGAAAATAATATTTTTGACTTTGCTTTAAAAAACTTTATCAATCAAATAAACATCACCAATAAAGCAAACATAATAACAGGCGAAAATTATGCTTTAAAATCTTCTTTTGATAGTCAAAAATATCTCAAAATTTCACCAGAAGAGCTTGCTTTATTAATACCAATTGTTGAAAATATTAAAAATAATCCAAAATATCAAAACTTGCCCTTATATGCTAAAATAGGTAAATTTGTCTACGAATACTTGCAATACGATGCCAGTTATTTTGGTAAATTACTCACTGTGCCCGAAATTTTAACTACCAAAAAAGGAGTTTGTGCCGAGTTTGCCACTCTTTACAATGCTTTAGCAAGGTCGGCAGGCATACCTTCGGCAGTGGTTTATGGTTATGCTTATGGTGAATATAACAAATTCGAAAGCCATGCCTGGAATATGATTTATGTTAATAATCAGTGGTTTTATGTTGATCCAACCTGGAATCTATTAAACGGGGCGGTTTCTTCTTCTCACATTTATGTGCAAGACAATCGCAATGATGACATTAAAATTGAATACAGCGGTTTTGATAGTCCAAAATTTATGTTTGATAAAAAATTTAGCATCAAAGAAATCTATGCCTTCAACTAAACAGCTGTTTAAACTGCACTCAAAATATTTGCCTTCTGGCGATCAACCAAAAGCAATAGCTAGTTTAATTGCAGGTTTACAGCAAAAAAAACAAGATCAAGTCTTGCTGGGCATTACCGGTTCTGGTAAAACTTTTACTATGGCAAGCATTATCGCTAAAATGCAAAGGCCAGCCCTTATTATGGCTCACAACAAAACTTTGGCTGCACAGCTTTATGCCGAAATGTGCGAATTTTTTCCTGAAAATGAAATCGGTTATTTTGTGTCATTTTATGACTACTACCAGCCCGAGGCTTATATTGCCAAAAGCGATACTTTTATCGAAAAAGACAGCACCATCAACGAGCAAATAGATCGTTTAAGGCACAATGCAACTCGAGCTCTGCTTGAAAGAAGAGATGCCATTGTTATTGCCTCTGTTTCTTGTATTTACGGCATTGGTTCGCCCGAATATTATGGTAAAATGATTGTTTCTTTTACTTTGGGACAGCAAATTAATCGCCAAAAAATCTTAACTAATTTAATTGATTTGCAATATCAACGAAACGATGTCGATTTTGACAGATGCACTTTTCGAGTAAAGGGCGATAGCATCGATATTTTTCCGGCCCACTTAAACGATAAAGCTTGGCGAATCTGTATGTTTGACAACGAAATAGACGACATCTACGAGTTCGATCCGCTCACAGCAGAAATCAGCAAGAAAATGCAACAAATAACCATTTATCCTGCATCGCACTATGCCACACCTGCCGAGGTTTTGCAAGGGGCAATCAAAATTATCAAAACCGATCTTAATTCTCGCCTATTAGAACTAGAACAGCAAAATAAGTTAGTAGAAATGCAAAGATTGCAACAACGAACCAATTACGATCTAGAATTAATGGTTACTTTAGGTAGTTGCAAAGGAATTGAAAATTATTCGCGATATCTCACTAAACGGCCAGCGGGCTTTCCACCGCCCACTTTGTTTGAATATTTACCGAGCGATGCTTTGCTTTTTGTTGACGAAAGCCATGTTAGCGTGCCCCAAATTGACGGCATGGCGAAAGGCGACAATGCCAGAAAAAGCTCTTTGGTTGAGCATGGTTTTCGTCTGCCAAGTGCCCTAGATAATCGTCCTTTGAAATTTTTAGAATGGGAAAATCTTCGCCCGCAAACTATTTTTGTTTCTGCAACTCCCGGCAAATACGAATTAGCCAAAACTCAAAACGAAGTAGTTGAGCAAATTATTCGGCCAACAGGCTTGCTTGATCCGATTTGCGAGGTTCGTTCTGCCAAAACTCAAGTGGCAAATCTATTGCCCGAAATACAAGCGATGAAAAATCTCGGTTTTCGCACTTTGGCAACCACTCTTACCAAAAAAATGGCAGAAGATTTAACTAGTTATCTCAACGAACACAATATTAATGTGGTTTATATGCATTCCGATGTTGACACTCTTGATCGTATTGCCATTATTCAAGATTTGAGATTGGGAAAATACGATTGTTTGGTGGGAGTTAATTTGTTAAGAGAAGGCCTAGATATTCCAGAATGTGCTTTGGTTGCCATTCTTGATGCCGATAAAGAGGGTTTTTTAAGAAATGAAACTTCTTTAATTCAAACAATAGGCAGAGCCGCCAGAAACTCAGAAGGAAGGGTGATTTTATATGCAGATAAAATGACAGCCTCTATCAACAAAGCCCTTGAAAAAACCAATTATCGTCGAGATCTGCAAATGCAACATAATTTGGCAAACAACATAAATCCAACCACCACCTACAAGGCAATTAGCTCTGTTTTTGATAATTTATATAGTAAAAAAGCCGAAAAAACAGCAATTAATCTTAATGGCATCGAAAAAAATATTACCAAACTTAGAGAGCAAATGCATAAATCGGCAAAGAATCTTGATTTTGAAAAAGCCCTAGAATTAAGAGAAGAAATCAAAAAATTAGAAACAATGATTATTCTATGATCTTAAAAAATCTTGTTAAGTTGCTTTATATTTTGCTTTCTGTGGCAATTTTGCCCTTGCTTTTTTTGCTGGTAATTTATCGTTTGTTGCAAAAAAAAGAACTGCCAAAAAGATGGCAAGAAAAGTTTGCCTTTGCGAATGTTAAACCAACTTTTTGTCAAAAAGCACAAAATCATCATTTAATTTGGCTTCATGCAGTGAGTGTGGGTGAGGTTAACTCGGCTTTTTGGTTGATAGAACAAATCTTACAGCAAAAGCCAAATTGCTATATTTTATTTACCTCAACCACCGTTACTTCTACTAAAATTATTGTTGATAAAATTCAGCAAAATCCAGTTTTTTTTGATAAAATATGGCATCAATTTTTGCCTGTTGATAGTTATTTTGTCATAAAAAAATTTTTGCATTTTTGGCAACCAAAAATGGCGATTTTTATCGAATCAGAACTGTGGCCAAACATTTTATGGCAATTAAAAGCTAAAGAAGTGCCAACTTTTTTAGTAAATGCCAAAATATCGCCAAAAACCTATAATTTTTGGCATTGTTGTAGCAAAATCGGCATCAATATTTTTAGCAATTTTACTGCTATTTTTGCTCAAAGTAAAAATTCTTATGCACTTTTGCAAAATTTATTTTCTCAACAAAAACTTTATTATTACGGCAATTTAAAATGCTTGGTTTTTCCTGCTTTTTTTGCCAAGCAAGATCTGTTATTTTTACAGCAAAATATTGGCAACCGCAATTGTTTTATCGCTTCCAACACTCACAAGCCAGAAGAGAAAATGGTTATCAAAATTCATCAAAATTTACTGCCAAATTTTGCCGATTTACTCACTATAATTATTGTGCGACATCCGCAACGAAAACAAGAAGTGCTTGATTTGATAGGCAATAATCATATTGCAGCAATTCGGTCTTTGCACCAAAAAATTCAAGAACACACACAATTTTACTTAGTCGACACCATTGGTGAAGTGCAGTTGTTTTATCATCATTTTGCCAATCATTTTATATTTATGGGCGGTTCTTTTGCTTTGGTAGGCGGGCACAACCCGTGCGAAGCCATTTTGCATAACTGTGCGGTGATTAGTGGTAAAAATGTGGCAAATAATCAACAAATTTACACCGAATTAATGCAAAACGATGCTTGTTTTTTAGTTGAGAGTCAAGATGAACTACAGCAACAAGTGTGTAATTTGTTGCAAAATAAAGATGTTTGCAAACAAACCGCTATCAAGGCAAAACAATGGTTGCTAGATCAGAATCAGCAACAAAAAATTATTTCTACTATTTTAAACGATTACTAAACATTAATTTATGCAAAAAATTTTAGCAAAAAACAGCTTGCAAATTAGGTGATTGATGATAAAATTTTTTGCCGTAAAACTATTTTATTTTTTCATATTTTTTTATTAAATACTATGCGTTATCTTGCTCTTACCAACTCCGATCGCCAAGCAATGTTGCAAGAAATCGGTGTTGATTCTGTTAATCAACTTTATTGCGATGTTGATGATAAATTTTTGCTAAAAAAACCAATTGCTGGCTTGCCCCATCATCAAGGCGAACAGCAAGTTGATGCTTTTATTACTGCTCTTTCTAAAAAAAATCGTTCCGCCAACGAAGGCAATTTTTTCTTAGGAGTTGGTTGTTATAATCATCACATTCCTTCTGCGGTCGATCATCTCATTCAGCGATCCGAATTTTTAACCTCCTACACTCCTTATCAGCCCGAAATATCGCAAGGAACATTGACAACAATTTTTCAATTCCAAAGCATTATTTCTTTGCTTACCGGCATGCAAGTTGCCAATGCCTCGATGTATGATGGGGCGACTTCTTTAGCCGAAAGTTTGTTGATGGCTCTTCGCTTAAAACCGGGCAAAAAAAAGTTTGCTCTTGCCAACAGCATTCATCCCGATTATTTAGAGGTTTGCCAAACTTATCTTAACCTAAACGAAGCTAGTTTTGTCAACGAAATTTCTGCCGATTGCGCAGGTGTGGTGGTGCAATACCCAGATTTTTATGGCAACATCGCCAATTTAAATGCCATTAAAGAGCGGTGCCAACAAGCGGGAGCTTTATTAATTGTGGTGGTCAACGAAGTTTTGGCTTTGGGTTTATTGCCAGCTCCAGAAGTTGCCGATATCGTGGTGGGCGAGGCTTCTTCTTTAGGTGTTGGGCTAAATTTTGGCGGGCCTTTATTGGGCTTTTTTGCTTGTAAAAAAGAATTTGTTCGTCAAATGCCAGGGCGAATTTGTGGCTCAACAACAGATGTCGATGGCAAACAAGGCTTTGTGCTTACTTTAAATGCCCGAGAACAACACATTCGTCGAGAAAAAGCCACCTCAAATATTTGTTCAAATCAAGGTTTGTGTGCCACAGCTTTCACTATTCATGTTTCGTTGCTGGGCGAAATTGGCTTTAAAAAACTTGCTTTACTTAATCATCAAAAAGCCTGCTTTGCTTTTGATGAACTTAGCAAGGTTTTGGGTTTAAAAATTCTTAACGACAACTTTTTTAACGAATTTACGGTTGAGTTTTTGCAAAGTGCCGATAAAGTCAACGAAAAACTTTTAGCTAAACACATCATCGGCGGTTATGCCGAAGGCAACAAAATGATTCTGGCCTTCACCGAGTTAACTTCTGATAACGATATTAAAAATTTAGCGAAAGAATTAAGAGAAATTTTACAATAAATTAAGTTTTTTTAAATATTTTTTGGCAAAATATGGGTAAAATCATTACTTTTTTTAATCATAAAGGCGAGGTTGGTAAAACAACTTTGGTGCATAACCTAGGGTTCATTTTCGCCGATAAAGGTTGTAAGGTTTTGCTTATCGATGCTGATCCGCAAATGAATTTAACCTCGGCAATTTATGGTTTGTCAACTTCGGTTGAATATTCTACCAACGAGCAATCGAAATGGAGCCAAAATATTGAAAAATACATTTCTCTTGCCGAATATATCGATATCGAGCTGAAAGGCTTAAAATGTGCTAAAAAAATATATCAAACCCAATCAAAAATTAACTCAAAAGGTTATGTCGAATTAATTTCTGGCTCCATAAATTTATCAAATATCGAGGCAGATTTGTTTGGCATTGTTAAAAATAAAAACGAATTTACCAACGACATTCCGCACCGCTTTGAAAAATCAATTACCAAGCAAAAAACTCATTACGATTTTATTTTAATCGACACTTCACCAAGTGCAAGCAGTGTAATTAATGCCATGATTATGATGCTTAGTGATTATTTTATTACTCCTGTTTCACCAACTTTTTTTTCGTTGCAAGCAATAGATAATTTAAGCTCGATTTTTCAAAATTGGGTTAAGCTACTTGGCGATTATCAAACTACACAAAGTTTTCGTGGCTTGAGTTTTCAGCCAAAATTTTTAGGTTTGGTGGTGCAGATGGCAAAAAGATTTAACGGCGGAAGTGTTAAAGAAGGAACTTCGTTTTCTAAATCGGCAGAAAAATGGATAGACGATGTCAATAGTAGTGTAAAAAAATTTCAGCAATTTGCAATGGCTCGAAATATGGCAATTTCACAAGAAGAATTTCTCAAAATATTTAGCAATTCAATGCCTTTTGTTATTGAAAAATGTTGCGATTTTACTCCACAACTTAGCTCCATAGCCGAAAAAGCGGGGGTTCCTGTGGTGCATTTAACTCAAGAGCTCTGCAACAAATATAAAGATTCTAAAAACACCGTTGATGTTACCAAAAAAAACGGGCAATATGCCATTTCGCTTAACAGCATCAAAGATTCTTACAGCAACATCGCCAATAACTTAATGAGGTTGGCTTGAGAGATATGATTTTACAATTTTATTCACACAATAACACATAAAAAACCCAAAAATATATGGTTGAAAATTTTATAGAAAGTAAGGAAAGTTTTATAATTAGTTTTGGTGGCAAAACTTCAATTGATGCCAAAACTTTTAGCCAAACAATTGATAGCACAATTGAGTTATTAAAAGAAAGTGCTTTTGCTAATGATCCAAATTGCTTTATCAAGCTTGAAATTAAAGCTAATCAAGCTGGTTCTTTTGAAACAATTATTGATATGATTATAAGGCATAAAAATGATCTATTAAAAATACCTTCTATTACAGCTGATATATTGGAAGGATTGTTAAATTTTTTGTCAATTAAAAAGCATTTGAAAGGTAGAAAAGCTAAAAAAATTGAAAGCAATCAAACAGAAACGGCAATTCAAAATCAAGAAAATGACATTAAAAAGTTCCCAAAAAAAATTGGAAATATTTATTTTCAAAATAATAAAATTGATAATTTAATAATTAATCAATTTACAAATTTGAGTGAAGATAAAAGATCTAACTATATTATTAAAACTTCTGGTGCCGAAATTATTATTAATGAAAATTCTTTTGAAAATATGAAACAAGTTCTCGTTGATGAAAATCCTATAGTTAAAACTATTAAACAAAAGCCTATTTCGGTAGATCTTTTGGTTAAAAAACCCGATCTTTTAGGTGATTCAAAATGGCAATTTATTTATAATAAAAACATTGAAGCCAAAATTGAAGATGAATTATTTTTAGAAAAGGTTAGAAACAGGCAAATTGTTATTTTGGCCGGAGATAAAATAAATTGCGAGCTAGAGATTGAATACGATTTAACTGAAAGGCTAGAAATTATCCCAAAAAGCGAAAAGTATAATATCAAAAAAATTAATGGCGAAATTATCAAGCCAGAAGAAGATAATCAAAAAAGTTTATTTGAATAATCTATGCACAAACACAATATAGAGAAGGCAAAATATGAAGCGGATTATAAAATTTTTTTAGTCTTTGACGATCAATCAAAAGGAATTGTAGATTTAAAAAATTTTATTTTTAACAACAATTTTTCTGTTTTTAACAGGTTGCAAGACAAACAGCAATTTAAAAACTTTATTATCGAAAACCATACTTTAGTTTGGGGTAACGATTTAGATCTTGCTCCGGAGTTTCTTTATGATTTACTTTTAAATTCTTAATAATTAATATTGTAAATATTTAAAATAGAACCATTAAAATAATACTATGAATCCAAGAATTATAAAAGTAACAGCACTAGACAACTATCAATTAGAGCTTGTTTTTAACAACAACGAAATAAAAATTTTTGATACTAGTTTATATCTTAATAAAGGTATTTTTACAGAATTAAAAAACTACGAAACTTTTAAAAAAGCTCGGGTTTTTATTGGCTCGATTGCTTGGACTGGTGGGCAAGATTTCTGTCCCGATACTCTTTACCAAGAATCAACAAAAATTAACTAAAAAAATTTATAAACCAAAATAAAAATATTATGCAAAATTTTATTCCCACTCAAACTGGCTTAAATCACGAAACAACCCTTTTAATCACTCAATCGCACACTGGTGCATGCGGTGTTGATTTGCCAGAAGTGCCAGATTTCGCAATCAAAACTGGCAAAAAAACAAGAGAATCAATTGGTTTGCCACAAGTAACCGAGCCACAAGTGATTCGACATTTTGTGAGGCTTTCGAATCAAAATTATTCTATCGATTCTGGTTTTTATCCTCTCGGTTCTTGCACCATGAAACACAACCCTCGCCTCAACGAAAAAATGGCTAGACTACCCGGTTTTGCCAACATTCACCCGCTACAAAATCAGCAAACCGTGCAAGGTGCTTTAGAATTGATGTATAATTTACAACACTGGTTAGGCACTCTCACTGGTTTAGAAGGTGTTTCACTTGCCCCTGCGGCAGGTGCTCAAGGTGAGCTTGCGGGTATGTTGGTTATCAAAAAAGCTCACGAAGTAAAAGGGCAATCTCACCGAAAAGTGGTGTTGATTCCAGATTCTGCTCACGGCACCAATCCTGCAAGCGCGGCCATTTGTGGTTTTGATATTAAGGTTATTCCTTCTGATGAAGAAGGTTTGGTAAATTTGGCAGTGTTTAAAGAGCTTGTGGCAACTCATGCTAGCGAGCTTGCTGGCATTATGATTACCAACCCAAATACTTGTGGTAAATTTGAAAAAAATATTGTAGAAATTGCCGATTTAGTTCACAAAGCTGGCGGTTATTTTTATTGCGACGGTGCTAACTATAATGCCATTGTTGGCAAAGTTCGCCCAGCCGATATTGGTGTTGATGTGATGCATTTTAACTTGCATAAAACTTTTTCAACTCCGCACGGTGGCGGTGGCCCTGGTTCTGGCCCAATTGCGGTACGTAAAGAGTTGGCAGAGTTTTTACCTTCACCTCATGTTGAAAAAAATAATAATACTTTTTATTTTGCTAAACCAAAACATTCTTGTGGCAAAGTAAAAGGTTTTAACGGTCAGTTTGGTATGCATGTGAGAGCACTTACTTATATGCTTTCGCACGGGGCAGATGCTTTGCAAAAAGTGGCAGAAGATGCGGTTATTTCGGCAAACTATATTTTAACTAAATTAAAAGAGCACTTTCATGTGCCGTTTAATGGCTATTGTATGCACGAATGCTTGCTTACCGATAAGCTACAAAAAGCCCAAGGTGTGAGCACTCTTGACATTGCTAAAGCTTTGATTGAGTTTGGCATTCATCCTATGACAGTATTTTTTCCGCTAGTAGTGCAGGGGGCGATGCTAATTGAGCCAACCGAAACCGAAAACAAACAAACCATTGATAATTTTGTTAGCACCATGATTTACATTGCTAACGAAATTAAAAATGACAATGGCAATAAGTTTCATCAATATCCGCTTCACACTCCAAGAAGAAGGCTAAACGAAGTTCAGGCAGCCAAAACTCCTGTTCTTACTTGGGTAGAACTTCTTAAATAAAAATATGTCAGAAATTCCTATCATTACTAATAATAATCAACTTAGAATAGCGGTTGACGAAATTTCTCATTTGCAAACTGTGGCAATTGGTGTGTTTGTTAAAACTGGTAGCAGAAACGAAAATTTGGCTATTAACGGCATTTCACATTTTTTGGAGCATATGGCTTTTAAAGGCACCAAAACCAGAACTGCCAAACAAATCGCCGAAGAATTTGAAAGTATTGGAGGTTATATCAATGCCTATACTTCTCGAGAGAAAACTGTTTATTATGTGAAAGTTTTAAAACAGCATGCCGAGTTTGCCATTCAGTTTTTAGCCGATATCTTGCAAAATTCTACTTTTGATAGTCAAGAAGTTGAAAAAGAAAGAGGGGTTATTTTGCAAGAAGTTGCCATGACATCCGACACTCCCGACGACATCATTTTTGATTATTTTCAAGAGCAGTCTTTTCCTAAACAGCCAATTGGTCGATCTATTTTAGGTAAAATCAATAACATTAAAACCTTTAATTCGCAACATTTTCAAAACTACATCAATAGTCAATACAACTATCAAAATATGGCTGTGGTGGCTTCTGGCAGTGTAAAAACACAAGAAGTGGTCAATTGGGTTAATAAATATTTTAATCAACTAAATAGCAACATTATTGAAAAACCAAAAAAACCAAAATATGTTGGCGGTTTAACAAAAAAAGTCAAAAAACTCGAGCAGGTGCATTTGGTTTTGGGTTTTGAAGGTTTATCTTATCACAGTCCGCAATTTTATACACAACAAATCTTGGCGATGATTTTGGGTTCTGGTATGTCTTCGCGGTTGTTTTATCAGATCAGAGAAAATTTGGGTTTAGCATATTCGGTTTATGCTTTTAATAGTTGCTACTCTGATGCTGGTTTGTTTGGCATTTATGGGGGCACCTCAATTGAAAAACTCGATTTATTTTTGCAAGCAACCAAGCAAGAATTACAAAAAATTTGCCAAAACATCACCGATGCCGAAATGCAGAAGGTGCAAACCCAGTTTTTAGCTGGTTTGGCGATGGCAAAAGAAAGTACTAATTCTAGAATGCAAAGAATTGGTAGTGACATTTTAGACTACAACAAAATCTATAGCGATCAAGAACTTATCAACGAATTCAACAACAATACTAAGCTTGATGTTATTAACTTGGCAAGTCAAATTTTTGCCAGCCAACCAACTTTAGCAGTTTTAGGTGAGGTAAAAAATTTTAATCTCGATCTTGATTCTTATAATTTAAAATCATGAACAACGATTATGCAGTAATTGTTATAGGCGGGGGGCATGCAGGCATCGAATCGGCCTGTGCTTCGGTGCGGATGGGGATAAAAACCTTGTTAATCACCAAGCAAGAAAGCAATATCGGCGAAATGTCTTGCAACCCCGCTATTGGCGGTGTTGCCAAAGGTGCAATTGTTAGAGAAATAGATGCTTTAGATGGTATTATGGCTAGGGCAATAGATAAGGCGGGCATCAATTTTCGCATTCTTAATAGTTCAAAAGGTCCTGCCGTTCATTCACCAAGGGCTCAAGCCGATCGCAAGCTTTATAAACAGGCGGTTAATGAAATTTTGCAACAAGAATATCAAAATCTCGACATAATTTTTGCTACCGCCCAAGATCTTATTGTTGAAAATCAACAAATTAAAGGAGTTGTTCTTGATAATAAACAGCAAATCACTTGCAAAGCTTTAATTATTACTACCGGCACTTTTTTAAGAGGAGTGATGCATATTGGTGCAAAACAAACCGTTGGGGGCAGAAAAAACGAAACTTCTTCTGTTGATTTAGCCATATCTTTGCAACAATGCGGTTTTGCTTTTGGTCGGCTAAAAACTGGCACTCCCGCTCGAATTTTGGCTTCTTCTATTAACTTTACTAATCTAGAAGTTCAAGAAAGCGATGCTGTTCCAAGCCCTTTTTCTTACCTTAATTATCAAATCACTACTCCACAAATACCTTGCTACATAACCTATACCAACGAAAAAACTCATCAAATTATTGCTAACAATCTTCATCAATCTGCAATGTATGGTGGCAACATTACAGGCAACGGCCCACGATATTGCCCATCTATTGAAGATAAAATTCATCGCTTTGCCAACAAAGAAAGGCACCAAATTTTTTTAGAGCCCGAAGGTCTTGACAGCGATTTGGTTTATCCAAATGGCATATCAACTTCTCTGCCACAAGAAGTGCAGGAGCAGTTTATCAAAACTATTCCTGGTCTAGAAAATTGTATCATTACTCAACCAGGTTATGCCATCGAATACGATTTTGTTGACCCACGAGAATTACTGCCAACATTGGCAACTAAAAAAATTGCCAATTTATTTTTAGCAGGTCAAATCAACGGCACCACAGGCTACGAAGAGGCCGCAGGGCAGGGCTTGGTGGCAGGCATAAATGCTTCATTATTAAGTTTAAAAAATAAACAAGAATTTATCTTAGATCGCACCAGCAGTTATATTGGGGTGATGATAGACGATCTTACTAGCTTGGGAGTGACTGAGCCTTATCGTATGCTTACTTCACGATCAGAATATCGGTTGAGTTTAAGAGCAGATAATGCCGATGCTCGTCTTACTGAAATGGGTATAAAAATAGGTTGTGTTGGTAATGATCGGCAAAAAGTTTTTACTGCTAAACAGCAACAATTGCAGCAAGCCTTAACAACACTAGAAAACTTAACTATTTCTCCCATAAAATTGCAAAAATATAATCTTCATATTAGGCAAGATGGGGTTTTACGAAATGCTTTTCAGTTATTATCTTTTCCAAATATTAATTTTGAAGATTTGGCAACTATTTGGCCACAAGAATTATCTCAAATTGATACAAATATTAAAAAACAAATTAGCATTGAAGCCTTGTATTTTCATTATCTAAAAAGACAAGAACGAGATATTTTATTATTTCAACAAGAAGAAAATACTAAAATTCCTCTTGACATAAATTATAATCTAATTCAAAGTTTATCAAATGAAGTGAGGGAAAAATTATCTAAATATCGCCCCGCAACTATTAATCAAGCCAGTAAAATTCAAGGTATCACCCCTGCTTCTTTAATGGCTATTTTAATTTATTTAAAACACAAAAATCATTAATTTATGTTAGCTTTATTGCGATTGGTTATTTTGGTTTTTAGCATTGTTTTTTTTCAAATAAATTTTGCTTTGGCAGAAAATATTTTTGATAATAATAGTGTTGCTAAAGATGTCGAAAAAAGCTTGTTGTTTGATAAGCAAGCAAAAGAGCAATTCGATTTTTATTCGCAAGAGGCTCCGCTTAGCAAAGAAACTATCAAGTCGGTTATTATTGGTATCAAGGAAAAACCAGAAAATACTAAAAAAAATAAAAAAGATAAAGAAAAAGATACTTCATCAGAGCTTGATATTGCAGTTACAGATAAAACTAGAATTAATTACAAACTAAAAGAAAAAGAAAAGTTTGCTTATAATGCAGTTTTGGCAGGTCAATATGAAATTGCTATCGAGCTTTATAAATCTATTTTAGCTAAAGATCCAAAAAATAATTATGCAAAATATGCTTTGGCAACTGTATATCAAAAGCTCGGTCAATATCGTCAATCAAAAACTTTATATCAAGATTTATTAAAACAAGAACCAGAAAATAAACAAGAAATCATTAATAATATAATCAGCATTATGATCGAAGAAACACCAAGAGAAGCCTCTTATTTACTAGCTCGATTGTCGCAACAAAACCCAGATTCTGCTTTTATTTGTGTTAATGCTGCTTTGGCAAACGAAAAAATTGGCAACTATAATAAAGCAATTGAATATTATCAAAAAGCCGTTAATATTGAGCCAGACAATGCTAGTTATTATTATAATCTGGCAATTTTACACGACAGAACCAAACAATATTTACAAGCTATTGATTATTATAATTTAACTGTTAAAAATTATAATAACGATCCTGCTATTTCTATTTCTGAAGTGCAAAATCGCATCTCCAATTTAAAAACCCTAATTTAGATGCAACAAATATTGAATTTTGCTAGAACAAAACACTGCTCTGATATTCATATTTCAGCTAATTACAAGATAATTCTTCGTTTTAATGGCGAAATAATTGATTATCCAGAAAACACAAATAATCTTACTAGTCAAGAGGTTTATGACTTTATTTTTTCTTTAACTTCACAAGAACAAAAAGAACTTTATTTAACCAAAAAAGAACACGATTTTTCTTTTATCGACAGCAACAATTTAAGATATCGTATTAATGCTTATCACAGCATACTTGGCCCTGCTGTTGTTATTCGAATTATACCAAATCAAATAAAATCTTTAGCAATAATCAATGCTCCTTATGTTGTGCAAAGTTTGTTAAACTATAAAAAAGGTTTAGTTTTGATAGTTGGCCCAACTGGTAGTGGCAAATCAACAACTTTGGCAGCAATGGTCGATCACATTAATCAAAATCATAGCAAACACATCATTACCATAGAAGATCCGGTTGAATATATTTTTACCAGTCAAAAATCATTAATTAATCAACGCGAATTTAGAACCGACAGCCATTCTTTTAATAATGCCCTAAAAAGTGCCCTAAGACAAGATCCTGATGTTATTATGATTGGTGAAATGAGAGATCTTGAAACTGTGCAACTAGCGCTCACCTCGGCCGAAACTGGGCATTTGGTTTTAGCAACTCTACATACCAATTCTGCTTCTCAAACAATTGATAGAATTATCGATTCTTTTCCTGCCGATCAAAAATCGACCATTCGCTCTATTCTTTCTAATTCTTTAAGGGCGGTTATTTCGCAAAGATTGGTAAAAAAACCAGATGGCAATCGTTGTGCCGCTTTTGAAGTTATGATTGTTAATTCGTCTATTCGTAATTTAATTCGAGAAGATAAAATTGCTCAGATCAATTCTATTATTGAACTTGGTAAAAAAACAGGTATGATTTTATTAAAAGACTATCTAAAAGAAATGGCAAATAATGGCACCATTTCTTTAGAAACGGCCGAAGAAGAAATAAGATCGCAAGAAAATTAAATCTATAAAAATAATAAAAAATAACACATGAAATCTTTATTTAGAACAAAATCATTAGAATCAATCATAGAAAGTGCTAAAAACAGTCAACTAAAAAAATCATTAGGCATTTTTGATCTTATTTTTATTGGCATTGGCTCTATTATTGGCACTGGTATTTTTGTTTTAACTGGGCAGGCCGCAGCTAATTATGCTGGCCCTGCAATTTCTATTTCTTTTTTCTTGGCGGCTTTGGTTTGTATTTTTGCTGGCTTGGCATATGCCGAACTTGCTTCTATGATACCCATTTCTGGCAGTGCCTATACTTACACCTACGGCATTATGGGTGAGTTTATTGCTTGGTTGGTTGCTTGTGGTTTAATTTTAGAATATACCGTGGCTTCTTCTACTGTTTCTGCTGGTTGGTCGGGTTATTTGGTAGGAATTTTGCAACAATCTGGGGTTATTGTTCCAGAATATCTAACCAAAGCTCCATCGCAAATATGTTCTGATCAAACCTATTGTGGCATCATTAATTTACCTGCTGTCTTTATTTCTTCTTTTATTGGTTTATTATTATTTATTGGCACCAAAGAAAGTGTGATGATCAATCGTATTTTGGTTTCGATAAAATTAATTGTGATTTTTATCTTTTTAATTGTTGCTACTCCAATTATTAATACTCAAAACTATGCAAATTTTATGCCTTTTGGTTGGAATGGCATTTTTACTGGAGCTGCGGCTATATTTTTTGCTTATCTTGGTTTTGATGCAGTGGCAACAACTGCCGAAGAATGTAAAGATCCTAAAAAAGATTTACCAATCGGCATTATTGGCTCTTTGTTAATTTGTGCAGTAATCTATATTTTAGTTTCGTTGGCTCTTACTGGAATAGCCCATTATTCTACCCTTAACAATCCGCAACCTCTTGCCTTTGCTTTACGAGAAAACGGCAAAAATATTGGTTCGGCTCTTGTTGGAACTGGTGCCATTGCCGGAATGGTAACTGTTTTATTGGTGATGATGTATGGTCAATCTAGAGTTTTCTTTGCTATTTCGCGCGATGGTTTATTGCCAAAATTCTTCACTAAAACCCATTCTAAATATCAAACACCCTACATTAGTGTTGCAATCACCACTGTTTCTGTGGCCTTGATTTCTGGGTTTACCCCAATTAAAACAATGGGTGATATGAGTAGTATAGGCACTTTATTTGCCTTTTTAATTGTGTCAATTGGGGTGGTAATTTTAAGAATCACCAATCCGCAAATAAAAAGATCTTTTAAATGCCCTGCGGTGTTTTTGGTCTCTACTCTTTCGGTTTTGGGTTGTGGTTTTTTAATTTATAAATTATTAATTGATCATTATTTACCATTTGTGATTTGGTTTGTTATTGGCATTATTTTTTATGCAATTTATGGTTATAAAAATAGCAAATTAAATCAGCAATAATGTTGCAAACAAAAAATAAATCTAGCAGAATAGTTTTTGGTCTTGGCTCAAATTTGGGCAACAAACAACAAAATATTTGCTCTGCTATTAATTGGTTACAAATTAATCTGCAATTAAAAAACACCAAAACTTCTTTTTTTTTGATCAATTCCCCTCTTTTGCCCGCTAATCATCCTAAAGAATGGGAGCTTGATTTTTTAAATGTGGCATTTTCAGGTGATATCGATTTGTTGTTGTTTCCGATGTTAAGTGTTTTGCATATTTGTCAAAGTATTGAACAACAAATCGGCAGAAATCAGCAAAATTCTTCTTATCAACAACAAAAAAAATGGGCTCCAAGAGAAATTGATATTGATATTTTGCTGTTAGATAATTTGCATATCAATTATCAAAATATTTTACAAATTCCCCATTATCAACTGCAAAATCGCTCTTTTTTTTTAGAAACAACCAAAGATATCGAATCGGAATTATTAGAAAAAAATCTAACTTCTACAAAAAGGGGAATTTAGATCGAAACCGCTAGCTTTGGCAGTATTCTAGGCAATTTTGATAGTTAAATAAAACCATTAGTTGTTGATAAATTTGCCACATTTCATGCTGATTATTTGCTAAAATTTGCCTAGCTTGATGGTGACAAAGTTCTAGTAAATCATAATCAACATCAAGATTGGCAATTTTAAATTCAGGAAACCCACTTTGCTTGGTGCCAATAATTTCGCCACTTCCTCTTAATTTTAAATCTTGCTCGGCAATAAAAAATCCGTCATCTGATTGTTTTAAAATTTGCAATCTTTGTTTTGGTTGTTGTTGATTGTAAAGTAAAATACAAAACGAAGGCAGATCGGATCTGCCAACTCTGCCTCTTAATTGATGCAATTGAGCTAGGCCAAAATTTTCAGCATTTTCAATAATAATTGCGGTAGCAGAAGAAACATCGATGCCAACTTCAATTACCGTGGTGGCAATCAATACTTTTTTCTCACTATGAATATCGGCAAATTCTAACATTATCGAATCTTTTTCTTGATCTTTCAGCTTGCCGTGCAATATCGATAAATGCTTGGCAGGAATTATTTTGCTTAATTCTGCATATCTAGTTTCTACCGAAGTTAAAATAGTGTTGGTTGTTTTTTCTGAGTCTTCTTCGGTTTTAATGGCTGGGCAAATCCAATAAACTTTCTCTTGTTTATCAAGAAAGCCAAGCAAGGATTGACTTAATTCTGGAATTTTTTTATTTGACATAAGAAGAGTGGTGATTTTTTTTCTGTGCATCGGCTTTTGTTTGATAGAGCTAATCGCGGTATCGCCATAAATTGCCATCATCAAACTTCTTGGAATTGGAGTGGCACTCATTAACAACAAATCGATATTGTTGCCTTTTTGAGCCAAAGTGAGTCTTTGCAACACTCCAAAGCGATGCTGCTCGTCTATCACCGCAAGACCCAAATTGCAAAATAGCACCTCTGGCTCAAGTAAAGCATGAGTGCCGATGATTAAATCTAGCTCGTGGTTTTTTAGTTGTTGTAAAAGTTTTTGTTTAGCGGTTTTTTTGCTATCAGAAATTAGTAGACCAATTCTAATATTGCAATTTTTAAGCAGTTGTGAAAAATATTTAAAATGCTGTAAAGCTAAAATGGTGGTAGGCACCAGTACCGCCACTTGTTTTTGACAAGCAATGGCTTGCAAACAAGAAATGATTGCCACCACCGTTTTGCCACTACCGACATCGCCTTGCAATAGTCGAAACATCGGTTTATTTGCTAAAATATCGGCAGAAATCTCTTTACTTGCTTGTTGTTGAAAAGTAGTAAGCTCAAATGGCAATTGAGCAATAAAATTATCTACCAAATTATTGTTGCTGATAGTTATTTCTTTACTTGCTACTACTAATTTTTGTTGAGTAAGCAAGGTGGCGAGTTGCCAAGCCAAAAGTTCGTCAAAAGCAAGCCTTCTTCTGGCTGGCCAATAAGAATTTTCTATTTGAGTTTGAGCGATTGGTTGATGTAAAGATTTAATTGAAGCATAAAAACCTTGCCAATTATTTTTTTGCTTGATTTCTGGCAAAATCCATTCGAGTTGATCGAGTGGCAATTTGCTTAATATTTGCTGAATTTTATTTATTATTAATTGATTAGCAATGCCAGCACTTAACGGGTAGGTAAGGTGAGTTTTTGGCAAAAACGGCATTTGTTTTATTGGCACAACTTTGATTGGATGTAAAATTTCTAGCGAACCAGTGTTTTTGCTAACATAACCAAGAACCGCAATTTCTTGCCCAATTTGCATCGTTTTTAATTGGCTAGGAAAAACTTTGAAAAAAACTAAATTAAAATAATGATTCTTGCCATAACAGACAATTTTATGAGGTTGCCTGCTATTTTGCGGTAAATAATGAGTTTGCACCACTCCGCTTAACACTGCCAACTGCTTTTCTTGTTGATAAAAATCGACAGAATAGTTGATTTGTTCAACTTTATTTGGCAAATGCAGGCATAAATCAAAAAATCTATTGCTATGCAGTAGATTTTTTAAATATTTTGCTAAACTTTCGCCAATTCCAGGCAAAATGTTGAGAGGCTGTTGTAGATAGTTGAAGTAATTATAATGCATAGCGGTGATTGCTTTGATATTAATTAATTAAAAAGTTAAAATTCGATCTAAATTCCCCTTCCCTTGGAGGGGAATTTAGATCGAACACTTCGTGTCACCCCGCACCAAAAGAAGGGGGAATTTAGATCGAAAAAAATAATACTAATCAACAACAAGAAAATTAACCAAAACATCTTGTGTGTTAATTTGATTGTGTGTAGTAAAAACCCATTCTTGTAATTTTTCTAGCAATAAAGCATTTAATTGTAGATTTTTAGAAGGTGAGGTTAGGGTTATTTTTATTGGCTTGCCGTTTTCGTCAATAACGAAAGTTGCAATAATTTTTTCATTTAGCAATTCATATCGCAGATCTTGTGGAATTTTTGGGAGTGGTTGATGTAGAATTTTTCTTTCTTTATTGTTGATTTTTTCATCATTTGTTTGTATTAATTGTTGATTTTGATTTGCTGGTTGATTATGAAGATTCTTGGCAATATTTTTAACAATTTTTTTTGCAGGGGCATTATTTTGCGACGAATCAATGTTGCTAAGGTTGATGTTAACAAAATCACTTGTTGATTGAAAAGTAAAGTTTGGTTGATGATTATTGAAATGAAAATTAAGAATGAACCATAGTAACAAAAAATAACTAAATATTGCTAAAAAAAAACTAATTTTGGGATGAAGCATGATCTATCGCCATTGAAACTTGTTTAAATTGTAATTTATTTATTGCCAACATTGTTTGTAAAACTATGCCTTGATAGGCTTTTTCGTCGGCAAAAATAATGACCGAAGTATTTTGAGAATTAGCAATTGATTTTAATTCTTCTTGGATATTGTGAATTTTTATTGGTTTTTGATTGATAAAAACTTGGTTGTTAGCACCGATAACAACATTTAAAACATCGTGTGTAGCAATATTTTGTGCAGAACCGCTTGTTAAATTAATTGGTAAAGATTGATGTTTTTCTAAAGAGATGGTTGTGATAAGCAAAGTGGCGAGCAAGAAAAACATAATATCGACCATAGGAATAATTTCTATTCTTGGTTTGTGATTAATTCTTGCTCTTGTGATTTTCATATAAAAAGGTATTTAAAACCTAATTTATTAGCACTAATAAATGTTGACCATTTTCAATTTGGGCAAAACCAGATTGCACTGAAATTGTTTTGATAATATTGTTTTCTGAATCATAAACAATAATTTCTCCTGATTGTAAGGTTGAAACAAAAGCAGAATGATTTTGCATAATACCGCTACAACCAGAAACTAGGGGCAAAACCGCCATATAACAAGAATCGTTATATAGAGTTTCGTTGGGAGAAACAATTTCAAGATGCAATTTAGACATAAAATTATAATTAAGAAGCTAATAATTTTTCGCCTTTAGCAATAGCTTCTTTAATGTCGCCAACCATATAAAAAGCAGTTTCCGGCAAATAATCGAATGTTCCTTCGCAAATGGCTTTAAAACCAGAAATGGTATCTTGTAAAGAAACCAATTTACCTGGAGAGCCAGTGAAAACTTCTGCAACATGGAAAGGTTGCGACAAGAATCGTTGAATTTTTCTTGCTCTAGCCACTGTGAGTTTATCTTCTTCTGAAAGTTCATCCATACCTAAAATTGCAATAATATCTTGTAAAGATTTATAGGCTTGCAAGATTTTTTGCACTTCTCTAGCTACCTGATAATGCTCGTTGCCAACTATTCTTGGGTCAAGAATTCTAGAGGTAGAATCAAGAGGATCGACCGCAGGGTAAATGCCCATTTCAGCGATTTGTCTTGATAAAACTGTGGTAGCATCAAGGTGAGAAAAAGAGGTTGCTGGAGCAGGATCGGTTAGATCGTCGGCTGGCACATAAATTGCTTGCACCGAAGTGATGGAGCCGCTTTTGGTTGAAGTGATTCTTTCTTGCATTGCACCCATTTCGGTAGCAAGTGTTGGTTGATAACCAACCGCAGAAGGAATTCGGCCAAGAAGAGCAGAAACTTCGGAGCCCGCTTGAGTGAATCGAAAAATATTGTCGACAAAAAATAACACATCACGATTTTCTTGGTCGCGAAAATATTCGGCTTGAGTAAGGCCAGTGAGAGCAACTCTTGCTCTTGCTCCTGGCGGTTCGTTCATTTGGCCGTAAACCAAGGCAACTTTTGAGTTGGCTAGATTTTTAATATCAATAACTCCAGAATCGATCATTTCGTGGTAGAGATCGTTGCCTTCACGTGTTCTTTCGCCAACACCAGCGAACACAGAATAACCACTATGAGCTTTTGCCACATTGTTGATAAGCTCCATAATAAGAACGGTTTTGCCAACACCAGCACCACCAAACAAACCGATTTTGCCACCTTTAGAATAAGGAGCCAATAGATCGATAACTTTAATACCAGTTACTAAAATTTCGGTTTCAGTAGCTTGATTGCTAAAATCGGGGGCGGGGCGATGAATAGGGAAATGATATTGAGCATTAATTTCGCCTTTTTCGTCGATAGGCTCGCCAATAACATTCATTATTCTGCCTAAAGTTGCAGAACCAACTGGCACAGAAATTGGCTTGCCAGTATCAATTACCTGATCGCCTCTTGCCAAGCCATCGGTAGAATCCATGGCGATTGTTCTTACTGTGTGATTGCCTAAATGAATCGCGACTTCTAAAGTTACATTTTTGCCGTTATTGTTGCATTGCAAGGCTGTGTTGATTGGCGGTAGTTGATTTTCGAAATAAACATCGACTACAGCAGAAACTATTTGAGTTATTTTGCCAACATTAGACATGTTTTAAAAAAAATTAAATTTAAAAAAATATTTGCCATAATTTTAACTGCAAAAAAATTAAAAACAACAAAAATTTTGTAAATTTATTGACGATTCAATAGGTTAATACCAATCATCAAAAATTTATTAAATATTTCTTGGCTCTTGTTTAATAATAATTTTCCCTACCGCCTTAAAGCCATATAAAATGGCTATTCTTTCCAAAATTAAATTGGTATTATGTTCTAAAAAAAAAGCCATTGCCGAATTATAGGCAACAATAGTTAATTTTATTTCTTTTTGCTCTAAATTTAGTTTTATCGACTTGGGTTGGCAATATTTTTGATATTCTTTGCCAACAATTTGTTGCCAATTTTTACTTAACTGATGAATGATAAAAAATTCTTGCTTGTGATGATTGATGTTGTTTTTTAACAAAAAATTTAAAGAATGCTCGAGTTTTTTCATATTTTTTATATTGGTTTAAAAACCATTAAATAAAAAATAATGATCATTGCGATAAAAGCTAAACAGCCTAATATTATCCAAAAAAAATTTAATTGCCAATATTTTTTAGGTAAATCACTATTGTTTTTTAAGCATTTTTTAGCAATATTTTTCATTTTAATTTGTATCCAAAAAACAGGAAGCCAACAAAAAATAACAAAAATATATAATATTATTGCCCAAAAAAGCCAACCCTCTGTAATCAAATAACCATGATGTTCTGCCAATAACAAGCCAGTAATAACCTGAATAATGATAGTTGGAGCAGTAAAAATTGTATCTGCAATCACAACATTTTTGACGGTAAAATAAATTGTCTTGACATTTTTTTTATTATTTACTAAATTTGCTAAAAGCATGTAAAAAGCACTGCCTATTCCTGTGCCAAACAAAATTGTTGCCGAAATAATATGAGTTAATTTTAACAATAATTCCATAAAAATGTTAATTTTTTTTGCCAATGAATATCAGAAACTACCAATAGTTTTGCAAAAACACTATTGTCATAATCAATTTACCAATCGTAATATTATTTGCAATGGAAAAATGCAAATTAAATTCGGTAATTTTTTTAAAATTTTCCTTTTTTTCTTTCATATTTTAAAAATTTTAATTCCAAAGCAAGGTAAAAGCATTGCAACCGTTGTTTATTTAAAAAGCAAAATAAATTCTTCTTACCTTTTTTTAGAAAGAAATTTTTTTTTCAAACAAAAAGAAATCAAATTCTTTTCGTATATGATTCCACAAGAAAATAACAAGGTAATAGAGGTAATGAATTATAATATTTGTTGGAAATTTCAATATAACTTTATTAACGATAAAATCACCCTCACTCATTGCGGTTATTACTTAAAAATATTTAACTTTTTTTTATTGTTACCAATAGAATATTTATTTGGTAAAATTTCTGCAGAAGAGAAGCCGATTTCTGAAAATAAATTTTTTATGAAAATGAAAATTAATCATCCTATTTTTGGTTATATTTATTGTTATCAAGGTATTTTTACTATTCAATGAAAAAAGTTTTAATTTTAGGTGGATATGGCAATTTTGGTAGTAAAATTGCTATTTCATTAGTAAAAAATCAAATAAATATTATTATCGCAGGCAGAAATAAAAATAAAGCAATTCTGTTGCAACAGGCATTGTTAGAACAATATCGGGTAGATGTTGAAATAATGATAGGAGAATTAAATCTAGAAAATGTGGCAATTGTTATCAATACTGCAGGCCCTTTTATTGATATTAATTATGATATTGCAAAAATGTGCATCATTCATAAGGTTCACTACATAGATTTAGCGGATGGCAGAGATTTTGTTTGCAATATTACAGAGCTTGATGAGATGGCAAAAAAAGCAGAAGTTGCTGTAATTAGCGGAGCTAGTAGTGTTCCAGCATTAAGTTCTGCTGTTTTAGAAAATTTTAAACATCATTTTTCTTCTTTGGATTCTTTAATTTTTGGAATTAGTCCAGGTCAAAAAGCACAAAGAGGCTTAGCAACAACTAAGGGAATATTATCTTATTTAGGAAAATCTTTAAAATCTGTGGCAGATAGCAAGAAAAGTCGATATGGTTGGCAAGATTTGTATTGTATTAAATATCCCATGTTGGGTTATAGGTTTATGTCGAATTGTGATTCGCCAGATCTCGATTTATTTTATCAGCAATATCAAATTAAAAAAATTCAATTTTCTGCTGGCATGGAAAGCGGTTTATTGCATTTGGGTATTTGGTTTTGTTCTTGGTTGGTAAGGTTTGGATTGATTAAAAACATAGAAAAACACTCTGAAACCCTATTAAAACTTAGTCATTATTTTGATTTTCTTGGCACAGATGCAGGAGGAATGCATATGATAATGCAAGGAAAAGATTTTAATAATAGAGAGAAAATTATTAAATGGTTCATTATTATTAAAAACGGCCATGGTCCGCAAGTGCCAACAATTCCTGCAATAATTTTAACAAAAAAAATACTTGCCAAACAGTTCGTAAAAGTGGGAGCTTTTCCTTGTTGTGCGGTAATTTCGTTATCGGAATATTTAGCAGAACTTGCTGATTTTGATTATGAAATTATTACCGAATTTTTATAACTTTATTAAGTCTATTTTATCACAAAAACCTTCTGGCAACATTAAATTAGTGGTGGCGGTAAAAAATGCTGGTATTTGTAAATCGTAAATTTCGGTTAATAAATATTTTTTATAATCGTTGTCGAGATGCGAAAATACTTCGTCAAGTAGCAAAATAGTTGGTTGTTTTTTATAATATGCCGAAATTTTTGCCCGAGCCAAGCTAATGGCTAACATAATTAATTTTTGCTCTCCTGTTGAGCAGTAAGAAGCGAGGGTGTTTTTCGCTAAAAATATAGCAGAAAAATCGGCTTTATGAATGCCAAAGTTGGTTTTGCCAGAAATGCTATCTAGTTGTCGATTATTGTTTAGTTGTTGTTGATAAAATTTTTCTTTTTCTAAACCAGATAAATGATGGGTGTTCTGCTCGGTTTCGTCTTCTATTTGTAATATAACTTTGGGAAAAAAGCTATGAAAAGTGGCAATTGATTGATTAAAAAAACTAATCGCCTCTTGCCGAGTAAAAGCAATGGTAATGGCAAGCTCGCTGATTTTTTTTTCAATAACATCAAGCCAAGCATTGTTGTTGCTGGATTTTTGTTGCAAAATTAACAATCTTTCTTTTAAAAGTTTTTGATATTGATTTAAATAAGTTTGATGCTGTAAATTAACATCGAGAACTATTTTATCGAGATAATCTCGTTTGGCGGTTTTGCCTAAAATAAATAGCTGCTCTAATTGCGGAGTGAGGCAGATAAAATTTGGTAGATAGTTTTTTAGGTCGCTTTGCCTGCTATTGCTTTGGTTTTGTTGGTTAATTAGCCAAGTTTTTTTATTGCTGTTTTTTTCAAAATTCAGGGCAAGATTTTGATAATAAAAATCGCAAGCAAAATCATAGGTAAAATCAAGGGAAACTTGCCAAAAAGCCTCTTGTTTATTGAGCATTTCTAAATTATTTGCTTGTCTTAAACTGCCATTTTTACCAAACAAACTTATTGCTTCTAGTAAATTAGTTTTGCCAATGCCGTTGTTGCCATAAAGCAAAACTATTGGTTGCTGAAAAATAAACTGCTGTTTCGTGAAGTTGCGAAAATTATGTAAATTTATTTGCTTAATAATACCATTTCCCATGTTTAAATACATAATTATTAATTTTAATGTTTAGTTTAAAACCTTGATTTATCTAGATAAAGCTTCGCTTTTAAACTAAATTTAAAATTAAAAATGATTTTGTTCTTTATGTATTTAAACATGGGAAATGGTATTTGTTGATGCATTTTTTGAAAAAGAAAGAAAAGCCAAATAACAGCCTAAAATTAAGGTTGGCAAGCATAAAATTTGCCCTAAAGTAAAAAATTGCCATAAAAAACCAATTTGCTCATCGGGTTGTCGAAAAAACTCAACCACCGATCGAGCAAGAGAATAGCCAATTAAAAATAATCCAGATAAAAATTTCGGTTTCTTTTCGGCAAAATAATTATTTTTATAAAAAAAAGCACAAAACATAATTATAAACAACAAAAAACCCTCTAAAATTGCCTCATAAAGCTGGCTTGGATGCCTGGGTAAATTATCGGAATAAGGAAAAATAACTCCAATAAACCCATAGCTTATTCTGCCATATAATTCGCCATTAATAAAATTAGCCACTCTGCCAAAAAATAAGCCAACAGGTGCGATAACAGCAAGTCTATCAAAAAGCCAAAAATGAGGTATTTGGTAATGTTTGCTAAAATAAAACATCGCTATAATAGAGCCCGCTAAACCGCCATGAAAAGACATACCTCCTTGCCAAACTTTTAAGATATCGAAAGTATTTTGTAAATAATATTGCGGTTGATAAAATAAAACATAGCCAAGTCTGCCACCAAGCACAATGCCTAAAATGGCAAATATTAGCCAATTTTCATAGGCTTTTTCGCTGAGAATTGCAGATTTTTTATTGCAATATTTTAGCCAATAATTAGCGATTAGCAGGCCAAAAATATAAGCCAAAGAATACCAACGAAGCTCTAGATGTAGACCAGCAATATCGATAGAAAAAAGAACAGGATGAAGATTGTGAGTGTAAATAAACATAAAAAATTAACCAAAGGGATGTTGTTGATTATCGAAAGCTTTTGAGCCACAAAAATAGGCAAAAGTGCCTTTGAGAGCTTGTGAATTTTGCTTGCTGATTGTTTTTGTAAATAAATATTGTTTTAAACACAGCAAAGAAAATTTTGTCAGCATTCGTATTGCCCTTAGTTTGGCAATGGTTTTGCCCCAGATTTTTTCAGTATAATAGAGCTTTGACCAGCCAAAGCGGTGCCAATAAGTTTTTTCAATTTCTGCCAAACTAATGTCGCTAGATTTTGAGCCTAAATGTAAAATTTTGGTATTTTTAATAAGTGCGGTATGATAACCTTTTTTGATTACTCTTTTGCAAATTTCGTTATCTTCGCAATAAAGAAAAAAACCTTCGTCAAAAAAACCGATTTTTCGCATTATTGACATATTAAAAAACATACCTGCACCCGTAATAAATTGGTTTAATAGATAATTTTCATTAACTTGTTTGCTTGATTTTTTATTTTTTTTCAAACAAATGCCATTATCAACTAAATTATTATTTTGCATCTTAGCATTGTAAACTATTGGTCCAGCAATGGCAATGTTGTGATTGTTTTGCATTATTTGCAAACAAATTGCAATATCGTCAGAAGAAATATGAGCATCGGGGTTTAATAATAAAGCATAATTGGTGTTAATTTTCTTTAAAGCTAAATTATTTGCTCTGCCATAACCGATGTTGTATGGAGAGATTATTAAATCAATTTGTGGAAAATTATTTTTTACTATATCAACGGTGCGATCTTTAGAACTGTTATCAACAACAACAATTTGATAAGGCAGGTGAGTCAAAGATTGCAAGGCTTGCTGAATGATTTTTTCGCTATAAAAAGTAACCAAAATAATAGTTAAATTGTTTTGATTAGACATTGCTTATATTTTATATTGATTAGGAGTGTTTTTACGATATTTATCGATTTCTTTTTTGGTTAATTCGAATTTAACCAAATCTTTGCCAACTAGTTTTAAACCAGAGGTTGCCTTCACTTTGCTTGGATTTACTTGGGTTCCTTTATAAAGCAATTCAAAATGCAAATGCGGACCAGTTGATCTGCCAGTTGAACCAACATAGGCAACAACATCGCCTTGTTTTACTTTGCTTCCATTTTTAAATTTTTTGCTTAACCTGCTAGCATGACCATAGGCGGTGGAATAGTCGTTATTGTGCTTGATTTGCACATAATTGCCATAACCGCCTTTGACTCCGATATAGGTTATAACACCATTGCCAGCGGCCAAAATAGGAGTGCCTGTAGAAGCTGCAAAATCGACACCTTTATGCATTTTTGAATAACCTAAAATTGGATGCCTTCTCATGCCAAAGCCAGAAGAGATTCTTGCCCCATTGATGGGGGTTCTAAGAAGTGATTTTCGTACCGAATTGCCTTTGGCATCGAAATATTCTAGTTTACCATTGGTTTCGTAGGCATAGGTTTCAACTTGTCTGTTGCTTAAATTTATTGCCGAATACAACACATTGCCGTCTTTAACTTTTTTGCCATTTTCATCAAAAAAACTTTCTACCAACATTTCAAACTTGTCGCCACTATGAATATCTCTTTGAAAATCTATGTCGTAGGCATAGAGACTTATCATATTCATCATCGCAGAGGCAGAAATGCCAGAATCAACCCCGTCGGCAAACAAGCCGTTTTTTATCACTCCAAAATACCTCATTTTATAAAGAGTGAGTTTTATTTCTTTCAAATTGGCAGTGTATTGAACTGGATTTTCTTGGGTTTTTTTCACAATAATTTGTTGCTTGTGGTTAAGATTAAAAACTACCTTTTCTATTTTGATGTTTCTTTGAATATCTTGATAATGAAAAGAATTTTGATTTTGCAATTGTTGATTTATAATTTGTGAATCTAGCTTTTTTTCTTTATTATCGCTTTTTTTTAGTTTTTTGTTTGCTGATTTTTGCTGATTTTTATTTAATTTTTTTGGCGATTTTTTATCCTTTTCTTTATTTTCTGTTTTTTTAGGTAAAATTATTGGTTTTAAAGGTTGATTTTGCTGTTCTTGGTGATAATCGATTTGCACAGAATAGGTTATTTTGATAACATTGCCAGAATTAAGAGGGTAGTTTGGTTTGACTTTTTTAATTTCTTCAATAATTGCCAAAGAATCTTGATTATTACTGCCTAGATCGGTGAAAATTTTTAACAAATTATCGTTTGGTTTGATTATGTAGTCAATTGTTTGTTCTTCGATTAAACTAATATTTATATGATCTTGAGAAACATTGATTTTGATTGGATTGGTAAGTGATTTTTGTTTTTTTACTTGCTGATAATAATTTATTAAAAAACCGCTATATTGTTGCAAAAAAAACAAAACAGCAACCACGATGATTGATAGAGAAAATGGTTTAAAAAACCTATTTTCAATAACCAGATTAAGAAAATTAATTATTTTTGCAATAAAATTGCTATGTGTGTTTTGTTGGTTATTTTTAGACAAAGCTTTATTAAAAAAGATTTTACAATTTCAAAAAGTAGAAATTTAAACCATAATAAAAAAAATAGCAATTTAAATTATTGCAAAAAATAATTTGTGGTGTTAAAATGTGATATTAGTTATCAATATTTATTTTTCATAAATGCCTTATTTGCAAGTATCAATCGTGGTTCTAAGAGAAATGTTAGAAATAGCATTAATTCTCACTATTTTATTTTCTGCAACCAAAAATATTGCGAAAAGTAAATTTGCCATTGCAATTGGCTTGGTCTTGGGCATTGCTTCTTCTTTAACCATCGCTTATTTTACCGATAAAATATCTGATGCTCTCGATGGTCTTGGGCAAGAATTTTTTAATGGGCTTATTTTGTTTACCACCTCCTTTATGATAGGCTGGACGGTGATTTGGATGCAAAAACATGCCAAAACTTTAACTCACGAACTAAAACAATTAGGTGCATCGGTTAGTCAAGGCAAAAAACATTTATATGCACTAAGTATTGTGGTTTTGCTTACCATCACCAGAGAAGGCTCCGAAATTGTGCTGTTTTGCTATGGTCAATATGTCTCTGGTATGGAAAAATCTCATATTGCCATTGGTTTTGCTATTGGCATTTTTTGCGGTTTGATGTTGAGTTTCGCCCTTTATTTTGGTTTATTGCTAAAATCTTTTCAAAAACATTTTTTTCAAATCACTACTTTGTTGCTAATTTTCTTTGCCTCTTCACTATCGGCAACTGGTGCAGGTTTTTGGGTTAATGCCAACATTATTTCGGCAATTATTGAGCCTGTTTTTGATTTATCTAATATTATTCCCCAAAAAAGTTTTGTTGGGCAAGTTTTGCATTTCTTTTTTGGCTACATCGAAAAACCTTCTTTAGCTCAATTGATCGCCTATTTTTCTACTTTTAGTATTTTATTTTTTGGAGTGAAAATTGCTAAAAAAATTTAAAACACATTTTTATGTCTAATTTTTTACAAAAAGTTTATCAAACCAAGCAAAAAGAAGTGCGAGATAGCAAAAAAAAACTTTCTCTTACTGAAATTTGCAAGCACCTAAAATGCAATCAAAATAATCATAACAGAGATTTTTTCTTAGCTTTAAAAAATGCTAGTCAAAACCAGAAAACCGCCCTAATTTGTGAAGCAAAAAGAGGCTCACCTTCTGCTGGTTTAATTAGGCAAAATTTTGACATTGTAGAAATTGCCAAAAGTTATCAACAAGCGGGGGCAACTTGTTTGTCTATTTTAACCGATCGGCAATATTTTTTTAGTGATCTTAATTTTTTAGATATTGCTCATCAAGCCTGCTCTTTGCCGTTGCTAAGGAAAGATTTTATGATCGATCCTTATCAAGTATACGAAAGCAAACTGCATCAAGCCGATTGTATTTTATTGATTGTTGCTATGCTTTCTGATAGTCAGTTGCAAGAACTAGAGCAGGTGGCCATTTCTTTGCAAATGTCGGTGTTAATTGAAGTGCATAACCAACAAGAGTTAGAAAGAGCAATGCTTCTAAAAAGTAGGTGTTTAGGCATTAATAATCGCAATTTACAAACCTTAGAAGTAAATTTAAACACTGCAATTCAATTAGCAAAAATGGTGCCAAACGACTATTTATTGGTGGCAGAAAGTGGCATTAAAACCAAGGCAGAAATCGAGCTTTTTCAACAACACAATATTAATTGTTTTTTAATTGGCGAAAGCTTGATGAAACAGCCAAATTTACAACAAGCGGTGCAAAATCTTTTATGAAAAAACTTTTAATAATAGTTCTGTTAATTTTTACCGGTTGTTATAAAAACTGGTATAAACCAATGGGAAAAATCTTTGATACTATGCCAAAAGGCGGAACTTCTGGTTTTAATCTTGGCTGGATTCACGGTTGCGAATCTGGTTTGGCAACTCAATTTGGTGGCGAAGCCTATAAAATGTTTTATGCCTGGAAAAAAGATCCCGATATTATCTCGATAAATCCAAATTTCGAAAGAGTAAAAAAAAGATATAGAAGCGAATTAAAAAACGTTGATTGGAAAAATCAAAAAGAAGTAGACAAAAATTTTAATGATTATAAAAAAATACATCCTATCGCCTACTTTTATTGCCGACAAACCGTTTTAGGAACTTTGCAATCAGCTAGCATGACTCCAGGTTTACCTGGAAACAATGCTCTAATTCAGCCACTTGGGCATAATGTATGGAATGTTTTTCAGGTAATGGGGGCTCCTGGCGATACCTTACAAGGAATTTGGTAATATTACTGCGATATTAGCCAAATTGTATTTGCTTTTTTATAAGAAAAATGTTTAAATATTGAGATATTTTTTATTTACCTAAAACTTTATGTTACAAAATTTTTTATTTACTTCCGAATCGGTTTCTGCCGGTCATCCAGACAAAATCTGCGATCAAATTTCTGATGCCTTGGTTGATGCCTATCTCAATCTCGATAATCAATCTCGTTTGGCTATCGAAACCTTTGCTACCACCAATCAAATTATTGTTGGAGGCGAAATTAGAGCCCCCAAAATCAACAACCAAGATTTTGAAAACATTATTCGTCGCACTGTCAAAGAAATTGGCTATCAACAAAGTGGCTTTCATTATGAAACTCTGAAAATCACCAATCTCTTGCATTCGCAATCTAGCGATATTGCTTTGGGTGTTGATGCCACCGACAAAAAAGAAGAAGGGGCGGGCGATCAAGGCATTATGTTTGGCTATGCCTGCAACGAAACCTCTCAATTAATGCCGGCTCCAATTTATTATGCTCATCGTATTTTGCAAAACATTATGCAGGCAGTAAAAAATAAAGAAATACCAAATTTCGGCCCCGATGCCAAAAGTCAGGTAACTTTACAATATCTCAATAATCAGCCAGTAGAAGTAAAAATAATTTTGGTTTCCATTCAGCATCCACAAGGCTTTACCGCCACTCAAATTCTTGACATTATCAAGCCATATATTATTAAATCTCTGCCCGATGGTTGGGTAAGCGACAAAACAAAATTCTTAGTTAATCCTACTGGGCAATTTATTATTGGCGGCCCAGATGGCGATGCTGGCCTTACTGGCAGAAAAATTATTGTCGACACCTACGGCGGTTCTGCCCCGCACGGCGGTGGTGCTTTTTCTGGCAAAGATCCCACCAAAGTTGACAGATCGGCAGCTTATATGGCAAGATATTTAGCAAAAAACATTGTAAGCACCAAATTGGTCGAAAAATGCACCATACAACTTTCTTATGCCATCGGTATGTCTAAGCCCCTTTCGCTTTATGTTAACACTCACAATAGCGATATCAACGACGAAAAACTAGTCGATATTCTTCATCAACTTGTCGATCTTACTCCAAAAGGAATCAGAACTTATCTAGAACTAAACAAGCCTATTTATCAAAAAACCGCGGCTTATGGGCATTTTGGCAGACCGCACGAAGATGACGGTAGTTTTTCTTGGGAAAAAGCCGATCTTGCTTCTAAAATTCTGCAATTGTTATAACTTATTATGCAAATTGTTAATAGTAAAGCACGTTTTCATTATCAAATTAGCGAAGAAATAGAGGCTGGCTTGGTTTTGCTTTCTTCTGAGGTAAAATCGGTTCGATTGGGCCAGGCTAGCATCAATGAAAGCTATGTTGCCGAAATAAAAGGTGAATTATTTTTAATAAATAGCCACATCAACGATTATAAATTTGCGAGCAATTTTAATCATCAAGCCAAAAGAGCAAGAAAATTACTGCTTCACAAAAAGCAAATCAACAAAATTATTGGCAAAATACAGCAAGGTTTTTCTGTGGTGCCAATGAAAATCTATTTTAACAATAAAAATTTTGCAAAACTTATTATTGGTTTAGGAAAAGGCAAAAAGCTGTTCGATAAAAGAGAAACCATCAAAAAAAGAGATCAATTAAGAGATATGCAACGACAATTATCGTAATGAAAAAAGTTTTGCTTAAAGATTTACTGTTTAATGAATCAAAAATCACAAAAATAGCAACAGAAATTTCTTCTGTAAATTCTGTTTTTAAAAAAAATGATTTTATTTATGCTGTCCTTGCAGAATTTCCAAAACTCGAACTTAAAGCTCGTATTTCTTGGATTGCTCAGTGTTTAAAACAATATTTGCCAGAAAATTATCAGCAAGCCACCAATATAATCATCGCTTCTCTTCCTGCCCCAAACAACCCCAACCTTACCGATAATGATTTTGGCGATTTTATTTATGCATCTTATGCAGATTTTATCGCAAAAAACGGATGTAATAAATCTGATTTATCGTTTTCATTAAATGCACTTTATGAAATAACTCAACGATTTTCAGTAGAAGATGCAATTCGTTATTTTATCAATTCTTTTCCATCAGAAACATTGCAAGAACTGCAAAAGTGGAGCAAAGACAGCAATTATCATGTGAGAAGATTGTGCTCTGAAGGAACTAGGCCAAAATTGCCGTGGTCAAAAAAAATTAATATTTCCCCACATAATGCCATCGCCATTCTTGATAATCTTGTTATCGACAAAACCCGCTTTGTTACTCGTTCGGTTGCCAATCATATCAACGATATTTCAAAAATCGATTCTGATCTGGCAATTAAAATACTGACAAGATGGCAAGAATCACACGAAAAACTTGATAAAGAATGGCATTATATAGTTCGTCATTCGCTTCGTTTTCTCATTAAAAATTGCAATTTAAAAGCATTAGAATTTCTTGGCATTACTCATAATCCAAATATTAAGATTTTTGATGTAAAAGTGTCAAAAGAAGTTAAAATGAACACTGCTCTTGAGTTTTCTTTTGCAATACAAGCTTATGAAACCACAAAAATTATTGTTGATTATATTATATATTTTTGCAACAAATCAGGAAATACTAATAGAAAAAAGGTTTTTAAATTTAAAAATTTTTCTCTTGCTGAAAATGAAAGCTTGATACTTAAAAAAAATCATATTTTATATGAAAATATGACAACGAGAAAGCTTTTTTCAGGGCAACATATCATTGAAATAAACATAAACGGCAAATCTTATGAAAAACAATCATTTTTAGTTATTTAAAGATGAACTTTGATATAAATTCCCCTTCTGCAGAAGGGGTGGATTTTTTTGCGATAGCAAAAAAAGACCAAGGTATTGTCGGAAGCCGATCCGCTGATGATATTTCGAGGGAATTCTATGGTTTAGTTTAATTTAATTGTGTGTCGATAGCAAAGGCTTATATTTGATATTATTTGATATTATTTGATTCTATGGTAAATGATATTTTTTCTAGATCATAATTTATTTTTTCACAAATTATTTGACAAGTTTTAATTATGTCATTGGCACTTTTGTTGGTTTCAACATATTTATTATGGTCGAATTCTGTGGCATTTCTTAATTTATTTTTATTTTGTTGAGAAGCAAAAATATCTGGCAAAGATTGCATTATCACATTAAATTCGGTGGGTGATAGATTATTAAAAAATTTACATATTTCTATCAAAAAATCTCGCCAACTTTTTAATTTTGTCTCTTCTTTTTCAAAAAATATTGCCAATGGTTTTTTCTTTGTAAAACTTTCTTCACTTGATAAATCAAAAAGATTATCTTCGTTATCGTCTTGGTCGATATTAAGAGTTGATTTTGCTGGATATTTCCAGATTATAAGAGCTTCTTGTGCCAATGATTCTGCTCTTGCTAAAATTTCTGCCTCGCTCCATTTTTCGTTATTAGCTAGTTGTTTATTTAGTTTAAGTTTGGCTGTTTTATAATCTATATTTTGTTTTTCATTAAAAGTTTTATTACTCATTTTGCTATTCTTTTGTTTTAGTGCAAGAGATAAATTGCCAAGAGTATTAAGATATTTTTTATGAATTTCTTGCCAATTGTCACCTAAATCAGATTTCCACTTCGATGTAATTTTTTGCGGCATAATATGTTCAATGTCAAGATCTTCTGTAAAAACTTCAATATCATCGTGATTTTCAAGAGTTGCTAAAAGATGTTTGGTGCTATAATTACCATAAATTTCTTTATGTATTAAAGCTTCTAAAAATTCTTGATCATCATAAAATTTATAGGTATGTTTTGTGCTACTGGTGATAAAAAAATTAAAAGCATCAAAATAGCTATAGCCTTTATTTGTTTGTTCTGCAATTTTTTTTGATAAACTTGGAAACCAGCTATTTAAGCCTTGCTTACTATTGCTTACAATAAATTTTCGTATGGCATAGCTTTCGAGCAGATTGATAATTTGGAGCAGTTCTTGATTTTGTATTTTATCATTTTTATGATTATCAAAAACATCAAATAAAAAACAAATACAAACCTTAAAATCAGCTCCTTCTTTTTGGATTAGATTTTTTAAGGCATTATCAATTTTATTGTTGCCAAATTTATTGATTTGCAAAATTTGACTATAAAAATTAGAAAAACGATGCATTTCTTTTGATATTTCTTCTTTGTCATTGTTGCGATTAACAGCATAGTTTTTAAACTCTTCGTAAATATTTTCTTTTTTTACTTTTTTGCGATTAAAATAAATTAAAAAATTTCTGATAAATTCTTCAACATCAAAGCCAGTATTTTTTTCTATTTCTTGCCAATATAAATTATAGATTTTTTCTTGTCTTTCGGGCTTTAAATTCATTAAAATATAGTTTCTAGCTAAATCGTAGCTATTAAGATCGAGGCCAGTAGAATTTAGGCTTTCAAAAATAATTTGTGCATTTTCATTAGAATCAAGCTCTATAACCACAATTGACAATTTTTCGAAAGCATTAAATAATTGATGACAAGAAAAATCGCTTTCGCTAATTTTTTTGTAAAAAAACTTATAATTATTGACAATATTTGAATTATTTTCGGTAATTTCCATATCTTCAAATAATTTGTCAAAATTAATTTTATCTTGTTTGTTTGGTTTCAATCTCATTCTTCTTTCTTCGGAAGAGTTTTTTAAAATCAGATAATCTTCTAAAAGTTCGTTTTTTAAATTCTCTTCTTCTTTAGTTTTGTTGGGTTTTTTCTGTAAAAATTTATGCATTGCCAACAAAAATAAAGAAACAGTGGTTAATCGTTGTTGACCGTCAACTACTATTTTTTCGCCTCTAACATGATCAACAACTACCAAAGTGCCAATAAAATGCTCTTTTTCTTCTGCTGAATTAACTAAATTCTTAAGATCGAGCCATAATTTTTCGCAATGAGGAGTTTTTCGCCAAGAGTAATCGCGTTGATACACAGGAATGGTAAATTTCTTTTTTGCTCCTGATAGAAAATCACTAATACTTTCGAATTCCATAATTGTTTGTAAAGATAATTTAATAAGTCATTTTAAATATTATTTAACTTCTATAATCTTTGTTGATTTTGATGTATTCTTCGTTAAGGTCGCAAGTCCAAGCGACAAATGAGGCATAGCCCAAGCCCAAATTGACGGTGATTTTTACCTCGTTGCCAGTTAAATATTGATGCACGAGTTTTTCGACATAATTAGGGTGCTTGGCTCCTTGCAAGGTGAGTGGGTGGTCGCCGATTTTGATTAATAAGGTTTCGGGCGAGGCCTCTTGGCACGATTTGCCTACCGCCATTACAATCCGGCCCCAGTTAGGATCGGCTCCTGCGATGGCGGTTTTAACCAATGGAGAGTTGGCGATTGCCATGGCCACTTGCTTGGCTTGTATTTTGTTGCTGGCTCCTTCTACTGAAATTTCGATGAGTTTTTTTGCCCCTTCGCCATCAACCACAATCAGTTTGGCTAAGTCGAGCATTAGCTCGCCTAGGGCTTGCCGAAAAGAATGCAGGTGAGAGTTGTGAGAATCGTTGATTTCGTGATGTTTGGCGGTTTTGGTGGCAAATAACAAAACGGTGTCGTTAGTTGATTGATCGGAATCAACGGTGATAGCATTAAAGCTGTTTTCGTTGGCTTCTTGCAAAAGTTGTTGCAAAGTGTTAGAGCAAATATTGGCATCGGTAAAAATAAAAGCCAGCATTGTTGCCATATTTGGGGCGATCATACCAGAGCCTTTGGCAAAACCGATGATGCTTATATTTTTGCCTTCGATGTCGCAAAATTTGGTGATTAATTTTGGCTTGGTATCGGTGGTTAAAATTGCCAAAGAAGCCTCTTGCCAAGCCTGTTGAGTGTTGCTTAAATTGTTGCATAACGAGGGCAGGGCATCAATTATTAACTGTTGGTTGAGTTGCTCGCCAATTACACCAGTTGAGGCAACAAAAACTTCTTCGGGATGGCAGTTTAGTTGAGTTGCCACCGCTTGGGTAGTTGATTTTACTGCCTCTTCGCCTTGTTTGCCAGTGAAAGCATTGGCATTGCCAGCGTTAACAATAAGTGCCCTAGCCGTTTTTTGGGCGGTTTTGTTGGTGAGGTTTTGCTTGCACCACACCACAGGGTAGGCAGGCATTGAGGAGTTGGTGAAAACACCTGCCACATTAACCGCAGAACAAAAAGAAATAAGCAAAAGATCGTTGCGATTTTTATATTTAATACCGCAGTTAATGCTGGCTAGTTTGATGTTTTCAAGCATATTTTAGATGAGATTAAGATGGAGATTAAGATTTTGCATTTCTTGTTTAATTTTTTGTTGCGATTCTAAAGTTGGCAAAACCAAAGGTAAACGAATTTCTGGTTGGCACAAACCAAGCAAACTGCATGCATATTTGACGGGCCCTGGATTGGTTTCGCAAAACATCGCCGAATGTAAAGTGGTGAGTTTATCTTGAATTTTTAGAGCCTCTGGATAGTTATTGCCTGCGGTTGCTTGTTGTAGTTGAGAAACTAATTTTGGTGCAATGTTGGCAGTAACCGAAATGATGCCGTTGCCACCCATAGCATTAAAACCAAGGGCGGTGCCGTCTTCGCCCGATAAATATAAAAAATCTTTGTTGATTAATTTGCGTAAACTAGCAATTCGCAGTAAATCGCCAGTGGCATCTTTAATGCCAACAATATTTTCAAGTTGTGCCAATTTGGCAATAAGTGCATCGGATATGTTAATAACAGATCGACCCGGAATGTTGTAGATAATTAAAGGAATATCAAGTTTATTTAAAGCAGAAAAATGTTGATAAATACCTTCTGGTGTTGGTTTGTTATAGTAAGGTGCCACCACTAAGCACGAATCAACCCCAACTTTTTTGGCATGTTTGGTGAATTCTATTGCCTCGGCAGTAGAATTTGAGCCTGTTCCCGCCATAACTTTTATTTTGTTTTTGGCGGTAGCAACACTAATTTCGATTAACATATTATGTTCGTCAGAAGAAAGAGTTGGCGACTCTCCTGTGGTGCCACACGGCACAATGCCATCGATGCCGTTGACAATTTGTGTTTCAATAATTTTTACAAAACTATCGACATCTATTTTATTTTGAGAAAACGGAGTGATGAGGGCGGTATAAGTATTAGTTGCCATAAATGCTAAGATAATGAATTATTGTTTCGGTTAAACGATCGGTAAAGCTTTTGGAAGGAGAAAAACCTAATTCATTAAAACTATCGGTGTTGTTAATAGCATATCTGAAATCGTGTCCTGCTCGATCTTGCACAAATTTAATTTGTTGTTGATAAGAAATATTATGAGACTTTGGTTGTAGTTTGTCAAGAATTGTGCAAATTTGTTTAGCAATATCAAGATTAGTAAATTCGCAACCGCCACCAAACAAATAAGTTTCACCAATTTCACCTTTCTTAAGAGCGAGATCGATGCCGTGGCAATGGTCGGCGACAAAAATCCAGTCGCGAATATTTAAGCCGTTGCCATAAATTGGAATATCTTTATTTTGCAAGCAACAGCGAATAATGGTGGGAATTAGTTTTTCTTGATGTTGAAATGGGCCAAAATTATTAGAGCAATTAGTGATAATAGTTGGTAGTTTAAAAGTTTCAAACCATGCTCGAACCAAATGATCAGAAGATGCTTTTGAAGCAGAGTAGGGCGAGTTTGGTTGATAGCGACTATGCTTGGTAAACTGGGGATCTGTTAATGATAAAGAGCCAAAAACTTCATCGGTTGAAACATGTAAAAAACGAAAATCAGACTTGTTGTTTTGTTTATAATGTTGCAAAGAAGCCTGCAATAAACTGTAAGTGCCGTTGATGTTGGTTTGAATAAAAATTTCAGAAGATTTAATAGAATTATCAACATGGCTTTCGGCGGCAAAATTTATTAAATAATCAATTTGATATTGTTCTAATAAATTTTGCACCAAAGATTGATTATTGATGCTATTTTCAACAAAAACATAATTAGCAGAATTTGCCACCGCTTCAACATTTTTAGGGTTGCCAGCATAGGTGAGGCTATCAAGATTAACCACAAAATTGCCACTTTCAACTTGCTTTTTTACAAAATAACTACCAATAAAACCACAACCGCCTGTAACTAAAATTTTTTTCATATTTTTAAAATGTGTTATTTGAGTTTTGATATTGTAAAAAAGTTGGTAAAGATAAATCTTTGCTAGACACTATTGGCTGATCTGGGTTATGAATTGGCCAAGAAATATGTAAAGTGCTATCATTAAAGAGAATTCCGCCATCGCCACTTGCTGAATATTGATTATCAACTTTATAAAGAACATTGGCAGGTTGATTGCCTAAAACACAAAAACCATGAGCAAAACCAGCAGGAATATAAAGCATTTTACCATCTTGACCATTAAGTTCAACAGAAAAATGTTTGCCAAAAGTTGGAGAATTTTTTCTTATATCAACCGCCACATCAAGAATAGAGCCACTCATACAGCTTACCAATTTTGCTTGGCTAGGATTTTGCTGATAATGCAAACCTCTAATAACATTTGGCAAAGAAAAAGAATGATTATCTTGCCAATATTGTGTTGGCAAGCCAAGATCGGCAAAAGTTTTTTGATTAAATCTTTCAACAAAAAAACCTCGATTATCGTGATATATTTTAAGCTGAATAATTTTTAAATCTGGCAAAGTTGTGGGAAATATTTGCATAGTTAATTAAATTAAATTTTCATCACTCAAATAAAAATTCTAAAAGCTTATTTTTTAGATGCAATTATTTTATTAAACAAAAATCTCAAAAATCTATTTTTCTCATAATGAATATTATGTTAACTAAAATATAGACAGGCCTATATTTTACTCAACATAATATTTTGTCTTATCTAAAAATATAAAAAATAAGTTTGACATTATTTTTTGCCAATTTAAAATTTTGTTTAGCTAGTTCCATAAAAAATCACTTTTTATGAATATAATTAAAAGAAAATTTATTAAATCTACCTTGCTTTTGCCAATGTTTTTTGTTGGTGCTTGCAAGTTTGGTTATAATAAAATCACCTCAACTAATAACAATTTTTTTTTAGGAGACAAAAAAATGTCAAACCACTACCCTTTTCAACTGCCCCAATTGCCCTATGCTAAAAATGCTTTGGCTCCACACATCACCGAAAACACTATCAACTATCACTATGGCAAACATCATCAAGCCTACATTACCAATTTAAATAATTTGGTTGCTAACAACGACTTAGCCACTAAAACTTTAGAAGAAATCATTAAAATTTCAGCGAACGACAAAACCAAAGCCGCTATTTTCAACAATGCTGCTCAGGTTTGGAATCATACTTTTTATTGGCATTCTATCAAACCAAACGGCGGTGGCAAGCCATCTGCTGATTTGCTGAAAAAAATCGAACTCGATTTTGGCTCTTACGAAAATTTTTCAGCCGAATTTAAAAATGCCGCCGCTACTCAATTTGGCTCTGGCTGGGCTTGGTTAGTGCTTGAAGAAAACAAATTAAAAGTTATCAAAACTGGCAATGCCGAAACTCCAATAACAACCAATGCTAAACCTTTGCTTACCATTGATGTTTGGGAACATGCCTATTACCTCGATTTTCAAAATGCTCGACCAACCTACATTGAAACTTTTTTAAATCACTTAATTAACTGGGATTTTGCCTATCAAAACTTTAAAAACTAATTATTTTTTTTTATGAGAACCGCTACCATCAACAGAGAAACCAAAGAAACTAAAATCAACATTTCGGTTAATCTTGATGGTAGTGGCAAATATCAAATCAACACTGGCTTAGGTTTTTTTAATCATATGCTTGAGCAATTATCTTGTCATTCTGGCATCGATATGCACATTGAAATATCGGGTGATTTGCATATAGATTCTCATCACACCATCGAAGATTGTGGTTTGGCTTTGGGTTTGGCAATTAAACAAGCTTTGGGTGGCAAAATTGGCATAGCACGGTTTGGCTCTGCTTATGTGCCACTCGATGAGGCTTTAAGCCGTTGTGTGCTTGATTTATCTGGTAGACCTTATGTTGTTTTTGATAGCAAGTTCACAGTAGCCAAAATTGGCGACACCGACACCGAAATGTTTCGAGAATTTTTTATTGCCCTTGCCAACACTGTTGGTTGCAATTTGCACATTCATAATCTTTCTGGCATCAACAATCATCACATTGCCGAATCTATTTTTAAAGCAGTGGCGAAAGCCTTAAAACAAGCGATATTTCAACAAAACAACACTATTAATTCAACCAAAGGGGTTTTGTAAATGTTGTTAGCCAATTTAGCCCATAATCCACTAGCAAAAAAACCAGTAATTTACGGCATTGCTGGCGAAACTCTTACCCACGAAGAGCATCAATTTTTTCAACAAAATGGTTGTCTTGGTTTCATTTTATTTGCAAGAAACATCAAAAATAAAAATCAAGTTAAGCAACTCACTCAGCAATTAAAGCAAGTTTTGCAAGGCGATCCACTAATTTTAATCGATCAAGAAGGCGGTAGAGTTGCTAGGCTTAACTCTGCTGAATGGCAACAATTTCCTTCGGCTAGCTATTTTGCTTGTCTTTATCAACAAAATAAGCAATTGGCTTTAGAGGCTACTCAACAAAATTTTTATGAAATCGGTCTTGCTTTAAAAGAACTTGGCATCAATGTTAATTGTGCCCCGGTGCTTGATATTTTAACAAAACACACTCATCAAATTATCGGCAATCGATCTTTCGGTGAAAATCCAAAACAAGTGTGTGACTTAGCTCAATTTGCTTGTCAAGGTTTGTTGCAAGCTGGTGTTTTGCCTGTCATTAAACATATTCCAGGGCACGGCAGAGCAGAATCTGATAGCCATCTCGAACTGCCAGTGGTTGATGCTAGTTTGTCTGAGCTAGAAAATACCGATTTTTTGCCTTTTGTGGCTTTAAATCAACAAAAACTTGCTATGACTGCTCACATTTTATATTCACAACTCGATGCACAAAAATGTGGCACCATTTCTAGCAAAGTAATCAATATTATCAGGCAAAAAATTGGCTTTGATAATATCTTAATCACCGACGATCTCTCAATGAAAGCATTGCAAGACAGTGTTGGCAATAATGCTATTTCTGCTTTGCAAGCTGGTTGCGATGTGGTTTTGCACTGCAACGGCAATATGCTTGAAATGCAAGAAATTAACCAAGTTTTACCCAATATTTCTCCTGAACTTAAACATAAACTCTTAACCTAAATTTTATGAACAAAATCACCGTAACTCAACCGATAGTAGAAATTGACGGCGACGAGATGGCCAGAATAATTTGGCAACTCATCAAAGAAAAATTGATCTTTCCTTATCTAAATTTAAACATCAAATATTTTGATTTAGGCATAGAAAACCGCGACAAAACTAACGATCAAATCACCATCGATTCTGCTAATGCTATCAAACAATATGGGGTTGGCATTAAATGTGCCACCATCACTCCAGATGAAGCTCGAAAAAAACAATTCAATCTCAAACAAATCTACAAATCACCCAACGGCACCATCCGAAACATTCTTGATGGCACGGTTTTTCGCGAGCCAATTGTTTGTAACAATGTGCCAAGGTTAGTTTCTACTTGGCAAAAACCAATAATTATCGGCAGGCACGGCTTTGGCGATCAATACCGGGCAACCGAAATGAAAATTAGCAACAATAGCACAGTCAAATTAGTCGTAACCGATGCAAACGGAAATTCTTCTGAGCAAAATATTTATAATTTTAATGAAAATGGAGGGGTGGTGATGGCAATGTTTAACACTGCCGATTCTATTTTTGGCTTTGCCAACTCGTGCTTTAATATGGCTTTGCAAAAAAATCTGCCACTTTATCTTTCTACTAAAAATACCATCCTAAAACAATACGATGGCTTGTTTAAAGATATTTTTGCCGAAGTTTATGAAAAAGATTTTGCTTGCAAATTTCAACAACAAAATCTTACCTACGAACATCGTTTAATCGACGATATGGTGGCTTTTGCTATGAAATCTGCTGGCGGCTTTATTTGGGCCTGCAAAAACTACGATGGTGATGTGCAATCTGATTCTTTGGCACAAGGCTTTGGTTCTCTTGGTCTTATGACTTCTATCTTAACAACACCTTGTGGCAAAATAGCCGAAACCGAAGCTGCTCACGGCACGGTAACTAGGCACTTTATTGAGCATTTGCAAGGCAAACCAACCTCAACCAACCCAATAGCCTCAATATTTGCCTGGACAAAAGGCTTATTATTTAGAGCAAAACTTGACGAGCACCAAGAGCTTAGTAATTTTGCCAATAAACTTGAGTTAGCATGCCTACACACCATCGAATCTGGCATCTTTACCAAAGATTTGGCGGTGGCAGTTTATGGCAATCAAGTTGAGCATGGCAAGCACTATCTTTATACCACCGAATTTATTGATTCCATTGCCAATAAACTTTCTACTCTTTTGTAGTTTATAAAAATGAATTTAGAACAGCGATATAAGCAATTCTGGGCAACGGTAATTAGATAATGTTAAAAAAACTTTATAAAATTTCAGATATTTTTATTGTTTTTTTAGCTAGTTTTTATTTATTATTCTTTTTTAACACTAAAAATTTTGCTTTTCTTGATTTTATTATCGATAATTCAATAAATAAATTTACAGAATTTACTTGCACTTTTTGCTTGCTTGGTGCAATTTTTTTGCTGATTAGTTTTAGTGGTTTGTTGTTAAAAATAGTTTTATCTTTGTTATTTTTTTGTTCGGTAATTTATTTATATGTACTCAATAAATTTGGTACTATTTTAGATGAAAACCTCATAGCTAATGCTTTGCTAAGCATTGGGCATGTAGATGAAATTATTGATAATTCTTTGTTTTCTTATTTTTTTTTCTTTGCTTTTTTGCCAAGTTTTTTGCTATTTAAAACTCAGCTACAAAAAATTAATTACAAAATTAAAATTGCCACAATTATTGTATTTTTATTAATAATTACTGGTTTAATTGCCAGTTATTCTAAAACTATTTTTACCACAGTAGTTCATCGTTATGCACCTATCAATTACCTTTCTTCTGTGTTTATTTATTTACAACGATTTTCTCACAATTTAGAAGCGGTAAAAAATAGAGTAGATATTACAGAAAAGATAAAATTTGATTATCAAAAAAACATCGAAAATTTAAATGTAGTTCTGGTAATTGGCGAATCTTTAAGGGCAGATCATATGCAAATATATGATTATCAACAAAATACCACTCCTAAATTGGCAAAAATTAATAATTTACTCAAATTTAAAGTTTTAGCCGATTTTAACCTTACCTCTCCTTCGGTCAACTCTTTATTGTCGCACAGATTGAAAGCAGAATATATCGATATTCCGCCAGAAACTAGCATTATTTCGATTTTTAAAAAATTTGGCTTTGAAACTTATTGGTATTCTTCGCAAAGTTCAAAAGAATTTGGTAATGGCATTTTAAATATTTTAGGTATAGAAAGCGATAACACTTTTTATCGTGATTATTTGCTAAAAAACAATCCAATTGCCTATGACGAAACCCTTTTGCCACACATTGAAACCATCGATAAACAAAAAAATAATTTTATTGTTTTACATACTTTTGGTAGCCATATCAGGTTTCACGATCGTTATCCAGCTGATTTTGCTGTTTTTCAGCCTGTTTGCCAAAAAACTCCAAGCGATTGTAATCGGCAAGAATTGCTAAATGCTTACAACAACACTGTGCTATATACCGACCATTTTTTAACAAAATTATTTCAGCAATTTAATAAAACTAACACTATTATTTTTTTTATTTCCGATCATGGGCAGTTTTTGGGGGAAGAAAATGTTTATGGCAACGGCAACAGCAATAATGATTCTGAGGTTTGGAAACAAGCTAATACTGTGCCGATGCTTATTTATACTAGTGATTCACTATGGCAAAATAAATTTTTTCAACAAAAATTATTGCAAGCAAAAAAAAATGTTTCTAAACCAAATCTTACTCAAGATATTTTCTTTGACACGGTTTTAGATTGTTCGGGCTTTGTTTCTGATTTATTAACTAGAAATTTAAGTTTATGTGGTAAATTAACTAATCATAACATTTCCACTAATTAAAACCACACTTCGATCTAAATTCCTCCTAAATCCCCCCCCCAAATTCCCCTTTTGTAGAAGGGGTGACACGAAAGTGCCGGGGTAGTGTCGTCAGAAACCAGAATTCGGATTACCCTCGAAATATCATCGGCGATCGTCTCCCAACACTACCTTGGTCTTTTTTGCTATCGCAAAAAATTCACCCCTTCTAAAAAAAGGGAATTTTGCACCGCATTAGATCTAAATTTCCCTTCCACGGGATAGGGAAATTTAGATCGAGCAATTCTTGCCAACATGCACCAAATTGTAGTATTTATTAATATAAATGGGATTTGATATTATTTATTATGAAAAAAACTAGCTTTTAAAAACTCAAATATTTCGCCATCTAAAACAGCAGATGTGTTGCCAGTTTCATAGCCGGTTCTTAAATCTTTTACTAATTGATAGGGGTGCAAAACATAAGAGCGAATTTGATTGCCCCAGCTGTTATCTGCTTTGCTTGCTTCGTTTAAATTATCGATTTCTTTTTTTTTGCTTATTTCAAGCTCGTATAACCTTGAACGAAGCATTTTCATAGCCTCAACTCTATTGCGAAGTTGCGATCGGTCAGATTGACATTGCACCACGATATTGGTTGGTAAGTGTGTTATACGTACAGCGGAATCGGTTTTATTGACATGTTGCCCACCAGCACCAGATGCCCTGAAAGTATCAATACGCAGATCTTTTTCTAAAATATCAATTTGAATGTTGTCGTCAATTTCGGGATAAACCCAAACGGAAGCAAAACTAGTTTGTCGTTTAGCATTAGCATTGAAAGGAGAAATTCGCACCAAACGATGAATGCCAGTTTCATTTTTTAACCAACCACAGGCATATTCGCCAGTAATTTTGATGGTTGCCGAGCGAATGCCAGCTTCGGCATCTGCTAAAAAAGAAACAATTTCACTAGAAAAATTAGCTAAATTAGCAAATCTTTCATACATTCTTAACAGCATTAAAGCAAAATCACAAGAATCGGTTCCGCCAGCTCCAGCATTGATATCGATAAAACAATTATTGTAATCTGTAGGATTGTTAAATAAGCATTCGATAGCAAAATTTTTAGCAATTTTGTAGGTATCAAGCAGAGTTTTTTCTAGATCAAGTAGAAAAGAAGTGTCGTTTTCTGCTAAAGCTAGTTGCAAATATTGTTTAGAATCGTTAAAAGTATTTTGAAGATAGTTAAATTTATTTAACTTATTATCTAAAATCGATTTTTCTTGTAAAATCAACTGGGCTTGCCGTTTATTTTGCCAAAAGTTTTCTTGAACTGTTTGTGAATTGAGATTGTCTAGTTTTAAAGAAAGAGAAGAAGGGTCAAAGACACCTCACGATAACGGTTAATTGCTCTTTAATATTGTTGATAATATCAGAAAAATCAACAGTTAGCATGATAAATATTTTGTTTTAGTGTTAATAATTTCTTTAGTTTGTGAATTAAGTAATAAAGAATTAACAGTGAAATGACCTTTTTTATTTTCTTTAACTCCTGAAAGCATATAACCATTAGTAACACCAGCGCAAGCAAAAATAATATGACCTCTTGCCATTTGGCTTGCAGTATATTGCAAGTTAAGATCAGAAATGCCCATTTGTTTGGCTCTATTAATTTGATTTTGATTATTGTCAAAAATCAATTTACCCATCATTTGCCCACCCACAACTTGCAAGGCTGCTGCTGCCAAAACCCCTTCTGGAGCCCCGCCAGTGCCTAAATAGCAATCGATGCCATAGTTTGGATTAGCACAAGCAATAACACCTGCCACATCGCCATCGGTGATGAGACGAATTTTAGCACCAGCTTCTCTAGTTTTGGCGATAATTTCTTGATGTCTTGGTCGATCTAAAATCATCACCACCAAATCAGAGGTAGAACATTTTTTTGCCAAAGCAATATTTTTTAGATTATTAGCAACAGAATCTTCGAGATTAATGATGTTTTTTGGCAAATTAGGACCAACGGCAATTTTTTGCATATAAACATCGGGAGCATGTAAAAAACCACCTTCGTTGTTAATGCCTTTGCTAGCAAAAGCAACCACCACCAACGATGATTCTGCCATATTAGCACAAATAGTTGTGCCTTCTAGTGGATCAAGAGCGATATCAACTTTTTCACCACCTAAGCCAACTTTTTCGCCAATGTAAAGCATGGGAGCTTCGTCTCTTTCGCCCTCGCCTATAACAACTTCGCCTGAAATTGGCATATTGTTTAAGCCTTCTCTCATCGCCACAACCGCGGCTTGATCGGCCATATGGTTGTCGCCTTTGCCAATATAAGGATGGCAAGCAATGGCGGTTTTATTAACCAGAGTAATAATTTGTGAAGTAAGAGAGGTTAAAGAAGGCATTAACTAGATAATTTTTGCTCTTTAAATTCAACATGTTTTCTAACAACAGGATCGTATTTGCTAAACAACATTTTTTCTGACTTTTGTTTAGGATTTCTGCGAGCTAAATAGTAGTAGCCAGTGCCAGCCGTGCTGACCATTTTAAATAAGATAGAACTTCTTTTAGATTTAGATGCTTTAGGTTTGCCTGCCATATATTTTAATATTGAAATTAATATTTATAAAACTAATGCAGAGTATTTTACAGCAACAATTCAAGAAAAGCAAGATATTTTTTTATAAAAATACTAAAAATTTGATAATTAATTATTAATTTTTACAATCTTGTTTCGTGAAGTTTTGCCGCTAATTATTTCGATGTCGTTTTTTTTAACTACAAAATATTTAGATAATATTTCAATTACAGCTTGGTTAGCCTTGCCTGCTTCTGGCGGTTGATTGACTTTTATTTTTAAAATTCTTTGCTTAAACAAATCAACAAAATCTTCTGTAATTTCATTTTTTTTAGCATTTGGAATTACTTTAATGATAATTTTCATTTTTAAAAATTGATTTTTGTAGCTTTTTTTATTCTTCAATAATAAAATGGGCTCTAGACAATTTTATACCATTTCCCATATTTACTTACGAAGAAATTTAGAGAAATTTTGAGATATTTTTGTTGTGATGAAACAGCTAATAAAACATTAGTTTATACAAATATTAGCAAAAATACAATCAACAAAATTTTTAGATAAAATTCGTAACAAAAGATTTTTCTTGCTCACATAATTCTTTTACCTTAGGGCAAGAAGAAAAATCCCAAAGAAAAGTTTATTTGGTGAATTTGAATTGGACGAATCTTATTTTGGAGCCAAAAGAGTGATACCATTTACACAAATAAATAGCACATTATAACGAAATATTATATTCAGTCGTGCTATCGCAACGAGACTATTATATTTAGTCGTGCTATCGCAACGACACTATTATATTCAGTCGTGCTATCGCAACGACACTATTATATTCAGTCGTGCTATCGCAACGACACTATTATATTCAGTCGTGCTATCGCAACGACACTATTATATTCAGTCGTGCTATCGCAACGACAGGTTCCTAACCAAAAAGATGAAGTTAGAATCTTGTTTTATCAATGGCGAGAAGCTTTTAACAACATTAGTTTTTCTTGCCCGCTTTCACTTAATAAATCAACGATTCTAGAATCGTCTAGTTTGTTTATCGCTCTAAACAAGACCTGCTTTAATGGC
>Ga0247831_1000543_pt1 | contig 81443 bp, 72 predicted proteins | sample LaCruzMarch2015__9_FD_192406 | JGI IMG/M metagenome (GOLD analysis project Ga0247831, IMG submission 192406) | Freshwater microbial communities from meromictic Lake La Cruz, Castile-La Mancha, Spain - LaCruzMarch2015_1m | ecosystem: Environmental > Aquatic > Freshwater > Lake | place: Spain...
TGTATCGCGCGCGCAAGGGCGTCGTGCTCTGCGCCGGCGGCTTTATCTGCAACGAAGACATGCTGAAACGTTTTGCGCCGGAAGCCATGGACGTATTCGCCAACCCAACGACCGGCGGCAATGACGACGGCTCCGGCATTCGCATGGGCATGTCGGTTGGCGGCGCCGTGACGCACATGGCGGAGTTCTTCGCCACTAAGCCCTCTTTCCCGCCGGACAATCTGGTGAAGGGCATTTTCGTGAACGAGCGCGGTCAGCGCTTCATCAACGAGGATTCCTATCACGGCCGCGTCACCAAATACATTATGCGCCAGCCGCACGGCAAAGCGTGGCTCTTGATGGACAATGCGATCTTCGAGCGCCCACTCTTCCGGCCAAATGTCGAGATCGCCGCTGTTGGCGAAACCTGGTCCGAACTTGAACAAGAGCTCGGCATCGCCGAAGGCGAACTTCAGCACACGGTCGAGGCCTATAATCGCTACGCCGAAGCGGGCGCAGATCCGATTCAGCACAAAGACGCAAAGTGGATGCAGCCTTTGGTCGAGCCGCCCTTCGCCGCCCTTTCTTATTGCGCAGAAGATTACCCAGCCACAGGGTTCACACTCGGCGGCCTCATTACCTCCACAGCCGGCGAAGTCCTGGACGCACAAGGCGCGCCAATTGCAGGTCTCTATGCGGCAGGCCGCACCTCATGCGGCATCCCACGCTGGGGCGAAGCGTATAGCTCCGGCATGTCGCTCGGCGATTCCAGCTTTTTCGGACGCCAAGCAGGCATGGCTGCAGCGACTTCCACCGCGCGGTCTTAAGGCAAGCCCGCCCCTGCGAAGCCGACATCGATCGCTTCGATGCGAGAAGACATGCGCTGCTTGGCCTCGTGCGGCTCCTCGCCCTCGGCGCTGCAGATGTAAAGCGTCCGCCGCCCTTCGCCGCCGAACACGCAGGCGAACGGATTGCGGCCGCCTTCGAATGGCACGAGATGGGTGATGCGGCCGCCCTCCTCGATGCGGACCACCCCCGGCCCCCAGCAGCAAGAGGCCCAGACCGCGCCCTTATCGTCGATGCAGATGCCGTCAGGATAATAGCCGTCCGGCAATTGCGCGAAGAGACGCCGGTTCGACAGATTACCTTCCTCATCTCGATCAAAGGCCGAGATGCGGCAGGCGCCGCTTTCGGCGATGTAGAAAGTGCGGCCGTCCGGCGACAGCGCCATACCATTGCCGGTGAGCACATCCGGCGCAGCGATCCCGGTCTCGCCATCAGGCGTCGCCGTGAGGAGCCCCACCGCCACCGGCTTTTCGCCCGCGCGCCAGTCGAAGCCATATTGCACGGCGTAAGCGCGGCCCGTCGGGTCGACCAGCATATCATTCATGCCGCAGCGCGCGAGGTGCGAAAGATCCGCGTGCAGCGACAGCTTCCCGTCCTTCCAACGCATGATTTTCATCTCATGCACCGCGACGATCAGCAGCGAGCCGTCGGGGAGAAAGCCAATGCCAGACGGCGCGAATGGCGTCTCAACCACTGTCTCGATTGCGCCGCTCGCCTCCATTGCGACAACGCGGCTGCCATGCAGATCCACAAACCACAGGCGGTTCTGTTTCCAGCGAGGATTTTCGGCGAAGGCAAATCCTGTCGCCGCAATGTCACGCCGTATCGCGATCGTTTCCATCGCCTGCTCCTTTAAGACGTAACCATGATCGGCAGTTTCGTCCAGCCGATCTGGAATTCGGAAATCGCGTAATCGCCCGCTGCTTCGTCGACCGTGAAATCGGGGAAGCGCTTCAGCGTCTCTTCGACGATCAGCCGGCCTTCCAGGCGGGCGATATGCATTCCGATACACAGATGCGGCCCCATACCGAACGCCACGACGCGGCGCATGGGACGATCCCATCTGAAAACGTCCGGATCCTCGAATTCGCGGTCGTCGCGATTGGCGGACGCGGTGAGCAGAAGCACGCGTTCGCCCGCCCGCATCTGCGCGCCGCAAATCTCGCCATCTGCTTTAAGCGTGCGGCCAAACCATTGCGCCGGCGCGAACAGGCGCACCATCTCCTCAAACGCCGCGGTAGCGCGTCCCGCCGGGTCGGCCGCAATGGCCGCGCGCTGTTCGGAATTGTTGGAAAGCTCGCGAAAACCGGCAGCGATCACCTTCGGCAGGGATTCCGTGCCCCCGATCAGGATGCTCACCAATTGCAGCGCGATTTCGTCGTCAGTGAGCGGTCCGCGCCCCGGCAATTGCAGACCGATCAGGCCGTCAATCATGCGCGGATCGCCGGTAATATTCCCGGTGCGGCGCACGTTCACCAAAGCCTTCAAGCGGCCAGTGATGTCGGCGATGGCGGCCCATCCATCTTCGGTGATGCCCGCGCGTCCCGGCGCGCGCGCCACAGAGCGATTGACCAGAGAAATTACCTCTGCCGCCTCACGCGTCGCCATACCAACCGTATGGCAGGCCGCCGCCGCCGACACATAGCTCGCCAGCTCGCCGTTCAGATCGAGCCGCCCGTTTGCGGCCAGCACATCGAGCCTCTGGCGGATCACGACGCGCAGCATGGGTTCGAACTCATGGATCACGCCAAAATCCAGCGCGCCCATCATTGCCCGGCGCACATGCATGTTCAGCGGCGGATCGAGATTGTTGAACAGATCAAGCGGCTCAAACCGCGGCGTGGGCGGCGTCTCAGCCAGCGGCGCCTCCAAAAGCTCGCGCGCAAACACTTGGCCCTCCGCTTCGGTGAAGCGCGTGCGCTCGCGAAACAACGCCCACACATCTTCGAAACGCGACACGGCCCAGGCATTGTATTGCGGCAGCTTGTAGATTGGGCGTTCGTCGCGCAGACGCCTGTAAAGCGGCTGCGGGTTCGTCATCGCCTCCAGCGAAAACGGATCGTAATCGAGGATCGCAGCGCCGCTCATGCTAGCCGCCGATCTGCGCGAATGCAGGCAGCGTTGCGAAAACGCGGCATAGCTTCCTCCCTGTCGCCACGCGCGGTCTTTTGGTGCCGCCGCGCTTATTTTCTATAAGGCTTTATAGTTTTTAAGCATTCGCTGCAAAGGCAGGGCGGGTCAAGAACGAATAAACTCCGAAACTGGGCCAACTAATTTGAGCACGCGCGCACCACTTTAGCACGGCAAAGAGATTGCATCACGCGGCTGAATAGCGACAATCGCTAACGATAAAGAAAAGGCCCACAGGTCAAAGCGCTGCAGCGCCTCACCCTGAAGCGGCCAAATATGGGAGGATGCTTTGCGGTCTTACGCGGAAGACATCGTGGAAATTCAGCAAGTGCTGGTGCGCTACACACTGGCGCTAGACACCGGCCGCGCTGATCTGATCGCCGATTGCTTCGCCGAAGGCGGCCAGGTGCAGCTGAGCGACGTCTATGTGATGAGCGCCGCGGACTTCGTGAACATCGCCGCAGAGGGCCTGAAGCGCTTCGGCGCCACGCAGCATATCCTTGGTTTGCCCTCAATCCACGTCCAGGACGATCAAGCCTCGTCGCGTTGCTATTACATGGCGCAGCATGTCCGCGCCGACGTGAGCCCGTCCACCTTCATGCTTGGCGGCTGGTATGACGACGAACTGATCTGCACCGAAAACGGCTGGAAGATCACCAAGCGCCGCGGCGTCCCGCTCTGGGGCGACGGCGATGCCGAAATCCTCGACAACCAATTCGCCGCCGGCGCCGTCCCGAAAGAGCCGGAGCACCAAGCCCCGTTCTGGCTGGAGAGCAAACAATGAAATTCTGGCAAGTCGTGCCCTGGGTGGAGGTCGAACAACTCACCGCCATCGCTCAGTTCGCCGAGGAGGTGGGCTTTTACGGCGTCATGAACGCCGACCACGCCGTTTATCCAGATGATGTGAAAGCGCCCTATCCCTATTCGCCGGACGGAAAGGCGATGATGAGCCCGGATTGGCCCTATCCCGATTGCTGGGTGACGATCGCCGCCATGGCGGCTGTGACCAAGCGCATCAAATTCTCGACCACAATTTATGTATTGCCGCTGCGCAATGTGTTCGAAGTTGCCAAAGCCACGGGCACCCTAGCGCTGATGAGCCAGAACCGCTTCATCCTCGGCGCAGGCCTTGGCTGGATGAAGGACGAGTTCGATATTTATGGCGTGCCTTTTGAAACCCGCGGCAGCCGCACGTCTGAGATGATTGAAGTCCTGCGCAAGCTCTGGGCCGGCGGCATGGTCGAGCATCACGGCAAGTTCTTCGACTTCCCGCGTTTGCAGATCTCGCCCGCGCCGGAAAAGACAATTCCCATTTACCTCAGCGGCTCCTCAGTCCCTGCGCTCAAACGCACCGCGCGGCTGGCGGACGGCTGGATCGGACCTGGCAATACGCCGGAGCAAGCCTCGGAAATCCTCGCAGAACTCAAGCGCCTTCGCAAAGAGTTCGGCCGCGATCATCTCCCCTTCGAGACAAGCATCGGACTCACCACGCCGCCGGATCTGGACACCTTCAAGCGCCTGCGCGATCAAGGCATGACGGCCGGCGTAAGCTATCCGTTCTATTTCTCACTCGGGATGCACTCATCCATCGACGCCAAAAAACGCGTGATGGAGCAATTCGCCAATTCCTTCATTCGCGCTTTTAACCCCTAAGATCTATTCCTGGAGGAATTACGATGAGCGATTTCAATCCACGGGTCGGAGAAGACCTGAAGAATTTGGGCCTCCCGAAACCTGATCAAGTCGGTTTCGTTGTGAAAGATCTTGAACGTGCGATCGAGCAATACGATCCGCTGTTCGGCCCCTTCCGCAAGACCGATTACGGCCCCCAAAAGGCGTCCTACAAAGGCGGCGAGCGCACCGACTACGATCTCAAATTCGCCTTTGGTCAGATCGGCGGCATGGAAATCGAGCTGATTGAATATGTCTCCGGAGACACGCCGCACCGCGACTTCCTCGCCAAAGGCGGCGAAGGCATGCACCACCTTCGCTTCCGCGTGGACAAAGCCGACCCCTGGATCGAGAAGCTCAGTTCTATCGGCTACGAAGTCGTCTGGACCGACCGCGTCTCGCCCGAAATTGCCTTCGCCTATTGTGAGCGCGCAGGCGACCCACTGGTGCTGGAATTACTGGAATACCCAGCGACAGGTGACCCCACCGCCGCACTGCCGGATTAACATCAACACCGGCTATTGCGATGCAACATAGTCGAACGAAGTTTTGTGCATGTGCGATTGTGCAATTGCGAAATGTCCGAATGCGGACGGTCGCCCCCGCGACGTCTGCGCCGTCTACCCCGCATCTTACGATCAAGGATTGTTTCGGAACTGAAAATCCACTTCCAGGCTTCGACATTTGGGGTATGCTACTTGCTAAAAACACACCAATAATAATGGGAGGAGTTTTTATGGTAGGACTGAAAGGCGAAGCCTTTCCCTCAGTCGTTCCAGCCGGTGAGCATATCGCGGACGCTGTTTGGAGCGGCCTCGGCATCGGATTGGGCATCGGTACGGCCATCGTTTTGACCTTGATCATCATCATCGGAATTGCCCAAAAAAATCCGGTGATTAGGCGAGTCAGCAGCGAGAATTTGGTCGACAACTAAAGCCGCCGAAACGTCCGGCGAAAAGTCCCTCTGGCGCAAATCCTATTGAGACGCTAAAACCGTACACGCGCGGGTATAGCTCAATGGTAGAGCCCTAGTTTTCCAAACTAGTGACAGGGGTTCGATCCCCCTTACCCGCTCCATTCTGGCGCAGCTTTGATGCGCGCCCCATCAAACGCCCCGATCAAAAAACGCCTTCACTGACCGCCTGAACGCCTTTGCGCGGGCATTTAAGTCCGGCCAATTGTCCCGAAGCGGCTTAGACCGTTCCTCGATGCTGATCGGAAATCCGTCAGGGAGACCAGCGATAATCTCCCAAAGCGGCAGTCCGCCTAGGCTCTTGGGCATTCGGTCGTCGATCGCTTCCTTCATGATGGCGTCAAAAGTTTTCTCGCCGGGGAATGCCGCTGCTGCATCGCACAATTGGATATAGTTAATCAAAGAGCGCGGCATGGCCGCAACGTCCGCCGGCGCGCCGCCCCAACGCTACACGTGCGAGCTGTCCACCAGCACCCCGCCTGCAGGCGAGCCAATGCCCTCGACAATGACCCGCGCCGCCTCCAGCGTCTTCACTTCGGTAAACAACCCCAACTCAAGATTGACCCGGATATCGCGCGCCTCACCCAATTCCATTAACGCCGCCAGTTTGTCCTCTTTGGCGCCCATGTCCGGATCGCTGCTGACACAAAGGACGTTCTGCGCGCCGAGTGCGGCCCCGACTTCGATCAAGCGCGCATGATTGGGATCCGCCGGGCCGGACTCCAACCAAACCACTTCAATGTCGAGCAAACGCATACCGCTAAAATCCATGGCGCAGCGCACCGCGCGCGTGGTGGCGTCCGTCCAGTTTTCGGGCTCGAACCACAGGCCGCAACAATCGAAGCCCGCAAAGGCTGCCGCCTCGATCAATTGCACGGGCGTCGCCACCTCCATGACGCCGGACGCCATCGCGATTGGATGATGCGCGCCCATATCTAACCCCAAGGAATAATGAGTTGCTTCCGGTCCCAGTTACGCGCCGCCTCAATTGTCTGGCGGTACATGGCGCGGATACCCTCGTGCTCGGGATAAAGCTCAACGAAATGGCCGTTCAGCGCACGCGTATCGATAAAGCAAAAATCCGCCTTCATCGCGGTGATCGTGAATTCGCTCGCCATCGGAAAGCCGGCCGCAACGAAGCCATTGCGCACGCTTTCATAGGGATCTCAGAACATCGCCGCGTGATGGAAGCCAACCGGCGGGCCAGCCGGAAACATCTCTTTAAAGGCGCTGGGTCCGTCCCAGAGGACTTGGACCAATTCAATGTTCAGATCGCCCGTTTGCACGAAGACGCCGCGCAATCGTACGGGCGGCGCGGGTTCGCCGCGATAGACATGATGATCAAGCAGGATCTCGCCGCCGCCCAAAAACGAACCGATGCCGTAAGCGGCGTAGAATTGCCGGCACGCGTGATCGAGGTTTGCAACAACATAACAATTCTGGACGATCGCGGCGGGATGGATGAGTGCAGCGGCGTTCAAGAGACCCCCCAGTCGCATGCCGCCGGCAAAGGCCCATTCGTCGCGCACTATTGGCCGCGACGAACCTGGCGAGAAGGACAGGCGCCAGAGTGGATCCAAAATTCTTCTTCGCTTTCAGCGCCCGCGCGCTTTCCGCCGCAATTGCATCCGTACTTCCGCCGCGAACTATTACCAAACTTTCATCTGCCAAACATTGGTGCGGTGCAGCAAGAATGCGGGGACATGCGCAACGCATTACCCGCCCCAAATGTCGCCAATGTGCAACCGCGCCGCCGGCGCGACTCCCGATTTGGGCGAGTCCGGCGACACGCATTCGCGCGTCGTGTATTTCCAACGCGCAAAACCGAGTCGGGCGCGCCCCCGCGCCAGACAAGCGTGAGCAGGAGGGGCGTTATGAGCGACGACAACACAAACAAATTTTCAGGTCTAATGGACAACAAATATGCCGGCGCGGCTGCGGGGCTTTTCGCCGCCGCTGTTTTAGGCTTCGGCTTGATCTTGGCCGGCCTCGCGGTCGGCAACGGCATCGTGTCCAGCCGGTTGAACGACCGGAATGTGACGGTGCGCGGCGTATCCGAACGGAACGTCGTGGCGGATATCGCCTTCTGGCCGATCCGCTATTCTTCGACCGGCGACGACCTCACCGGTGTGCAGCGCACGATCGATGCGGACACGCAGACGGTGCGGAAATTTCTGGAAGACCAAGGCTTCAAGCCGGACGAAATCGCACTTGGACAATTGGAAGTTACCGACAATTACGCCAACGGCTATCAGCAGAACGTCGCCTCGCGGTACGTGATCGCGCAAACGGTCAATGTCCGCACAACGAGCGTGCAGCGTGTGACGGATTCCTATCGCAAGACCGGCGATCTGGTGCGCCGCGGCGTCGTGTTCTCAAGCTGGCAAGGGCCAAGCTACGTCTTCACGAAGCTCAACGAAGTGAAACCGGAAATGATCGCCGAAGCGACAAAGTCTGCACGCGAGGGCGCTCTGCAATTCGCGAACGATTCAGGCTCGCGTCTTGGCGGCATCAAGGACGCCACCCAAGGTTATTTCGAGATCCAGCCGCGCGACCAAGGCGAAAACTCGATCGAAAGCCAGCAGGTCAACAAGACGGTGCGGGTCGTGACGACGGTAACCTATCGCTTGAAGTAAAAGCCACCGGGCTTGAAAACAAAACGCCCGCCGGCTCTGCCGGCGGGCGTTCCTTTTTTCAGCACGGACGCCTTAGATATGGTCGCCGCGCTCATATTTGGCGGCGGCTTCCGTCTTGATCCCCTGCCCCAGCAAGCGGGCCTGCTCGATCCAGCGTTCGCGTAAAATACGGCCACGGAAACGCAGATAAGAATCCACCCATTGCACTTCGTCCGGCGTCCAGTTCGAGATCTGATCGAAATGGAAGATGCCGAGCGAATGCAGCGTCGCTTCAATCTTAGGGCCGACGCCGCCGATCATTTTCAGGTCGTCGGGCAGACCCCGGCGCGGCTGGTCGAGACCTTTTGGACGCGCTTCGGCGGCAGCGGCAGGCGCTTGTGGCGCAGCTAGAGGGCCAGGTTGCGGGGCCATAACGGGCGCGGCTTGCGGCGTCGGCAGTGCAGATTCAGCCGCCGACTCGTATATTGGCGGCTCATAATAGGTCCGCGCAGGCGGCTGCGCCCGCGCATCATAGCGCGGCTCATAGGCAGGCTCATAGCGGCGCTCATAGGCCGGTTCATACCGCGACTCGCGCGGCGCATAGGATTCATAACGCGGCGGTTCACTTCGCAACGGCATCGGCTCCCGCGCCCGCCCACTTCCAGCCAAAGCGCCAATATCGGCCAGACGCGCACGCAATTCGTCGAACTGCCGCGCTTCCGCTTCAAGGTCCAGGATTCGCTGACGCAGTAGATTGGATTCCGCCGCCCGGGTTTCCGCATCGCGCACGCGCATACGCAATTGCGAGGCCTCACGCAGCTGATTATCGACATCCGCAAAACGCATCCGCAAGGACACAGCCTCATTGGCGTCAGCTTCCATCTCCGCCGTCAAATTGCGGAAGCGTGCGATCTCGCTTTGCATGGCGCGGATATCCGCTTCACGCGCCGTCAAACGCTGACGCATGTCGGCGCTTGCGGCGGATGCGGCTTCCAATTCCGCCAAGCGATTGCGCAAATTCGCCGCTTCAGCGGCCGCGTTTTCAGCCGCCGCGAGCCGCTGCTTCAAGTCGACGTTTTCATTGGCGGCGCTTTCGAGCGGCGCAATGCGCTGGCGCAAGGCATCGGCGTCTTTCGCCATGGCCTCCAACGCATTGACGCGATCCTGGAGGCGTTGGCGTTGTTCCGCCGCGCCTTCAAGCTCGGCGATGCGCGCACGCAAGGTTGGCATTTCGCGCAACGGCGCTTCCAAATCACCGAGCCGCTTACGTAGCGCATCGCGCTCGTTCGTTGTCGCTTCAGCCTGCGCAGCGCGACGGCGCAATTCCTCGATCTGCAGCACCTGACTTTGCAATTGCGCGACGCGCGCCGTCAGCGGCTGCAATTGATCACGCTCCCGCAAGACGCCTGAATGCTCCGCGACGAGCTTAGCCATCTTATCCCGCAGCTCGACATTATCGGCCTGCAGCTTGGCGAGAGTCTCCGCATGCTTCGCGGCGCTGGACTGCACGCTCCCCAATTGCGCTTCAAGATGAGCGCTACGCGCCTCGGCATATTGCGCGCCCCAGGCGCTGTGCAGGGCTGCGATCGCCACATCGGTAGAAGGTGCAGCGGCAGGCGCCAATGCGGCGGCGGCGGGCGCGGCGGCCACAATCGTGGTAAGCTTTTCCAAATGCGCTGCACGAGATTCCAGATAGCGATTGCGCCAGCGCAGGGCCTCGGCCTCCACGCGAATTTGACTTACATCTTCGCTCTGGCCGTCGCCCCCCTCCAAAAGCGTCTGCATCTTTGCCGCATTTGCTTCAGCGGCGGAGAGACGCGCTTTGGCATCATCCGCTGCTGCGTGGGCCGCCATGATTTGTGCGCGCGCTGCATTGGTTTGCGCCTCGGCGGCTTCAAGTTTCTTTTCGAGATCGCCGGCCATCGCTCTTTGGACTTCCAGCCGAGCGATCTCCTCGCGCGCTTGCCGCAGGCTCATTTCCAATTGCGACGCACGGGAAGCGGAATCCTGGGCTTCGGCGCGCAAGCGGCCAATATCCGCCGCCCCGGCGCCGCCGGCGGGTAGCTCGGCGACGTGCTTGCGCAACACATCGACTTCAACAGCCAATTCAGACGCTTTACGCACCGCCTCCGCCCGTGCTGCGCCCTCAGCCTGTGCAGCCCGCTGCGCTGCCAGGAGCTGCGCATTGGCCGAAGCCACGTTCTGCTCAAGCCCGCCCAATTGCGCAGAATAGCGCGATTGCACCGAGGAGGTCTCGTCCGACGCGCGCAAAGCGGCGTCCCGCTCAGCGGTCAGGATCCGCGAGCGCGGACCTTCCCACCATTTGCGGGCGAACCACCCCAGCGCGCCGCCCAGGATGAGCGCCAGCAGGATCTGAAACAGAATGTGCAGGAATAGGTAGGCCATTACTGGTCTCCATCCACCTGAACGACGAAGTCGATTCGGCGGTTCTTCGCCATGCCCTCGGGCGTATCATTGGAAGCGACGGGCTTGTCCGGGCCGCGACCTTCGGCGCCTAGCCGCTGCGGCGACACGCCTTGGGAAACGAGATACGCAACAACCGTGTTCGCCCGCGCCTTGGACAACGCGATATTCGAGTCGCGCGCGCCCGAGAGGTCAGTGTGTCCTAGAACGTCGATCTGGAAATGGGAACAGCGCTTAGACACGTAAGCCACTTTGTCCAACACGCTTTTGTTGTCGCCGCTTAAGGCGGCGGCGCCGCTTTCGAAATTGATCGCGTTCTGAGCCATAATCTTGGTGAAGGCATCTTGGCAATTGGCCTGGGATCGCTCGGCAATTGCGAGTTCCGCCCCGCCCAGTTCCGCGATATTCATCTCAGTGGTGATGGCGGACTCGCCTGTGAAGGGTTCCGGCAACCCCCGCAATTGGGTCAAAGCAGTCAGCGCAAAGTCGTCAGTCGGCGCTGTGCCGCGTACGATGAGCCGCCGCCCAGCGATCTCCGCCTCCCCGTCCGGCATCTGCGCGATAAGTTTTAACCCTAATCGCGCTGCAGGCAGCCAATCGTCCAGGGGTGCGTTTGCGTCCGCGCGCATGGAATCTACGATTTGCGCCGGCACCAGATTCTGTGCGTCCTGCACCAATGAGCTTCGGCGCACCACACTGGGCGCAACCCCCGTCAGAACCAGCGCCCCGTCGTCGCGGCGCTTCGCGAGCCAGCGCAGCGGCGCCACGGAGACTTTGCCTTTGGTCGTCTTGTCGCGGACCTTCGTCACGCCGCCCGCCAGAAAACCGCCTAGCCCAACCGAGCTCTTCACGACATTCACCGCCAATTCGCGCGCGGACTCACTCGGCGCTGCGCCGGTAAGGATGATTGCCTGACCGTCCGCTTTCACACTGGCCCAGGAGACGCCTGCACGGTCCAACGCCTGTTGCGCAGCCTCTTCGAGTTTTGCGGGAATACCGTGTTCACGATTGCCAACGACGCTGAAAGCAAACCAAACAAGCAGAACGTAGCCCAGAAGGCCTAGCACCCAGACCGGCCAACCAATATCCTTTTGGAAGAGGTCGACCGGGCGCATAAGGCCGCGCTCTAGCTTCACTGCCCGCTCCCGCCGCGGAAAATTAGGATCAACTGGTTCGACATGCCCAAAGATAAGGAGAATCAGACCTTTTCCTCAAGCGGCAACGCGCGTGAGGCGGCGCCAAATCCCCAAAGGACGCTGGATTTACGGGCTAAGCCGGTGGAGAGCCCGGCAAATCCAGTGGTGAAACTGCTCAAAGGCCTGCATGAGAAGAAGGGGCGCACCGAAACTGGCCTATTTCTGGCAGAAGGAGCGCGCCTGATCGCCGAGGCGGCTGATTCAGGCTGGCTGCCTGAAACGGCTGCTTTTACACCGGAAGCGGCGGAGCGGCCCAGAACCCGCGAATTGCTCGGACTGCTTTCCAGCAAAGGGGTCCGGCTGTTGCAAACGTCGCCCAAAGCAATGGGCCAAATCGCCAAGCGCGACAATCCTCAGACCGTGATCGGGGCCTTTCGCCAGAAACTAACGCCGCTCGAAGCGCTCAACTTAAACGATGGCGACGCCGCCGTGGCGCTGCACATGGTGCGCGACCCCGGCAATCTCGGGACAATTGTGCGGACCGCCGACGCTGTGGGCGCCAAGGCCGTAATCCTGGTGGATGAATGCTGCGATCCGTTTTCGGTGGAGGCGGTGCGCGCCACGATGGGCTCGCTCTTCGCCGTGCCGCTCGCCAAAACGAATACAGCCGGTCTTCTGGCGTGGCGCGCCGCGCAAAAGGCCACTTTGGTCGGCGCGGCGCTGGGCGCCACTGGCCGCTTTCAAGATGACGTGTTTGGCAGGCGCACCTTGTTGTTGATGGGCAATGAGCAAGCGGGTCTGCCGGACAGCTTGAAAAACGCTTGCGACGCGGTGGTCGAAATCCCCATGAAGGGCCGCGCGGACTCCCTCAATCTCGCCGTGTCGACGGCGGTGATGCTTTATGAAGTTTGGCGGCAACGCTCTTATGGCTGAACGACAAGACACCCGGCTAACGCCGTCCGTACTGGTTGCGGACGATTGGCAAGATTACGCGCTCCTCGATAGCGGCGCAGGCCGGAAACTTGAGCGCTATGGCTCCATCGTGGTCGACCGGCCCGACCCGCAAGCCTTTTGGCCGAAAGCCCTACCCGCCCAAAACTGGCAGAGCGCGCATGCGGCCTTTGCGGGCGGCGACGAGGAAGAATCCGGCCGCTGGCGGCATGACAAAAAAATTCCGGACTCCTGGCCGATGCAATGGGACGGGATTAAACTGAACGCTCGCCTTGCCGCCTTCCGGCATTTGGGCGTATTTCCAGAACATTCCGTACACTGGCGATGGGCGCAGGACGCAATCCAAGGCGCGGAAAAACCGCAAGTGCTGAATCTGTTTGGCTATACGGGTATGGCGAGCTTGGCGCTGGCCAAAGCCGGCGCGCATGTCACCCATGTCGACGCCTCCAAGAAGTCCATCGGCTGGGGCCGCGAAAATCAAGCGCTGTCCGGCTTGGACTCCGCGCCAATCCGCTGGATTTGCGACGACGCCATGGCGTTCGTTCGCCGGGAGTTGCGCCGCGGTCGCACCTATCATGGGATCATCCTCGATCCGCCCAAACATGGCCGTGGTCCGAACGGCGAAGTCTTCGAACTTTGGGAAGCACTGCCGGAATTGCTCGAGAGCTGCGCGCGTTTGCTCGATCCGAAGGCGCGGTTTTTAATTGCAACCGTATATGCAGTGCGTGCGTCATTCCTCGCCGTGCACCAAGGCCTGGACGCCGCGCTGACGACGGCCAATGCGCCGAAAGGCGTGATCGAAAGCGGTGAGATGACGTTGCTGGAGCAGTCAGCTGGCCGGCTTTTGCCGACAGCGATCTTTGCACGCTGGCGCGGGCTTTAAGTTTGGAACTTTACGCTGCTGCTTCGTGCAGCGCCTTGTGCGCCAACACCCGCACACGCCAATTCAAAACGTGCGCAAAGGCCAGGATCAAAACGCCGATCGTTGTGAGGGCAGTTTCGTGATCATGCAGCGGGCCGATCAATGCTGACAACATGACGGTCAAGCCAATCCCTGCCAGAGCCATGGCCCGCTTCGAACGGCGGACATCGACCCCATGCACTTGGCCTGGCCAGAACGCCGAAATCGTCAACACCGCTGCAACCGACAGGAATGCAAGATGGAATTCTGAGTGAAATTGCTCCAAACCCAGCGCCGCCGGCGCAGCCAGCGCCACCAATGGCAAAGCCAGGCAATGCACAAGGCAAAGACCTGACAGCCCAATCGCCCAAGCATCTGCCTGCGCAGCCTTCAGGGCCGGTTTCGCTATTGAAGATGTATCGGGCACGCTGCGGTCCTAAGAATGCTTAATCCGGATGTTATAAAGTATCATCCGGAAAAAATCCAAGAGCGAAACCGCACGCCGAACCAGAAACCTTGCGAATTCGCTTGGATCGGGTCAAAGCCCGCAAGTGCTCAGCTATCTCCACGCCTTCCACGCCGGCAACAAGGCCGACATCGTCAAACACGCGACGCTCGACGTCGTGTTGCGCACGTTAAGGCTGCAGCCGCGGCCTTTGCACTATCTCGACACCCATGCCGGCAGCGGCCTCTATGATCTTGGGAGCGCTGAGGCTCAAAAAACCGGAGAAGCCGAGGCAGGCATCTTGACGGCGATGGCGGGCCGGAAGCGGCCTGCCGCCCTCGCCGCCTATTTCGATCTGGTCCGAAAGTTTAACGGCCCCGCGCGCATCCGACATTATCCCGGCTCGCCCGCTATCGCCGCGGCGCGGCTGCGCCCCTCCGACCGGCTCACACTTTGCGAAATGCATCCGCGTGAGATCAAGGCCTTGCGGGAGAACTTCCAAGGCGACGAGCGAATTTCAATCAAAAATGAGAGCGGCTGGGATGTCTTGGCGGCTGGCTTAAAGGCGCGCTCAGACCGGCGGTTAATCGTGCTGGCCGATCCCTCTTACGAAACCGCCAGCGACTATGAAGACGCAACATCCCTAGCCCAGTCGATCCAACGCGCGCCGCGCCACGCCCTGTTGCTGCTGTGGTATCCGATCCTAAGCGCCGCTGCGCACAAAAAGCTGGAGGCCGCATGCGCGCAATCGGGCGCGGATATTTTCACCATGATCTGGCCGCCGGCGGACGACCTACGGCCCCGCCTTTTGGGCAGCGGCATGGCGATCTTTGGCGCCGACGCCCGTTTGCTGCGGCCAATACGCGCCGCATTAGAAGCGGCCGCTCCCTTGATCGGCGGCGAATTGACGGCCGCACCGCGCGCCGCAAAGTCTTAATGAAGCGCTAACCTCAACGCTTTATTCTGTCTGCGGAAGAAACGTGACCTTAATCGTTTGATGCTAACTTCACCTCGTTAGATTAAGGGAAGAGTCATGCGCCGCTTCATGCGCGATCAGCGCGGCAACATTGCCATCACCTTCGCCTTGGCGTTGATCCCGACGTGCATTCTCATCGGCGGCACTGTCGATTTTTCGCGCGCCATGAGCGCCAAACGCCAATTGCGCGATACCCTCGACGGCGCTGCGCTCGCGATCGCCGGCGTACCGAACTTCACCCAGCCTCAAGCCGAACAAATCGCGAAGGATTTCGCGACTGCAAACTTCCCGAGCCAATCCATTGGCGCCCCCGCTAAAATCGATTCCGTCGTGTTCGACGACATCAAAGTCAATATTAATGGTAGCGCGAACGTGCCCACAACCATGCTGGATTTAATCGGCATGGACTACATTAAGGTTACGACGGACACCATCGTCGACCGCTCGGGCCGGAACGTCGAAGCAGCCATAGCGCTCGACATCACCGGCTCGATGGCTGGCAGCCGCCTTACCGCTCTGAAAGCTGCAGCGAAAGATTTCGTCGACATTGTCGTGCTGGACAATCAAAGTCCGTACACATCAAAAGTCGCGCTGGCGCCATATTCCAACGCAGTGCAAGTCGGCGCCACGATGGCGCCCTTGGTGCGCGGCGCGGCCTCGACCAGCTGCACGACCTATGGCTGCTCGACGTTCAGATTCACAGACAATAGCGCCAGCAGCGCCTGCAATAACAACCTCAATACCGGCAGCAAAAAGAGCACTATCTGCCAATGGGCCATCAATAATTGCGTCGTCGAACGCACCGGCGCGGACGCCTACACGGACGCCACGCCAGCCGCTGGCCGCTATCTGATGGCAAACTACAGAAGTTCAGGCGACCCCTGCCCGACCGCTTCGATCGTGCCGCTGACAGACAACAAGACCACGCTGAAAAACTCGATCAACAGCTACAATGCCATGGGCGCGACCGCAGGCCATGTCGGCATCGCCTGGGCCTGGTATTTGCTGTCGCCGAATTTTGGGACCTTCTACCCTTCGGCCAGCAAACCGAACGCGTACACCGACAAAAAAACCATGAAGGTCGCGGTCCTGATGACCGACGGTGAGTTCAATACGATGTATTGCCAGGGTGTCGATTCAGCCGACTCGGGCCGCGGCAGGGACGCGATCAATTGCAACGCCCCGAACGGCAATAGCTTCGCGCAAGCGAAAAAGCTCTGCGCCGCGATGAAAAACCAAAAAGTGATTGTCTATTCGATCGGCTTTGACATCGACAAAGGCAGCAACGCGGAAAAGGTGCTGAAAGAATGCGCCACCTCGCCAGACGCGCCTTACTTCAACACGCCAAAAACAAACGAGGAACTCGCCGGGACGTTCAAAACTGTCGCCAAGAGCATCTCACAACTCCGAATCTCGCACTAAACCCTACCGGTCCTTCAACCGGCGGCGCGGCGTCTGCCGGAGCCCTTCCCGATCGGGAGAGATCAAACCGATCGGATAAGAAGGGCTCTCATTCAAAGTGTAGACCCATTCTACTCCGATTTGAGTTGCGGAACTCAAATAGGGCATGGGTCTATGAACGAAGCGCTATCCCTTTTCTAAGCATGGCCAGCCTTGACTAGGCCATCGGGCCCAATCGCGTACGCAGCGTTAACATCTAGATTGCGCGCATGCGGGAAAGCACTGATCCATTCGAAACGATGTTGGCGCGCGCCTCCTTGGATGGACGGCGCTGGGAATTGGCGATTGCGCCGCTATTGATCGCATTTCTCGCCGCGATATTCTCCATAGGCGCTCCGTTCGCGTTGCTGGGAGTCATTGCCGCGGCCGGCATCTTGGTACACGTGATCGGCTTAATCTCCATCCAGGCGCTCACTCAAAAATCAGAATATCGACGCGCCGATGAGACCGAAGCCTCGCCTTCGGCCGATACCATGTCAGAAATCCGGGATTGGCATATCGGTCACGCGCACCTTCTGGGCGCGCTGAAGATGCAGGCGCCGGACGAGAAGACACGCAGCCTCGCCGCCGAAGCCGAAGAGTCCGCCCATGGCGCCCTCTCCTTGCTGGAGCGTTTGTCGGAACTGCCTGTCGGATTTGCCGAAGATGCAGATCTTCCAGAGATCGCAGCGCATGAGGCTATTACGGCCGCGATCCTGGAAACGCGCACCATGGCGCTTACCCGCGGCATCAAGGTGCGCAGCGTGCGTTCGACCTTGAGGGTCCGTACGGATCCCGCACTGGCGGCTGCTCTGATAAAGGCGATGCTCGTCCACGCAATGGTGGCGGCCAAAGGATCGAAGGTTTTGATCGGTGTACGCCGGGTCCAAGCCCAAGCGCGTTTCGAAGTGTGGTCGATGGCCGACAATCCGGGCCAGCCGACCAATGCGACAAGCTCACCAAGCATCGCCGCGCGTATGGCAGATGTTCTGGGCTACCGCCTGGTGGCGCGGAGCAAGTCCGCCCGCTCCCGCGGCTATGCTGCAGTGGCCGATCGCAGCGCACCGCAACAAAGCAGCGCGCCGCTCTAACCAGACTTTTTAGTGAACCATCCCGAAGCGCGCGGCGGCCGAGGCTAACTCAGCGCGGTTGCGCACACGGAACGCACGAAGCGCGGCGGCCAAATGTACCTTCACCGTAGCAGGCGCCAAACGAAGCGCGCGGGCGATTTCTTTGTTCGACGCGCCGCCGGCGGCGAGCTTCACAACTTCCTTCTGACGCGGGCTCAAAGCCGGCGGGGTCACCGCCGCGATGGCCATGCGCGCTGCGCTGGAATCGAGGCCAGTTTCGTCCGCCGCCAAAGCGACGCTTGGCGTGATGTAGAGACCACCGGCGAGAACCAGTTCGATGGCCTTGCCGAGGATTTCTGGCCGCGCGCTTTTTTCGATGACGGCGGAGGCGCCGGCCTCGACGCAGGCGATCGCAGCCGCGCGGCGCGGGCTGGTCATCAGCACGGCAAGCGCCGGGCGATTCGCCGTCAGCGGGAAACGCGAAATAATTTCATATGGGGCCACGCCGGCGACGTCGCCGTCTAGGATGACCAGAATTGCATCGGACTGCAGGGCCTGTTCAATATCGTCGGCCTCATCGACCACGGCTTGGGGCAAAACAGATTCAAGCACGCGGCGAAGGCCCAGCCGAACCAAGGGGTGTGTATTCAACATGACAATGCGCATCGCTTCGGTCCATTCGTCGGTTACGGCGCTGCGCGCCTATCAAGTCCGCGCCATGCGGACGTCTCTGACGGAATGGTGAGCAAAAGCTGTGCCGGATGAGGCCAAGCGGCTTAAATTACCGTGCAATTCCCGCGCAGGGCGAAACATGGGCTAGGGCTTCACCCGCCAAATGGCATATAAGCCCTTAAGTCTAATCCGGTGACTCTCAGGCCGCCCATTTGGACGTTCATCATTACCGTCAAAAAGAGATCGTCATGACCGCTTCCAGCGCTGATCGTTTCCTTTCGGGTCGCATCGCCATCGTCACGGGCTCTACGTCGGGCATCGGCCAGACAGTGGCCGAACAATTAGCCGGCGCGGGCGCATCCGTCATCCTAAACGGCTTCGGCGACGCGACCGAGATCGAAACGCTGCGCAAGAAGATCGAAACCGAGAGCGGTTCGAAGATCCTTTATTCCGGCGCGGATATGTCCAAGCCCGAAGCCATCGCGGAAATGATGGCGATGACAGTGAAGGAACTCGGCAATCCGGACATCATCGTCAACAATGCCGGGATTCAGCACGTTTCTCCGATCGAGGAATTCCCGGTCGAGAAATGGAACGCCATCCTCGCCATTAACCTCTCCTCGAATTTCCATACCATCCGTTTGGCGCTGCCTGCGATGCGCAAACAAAATTGGGGCCGCATCGTCAATATCGTCTCGGCGCACGGCCTCGTCGCCTCCCCGTTCAAAGGGGCGTACGTCTCGGCCAAGCACGGCGCAATCGGCTTGACCAAAACGGTTGCGCTCGAAGTGGCGGAGCAGATGATCACGTGCAACGCCATCTGCCCCGGCTACGTCCACACACCGCTGGTCGACAAGCAGATCGACGATCAGGCGAAGGTGCACGGCATTCCGCGCGATCAGGTCATCAAGGAAGTCATCCTGAAGGCGCAGCCGAACAAGCGTTTCGCCTCGACCGCTGAAATCGCCGCCATGACCTTGTTCCTTTGCTCCGACAGCGGGATCTCAATTAACGGCACGGCCGTCTCGATGGATGGCGGCTGGACGGCGGGTTGAGGATTAATCCTCGCGCTTTCGCGCGATGACATAGCTCTCGTCGAAGAACCAAAGACCACCCTGCTTGCGCAGTACATCACGGGTAGCGCGGAGATATTCGTCGGTACGCATTGCTTCGGCGAGGCGGGCGTCTTCTATTTGCGCCACATAAATGGCGGCGTTCCAGGCCGCCAGCAAGGTTGAGGTGCCGATTGCATCCTCCACCGCGATTTCATTCGGCAATGTGTGCATATCATAGCGGAAGATAGATCGAGCGTCAGCGTTGGCGATGAAGGCGTAATCGCGCGCGCCCCTGCCGAGCGCAGCCTTCACCGCCGCCAGCACATCATGCCTATTGGTGGCGAAGGGCTGCTCGTCGGGCCAAATCCTTTGAATGATTTCCATGCCGGGATCGCCGCCGCAGGAATTCACGCCCAGCAGCCGCCCGCCCGGACCAAGCGCCCGCGCCAGGGGCGCGACGACCTTCTCGGCTTTGAAGGCCGCACTTGCCCGGGCCCTATATGGCTGAGACGCAAGAATGAAATCGTAATCGGCGCGCCCCCCTCCGACTTTCGGGATCAGGGAGTCGAGCAAGAACCGGCAATCCTCCCGGAACAGCACCAGCACCGACGGCTTTTCGTAAACTGGATTGCCCGTCGCTTCGCTCACTTTTGCGCGCCAGTGTTCGGCAAGGAACGGATGCAGCGCCGTAATCTGCGCCTCGAACTCCGCCGAAGAGTTCCCGCGCAGCGCGACCTCATGCCAGATCATAAAATCGGCGTTCTTGGCGGGTTTGAGCCAAGGCGCTTCGGCATAATGCATGTTCGTCAGGACAAGGACAGTCTCAGGGTGCTCGAAAAACCTATCGGCCGTCTTTTCCAGCGCCAGCCGAGCGTCCTCCAGGCTGATCTCCTTGCCGACAATGTAAAATGGCGTCCGCGGAAAGCGCTGATGCAACGAGCGCATCAGCCGCGCCAGTACAGTGCCATCGCCAACTCCGGCGTCGAAGGCGCGCAAGGCCGGCGGCTGAGGCCGCAAATTCGCAAGTTCTAGCGCGGCCTTTTGAGCCACGACCTGCTTCTCGCTCGTCGTGTTGACGAACATCAGGTATTTCTGGCGATTATCGAAGAAGCGAAAATTGTGCTGTGGCGGGATCTCCGCACTATGACCGCCAGCGCCCGCCGCCAGGCTGCTGTCAAATCCGGCTAGCCCGGCGCGCAAATCGAGATCGCCACGCGCTTCGGCATCAGTGATGAAACTCTGTACGCGTTTAATCGTAGCGGCCATCACCTTCCCGCCCGCACGCACGCGGCTGATAAATTTTCCGTCGTTCACGGCTAAGCGCCCGAACGTCGTTTCAGCCATACCGGACCGGCGGCAGAATTCTGCGATTTCACGCAGCAAGGTGTCTGTGGTGACCTCACTTTCCTTCATGCGCCACATCCTGCGCAAAAAAAGACGATGGGTAAATTCCCTTCCCCACCAAGGAAGGTTAACGCCGCTCTGCGCCAAACGCTCAAATTCCATAGTAATCTTAGCGCGGCTTTATGGCGCCATAAGCATAATCCCCCTCAACGACCGGCCAATACGACCGGCAATTGGGTGGTGACATGAACAGCGAACTCGGCTGGCTTTATTACACGCTTGGGACCAGCACATTTCGGCGCAATGCCGAAGAGGCCCTGCGCGCCTCGACGGACTCCTTCTTGGCGTCGCTGCGCAAGGCCCGCGAAAGCGTAATCGCGGACGGCCTTGAAGTCTTGTTGTCGTTGCAGACCTGCACGATTGGCGACGATCCGCATTTCGGCCTGCCGACGCAGCGCAAGAGCGCTTAAACCTTATAGCCTGCGGCGCGGCGCGAAATAGGAGAGCAATAAGTCTCTTCTGATTTCGAGGGCGCCATGCCGCTCACCTATCTCCTGCCCACTTTGATGCTCGTGTCTTAAAACGTCTTCATGGCGTTCGCCTGGTATGGCCATTTGAAGCACAAGCAGACCGCGCTTTGGATCGTGGTCATGATCTCTTGGGGCGTCGCATTTTTTGGGTATTGGCGGGCGGCGCCTACGAACCGCATGGGCTGGGCCGTCTATTCCACCGCGCAGCTCAAGACGATGCAGCAAGTGAGCACTCTGATCGTGTTTATCGGGTTTTCCGCCTTCTATCTGAAGGAAAACGTCTCAGTGAGCCAATTGGCCAGCTTCGCCCTCATCGCCATCGGCGCGGGCGTGGCGTTCTTCAAGCCTTTTTCTTAAGCCCCAAATTTCTCATCCAGCCAGACCGGCGCAACTTCGGCCAGACCGTCCAGAGGTCCGGACGATAAAAGTAGAAGCACTTCATCTCCGGTCAATGCCGCATCCAGCGCCGCCATGGTTTCGGCGCGATCCGCAACAACAATCGCCGCCACGCCAGCGGCGCGCACCCGCGCGGCGATCTGATCCTGGGTGAGTTGATCGTGACTTTTGGCGCCGTGCGTCGGCGGCGGCAAAAGCAGGACTTGCCCAACGCCCTCAAAGACAGCGTCATACCAGACCAAGGCGTCCTGATTGCGCCAGCTGAATGTATGGGGCTCGAACACCACGACCATTTTACGCGCAGGGAAATGCAATTTGATGGCGTCAATGGCCGAGCGCGCTTTCTCGTAAGACGAGCCGAATCCTTCATAAGCCGGGAGGCGCGAGACGCTGGTTTTCTTGTCCAGCCGCCGCGCCACACCACGGAAACTCGCCGCACCGCGCTGCAGCGCCGCCACATCGATCAAACCGCGCTCCATCAACAAAGCCGCCGCGCCCACGATGTTCTCGACATTGTGTAATCCAAGCTGTTCCGTCTGGAGCGCAAGACGGTCGCCCGCAGGCGTGAGAAGATCAAAATGCGTGATCTCGCCGATCCGGATGTTCTCGGCATAATAGCCGTCGCATTTGTCCAGACCGTACCAGACGACCTTCCGGCCCTTCGTGATCTCCTGAAGATGCAAATAGCGATGCGCACACACCAGCAGCCCATCTTCCGGCGTCAGGCGCACCAGTTCCACGAACGGCGCGATATAAGATTCCATCGTCGGAAACATGTTCAGATGGTCATGCACCAAAGACGAAATCAGCGTGAGGCTGGGGTGATAGAGCACGAACTTCGACCGGCGATCCTCCGGCGAAATCACATATTCATCGCCCTCCAGCAAAAATTCCGGATCCTTGCCGTGATGACCGGTCGTCGGCAGATCGAGCGGAATGGCGCCGATGAAATAACCCGGGTCGCGCCCCGCGACGCGAAGGAGATGCGCCAACAACGCCGTCAGCGTCGATTTACCGAAGCTGCCGGCGATAACGATGTTCGTGCGCCCCTCGGTGTGCAGGCCGAGATATTCCGGAAACGTGTAAGTCGGCACGCCGAGCTTTTTGATCGCGGCAAGTTCGGGATTTTCCGCGCCGTGCAACTTCGCCGATGCGCCAATGATCGCAAAATCGATGTCGCTGGGAACCTGCGCCGGATCGAAGCCGTCATGATATTTCACGCCCAGCCGGTCGAGATACGTGCTGACGGGCGGATAGACGCCCTCGTCCGAGCCAGTCACTTCAACGCCCTGTGAAACCAACACGGACGCCAAAGCGCTGACCCCCGCCCCGGCAATTCCCAGAAAGTAGACCTTCATTCAGCGAATCCTTGCGACGCCAGAACTGGTAGCGCACCATCCGCGTAGCCGTCCACATAGAGGCTAAACGGGCGCTGCGCCTCACTTGGCGATCCCGAACCAAGGCGCTACCATGCGGAAAACAAATAAAGAGCGCGCAGCGCACCCGAGGGAGAGTTTGAATGGACACGATTATCCGCGGCGGGACCTTAGTGGACGGCACAGGCGCCACGCCCAAAGCCGCCGACATCCTAATCAAAGACGGCCAAATCGCGCAGATCGCAGCCCCAGGCACGCTCGCAGCATCCGGCGCTGGACGAATTGACGCCACAGGCAAATACATCACCCCCGGCTTCGTCGACCCGCACACCCATTATGACGGCCAGGCGACCTGGGATTCCGAATTGGCGCCCTCTTCGCACCATGGCGTGACCACAGTCGTCATGGGCAATTGCGGCGTCGGCTTCGCACCCGCGCGGCCGCACGAACGCCAGTTCCTCATCGAACTGATGGAGGGCGTCGAAGACATTCCCGGCTCCGCCCTGAATGAGGGGATCCAATGGGATTGGGAAAGCTTCCCGGAATATCTCGACGCGCTGGAAAAGAAGAACCGCGCCGTCGACGTCGTGACGCAAATCCCGCACGGGCCGCTGCGCCTTTTTGCGTTCGGCCAGGACTCGAACGTGAATGCACCCGCGAACCAAAAACAGATCGACCTGATGGCGGATATCGCGCGCGACGCGGCGAAAGCCGGCGCGTTCGCGTTCTCCACCAACCGCATCGCGATGCACGTCTCGCTCAATGGCGAATCCGTGCCGGGCACCTTCGCCGAGAAAGATGAAGTGCTCGCAATCGCCAAGGCCTCTCGCGAAGGCGGCGCCAATCTCATCCAGATCGTGCCGCAGGGCTTGATGGGCGAAGACCCCGAAGGCTATGAGCGCGAGATCGCACTCTATCGAGAAATCAGCGCAGAATCAGGCTGCACAGTGTATTTCACGCTGTCCGAAAACAATGTCGAGCCGGAGCATTGGCGTGGCATCATGGACAATGTCGACAAGGCCAACAAAAGCGGCGCGCATCTGGTTGCAGCCATATCCAATCGCCCCGGCGGCATTTTGATGAGCTGGGACAGTTTTAACATCTTTATCGACCGTCCGAGCTTCCATGAAATCGCGCACCTCCCCTTGCAAGATCGCGTCAAATTGCTGCGCGACCCCAAGCGCCGCGAACGCATCCTCAGCGAGGCGCCGACAACGCAGCAATTGCGCAACGCCATCGGCGTAGTGACGCATGCGGTCGGCTCGACCTATTTCCTGCAAGGCGCGTTGGACATGGAGCCGGACCCGAGCACCAGCTTTGCGCGCACCCTCGAGAAATCCAGCGCGCCTATGGAGCATGTCATGTACGACGCGCTCTGCGATCTGGCCGAAGGCGCGGCGGGCGCAAATGAAACCGGCTTCCTGCACATCTATATGGGCGGCTACGCCAAAGGAAATCTCGACGTCATCGGCGAATTGATGAGCCACCCCAACACCGTCATCGGCGCGGCCGATGGCGGCGCGCATGTCAATGTAATCTGCGACGCCTCCTATCCGTCTTATATGCTGCAGCATTGGGTGCGTGACCGCAGCCGCGGGCCGCGTATGCCGATCGAACTGGCGATCAAGAAATTGTCCGGCGATCCGGCGGCTTTGTACGGCTTCTCCGACCGCGGGACTCTGGCCGTGGGCAAGCGCGCAGACATCAATATCATCAACCTCAACAAGATTGAATTGCAATTGCCGCGCGTTGTGCGTGACCTGCCGACAGGCGCGCCGCGCCTCCTGCAAGAAGTCAACGGCATCGACATCACGATGCTGGCCGGCGTGCCGACTTTCAAAAATGGAATCGCCACCGGCGCGCATCCCGGCCGCTTGTTGCGGCGGTCGAACTAAAACTAAAGGCGGGTCATGCGGATCGGAGCAAGCATCGCTGCATTGGGCCTAGTGGCGCTCAGCGCGCAGGGCGCAGGCGCAGCGCAAATATGCAAAGCCAAGACGTTCCAAAAATACGGCGAGACGCGCGCTTTCTTCCAGGACGTCATCGCGGGCTGCGACAAAGCCAAAAACTGCTACGCCGCCACGCATGTCGCCGATACCGGCCAGGGTTATGCGTACCGTCAGCAAATCCGGGTCAGGCGCAATGTCGGCGAACCCACAAACCGCCTGTTCTTCGTCGGCGTGGACCCGATGCCCGCCGCCAAAGGGGACTTCGCCATCAGCGTCGACGACCGGGCCTGGACGCTGTCCGCTGAAACCGCACTGACGCCGCAAAGCGGCAATGAATTTGAACTCTATGATCTGAAGGTCGCCGATCGGATGGTGGCGATGATCCGCAGCGGTAAAGACATGGCGTGGCGCTATCCCACCGAAACAGGCGGCGCGCATGTGGCGCGCTTTGGCGTACGCGGCATGAACGCCGCCCTTAAATGGACCATCTGTATGCAGGCGCAAAAATAACTGAAAGGACTAGCTGGCGGCCATGATAGTGTTGCGCACCAGCGGATAAATCTGACGACGCCATTTACCGCCCGAAAATACGCCGTAATGCCCCACACCAGCTTGCAGGTGATGGCGCTTGCGGTGCGGCTTGATCGATTTGCAAAGATCGTGCGCCGCCAAAGTCTGCCCAATGGAGCAAATATCGTCGCGCTCGCCTTCAACCGTCAAAAGCGACGTACGGCGAATTGCCTTGGGGTCAACCTTCCGTCCACGGAATTCCAACAGGCCTTTGGGCAATAAATGCTCCTGGAATACGCGATTGACTGTTTCGAGATAGAACTCCTCGGTCAGATCGAGGACGGCGAAATACTCATCATAGAAATCAGCGATGAACTTCGCCTTCTCGTCCTCGCCGTTTTTCATATGCTCATACATCTCGACATGAGACTTGATATGGCGCTCGGCGTTCATCGACATGAAGGCCAATAATTGAACAAAGCCCGGATAAACGCGGCGGCCTGCGCCGGGAAAGCGCCACGGCACGGTCGAGATCAGATTCGATTTGAACCACTCAATCGGTCTTTCCGTAGCGAGATTATTCACCTTGGACGGATTGATGCGCGTATCGACCGGCCCCGCCATCAATGTGATGCTTAACGGCGTCGCCTTGTTGTCGTCTTCGGCCATCAACGCTACGGCGGCGAGCGCGTGCGCGCAGGGCTGACACACGCCCAAAACATGCGAGCCCTCGCCCATCACGCCCAAAAAGTTGATCACGTGCTCGACATATTCGTCGAAGCCAAACCGCCCGGCGGCCATCGGCACGTCGCGTGCGTTCTTCCAATCCGTCACATAAACATCGTTTTCCGGCAGCAACGTTTCGATGGTCCCACGCAACAAGGTTGCGAAGTGTCCAGACAATGGCGCCACGACCAGCAGCTTGGGTTGATAATCAGACAGGCCGTCTTTTTTGAAATGCACGAGGCGACCAAACGGCGTGTCCGAAGCGTTCTCTTCGACTATTCCGTAAGTCTGCGTCCCGACCTCGACGGTGCGGAAGCCGAAATCCGGCCGCTCATGCGTCAAGCCGTGACGCTTGACCATATCCCAGGCAGCGCTCCACCGCCGGAACTCAGGAGCATTTTTGACCACATCGGGCGCAAACCCACCAAAATAGGATAGCTGGCCGCTCAAGAGACGCAGAGGCTCGAACAAGTCGTTCTGCGCCTGAAACAAAGCATAAAGCATATTGGCTAGCAGCCCATCGCTGATGACACGCCATTATCGGTTGTTGATGTTAAGAATAAAGGTGCGCGCCCACCATGCGCCAGCGCAAGCCCCTGACGCACGAATGAGCATAATTTTTGGGCGTTGACGCCCATTAGAACGCCCAAAACGTCGCCCATGCGCTTATAGGTGCAAATCTACTGCTCTATGTGCAGAACAAAACGCCACTATCAAAGCGGAGGATGTTCATGGCCACGCAAAAACGCACCGCCAAGCCGGGCGCAACCCTGGCGATCTCGAGCAAGAATTACTCGTCGTGGTCTTTGCGGGGCTGGCTGTTGTGCAAAATGGCCGGCCTTGAGTTCAACGAGGAGACCACATCATCGGACGACCCCAGCGTGCGGGCGGAATTGTTGCTTTTGTCGCCGTCCTTCCTGGTTCCCTGCCTGACGCACAACGGTCTGCGCGTCTGGGACACCTTGGCCATCGGCGAATATTTGCACGAGACATTTCCAGAGGCGAAGCTTTTACCCGAAGATCTCGCGGCGCGGACGCATTGCCGGTCCGTATGCGGAGAAATGCATTCCGGCTTCGCCAATCTGCGCTCTGCGTTGCCGATGAATTTGAAATCGCACCATGCGGGCTTCAAGGTTTGGCCAGGCGCTGCGGCGGACATTGAACGCATCGTTGAGATTTGGCGTGAATGCCTCGACGAATATGGCGGGCCATATCTGTTCGGTGAAGACCCCAGCATGGCTGACGCCATGTACGCGCCGGTCTGCACCCGCTTTCAAACCTACGACATCACGCTCGACGACAAATGCGAAGCCTATAAAAAGCGCATTCTTGCCCTTCCCTTCATGAAGGAATGGAAGAAAGCCGCATTGCAAGAGCGCGAAGAACTCGAAGAACTGGACGTCGAGTTTTAGAAGCAGCTTAAGCCCTGACCGGCAAGGCCACACCGCGCTCGGCCAACCTGCTGAGGAGCGCCGATACGATGAAACTGTTGGCGTCTAACGGCTCGTACGTCCAACTCTCCAATTTGCCGACCAAACGCCGCGCCGCGCCCGCTTGCTGGATCGCTTCTTGCAGCCGCACAAATTTTTCCGCCCGTTTCAGGTCTTTCTCTGGCGCTTGAAAAACATAGATCGGCTTTCCAGTCGATGCGGCTTCACCCAGCATATTGGCGCTATCGCTAGTAACGACGATCGCGTCCGCCACGCCGAGATAACCCAGATAAGGGTTTGGTCCCTCTTCGCCCGACCAAAACTTTGCCTTGTGGCCATTTGCCCAGGCCTTGACCACTTGCGACACGTCCTTCGGCGTGCGCCGCGACGTGGTGATTAAAAACCCGATATCCTGGCCCAATTGATCCAATTGCGCGCACAAAAGGCGGGCTTCCATTTCCGCAAAGCGATACGCTGGCGTCGGTCCGCCGATTAAAACGGCGACTTTCTTGGCTGGGAAGCCCGCCAATTGCTTGGCGTAATCGGCGCCCGCAGCGGCGACGGCTTGCGCTGACAGACGATGCGGCCCGGTGATGCTGGAAATGACATTGTCACCCTCCAAGCCATCATGGGCCGGAGCCCAGACCAGATCAAAATTCTTCGGCGAAACGACCGGGTTTTGCAGCGCCATGACAAAACTGGCGCCGCCGGAGGCTTTCTTGATTGCGGTAAGATACGGCATCGCGCACCGGCCAACGCCGATCACGATCGACGGCCAAGGCGGCGCAAAGGCTGCCCCAACAGGCCCAACGCTGCCAGGTGGAGGCGGGCCGAACGGCGCCAGCGCCGCCCAGAATCCATCCGTGCGCACCCGCTTGATCTCAGGCTTCACACCCAGCGTATCGGCGACGCCAAGCGCAAGATTTTCGTGACCGGTCCTGCCGTCAGAGACGACCCACAAACGCGTCGATGCGCCTGTCATCTCGTGACCTACCGCCACTCAATTCTGATGATTTCATATGATTTTGCGCCGCCTGGCGCGCTCACTTCAACGACATCACCCGCTTCCTTACCGATCATGGCGCGCGCGATTGGCGAGGTAACGGACACTTTACCGCCCTTTACGTCAGCTTCGTCTTCACCGACGATCTTATAGATCGCTTCACCGCCGGAATCCTCATCAACCACAGTGACGGTGGCGCCAAACTTAATGGCGGAACCCGACAAGCGGGTAGTGTCGATGATCTGCGCGCGAGACATCTTATCCTCGAGCTCGGCGACACGACCTTCGATGAAGCTCTGCCGCTCCTTCGCGGCATGATATTCAGCGTTTTCCGACAAATCGCCATGGCTACGCGCTTCGGAGATCGCCGCGATAATCGCCGGCCGCTCCGTCATTCTCAAACGCTTCAACTCAATGTCGAGGGCGGAATAGCCCTCGGCGGTCATAGGAATTTTTTCCATTCCGGGTGTCCGTGGGAGGTCCCTGCACGGCGCATCACGAACGCAAAATGCATCCGCAAGTCCGCCTGTTAAACAAAAAAGTCAAAGCCCAATCAAAGCGCCGATGGGAATCGCACGCCTTTTTCGAAGCCCTAGATGTTCCGCCCTGTTGGCGCCGACCGTCAAGTATAAGATTGCAGGGCCCGCACTTCCAGCGCGCCCGCCCGGAGAGCCTTAATCGCCTGAATAGACGCTCGGGCCCCCGAAATCGTTGTATAATAAGGGATATTTTGAGTCAGCGCCGTCCGCCGGATGGAGAAGGAATCCTTGTAAGATTGCGCACCTTCGGTCGTATTGAACACCAATTGGACTTGGCCGTTCTTCATGGCGTCCACCACATGCGGGCGCCCTTCGAGAACTTTGTTGATGACGTCCACATGCACGCCCGCATCGCCTAAATCACGCGCAGTGCCTTTGGTGGCGATCACCTTAAATCCAAGCTCAATCAGCTCCAAAGCCAGTTCGGCGGCCGAATCCTTGTCTGAATCCCGCACCGAAATGAACACAGTGCCGTCTTTCGGCAGCGACACCCCTGCCGCCATTTGGCTTTTCAAGAAGGCCGCGCCGAAATTGGAATCGATGCCCATGACCTCGCCCGTGGACCGCATTTCCGGCCCCAGGATCGGATCGACGCCCGGGAACCGGGCAAACGGGAATACCGCCTCCTTCACTGCGATCCAGTCGCGCTTCTTATCCGCAGGCTTAAGCCCCTTCAGGGCCTTCCCCGCCATGACACGCGCCGCGATGCCCGCCACGGGCGCGCCAATGGCCTTCGCGACGAAGGGCACAGTACGCGAGGCGCGCGGATTGGCTTCGAGCACATAAATGTCGTCGCCCTTCACCGCGAATTGGATGTTCATCAGGCCTTTCACCTTTAGCGCGCGGGCCAAGGCCTCGGTCTGACGCTCGATCTCGGCGACGATTTTGGGCGAAAGCGAATAGGCTGGCAGGCCGCAGGCGCTGTCGCCCGAATGGATGCCGGCCTCTTCAATATGCTCCATGATGCCCGCGACCCAGACGGTCTCGCCGTCGGACACCGCATCGGCGTCCACTTCGATGGCGTCGCGCAGATAATGGTCGACCAGAACAGGGTTTGCGCCTGAAACCTTCACGGCTTCGCGCACATAACGCTTTAGGCCCTCTTCATCGTGGACGATCTGCATCGCCCGGCCGCCGAGCACGTAAGACGGACGCAGGAGAACCGGGAAGCCGATGGCCCGCGCCGAGGCTAGGGCTTCTTCCTCCGTACGGGCGGTCTCAGAGCGCGGCTGCTTCAGGCCGATCTCGTTCAGCAGATTGCGGAAGCGGTCGCGATCTTCGGCAAGGTCAATTGCGTCAGGGCTGGTGCCAAGAATTGGCGCGCCAGCCTCTTCCAACGCCGCGGCCAGCTTCAGCGGCGTTTGCCCGCCGAACTGAACGATCACGCCGAGCAATTCGCCCTTGGATTGTTCAATGTCGATGATCTCAAGGACATCTTCGGCCGTCAGCGGTTCGAAATACAAACGGTCAGAGGTGTCGTAATCGGTCGACACGGTCTCCGGATTACAATTGACCATGATCGATTCAATGCCGATGTCCGCCATCGCGAAGGCGGCATGACAGCAGCAATAATCGAACTCAATCCCCTGCCCGATCCGGTTCGGACCCCCGCCCAGAATAATAACCTTCTTACGGTTGGTCGGCAGCGCTTCATTGTCTGCAACCCCGCCAAACGGCGCGGCTTCATACGTCGAATACATGTAAGGCGTCGGCGCCGCGAATTCCGCGGCGCACGTATCGACCCGCTTATAAACCGGCCGCACGTTCAGCGCATGGCGCATTTTACGCACATCGCCTTCGTCCCGGCCGGTCAGCTTGGCCAAACGCCGGTCAGAAAAGCCCATGGCCTTCAGCGCCTGCATGCCTTCGGCGTCTGATGGCAGACCTTCCTTCTCAACGCGTTTTTCGGTTTCCACGATTTCCAAAATTTGGCGCAAGAACCATGGATCATAAGCGCACGCTGCGTGGGCGTCTTCGATCGACAACCCCAGGCGCAAAGCCTGCGCCGCGACGCGAATGCGGTCCGACGTCGGCATCGCGAGCGCAGCCTTCAAAGCGTTGCGGTCATCGCCTTCGCCGAGCCCCGGAATGTCGATTTCATCCAAGCCATCGAGGCCCGTCTCCAACGAACGCAGCGCCTTTTGCAGGCTTTCCTGGAAGGTCCGGCCTATGGCCATCGCCTCACCCACGGACTTCATCGATGTGGTGAGGATCGGATCGGCGCCCGGATATTTCTCGAACGCAAAGCGCGGAATCTTGGTGACCACATAATCGATCGTCGGCTCGAAACTAGCCGGCGTCGCTTTGGTGATGTCGTTTTCGATTTCATCAAGCGTATAGCCGACAGCAAGCTTGGCCGCGACCTTTGCGATCGGGAAACCAGTCGCCTTCGACGCCAGAGCCGAAGAGCGGGAAACGCGCGGATTCATTTCGATGACGGTCATTCGGCCCGTCTTTGGGTCGACTGCGAATTGTACGTTCGACCCGCCCGTCTCCACGCCGATCTCCCGCAGCACCGCGATCGAGGCGTCGCGCATGCGCTGATATTCCTTGTCCGTCAGCGTCAAAGCAGGCGCGACGGTGATGGAATCCCCGGTGTGGACGCCCATCGGATCGATGTTTTCGATGGAGCAGATGATGATGCAATTGTCCGCTTTGTCGCGGACAACCTCCATCTCATATTCTTTCCAGCCAAGGACGCTCTCTTCAATCAGCGTCTCGCCAACCGGGCTCGCGGCAATGGCGCGCTCAACGATCTCTTTATATTCCTCAAGATTGTAGGCGATGCCGCCGCCTGTCCCGCCCATGGTGAAGCTCGGCCGGATAATGGCCGGAAGCCCAACATATTGAAGTACGGCGTCCGCCTCTAAAAGCGACTTCACGACGCGCGATTTCGGGCTTTCCAGACCAATCTTGTCCATCGCGTCTCGGAATTTCAGGCGATCCTCAGCCTTGTCGATGGATTCGGCCTTTGCCCCGATCATCTCGACATTGAACAGATCCAAAACGCCCCGCCGGTGCAACTCCAGGGCGCAGTTCAGCGCTGTTTGCCCGCCCATAGTCGGAAGAAGTGCGTCCGGACGCTCCTTTTCAATGATCTTGGCGACAATTTCCGGCGTGATGGGCTCAACGTAAGTCGCGTCCGCCATGCCGGGATCGGTCATGATCGTGGCAGGGTTCGAATTCACCAGGATGATCCGATAACCCTCTTGTTTCAGCGCCTTACAGGCCTGCACGCCCGAGTAATCGAACTCGCACGCCTGCCCGATGACGATTGGCCCTGCCCCAATAATGAGGATCGAGGATATATCCGTGCGTTTGGGCATGTCGGGACCGCCAACCTTAAAGACTGCGCTGCGATTCGATGGGAATCCGCCGCTTGTATGAAAGGCGCAGCTTGGGGGCAAGGGCCGACTGAATGCGAAACGCTGCACATGCGAAATCACGAAAGCGTCGTGATCCCGAGATTGGCTCATGATAGGCTTCAGACGCTAGCTGGGGGATAAAGATGGAACAGGCGTTCGCCGAACTGGAAGCGGCCAAGCCGACGGAAAAAAAGACCTTTTCAGATCGCTTTTCGTTTTTGAAGACCACCTCGCTCGCTGCCTTGATCGGCGTGATCGCGACCCTTTTCACCGCCTTCACCTCGTATAATGCCGACCGCACGGCCAACACGATCGAAGAAAACAAGCGCCGCATGGAGCAGCAGCGCCAGGATTTCGAACGCGAAAAATTCTCCAAAGAATATCTGCTCAATCTGCAGGACAAGGTGAGCAACAACTTGGCCGCAGGAAAACCGGACCTCGCCGTAGCGCTCGTGCTCAATGAACCGCCTTGCACCAATACGCGCGCGAAACTGGCCAACCTCCTGGTCAATGCCGATTACGTGTCCGCCGCCTTTGAAGGGCCGAAGGCCAAGGCGCTGCAGGCCTCGATCAATCAGTTGAAAGACGAATCCCGAAATGCCGATCCCGATGGCGGCGCGCCCATCACCTGCCAGATCGAAGACACAGAACACGCGATCGCCGACATTAAAGCGAATCTTGAAGCCGTGCTCGCCAGCCAAAAAGGCTCGCCCTTCGCCGGCTTCGATCATCGCGATGAAGAACTCAAAGCCAAACTCGCGGTCGAACTCACATCGCTCGCCAAACTCAAACAGCAATTGGTCCAGCCCAGCCCGGTCGCCTTGAATGCGCCGGCGGCCGAGGCGCCCGCGACGGGAAGCGGCGCGCCCGCGCCTGCGCCGGGCCAACCAGTCCACGCGCCCACGGCGCCTTTGACGCTCAATGTCGGCTCATCGCGCGGCTGGGACGTTGACGTATTTTATTGCGACGGCGCGTCGTCGAACTTCGACAATGCCGAAAGCGTCGCCAACAAATTGGTTGAACAAGCGCGCGCCGCGAAAGATCTGGCGCCCGGCTTCGCGCTCGGTCGCATCCGTTTGCGCGCTTTGGGCGACGAGACCAATTCGAAATCCGGCTACCAGGTCTTCGGCAATGAAATCCGCGCCGAGGTCTCTGAAACCGACCAAGGCAATGCGCTCGCTACGTTCCTGACCAAGTCGAACGCCGGCAGTTTCGCCATCCGCCAATCCCCGCTCGCGACGCCTTGGTATTTGAGCGTGTTCGTCTGCTCGGCCCCGACCGCTGTGCAACAGAGCCTGGATGTCGGCAAATCGATTTATGACTCGGTCCGCCGCTAAACTCGAATGAGCCGCGAACGCGCCGATAAAGTCCTGGTGTCGCGCGGTCTGTTTGAAAGCCGCGCCCGTGCGCGGGCGGCGATCGAAGCCGGCCTCGCTTTCGCCGACGGCGTGCAGATCAAGGACCCATCGACCTTAATCGCAAACAATTGCGCACTAAAGGCGCAAGCGCCGCATCCATGGATCTCCCGCGGCGGCGTCAAACTGGCCTTCGCGCTGGAGCGTTTCGGCATTGATCCGAAAGATCGCGTGTGTCTAGACATCGGCGCCTCGACAGGCGGCTTTTGCGACGTGCTTATGCAATGCGGCGCCAAGAAAATCTTCGCGGTGGATGTGGGCGCTGAGCAATTGCATCCGCGCATCGCCGCAAGCAATCGAGTCGTGAATCTAGAAAAAACGGACTCGCGCAGCCTAACGCCGAAATTGATCACCGAAGCGCCCAGCCTGCTCACCGCCGATCTCAGCTTCATCGGCCTGGAAAAAGCCCTTGGGCCCGCACTCAGCCTCGCAGCGCCGGAAGCCACCCTGATTGCATTGGTGAAACCGCAATTCCAATTGGGACCGGAGCGCCTCGGCAAAGGTGGAATCGTGAAAGGCGAAGGCGCAACCGCTGAAGCTCTTGCCGCCGTTTCTGACTGGTTGGAAGCCCAAGATTGGCGGGTCGAAGCCAGTGCAGAGAGTCCGATTCTTGGCGGCGACGGCAACAAAGAGGCGCTGTTGTGCGCCCGCCGCATTTGAGGAGAGTCCGATGTCCCTGATGCTGATCCCCGCCGACTCCCTAAAGACCAGTACGCCCGAGGAAGGAGCACCCGCGCCGGAGCGGCTGATTTGGGGTGATCCGCGCTTTCTCACTTGGGACATGGAGACGCAGCCCGGCGATCTTTATGCGGGCGTTTGGCAGTCCACGCCCGGCAAATGGCGGATCGAATATAGTGAGTGGGAGTATTTCCGGATGTTGTGGGGCGTGTCGGTCGTGACCGAAGAAAATGGCGAAGCCCACAGCTTTGGCCCCGGCGATTCCGCCATCCTGCGCCCCGGCTTCAAGGGAACCTGGGAGGTGCTCCAAACCACCCGGAAGGAATATGTCATCCGGCTCTGAACCCGCCCGGTCACCCAGCCCCCCCCGGCAAACAAGAGGCTCGAAATAAAAATCCCTGTGCTATGCGACGGCCTGCCCCTCGCGCAGCGGCGTGAGGTCTGGCAATCTGCAGCGGCATTCAGGAGTTCAAATGGCGACGCCCCCCGGCAAGGTGCCCATCGCGGAAACAGCCGCAGCGGGTTTGAAATTCTTCACCGAGAATTGGCGGCGCATTTTGCCGGCTTGCGCGCTATTGGGCGTGGCCTATGGATTCCACTTTTACGCGTCCGCTCTGACGAACGCCTCGCCCAGCGCTGCGCCGCTGGCGCTCCTCGGCTCGGTCGCCGTTCTGGTCCTTATGATCCTTTTAGGCGCGAGCTTCTATCGCCTAGCCCTCCGGAACGAATATCCCGGCGCCTTGGGAATCTCCTTCGGAAAGGATGAGCGCGCTTATCTTAGTGCGTCGGTCTGGGCGGCGCTGCCGATGTTGTTGATTCTCCTCATCGCCATGTTTGGCCTCGCGACAATTCTTCTACCGGATCTGCGGGCGTCGGGCATGACGCCCGAGCAAGCGACCGTCGATCAAGCATTCATGACCTCCCTGGCGCAAAAGCATGGCGGACCTGTCGCCTTGATCTTCTTCGCCGCGGCGATCCTGATCGTTTGGCTATCCTTGCGTCTGGTGCTCGCGGCGGCGGCGACATTGGATAGCGGGAAGCTCAAAGTCTGGTCCACCGCGTCCTGGACCAAAGGCAATGCCTGGCGGATCTTCGCCGCAATCTTGATGCTCATGGCGCCGCTGACGATCTTGGTTTTGGTGATTCAGTCGATTGTCGCGCTCGCAGCTGGTGTGAACCCCGACCAAGCGCAAGCTGGTACAGCCGCGCCAACACCGGGCGTCGCGCTTTATGGATTCGCCTATGGCCTCACCAGCGCACTCTCGCTTGCACCGATGGCGGGCTTGGCGTCTTATCTCTACAAGGGCCTGCGACCACCGCCCGCTAGCTGATAGTCCATGCGCACCGCCTTGTTTACGCACCCAGCTTGCTTGGATCACCGCCCGCCGGTGGGCCATCCCGAGCGGCCTGAGCGTCTGCAGGCTGTACTGGACGGCTTGAGCGGCGCACGTTTCGCGAGCCTAGACCGGCGTGAGGCGCCGCGTGCGACGGTCGACGCGATCGCTTTGGTCCACTCAATTGAACTGATCGACGCAATCGCCGAGGCCGGACGCGAGGCCGCGTTTGCGACCATAAAGCTCGATCCCGACACCTATATGAGCGCAGGTTCCCTTGAAGCAGCGTGGCGCGCCGCCGGCGCCGCGACAGCCGCCATAGATTGCGTGCTGAGCGGCGAAGCGGACGCAGCCTTCTGCGCCGTGCGCCCGCCCGGCCATCATTCCGAACCCGAAGCGCCGATGGGTTTTTGTCTATTCAACAACGCCGCAATCGCGGCGCTCTACGCCCGCAAAGCCTATGGCGTGAAACGCCCCGCCATTGTGGATTTCGACGTGCATCACGGCAACGGCACGCAAGCTGCGTTCTGGAGCGACCCATCGCTCTTTTACGCCTCCATCCATCAATTCCCGTTTTATCCGGGCACAGGCTCTGCGAACGAACATGGCGGCACGGGCAATATCGTGAACGCGCCAATGCGCAGCGGCGCCGATGTTCAATCCTGGCGAGACGCCTTCACGCAAACCATCCTGCCAAAACTGACCGCGTTTGCGCCCGATTTGCTGATCATCTCGGCGGGTTTCGACGCGCACAGAAGCGATCCATTGGCAAGCCTAAATCTTGAGGCGGAGGATTTCGCCTGGGCCACGCACGAACTGATCAGGGCGGGGAAAGCCGGTCAGCCCGGCGGCGTCCGCGGCATCGTGTCGTGTCTTGAGGGAGGATACGATCTCGACGCGTTACGCGACAGCGCAGCGGCGCATGTGGGCGCGCTGCTGGACGCCTAAGCCAGCGATCCGGGTTGCCGGAACCCAGTGCACGAACATTGACCCCACCGGCGCCTTAGGCCCACCCTCCGCGAACATATAACCGCTTCAAAGGAGGCGATGATGAACGTTCAATCCGCGCGCGATCTTTCGGCAGGCGATTTCCGATCATGGGGCTTGCCGGCCTGGGATTTCGATCTGTTTCATCGTGAGGAATTACCCAATCGCATAGCGACCGGCGCCGGCGCCGAGGTCGCATGGGACCTGCTTGGTGCGCCCCCCATCGCCATCGCGCTACCGGACGGACGCGCATTTTCCTACATTTCCAGAGACGGGAGCGTCGCCATTGAACCCGGCGTCCGCGATGAGGCCGCTTGCGTCCTCGAAATGCCCGAGGAAGCTTGGCAAGCGCATGTGCATGAATTCCGGACGGTGACTGGGCTTATTCTCTCCCAGTCAGTGCGTTTTTTAAGAGGCGACATGGATTCCTGGGACATATGGGCGCCAGCCTTGCGCCGCCTCTATTCGGGCAACCCGATCTACAATCCCGATGCGGTGCTTTTGGATTCAAAGGGCGACCCGCTCGATTTGAACCGGCGCTTCACCCTCGCCGACGACGATGCGGAAATGTCCGATTTCCTAAACACCGCAGGATTTATAGTCGTCCGCGGCGCCATGGCGCACTTACGCAATCAAATTGCTGATGAAGTCGACCGCCTGCGCGCCGAAGCCCGTGAAGGGAATATTTATTCTTGGTGGGTGAACAACGAAACCACAAAAGAGCGATTTCCGTATCGTCTGCTCTATGTGTCTGAGCTTTCGAAACTGATCCGCTCACTGATGGATGAGAATCCGATCGTCAAAAGGCTCGCGGCGTTGACGCGAGCGCCTCTGGCGCCAGTGCACGATCGCCTAGAAGGCGCCTTGTGTGTCCTAAAACCTTTCAAAGCAGGCGAAGAGCTTTCACCCAGCATCGCCGGAAATTTACACTGGCATGCCGATTGCGGTATGGGCGGCTGCCCGGTCACCTGCCCAGCCATCAATATCGGCATTCATGTCGACGCCGCAGGACCGGAAAGCTCGCAATTTTGGGCCCTGGCCGGCAGCCAAAGGCGCAGCATTCACGATCATTTCAAACGTGGAATCGACTGGCGCAACGCCATCGCCTTGGACACCAACCCAGGCGACGTGACTGTGCATTTCACCTGCATGCAGCACGCAGGTCCGCCTCCAACGGGCGATAACGGACGGCGCACCTTGTATCTGCCGTTCTACGCACCAGCAACACTGCGCCTCTTTGGCCGGTATCAGGGGTTCCAACAGCTCTTGCCGGGCTTCGGAACTGGCGAAATTCCAAGCGTCACTGCCGTGGCGAAGGAACTGATCTAAAAGAAGAGGCGCCCAAAGGACTGCATCGCGCGGCAGATTGGATCCATCAATTCGGTAAGCTCGCTGGCTTCGAGTTTTCAAAGCCCCATGACCCCGCACTATTGTGCTTTTGCAAAATGGTGAAGCTGCGCGGATCGTAGAGCGGCGCTTCTTGACCAAGCTCCCAGAACCACGCCTCGCCGTCGCGCAATTCCCAAAATTGCACGCCGTCATTGCTCCAGCCGTCATCGCCACAAGCAGAAACGGGTTCGCCGCGCGCTTCGATTTCCGCCATATAATCGGCGTTCGGCGCGATTTCGTACAAATTCTTCCAATCCTTGCGCGCTGTAAAATCGGTCGCTTGGTAGGGCCGGATAATGCACCGGTCGCGTTCGGATGCTGGCAAAGCTTTGCGACGCTTTTCCAAAAACGCAATCGCGTCGGCGCCGTCGAGTTCGTAAGTGGTGAGAAAAGGCCGATCATTTGCACGATCGCCCAACTTCATACTGAGGGTTCGATTGTTCTCCGAGACGCTGATGACGGGCATCTCCGGTTGTGAACTACAATCCTGCAATCGAAAGCGGAGAGCCTCCTCGGCACTCAATTGGGTCTCAAAAGTTTTCCACATACATTTGGCGAACGCCAAGGGCGCGGACTGGTCCATGTCAGAATAGAGCGACGGCATACCCGTGTCACACACTCGGCTGACAGGCAAAAGCATATCATCGACGTCGCAGACATACGACTTCACGCTCATGAGTTTGGCCGTTCGATCAAGCGCCGGCTGAGCGACTGAACGCGTCTCAACGCTTGATTCTGCACAGCCTCCAAAAGCGGCCATAAACGCCAGCAAGACTGAATCTCGCTTCGCCATTTCCCACCTCCAGCGAATGAAGCTTGAGTGTGACAAAGATCACGCAGCGAATCGAGACCCTCCAAACAAATATCAGTGGGTTTCGGCCTTATGTGGATATCTCACCCAGCGACGGCGCCCAAAATGGGGCCGCAAATGGACTTTCGCAGCCCGATTTCTTTTCGCAGCTCTCGCAATTTGAGACGCCTCGCCTTGCACCGCTCCGCGACGCCCCTTAAGGCAAAGAAGTTCGTTTTGGGAGCAGCGCCCGAGTGCGCTGAACGCTGATGTCGGCCGAGACCATCGCCGCCTCGACAGACTTGCAGCCCGCAGCCAAGGGCGCCCGGCGAAAGCCAGGCAGCATCGTGCTTGCACGCCATGGCCGCCCGTCGCTCACCCGGTATATCGATCTCGACTGGGAGGGCTATGAGACTTGGTGGCGCGCTTATGACGAAAGCGGCCTCGCCCCTGGTCAGAACCCGTCGCCGAAACTTTTACAAGCCGCCGCCGCCGCGAAACGCATCCTGAGCAGTCCGCTGCGGCGCGCGCGCGAAACCGCCGCAGCCGCAGCGCCGGGCCGAGAAGTGACGGCCGACGCGCTTTTTTCTGAAGCGCCGCTGCCGCCGCCCCGTTATCCTCGTTTCGTAAAAATGAACCCATCGGCGTGGGGCTGGGGCTGGCACGCCCGGGTTTTTTGGTGGCTCGGCTTTTCACGGGGTATGGAAACCCGGGAACAAGCCAAAGAACGCGCCGCTTTCGCCGTCGATAAGCTGATCCGCATGGCGCAGTCGGGCGAAGACATCCTTTTATGCGGCCACGGCTGGTTCAACCGCATGATGCGGCCCGAATTGGTGCGGCGAGGATGGCGCTGCGTTCGCGATGGCGGCGACGGCTATTGGTCGTTCCGGCGCTATGAATTTAAAGGCAATTAGTCAGCTCGCCAGCGTAACATTACTGTGCAATCAGCAATAGGTTTCGCTCGCCAAGGCTAGAATTGGGGGCTAACCATGCCGCCTTTCCCGTTCCGATCGCCAGAAGGACATCATGGCCGAAACCGCCGACATCGCCTCATTGAGCTTCGAAGAGGCACTCGCCGAATTGGAAAAAATCGTGCAACGGCTGGAGGCTGGCGACGTACCGCTCGAGGATTCTATCCGAATCTATGAGCGCGGCGCCGCCTTAAAGGCGCATTGCGAGTCCAAGCTGAAAGCCGCGCAATTGAAGGTCGAACAAATTGTCGTGGGTCCCGACGGCAAGCCAAAGGCCCAACCTTTCGAAACAAACTGACCACCATGAGCGCCGCCGATTTCGATCAATTGCTCCAGAAAAACGCGGAGCACATCGCCACAGCCCTGGATGTTCTGATCCCGCGGGCAGCAGGCCCTGAAGCGCGGCTGATGTCGGCGATGCGCTATTCGGCGCTGGCGGGCGGCAAGCGCATGCGTCCATTTTTCGTGATGGAAAGCGGCCGTTTGTTCGGCGCGGACGAACACGGACTTTTACGCGTCGCCGTCGCCGTCGAATGCATCCACACCTATTCGCTCGTCCACGACGATCTACCCTGTATGGACGATGACGACCTCCGGCGCGGACGCCCAACCGCGCACAAAGCCTTCGATGAAGCCACAGCGGTGTTATCCGGCGACGCCTTGCAAGCCTTGGCGTTTGAAATCTTGGCGACCCCGGAAACCGACCCTGAACCGCAGATCCGCTGCGAATTAATCCGTTGTTTGGCCGAAGCGGCCGGCGCGCGCGGCATGGTCGGCGGACAAATGATCGACATGCTGCCGGGCGACGCTGGGGACGATCTCATCGCAGCCACGCGCATGCAGCGCTTAAAAACCGGCGCGCTGATTGCCTTTTCCTTGGAAGCCGGCGCCATTGTGGGCCGGGCCAGCCAAGAAGCGCGCTTGGCGCTACATCGCTTCGCACAAGATTTGGGGCTCGCCTTTCAAATCGCGGACGATCTAATGGACATCACCGGCAGCGCCTCAGAAGCGGGAAAATCGGTCGGCAAAGACGCAGACCGTGGAAAAACCAATTTCGTCACCCTTTTAGGGGTGGATGGCGCCCAGGCCCGGCTTCGCCTTTTAGGCGACCAAGCCAGCGGCCATCTTGCTATATTCGGCGCGCGCGCCAAAACTTTGGCGCAATCCGTTGATTTCGTCATAAATAGACGGGTCTGACGTTCAGACCCATTCTGGGGCCCCAATGCCGCCATCCACACCACTGCTCGATCAAGTCCATCTCCCCGCCGATTTGCGTCAGCTTTCTGAAGACAAGCTTCCTCAGCTTGCTGAAGAATTGCGCGCGGAAACGATTGACGCAGTATCGGTTACGGGCGGCCATCTTGGCGCCGGTCTCGGCGTCGTCGAACTCACGGTGGCGCTGCATTATGTGTTCAACACACCGGACGACAAAATAATCTTTGACGTCGGCCACCAAGCCTACCCCCACAAAATTCTGACAGGACGCCGTGAACGCATTCGCACGCTGCGCCAACAAGACGGCCTTTCCGGATTCACCAAGCGCTCGGAGAGCGACTACGATCCGTTCGGCGCGGCCCACGCCGCAACATCGATCTCCGCTGGTCTTGGATTCGCAGTTAGCTCGCAATTGCAGAACAAGCCCAATCACGTCGTCTGCGTGATCGGAGACGGCGCCATGAGCGCGGGCATGGCCTATGAAGCCATGAACAACGCGGCGAGCGTCACCGACTCCCGCCTCATCGTCATCCTCAACGACAACGATATGTCGATCGCGCCGCCGACCGGCGCCATGCGCACCTATCTCGCGGGGCTGGTCGCTGGCCGTTCCTACGGATCGCTGCGCAAACTCGGCAAACGCATTTCCAAGAAACTCGGACTGGAACGCGCCATCCGCCGCACAGAAGAATATGTTCGCGGCTTCTGGACCGGCGGCACCTGGTTTGAAGAAATGGGCTTCTATTATGTCGGCCCGATCGACGGTCACGATTTACACCACCTTGTGCCGATCCTGAAGAATGTGCGCGATATGGACCACCGTCATCCGGTGCTGATCCATGTGGTCACCAAGAAAGGCAAGGGCTACGCCCCCGCCGAACGCGCCGCCGACAAATATCACGGCGTCAACAAGTTCGACGTGCTGACCGGCGTGCAAGCCCGAGCAACCGTAAACGCGCCTGCTTACACCCGCGTGTTCGCCAACGCCCTCATTCAGCAAGCGGAGAAAGACGACAAAATTGTCGCCATCACCGCAGCCATGCCAAACGGCACCGGCCTTGATCTATTTGCGGAGAAATTTCCAACCCGCAGTTTCGATGTCGGCATCGCCGAGCAACATGGCGTGACGTTCGCGGCGGGACTCGCTGCAGATGGCTTGAAACCATTTTGCGCTATTTATTCGACCTTCCTGCAACGCGGCTACGATCAGGTCGCGCATGACGTTGCGCTACAAAAGCTGCCCGTCCGCTTCCCGATCGACCGCGCCGGACTTGTCGGCGCGGACGGCGCCACGCACGCTGGGTCTTTCGACATCGGCTATCTGGGCTCCCTACCCAATATGATCGTCATGGCCGCCGCTGACGAAGCCGAACTGACGCGCATGGTGGCGACCGCCGCAGCAATCGACGACCGCCCCTCAGCCTTCCGCTATCCGCGCGGCGAAGGCGTCGGTGTCGAGATCCCAGAGAATCCAGAGCCGCTGGAGATCGGTAAGGGCCGCATCGTCCGCGAAGGCACAAAGATTGCGTTACTGTCGCTCGGCACGCGGCTACAGGAAAGTCTAAAGGCCGCCGATCAGCTGACGGCCATGGGGCTCTCCACCACCGTCGCTGATGCACGCTTTGCTAAGCCGCTGGATGAAGACCTGATCCTTCGCCTCGCCAAGGAACACGAAGTTCTCATTACCATCGAAGAAGGCGCTCGCGGCGGCTTCGGCGCATTCGTTCTGCATTTGCTGGCTGAGCGCGGCGCGCTGGATCGCGGCTTGAAGATCCGCACGTTGACCTTGCCGGATGTGTTCCAGGATCAGGCGTCGCCATCAATCATGTATGACGACGCCGGCCTGAATGCGAAGCAGATCGCCATCACAGCCATCGCCGCTCTGGGTATGGAGCCGAGCGCTTTGCCGGCGCGCGCTTAAACAGCAAGCCTCTAACCTAAAGTAGCGTAGTTCTCGTGAAATATCTGTAGGCCCATGTTGCAAATCCGCTCAGAGATCCGCCAGCCCTGCGGCGTGCGTACAAGCTTGTCGTAATAATAACCGGTATTGGTCATCATCAGCTTGGGCTCACCAGGCACATTCAAATCCATTGGAGAGCTAAAAATACACGTGCAGGTCGCCGTGTCGCCATCCACGGTGATGATTTCGTTGCAGATGAAGTGATAGCGAATAGTCGAATGCTTCAGCGCATCGCGCAGCCAGCTCAACATTGCCCTGGACGGGCCAAGCGTTCCACCCTTGCCGACGCTTGTGTAATCGATGGTCGCATTTGGGCTAAAGATTGAATCCTGCATCTCCCAAAGGCCCTTGTCGGCCATCAAGGCATATTTGAAGAGAAGCTCTCGGATTTCCATTTTATCGACGACGGCATTCATAAACGTATCCTCCCTTTTTTCTTTTTATAGCGCGCGGCGCGCACAGCGAGAATGGCGGCGCGCAACTTACCACCTATCCGGAAAGCCGATAGCGTTGAACTGTACTAAAGCATTGCCAGCCTTAGAGTTCTGGTAGAATCGTCGCACTAAATTTCGTTCCTAATTTTGTATATTGAGGCCACTTTGCGCCGTTTATTCCTCACACTGATCGCCGCATTCAGCCTGAGCGCCATAGCGCGCGCCGCTGAACCGCCAGCGGCAATTGTCGCTGATTCGCGCGCTATTCTCTCCGAGGACCCGTTCAATCCCAATTACCAAACCGGCAAAGGTTTCTACAAAAACGTCGATGTAAACGGCGACGGCAAAAAGGACTGGATCGCCGACTTCATGCATGCGCAATCCTCTTATTATTGCGGCGCCGGCGGCTGCCCCTTGCGGGCATGGGTGTTCGAGCCAAGCGATCAATCCTGGCGGCTTGAGGTGGAACGGCGCCATCTGGGTTATGAATTGCCGCGCCCAGGCGCGATTAACATCCAAGTGCATGGAACATATTGCGGTGGAAGCGGCAGCGATTCCTGCCGCCTTGATTATATTTGGGACGGAGCGAGCAAAACATTCATCCAGGCGCCAGGCAAAGACGGCGCCCCGACCGTCATCTGGCCGCCCCGCCCGGTGCGTGAGGACGAACCGCCATCAATAGTTTGGGCTGCGCAGTCGGCCTTTTCCACCGCGTGCGTCTCGAAAGGCGGCACGCCGGATGTCGAGAACAGCTTGACCTCAATACCAGATCTCAATGGCGATGGCGTGCGCGACTGGGTGTTCGACGGCACGGCGTCTTATTGCGCAGCCAAGGGAGGCGAACAAATAATGCCGCCTTGTGACGGCGGCGAATGCGCGGTTGAGGCCTTCATCACAGACCCCAACGCCGAGCGCGGCGCACGGCGTGTCTATCGTGGCGAAGCATTCTGGCGCGTAGCATATCGCAAAAACGCACCGGCCGATTTGATGATCCTGCCATATGATGCTGATTGCGGCGGCCCCAAACAAAAGCCATGCGTCTATCGTAAAGCGGCGCTTAAACTGGAGTGATCCGCAGACGCGACAGCTTGTATCCGGCGCCTGCTGGATTATCTGTGGTGCGGTGGAGAGCAAAGCCATGGCGATCGACGCAGACAAAATCATTCAAGCGTTCCAGACCGATCCCGCCAAGGCGTTGGACGACCTGCGCGCAGAAATCACGAACGGCGGCCGTGCAGCGCTCGACAAGCTCAAAACCGATCCGAACGCACGCAATGTGGCTTGGGGCGTTGGCGCAGGCGCTCTGAGCGGTTTGCTTGCTGGCCGCGCCAACGGCAAGTTCACTGACACCGCCGCCCGGCTCGGCGGCCTCGCAGCATTGGGCGGCTTGGCTTGGTACGCCTATCGCCAATACCTTACCGCCAAAGGCCGCGCGCCTGCCCCACGCCCAATCGAGAATTTCGATCCGCCGCCGGAAGCTACAAAACAGCTTTTGCCTGCGCCGGAAAATGAAGACGCCAGCCAAGCCCACGCCAAACTGATGCTTCGCTGCATGATCGCGGCAGCCAAGGCTGATGGTAAAGTCGATGCGGATGAACGCGCGAAACTCTTTGATCGTTTGGGGCTGGTCCACCTAAACGAGGACGAGCAATTGTTCCTGTTCACGGAACTGTCGCAACCAATTGATCTGGATTCGCTTGCCGCCGCGGCCGACACGCCTGAAAAGGGTTTGCAAGCCTACACGGCCGCCGTGGTCGCGGTCGATCCGGATCAACCATCCGAGCGCGACTTCCTAAGCGCACTGGCGGCAAAGCTGAAAATCGACCCGGACCTAGCGCAGCAAATCCGCAAAACCGCAGCGGAAAAACCAACGAATTGAGCGCAAATCCGACCTGTTGCGATCGGTGTTTGAAAACCAGCGCAATCGCGTGGTAACGCCCTGGCATAGGGCAGGTCTGTGCGCGCTTTGCGGAACGCGTCTGGGGGATGCGTTCAAAAGACGCCTTGAACGGTTTGGGGGAAATTCGTGAAGACCTTACGCACCATCTTGTTTGGCGTTCTGGCGCTGGCCGCGATCGTGGCGCTCGCCACCTTCCTTTTGCCCGCCAAAGTCACGTTACAGCGCCAAAGCGAAATCAACCGCGCACCTTCCTTGGTTTACGCTTTTGTCTCAGACATCAATGGCTTCAATCAGTTTTCACCATGGAAACGCGCTGACCCCAACATGACCAACACCATCACAGGCGGGCCCGGCGCAGGCCAAAAGATGGTTTGGCAAAGTGCAAAGATGGGTGACGGCTCCATGACGATCGCCGACGCCAAGCCCTATGAAAGCGTCGCTTACGATCTCGATTTCGGCCGCTCAAAGGCCAAATCGTCGTTCACAATTACACCCGCAGCGAATGGCTCGAAAGTGGTGTGGACGATGGATTCCTATGCCGGGTTCAATCCGATCGAGCGTGTAATGAACTTTGTGATGAAGGGATTGATCGCAAAGGATTTTGAATCCGGTCTCGTGCGCCTGAAAGTGCTGGCGGAAGAATTGCCGGACGTTGATTTGGCCGGACTCACGGTCAGCCGCCTATCCACGCAGCGCAGCGCCTTCATTTTTGTGCCGGTTGAAGTCCCGAGCGCCGATTCCGCCGCCGCAGAAACCGAATTGCTGCGCGCGATGAATAAAGCCAATGCCGTGCTCATCCTGAACGATCTCTCCCCCTCCGGACCCGGCGTAATTCAATATAAGGACCGCTCCAATGGCATGATCAAGGCGAACGCAGGCTTCCCAATGGACAAAGCGCCGACGCCGGAAGAAGCCGCCGCATTGATCGGTTCAGCCAAGGTGGTGTTCGGTGAATTGCCGGGCGGCGCCATGGTGCGCGCGCCCGCAGCGCCGCATACTGGCGACAAGGTTTTGGAGAAGCTGCAAGTTTATCTGAAGCTCATGCGCCTGACGCAAAAAGGCGAAGCGCAACAGGCTTATCCGGGTGGGATCAACGGCGAGACGGAAATTCTCATCCCGATCGGTTGAACACCCTGCAAGCACTGCGGAAAAACAGCGGAACCGCATTGCGAACTCTCTGGCGCGTCCAGTACAATTTGACCCCCGACCGAATGGCGGGTGTCGTGTTCGGCGGCGTGTTTCCCAAACTTTTTATGAGGCTCATCCATGTGGATGCGGCGGCTCTTCGCCGGCGCTGCGGCGCTTACGATCATCACGGGCGCCTTCTGGCTGGCGCAACGCAATGACTTGAATGCGCCGACGGCTGCGCACGCTGCAACGCAATCCGGCGCCGTAGAGGCGCCGCAACGCATCGCCTTGCGGCCGGGCGAAGCGCCGGTTCTCATCAATGTGGACGCGCAATATGTGGCGCTGATCGGCGCCAGCGCCCCGCGCAACCCATCTGCGGTGGCGCAAGCCCAAGGCGCCGCTTACGCCAAAATCACCGCCTATCTTGAAGCGCGCGGGATTCAAATGGCCGGCGCGCCCATGATGATCACCACAAAGATTACCAAGGATCGCGTGCATTTCGACGCCGGCATTCCGGTCCCGGCCGATGGCGCTTACGATCCCGGCACAGGCGTTCGCATCATCGCCCGGCCTGCGATCAAAGCCGTGAAGGTGGTGAACACTGGGCCTTATGAATCGCTCGATGCGGCCTATTCCCGGCTAGACGCCTATGTCGCCGCCAATGGCCTGGAGCCAAATGGCGGACCCTGGGAATCTTACGTGGACGACCCCACCCTCACCGCGCCGGATCAATTACGCACCGAGATTTTCGTGCCGGTGCGGTAGTGCCGCTCCGAATTTCATTTGTGGAGGAATTAGTCCTCCCAGATTACCTTTACACCCAAGGCCGAGAGCAGGGATTCCTGCTCGCTGGCGCTGATCTTCAAATTTTTGAAGCTCGAAAGCTGAGAGAGGATCAAGCCTTCGATCTTCCCGTGCTCGAGATTCACGCCGGAGAAATTGGCCCCGCGCGGCTCACAATCGAAAAGCGCAGAGCCTTCCAGATTGGCGTCTGAAAAATTTGCGTCTTCCATGATCGTCTGCGCAAATTGGCAATGACGAAAGGTGCATTTGCTGACATAGATCGACGCCATATCCGCATAGGAAAAATTGCACGCATTAAATTGTGCGGCGTGCGAGATCGGCTTTTTTCCGCCGCCGCGAAAGAAATTCGTCTTGATGAATTTCGCGCCGCGCAGATTGCATTCCTCAGCGGCCACTTCCTGCAATTCGCATTGCTCGAAAGTCACGGATGCGAAATTGCAGATGTTCCAGGCGCTCCGCGAGAAATCACAATTCCGGAACGCACAGCCGTCACGTGCGGATGAATCGAAGAACTTGCTGCCTTCGAGCCGTGCGTCGACGAAGCTACAATGCTCGAAGCGGCAATTGGAGAAGGTGCAGTTCTCGAAAACCGCCAAATCGAACTGGCCGTGATCGAATCGCACATTGTCGAACGTGCAACTAAAGAAGGTCGCCCCCGTACAAGAAACGTCGCCGAAATCGCCGGCCAAGATAGTTGCGCCCTCAAGGCGGTTCTGCAGCGCGGCGTCCTTCAGTGCGGCTTCCAGGGCTTCTGCGGATTTGAATGTTTCGGGCAACGGACGCTCTCCGTGAATCAACGAACACGGCCTAGCACGCGAAAACGCTGAAGGCCCCCCTCCGCCGTACTGGTCGACGAAGTTTGAGTGAGATGGCTGAAGAGCCCTACTTGAAACCACCGGATCGGCGATGAGCGGGTCCCGGCGCGCGCGCTGCGCGCTTGGCCGGGATGAAGGCGCGTTTCCAGAATCAAGCCCGCCGGGTGGAGAGGCATCACCCCCCTCTTTTGACCCTTGCACCACACCAGCGTAGAAGCCATCTCAAAGCCTATCCAAGCCACTGATTTGAGATGCTCACATGCCTGAATATCGCTCACGCACCTCCACCCACGGCCGCAATATGGCGGGCGCACGCGGCCTGTGGCGCGCCACAGGCATGAAGGATGGCGATTTCGGCAAGCCTATCATCGCGGTCGTAAACTCCTTCACCCAGTTTGTGCCGGGTCACGTCCACTTGAAGGATCTTGGCCAGATGGTTGCGCGCGAGATCGAGGACGCGGGCGGCGTTGCGAAAGAGTTCAACACCATCGCCGTGGATGACGGGATCGCCATGGGCCATGACGGTATGCTCTATTCCCTGCCCTCGCGCGAGCTGATCGCCGACAGCGTCGAATACATGGTCAACGCCCATTGCGCAGACGCGATGGTGTGCATCTCCAATTGCGACAAGATCACGCCCGGCATGTTAATGGCGGCGCTGCGCCTCAATATCCCCGCCGTGTTCGTCTCTGGCGGGCCGATGGAAGCCGGCAAGGTTGTGATGCATGGCAAGACGGTCGCACTTGATCTGGTCGACGCCATGGTCGCAGCAGCCGACGATAGAATCTCCGATGAAGACGTAGCGACGATCGAACGCTCGGCCTGCCCGACTTGCGGCTCGTGCTCGGGCATGTTCACGGCGAATTCGATGAATTGCCTGACCGAAGCTTTAGGCCTCTCACTGCCGGGAAATGGCTCGGTGCTGGCGACGCACGCCGACCGCCGCCGCTTGTTCCTCGAAGCGGGCCGTACTGTAGTCGATCTTGCGCGCCGCTATTACGAACAGGATGACGACAGCGTCCTTCCACGCAAGGTCGCGTGCAAAGAGGCGTTCGAGAACGCCATGGCGCTCGATATCGCGATGGGCGGCTCGACCAACACCGTGTTGCACATTCTTGCCGCAGCGCATGAAGGCGAAATCGACTTCACCATGTCCGACATCGACAAGCTGTCACGCCGCGTGCCGTGTCTCTCTAAGGTCGCGCCCGCCAAAAGTGACGTGCATATGGAAGACGTACACCGCGCAGGCGGCGTCATGCGCATCCTCGGCGAACTGGAGCGTGGCGGTCTGATCAATCGCGATTGCACCACTGTGCATGCGCCGACCTTGGGCGCATCCATCGATAAATGGGACATCACCCGCACCAGTAGCCAGACCGTGCGCGAATTCTTCCGCGCGGCGCCAGGCGGCGTACCGACGCAAACCGCCTTCAGCCAAAGCTCCCGCTGGGATGAATTGGACACGGACCGCGAAGGCGGCGTAATCCGCTCGGTCGAACATGCCTTCTCAAAGGATGGTGGCTTGGCCGTGCTGTACGGCAATATCGCCATCGACGGCTGCATCGTGAAAACAGCTGGCGTGGACGAGAGCATCCTGAAATTCGAAGGCCCCGCCCGCGTATTCGAAAGCCAGGATGATGCGGTGTCCGCGATCCTTACCAACAAGATAGTCGCGGGCGACGTGGTCGTCATCCGATACGAAGGCCCACGCGGCGGCCCCGGCATGCAGGAAATGCTCTACCCGACGAGCTATCTGAAATCGAAGGGCCTGGGTAAAGCCTGCGCGCTCGTCACCGACGGGCGTTTCTCCGGCGGCACATCAGGCCTTTCCATCGGTCACGCCTCGCCGGAAGCGGCCGAAGGCGGCCTGATCGGCCTGGTGCGCGAAGGCGACCGCATCGAGATCGACATCCCGAACCGCACGATCCATCTGGCCGTTTTAGATGCTGAACTGGCGCAACGTAAAACCGCGCAGGATGCGGCGGGTTGGAAGCCGGTTGCAAAGCGTAAGCGCAAGGTGAGCGATGCATTGCGCGCCTATGCGGCGTTCACGACGAGTGCGGCTTATGGAGCTGTGCGGAAGGTGCCTGATTGAGCTGAACGCGCAAGTGCGACGGCAATTCCTACCCGAACTTGCTCAGGGAGGAATAGAAGCGCTAGTCGCGCTACGCCTTCAACGTCGCCAATCTCGCCAGCGCGGCTTCAAGCTTCGCCTTCGCGGCTTGCGATTCCGCGCGACGTTCCTTCTGCTCGTCGATCACCTCCTCCGGCGCCTTCGACACGAATTGCGGATTGTCGAGCTTGGCGTCGATCTTGGAGATCTCGCCGTCGAGTTTGCCGAGTTCTTTTTTGAGACGCGTGCTTTCGGCGGACACGTCCACCAAACCTGCAACCTGAATCGCCGCCGTCGCTTCACCCAGAACAAAAGCCACCGAGCCTTCCGGCGCAACATCGGCCGTCGTCGAATATTCAAGCCGCGCGAGGCGATCGATCAGGTCCTGATACCGCTCGAGCCGCTGCGCGGATTCAAGCGATGCCCCGACCAAAAGCAGGGGCGTTTTCGCTGAAGGCGGAATATTCAATTCAGAGCGCACGGAGCGCGTTTCGGTGATGAGATTGATCACCCACTCGACTTCTGCGTCGGCGTCTGGATTTTGCAAATCCGGCCGGGAGTCCGGCCACGCATGCGTGATCAGCAACCCATCCCGCGGCGCGCCATATTCGGCCAAGCGCGCCCACAGCTCTTCGGTGATGAACGGCATGAATGGATGCAACAGCACCAACGCCTGATCCAACGCCCAGGCCGCCGTCCGGCGCGTTTCAGCCTTCAGCGCTTCATCGTCGCCATTGAGCATCGGCTTGATGAGTTCGAGATACCAATCACAAAGAACGTTCCAGGTGAATTTGTAGATCGCATTGGCCGCTTCATTGAAACGATAGGCTTCCAATTCGCGCGTGACGGCGTCGCGCGTGCGGGACGCTTCCCCCACGATCCATTGGTTCACTGGCGATTTCAAAGCCGCTGGATCGAATGTGCTGAGAAGCGCGCATTCATTCATCTGGCAGAAGCGTGCGGCATTCCAGAGCTTGGTGCCAAAATTGCGATAGCCCTCGACCCGCGCTTTCGACAGCTTGATGTCGCGGCCCTGCGCCGCCATAGCCGCCAGCGTGAAGCGCAAGCTATCCGCACCCAACTCGTCAATCATGGCGAGCGGGTCGATCACATTGCCCTTGGACTTGGACATTTTCGCGCCCTTCTCGTCCCGGACGAGCGCATGGATATAAATGTCCTTAAACGGAACTTGTTTGGTGAAGTGCAGCCCCGCCATCATCATCCGGGCGACCCAGAAGAAAATGATGTCAAAGCCTGTCACCAACACGTTGGTAGGATAGAAGCGCTTGAATTCCACCGTCTCGGCTGGCCAGCCCAGCGTGGAAAACGGCCAGAGCTGGGACGAGAACCACGTATCGAGCACGTCTTCGTCTTGACGCAGCGTCTCATTGCCGACGCGCATCATCGCGGATAATTCACGACCGGTGAAATCGGTGTTGGCGATGCGCTGATCGCCCAGCGCTTTATAATGGGCATGCGCAGCATTGTAGGCGGCTTCGACGTCTTCTTCGACGAACACCGCGCCGTCTGGGCCATACCAGGCCGGGATGCGATGTCCCCACCAGAGCTGCCGCGACACGCACCACGGCTCAATATTACGCATCCATTCGAAGAAGGTTTTCTCCCAATTCTTTGGGATGAAAACACTGTCGCCCTCCTGGATCGCCTTCACGGCGCCTTTTGAAAGCTCGCCCGCATTCACATACCATTGGTCGGTGAGATAGGGCTCGATGACGGCGCCGGAGCGATCGCCATACGGCACGGAGTTCTTGATCTTATCGATCCCGCGCAGAAGTTCTTGCGCTTCGAGATCGGCGACCATGCGCTTGCGCGCTTCGAAACGGTCGAGCCCGCGATACGCGACCGGGATCGTCTCATCGGCCAGCAGCTTGGCGCGGCTGTCGAAAATGTTGCGCTGTTCGAGATTGTGGCGCTTGCCGACTTTAAAGTCGTTGAAGTCGTGCGCCGGCGTGATCTTCACCGCGCCCGTGCCCTTTGTGGGGTCGGCGTAATCGTCGCCGATGATCGGCACGGTGCGATCCGTCAGCGGAAGTTTCAGCTGCTTGCCGATCAGCGCCGCATAGACCGGATGCTGAGGATGCACGGCGACGGCGGCATCGCCCAACAAGGTTTCTGGACGCGTGGTCGCGACTTCAATGAAACCACGATTTTCCCATTCGGTAGGCGCGCCCGCTTCATCAAACGCGATCGGGTGCTCGTATGAGGAGCCGTCCGCGAATGTGTAGGCGATGCGCCACATCTGTCCGTCGACGTCGCGATTCTCGACTTCAAGGTCTGAGATCGCCGTTTCGAAATGCGGGTCCCAATTCACGAGGCGCTTGTCGCGATACGCAAGGCCATCTTTGTGCAACTGAACGAAGACCTTGATGACGGCGGCCGACAGTCCCTCGTCCATGGTGAAGCGCTCGCGCTCCCAGTCGCATGAAGCGCCCAGACGGCGGAGCTGACGCACGATCGTGCCGCCGCTTTCAGTTTTCCACTCCCAGACCTTTTTGAGGAATTCCTCGCGGCCCATATCCTTGCGCGAGGTATTGCCCTTTTCCGCCAGCTGGCGTTCGACGACCATCTGGGTCGCGATACCGGCGTGATCGGTGCCGACCTGCCAAAGCACGGCCTTGCCGCGCATGCGCTCGAACCGGCACAAGATGTCCTGCAGCGTGTTGTTCAGCGCGTGGCCCATATGCAGGCTGCCCGTAACGTTGGGCGGCGGGATCATCACGCAGAAGGGCTCAGCCTTCGGGTCGGAATTGGGTTTGAAAGCGCCGGCGGCCTCCCAGGCGGCGTAAAGCCGCTCTTCAGCCGATCTGGGATCGAAATGGGTGTCGAGCATGGATATCCGAGAGCGCAAGCGCCTGTTTGATCAGAAGCGCATGTCTATAAAGGCTGTTCGCCGCAACGCAAAATAGAAGCGCGTCTCAAAAGGGGCTGCGCCGGATATTACTTCGCCCGGCGCACAACCCGCGACATACGCAGGATTTCAGCCTCGACCTTTTCCTCAACGATCCGCGGCAAATTGGCGTCGAGCCATTGCTTCAGCATCGGACGCATCATTTCCTGAACCAAGCCTTCCAGAGTCTGGTTCGGGTTGTCCGAGATCGACATCATGGAGGCTAAACGCCCAATGGAGCCCATAGCGCTCTCCAGAGCGGGCTCTCCGACCAGCCCGTCGTCGTAATCACGCAGCGGTGCGGCGAGCGGCGGTAAATCTTCGGGCTCTTCGACGTCAATGACGTCTAAATCTTCAATCTCGGCGATTTGCGGGGCTGGCATAGGCGCGGGACGCACCGGTTCAGGCTCAGGCTTCAGCATGGGCTCGATGTCGGGAACGGGCGCAGTCAGTTCGAGAACATCCTCGACAAGAGGTGGTGCGGCGGGCGCCGGTGCGCCGCCATCTTCTTCGGAGATGATCCTACGGATAGAGGCAAGAATTTCCTCCATCGTCGGTTCTTGCGTGGTCTCCGCCATACCCTTGTCCCATCTTCCCCGCCAAAAACCCAGCAGGTTACCCTCTAGCTTATCTTATGACTCGATTCGCCGCAGCAAACTCGCGTCGCAGGTGGCGAACGCCTTGAGCGATTCGTTTTCCCCAAGAAAGCTAAACCCCGATCGGGGCAGCGTCCAGCACGGCTTATTTCGGCGCCTTGGTTTTCAGCTTAGGCACGCCGGTGGAGATGATCGTGCGCTTGGCGCGATTGTAGTATTTTTCAGGATGGTACTGACCGACCCGCGCCTGCAACGATACAACATCGAGCCCACCATAGGCCGCCAGCAATGCGTGCGCGGCAATATAAGAATCACGTTGCGCATTCACGGCGGCGAGTCGGGAGTCCAGCAATTCCTGTTCGGCGTCGAGCACGTCCAAAAACGTGCGTAGGCCAACTTGTTGTTCCTGCTGCACGCCCTCGAACGCTGTTTCGTTGGCGGACACTTGGGCTTCAGACGCCGTCTGCACCACTTGCGCCGCAAGATACCGCGACCAAGCCGCGTTCACGCCTTCAACCACGCGGTTTTTCGTGTCCTGCTCTAAGGCGTCCGCGCGATAATTGTTGATTTTGGCTTGGCGGGTTTGCGAGCGCGCAAGACCTGCATCGAACAACGGGATCGTGACGCGGCCAACGACCGAGGAAGAATCGGTCCGGCTACGTCCCTCTGCAAGCCCACTCAGATACGAATAATTCTGACGGTCGATGCCCGCCTGCGCAACGATGTCCGCCTGCGGCAGCAATTGGCTGCGGCTAACGCCGACAGCGAATTTTGCGGCCTCCGCGCTGAGCTTGGCGGCGCGAAGATCCGGGTTTGCATCCAACGCCGCATTGATGGCGTCATCCAGCGTCGCTGCTAAAACCGGCAAGGCCGGTGGGGCGTCCAGCGTCCCAGGTTTCTGCCCCACAATGCGCTCATAAGCGGCGCGCGATGCATCCAATTGAGCGCGCGCCTGGGCAAGACCCGCATCGCCGCCGGAACGGCGCGCATCAGCCTGCGCAATATCGGTCTTCGTACCTTCGCCCACATCGAAGCGCGCTTGCGCCGCTTCCACCTGCTTGCGCAGCACCGAGACGTTGTTTTCTCGGATGCGCACGGATTCTTCGTCGCGCCGCACATTCATGTAGGCCGTGATCACTTCGATCAGGAATTGCTGTTCCGAACTACGATAGGTCGCGTGCGCGGCCTTAGCGGCGGCGCTCGCTTGGCGCACACCATAATAAGTGCGGCCACCCCGAAAGATCGGTTGCACCACTTGCGCAGTGACGCTCTCAGGATCCGCGTTTTGGGGCTCCCCCACCGCACCGCTCGTCACGCCCGGCGGCGGGCCGATTTTGGTTTCGGTCTGCGACAAACCGCCTTGGCCCTGCAGCGTCACGGTCGGCAAAATGCCGGCACGGGCTTGAGCAATGCCTTCATCCACGCTGCGGGCGCGTTCGCGCTCGGCGCGCAAAGCCGGATTGGTGGAATAAGCAAGATCGACGGCATCAAGAAGCGTATCCGCGTGCACCGGCCCGCCAAAGGACAAAGCTAGGGCCGACAAAGCGGCAAAAGCCAGTCCAACGCTAGCGGCTCCGGACGATCCATCCTGCCGTTTCTCGCTCAAGCGCGCCTCCTGCACTCACCTGCTGGTCACAGCATATAGAGGCAGCTTATGTGAAAAGCATTAGCGCCGCGCGGAGCAAAAACCGCCCACAGTCGACGCCTCAGTCGGACTTGAAGGCGCCAAAAGCTAAAATTTAAACGCCGGCGCAGGCTCAAATTCCGGCAAAACCGGGGGCATCGCCTCAAACACGCTGGAATAGCCAGACATATTATTGGCCTTGCGGTAGATCCGGGCATGCCCGGCCGCGCGGTCGCGGACCACAACGCCCAAACGGCCACCCTCAGCCAACTGATCCAGCCAAGCTTTTTCAACATTCACGACGGCGCCATCGACATAAATCAGGTCGAAAACCTTGCCGTCGAGCCCTGCACGCAGATCGCCCGAAGCGACCTCAACGCTTGTGAAATCGGCCGTTTTCAGGGCCGTGCGCATCACGTTGGCGCGGGCCTCATCGGCCTCCAGCGCCGTTACCTTCAAACCAATATCCGCCAGGATGGCGGCGATATAGCCAAAGCCGCCGCCGATTACCAAAGCGGACTGACCTGCATGCGGCTCAAGGCTCTGCAGCAATTTCGAGCTATCCCGGGCCCGCCATAACCAGCGGCCCACCCCAATTTCGATGTCCGTTTCGCTATAAACGGCCTCAGCCAAGCCCGCTGGCGCAAACGCCTCGCGTGGAACCCGGCGGTAAGCAGCCTGGATATGCTTGTCGGTGACGTCATTCACCCGGACCTGGCTGTCAACGAGCGCTTGGCGGGCGGCGGAGAAATCAAAAGTTTGAACGTTCATGACGCTCCTGGACGCGCGAGTGCGTGAATCAATACGTGCGGCAAGCATTTAGCGGATGCGCGCCGTACTGGCAATTTGCTGGTGGGCCGTCTGAGGATGCTGGAGCCCTTCTCGATCGAACGAAATCAGGTCGATCGGATAAGAAGGGCTCTTATTCAGAAGTGTAAAGCATCATTCACCGATCAATCTGTCGTCGATTGATCGGATGATGCTAGCGCGGCCGCAATGCTTTTGCTAAAGGACGCGTCCGCGTCAGGCCACGTGGCGGAGTGGTGACGTAGCGGACTGCAAATCCGCGTACCCCGGTTCAATTCCGGGCGTGGCCTCCATCGCCTCTCGGGAAAACTCCGCGCCCGTGAGACATTGATTTTTTACATCCATTAAGACTTTACATCCATTAAGAAACGTAAGTTTTACCGTGCGTTATGGTTACACGCAGAGAAACCTTACTGTCTGAACCATTACGAGACAGCACCCATATTAAGCGAAAATTAACGCTTTCAAGGGATATTGGCATTGTCTTCCCTTGAAGACACCCCACCAAACCCAACGCCTTCACGGGGCGCCTCTGGCGCCCCGTTTTCTTTGCGTTGAGCAGTCCCGGCCTTACCCAGCCTCAGGCGCGCCCGGATAGTTCATGTAATATTTCCCCGCGAGCATGCCGCCATCCACGGCGATCTCCGCCGCGTTGAGATAAGACGAATCATCACTGGCCAGGAACAATGACACCGCCGCGATTTCTTCCGGCGCGCCGACGCGCAAGAGCGGAATGTCGGTGAAGCGCTTGTTGATCTCGGTGCGATCAGACTTGTCGGCATTGGTCATCGCCGTATCGACGCCGCCCGGATGCACCGAATTCACGCGAATGCCCTTGTGGCCCAATTCCATCGCCGCGACGCGCGTTAATCCGCGCACGCCCCATTTAGACGAAGAATATGCACCCAAACCGTTTGCGCCCTTCATACCGTCCGAAGAGGAAATATTGACGATTGCACCCTTACCGCGCGCGATCATGCCCGGCGCCACGGCCTTGATGCCCAGGAACTGACCCGAGAGATTCACACGCAACACGCGTTCATATTCCTCAAGGCTGGTTTCCAACAGCGTCTTGAACAACAAGATGCCGGCATTGTTCACCAGGATGTCGATGGGGCCGAGATCCTTTTCGGCAGCCTGCACCACGAAGGCCCAACCGGCTTCGCTGGTGACGTCGTGCTTATAGAAACGCCCCGCTGCACCGATTTCCTTGGCCAGCGCATTGCCTTCGGCTTCCAGCACGTCCGTGATCGCGACCTTCGCGCCTTCGGCTGCGAACAATTTGCTGGTGGCGGCGCCCATGCCGCGCGCGCCGCCCGTGATGATCGCCGTTTTGCCCTTCAATCGCGCCATGAGAGGCCTCCCCTTTTTTTTAAACTTGCGCCCAAGCAGGGCTCAATCGACGAGTCCTTTAAGCGCTTCAGCCTTTAGAAGCATAGAGTTTTTTGCGAATTCCCGCCCATCCGCGCGGCGCGGGCATGTGATTGACGCCGCCCGGCGAATGCGCGTCCATCGGCCATATTGCAAAGAGCGCGCGCTTTACGCGGCCCGCCAAAGCAAAAGAAATACTGGGAGGAATTGTGATGAGCCAGGATTAACTCGACGCTGTGTGGGACGCCTTCTGCGCGCAGCTGGCCGAAGCGAAATCCGCGCTCTCGCGGCCGGACGCGCCACGCGATCCGCGCTCGCAGGCCGAAGGCGTGCGGTATCTCTCGCGCCTGACGCGTGTGGCGCTCGATAATATCGTTGAGTCCGGCGATCCTGACTTCCCGCGCCTGTTTCAAATGTCAAACGACACGATCAAGATCGGCGGCGACAATCCGGATAATTTTTACCAAAACGCCGTGATCGCCGGAGACCGAACCTACCGCATCAAAGGCCAGCGCAACACGGTTCCCTATTTCAGCTTCGGCTCGAAGGCGAACCGCTTCGCCACCGGCGAAGGCATGTCATCGACCGGCGAACTGGAAGATTCCGCGATTCAGTTCGAAAAGGACGGATCGTTCGAAATCATCGTCCGCAAGGAAAAACCCGCCAAGGGCAATTGGCTGCCGACCAATGACGACGCCTCAATGCTGCTGGTGCGCCAGACCTTCCTTGATAAATCAAAGGAAGTCGCGGCGGACATCACCCTCGAATGTCTCAAAGGCCCGGCAATGCCTGCGCCCCTGACGCCGGAAAGAATCGAAGCACAATTAAAGCGCGCCGCCGGTTTCGTGCGCGCCACGGCCAATTCCTTCGCCGATTGGTCGAAGATGTTCATGGACGCGCCGAACCAATTGCTGCCGCGCGATCAGACAATTTATCAAAAGGTCGGCGGCGATCCGAACATCCATTATCTATGGGGCTATTGGAAACTGGCGCCGGATGAAGCCTGGCTTATCGAAACCGAAGTGCCGGAGTGCCGCTTCTGGAATTTCGTGCTGCAGAATTACTGGATGGAATCCGGCGACTACAACCACATCCCGAACGCTTGGATCAACCCTCTCAAAGGCAAGACGGAAAAAGATGGACGGCTCGTGATCGTGGTCTCCGACGTCGATCCCGGCTTCGGCAATTGGATCGACACCACGGGCCATGTTACAGGCACGGCGTTGTTGCGCTGGATCAGCGCCAAGACGCATCCGGCGCCGAACTGCCGCGTGGTGAAGAAAGCGGATCTGGCAAAATATAGGCCCTAGGCTTTACGCCGCCCAAAGACAAGCGAGCGGTAGACAAAAGCACCGTCACCAAGGACAAAGCTGGCAACGCAAACTGCGATCCGGGGCCCAGATTTATAGAGCGCTGGTAAAGATCGCTTCGCCAGAAGCGCTTTACGAATCTGGGCCCCGCATCTGCGCGTTGCTGCGAAACGCTGCGTGCGGGGTGACCGCGGAGGAGAAGCACATGACAACGCTTAACAATAGCGGCCAGGCGACCGATCTCCAGACGTTGCTGGACAAAGAGATGATCCGTGATCTGGTCCTATCTTATGCGCGGGCCGTGGACCGGCAGGATTTCGCGTTTCTCCGAACTTTATACACCGAGGATGCGATCGAGGACGATCACGGCGGCGCATATAGCGGCACGGCAGAAGGCTATGTAGACTGGCTGCAGGACATTATGGGCCTGGTTGTCGAGAGCGGCGCCCATCTCGTTCACAACCACATGATTGCGCTCCTCGGGCCAGACCGCGCCGAGGGCGAAGTCTACCTCAGCGGGCACTCCCGGCTCCGGCAGGAGGACGGCGGCTTTGAGGATTTGACCCACGGCATGCGCTATCTCGATCATTACGCGAAGTCCAAAGGAATATGGCGCTTCGCGCGCCGCACCATCATCGTGGACTGGCTGACCGCAGGCCCCACCCAATGGGCGCCGGATCGCCCCGATACGCGCGACGCGCAGTTTGGCCGCCCCGGCCCCAAGGACGCATCGTACAGAGTCCTCTCGCACCCACTCTTTGCCCGGCGCGATAAGTCCTAGGATTATGGTCCTTAGGCGGGCTCTTTCACAAAGCCGCTATAACCATCCGCCGCCACCTGAGTACAACGCTCGACATAGCCCGGCCAATTCAGGTGGATCATGAAGCGGCGCGGTTTACCGGGCACGTTCGCGCCGGTGTACCAACTGTCGCCTTCCGCGATCAGCGGCATGAAACCCGCCATGGCGTTCAGCTCATCGCCCCAGGCCGCTTGCGCCGCCTCTTCCGCTTCGATCACAGCGATCTTTTTGTCGCGCAGATAGGTGAGGCAATCGGCGATCCAGTCCACGTGCTGTTCGATCGAATAAACGACATTCGTCAAAACCGCCGGGCTACCCGGCCCTGAAATGATGAAGAAGTTCGGGAAGCCCAAAGAGCACAGGCCCAGATAGGTCTCGGCGCCATCGGCCCAGGCATCCTTCAGCTTCTTGCCGCCGCGCCCTTCGATGTTCAGGCGCAGCACAGAGCCCGTGATCGCGTCATAGCCCGTCGCCAGAACCAAAATATCGAGGGGATAATCCTTGCCGCCCGTGCGAATGCCGGTTTCGGTGACGCGCTCGATCGGCTCCTGCTTCAGATCGACCAGATGCACATTCGAGCGGTTATAAGTTTCATAATAGCCGTTATCGATGCAGAGGCGCTTCGACCCCAGTCGGTATTTCGGCGTCAGCTTGTCCGCCGTGACGGGATCTTTCACGATCTCCCGGATCTTGTCCCGGAAAAATTGCATCGCGTAGTCGTTGGCGCGCATGTCCATCGTGAGGTCGTAGAAAGCGCCCTGGAATCCAAGCCCGCCGCGCTCCCACGCTTCGTCGAACACGCGCCGGCGCTCGGCATCGTCCACCGCCAGCGCGCTCTGCGTGCCGGCCCCAAGCGCGGAGGCGCCGAAATTCTTGCCGCAGCGCTCGCGAAAGCCCTTGTAGTCCTTCTTGATCTCGTACGCCTCTTCCTTGGTGAGCGGACGGTTCTGTGAGGGCACACAATAAGCGGGCGTGCGCTGGAACACGGTGACGTCCGCCGCGTCTTTTGCAATCATCGGAATGACCTGCACGCCCGAAGACCCAGTGCCGATCACGCCGACGCGCTTGCCGGAAAGGTCTACGCCCTCCTTCGGCCATGTGCCGGTATGAATGACGCGGCCCTTGAAGTCTTCGAGCCCAGAAATACTCGGCAGGTTCGACGTGGACAAGCAGCCCACCGCCGACGCCAGAAACCGGCCGACTGTCTCCGCGCCGTCATCCGTGCTGACGACCCAGACCTTCCGGTCTTCGTCGAAGCGCGCGCCGGTGACCTTGGTGTTGAACTTGAAATACTTCCGGAGGTCGAAGCGATCAGCCACGTGATTGGCGTATTTCAGAATCTCAGGCTGCGCCGCGAAACGCTCTGTCCAGTCCCATTCCTGCTGCAGGTCTTCGGAGAAACGATAGCTGTACTCCAGGCTCTGCACGTCACAGCGTGCGCCCGGATAACGGTTCCAAAACCATGTCCCGCCGACGTCGCTGCCCAATTCAAAGCCCTGCATGGACATACCACGCTCTTGCAGCCGGTTCGCCATGGCGAGGCCGGCAAAGCCCGCGCCGACCACGATGACGTCCACCATTTTATCGCCCGCGCTCATGGGTTCTTCTCCGATATTTTTCACGCCGGGCCACCCGCCGGGCTTAGTTTGATTGTGTTCTAGTACCGGATGATGACGCGCGAGGTTTTGCCCTGGCGCATCAGATCGAAGCCCTCATTGATGTCGTCGAGTTTGATCTCGTGCGAAACCATATGGGACAGATCGAGCTTGCCCTCGACGAACCAATCGACAAAGCGCGCCATGTCTTTGCGCTTCGCGCCGCCCATCAAGCAGAAGGTCCAATTCTTGCCTGACATGGATTGCCATGTCGCGGGCACCGGCACGTCTTCCGGGATCAGACCGACCGAGGTCATCTTGGCCCAACCACCAGAGCTCAAACAGGACAGGCCCTGCTCCCACGCTTTGGAATTGCCGGCGCATTCGAACGCGTAATCCGCGCCGATCTGCGTCAGGCCGAACACGACTTCCTGCAGATTTTCCTTCGCCGGATTGACGAAATGCGTGGCGCCCATCTGACGCGCCAGAGTCTCCTTCTCCGGGTTCACATCAGCGCCGATGATAATCTTGGCGCCCGCGATCTTGGCGCCCTGAATGGCGGAAAGCCCGACGCCGCCAAGGCCCGTCACAAGCACGCTGGAGCCCGGCTCCACCTTCGCGGAGATCACCGCCGCGCCGACACCTGTGGTCACACCGCAGCCGATGCAGCTGGCCTCTTCCTTACGCGCCGCCGGATTGACCTTCTGCACCTGATCTTTCGGCACAACGAGATATTCAGAGAACGTGCCGAGCGACAGCATGCCGTTCACCGGCTGTCCGTTGAGCGAGAATCCGGTCGGGAAGCCCGGCATATAGGACCGGCCAAGCTGCACGCAGAAATTCGTGCGGCCCGATTTGCAATAGGCGCACGCGCCGCAATCCGGCACCAGATAAGGAATGACGACATCGCCTTCTAAGACCTCCGTCACGTCCGCGCCCGCCTTCACCACCACGCCGATGCCTTCATGGCCGAGAATGGCCGGCAGCGGATGCGGAAAATGCCAATCGATATGCCCAAGATCGGAGTGACACAAACTGGCGATGTCCAGCTTGATCAAGACTTCGCCGGGCCCCGGATCGGCCACTTGCACCGTTTCGATGCGCAAAGGCTTGTGCGGCTCGAACAAGATCGCGGCGCGGGAAGAAATGGGCATGCGATAAGCTCCTAGACCTGTCGATTAACGCTGGATGTGGGAAGGGTCTTTGTCCAAGAGCATCGTCTTGGTTTCGAGATACGGCAGCAGACCTTCTCGCCCGCCTTCACGGCCAAGACCCGATTGCTTGAATCCGCCGAACGCAATGTTGAAATCGGTGCGGAAACCATTGTGTCCCACAGTGCCGGAGCGCAGCCGGCGCCCAATCTGATACGCTCTGTCCGCGTCATTCGTGAACACAGAATTGTTCAATCCATAAATCGAGTCATTGGCGAGACGGACAGCATCCTCCTCGTCTTTTGCGGATATAACACTGAGCACCGGGCCAAAGATTTCCTCACGTCCAATCGTCGAGTCGTTGTCGACATTGCAGAATAAGGTCGGCTCGACGAACCACCCGCGATTCAGGGCGGGCGGACGCCCGCCGCCAGTGACGAGCTTGGCGCCTTCCTGCTTGCCCTTTTCGATATAACCGAGCACGCGGTCGAGCTGACGCTTTACCGCCAATGGGCCAAGATTGGTGCCCGCATCATAAGGATCGCCAGTCTTAATCGACTTGAAGGATTCTGCGAGAGCCTCCACCAAAGAATCATGACGCTTCTGGGTGACGACAATCCGCGTCAGGCTTGCGCACACTTGACCGCTCATCAGCGTCATGGACCCCGTGAGACTCTGCGCCGCTTGCTCCACCGAATAATCATCCAGGATGAGCGCTGCGGATTTGCCGCCCAGTTCCAAGGTGCAGCGCGCGATGCGCTCGCCGCAAATCGACGCAATGCGGCGGCCAGCCACCGAAGAACCTGTAAAGCTCACCTTGTCGACATTCGGGTGACGCACCAGCAATTCAGAGACTTCGCGGTCCGCGACGATGACGTTCAGCACCCCTGCCGGCAAACCGACCTCTTCCGCCACCTCAGCGAGAATGAACGCTTCGGACGGCGCTTCCGGCGAGGCCTTCAAGATCACTGTGCAGCCCGCGAGGATCGCCGGCGCCACCTTGTACGACATCAAAGACGCCGGCGCGTTCCATGGCACGATCGCGGCGACGACGCCGACCGCTTCTCGCACCAAAAGGCCCGTGCCGCCGCCATAAGAGGGTTCGTGAATCTCTTCGAATGGAAAGGTTGCGCCCAGCTGCGCGTAATAGCCAAACGTGCCCGCCGTTCCCATCGCGCCGAACGACGCCATCTGGTGCACGATGCCCATCTGGTTCGTCCAGGCATGAGCGAGGTCCGGCGACCGCTCCATCAATTTGGCGGCCATGGCGCCGAGATACCCCGCGCGCTCCTGCGGCGTGGTACGTTGCCATGGCCCTTCGAAGGCGGCCTTCGCCGCGGCGACGGCGCGATCGACGTCTGCGGCTTGCGCCTCAGGGAAAACCGCGAAAATTTCTTCATTGTGCGCCGACAGCACGGTGATTTCTTGCGTCGACGACGGAGCCACCCATTCGCCGTCGATAAAAAAGCGGCCAGGCCGCTTGAACGCAATGCGCGAATTAACAGTCATGGACCGCTCCTATGTCTCATTAAGCGCCTGCAGAAGCCGGCGCGGATAACCAAAATCTACTGATACTCGTCCCATTCCAGCGACGCCGCACGGGAATCCAAATTATACGCGCCCTTTATACCCAAAGCGGCGCGGGCTTCTTCTAGCGGCAGATGAAACACGTCCTCATATTTGATCATGAAGATAGCGCAGTCAGACTGCTCGCCAACCGCCATACCCAGCTGAATCGCCTTCATCGCAATCGGGAACGATTGCGGGTAATGCAGCGCCGTGCGCACCGAGATCCGCGTCTGCAAGAAGATTTGCATGGCGTTGACGATGCCGGTCAACTCCGCGCTCAAAAAGCGCGGAACATTGGATAAGCGCGCATAGCCCGGCGCCAATTCGCCGAGAATGTCGAAGCCGCCACCGCAGATAACATGCTCGAGGTCATGAGTCTGACCGCTGCGCAGATTATAATATTCCCACTGGGTCTTGGGCTCGAAGCGCGGCACGATGTCGACGGAAAAACCGTTGTCCAAAAGATAGCGGCCGAAATTGTACCCCATCGACCCTTCAGGATACCGATCCACTAAATCCTGTGCTGTGTAGGTCGATATGTGACGATCGTTGAACCACTTGTCGAGCGCCGGATTGGCTTTTCGGTTTTCGGTGAAGAGCTCTTCGATCCGGTCATTGTCCTCTAGATCGCGCATGATGTGATAGAGCTTGTAGGCGTCAGACGTCGTTGGCACATCCTTGCCGCTGCGGCGCAAGGTCGCCATAGCGATCCAATCGCGCATGCGCGGCTCGTCCAGGTATTTCGACGTCGAAGAGAGAAGCGTCGTCGAACCTTCCCGCTTCTGCAGGCCACGCAACAGATAAGGGGTGTCGTCCGCCATAACGGGTCCTCTCGTCAGTTCAGCTGAGACGCAATGGTGCGCGAGACTTTGATTGGCGCCTCGATGAGCAATTGTCCCATGCTCTTCGCTGCGGCGTCGAAGCGCGGCGAAACATTGATGCCGCCGCCCTGCGCATCGTGGACGACGAAGTTCAGCGCGTTGCAACCGGGCATTTCAAACTCATCAACCTTGCTGTTTACGGGATCAGCGAACAAGTGGCGATAGGCTTCAGCCACCGCATCCGCCGTCAGGCTAGCGCGAATGTAAGGCAGATATTCCGGCTTGCGCGCGATCACGCCGACATTAAACAGCTTGCCTTTGTCGCCGGAGCGCACCCAGGCGAGCTTTACAAGCGGCACTTCAACATCGCCTTCCGCAAGCGGCTGCGCAGGCGGCCGCTTGATTGAACTCGCCGAAAAATCCCGGCGGCCCTTTTCCTTGAATGGGATTTCCTGGCCGTCGAGCGTCACGTGCGTGGTGACGCGCGCCCGATCGATCAGGAACAAATGCATTTGCGTGATCGGAATGGCGCGCGGCGCGGCGATGATCGGCGCAATCGACGTGCCCACCGACATATTCATGATCGCCGTGGTTTGTTCGCGGCTAAACATCGCGACGGACGCCATATCTTCGTGATCGACGACGATCTTGAGCAGCACTTCCCGTGGATTAAGCTTTTGCGCGCGCGGGCCATACATAGTTTCAGTGCCGATCAACTCGACATGCTTCATGCGCCAATCGGGTTGATTGCGATCGCGCAGGATTTTGGAGGTGCGCGAGAGTAACGCTTCGGCAGTTTTTTCGGCCTTACCAACAGCGTTGAGGCCGACGATTGGGATCAAGGCGATCGACCGCCAGCCATCGTCATAAGTAACGCAGACTTTGTATTGGTCCGTCGCCGGATAGCCCTTCGCGCCTGACACCTTCACGCGGTGAGGGCCGACTTGTTCGATCTTCACCTCGCTCCAATCGCAAACGACATCCGGAACGATATAAGCTTGCGGATCACTGATCTCGTAAAGCAACTGTTCGGCGACGGCGCCGACGGAGACGAGCCCGCCCGTCCCCTCCGGCTTGGAGATAATCACCGAACCGTCGGCGAGGCATTCACCGAAGGGAAAGCCGCTATTCGCCCAATCCGGCACATCTTCCCAATCGGTGAAGGTGCCGCCGGACACCTGCGCGCCGCATTCCAGCAAATGGCCCGCGGCGGTGCCGGCCGAAAGCAGATCGTGATCGTCCGGGCCCCAGCCAAATTCGTGGATCAACGGCCCGAGGATCAAGGCGCTGTCGACGACGCGCCCAGTGATCACGATGTCGGCCCCGGCGTCCAAAGCCGCCGCAATACCGAAAGCGCCGAGATAAGCGTTGATGCTGCCAATCTTCTTTTCGGGAAACGGCTCGCCGGTGAACATATCCTTCACGTTCTCTTTGAGGAGGTCCGGCACCAGCCCGTCGATCTCGTCGCCTGTGACGACGCCGACCTTCATCTGGATGTTCATGTCCGCTGCGCGCTGGCGGATCAAAGCCGCCAGCCCTTCAGGGTTCATCCCGCCTGCGTTCGAGATCACCTTCACGCCGCGACTTTTCAATTCAGCCAAATGCGGCCCGATATGAAGGTCCACGAAATCGGTTAGGAAGCCGGACTTTGGGTCCATCTCACGCAGGCGCCGCATGAGGCCCATCGCGCCTTCACCCAAATAATCGAAGGCCAGATAATTCATGTCGGGAACCGACAAAAGCTGCGGCACCGCAATGATGCTGTCGTTCAAGGCGCCAGACGCGCCGCCGATGCGCACCACCTGTTTTTTTGGTTTCGCGGTCATAGTGCCTCCCAGGGCGTCCCCCATTGCGAGGGCTTTTATTTAGATTTGCCGATCGTCCCGCCGGCCATGGTGTGACGAAACGCCAGAACGATCGTTCCGTCAATGAGATCACACTCTTGATAAGGTGAACCGGGACGCCTGCTGAGAAGGCGGCTTCAGCCTATGACTGAGAGTGTCACCCAAAACTCTCTCCGCCCGCGCGCAGTGATGCGGATCATCGAGGATGGGCGAAAATCCGATGGGCATTCGGGAAGCGAGCCTATGGAAGCGCCCCACTTTCGCTTGCAATTTTGTGCGCTGCCGCGAAGCATGATTCAAACACCGCCCGGCGCATGCCGGCGCACATAAAGCCAATCGGAGGAAAGCATGTCCAAGCGCATCGCGCTGATCACCGGCGCCAATAAATCGATCGGGCTCGCCGCGGTGCGCGCATTCGCGCGCCAAGGCATGGTCGTCTATTTGGGAAGCCGCGACGAAGCCGCCGGGCAAGCGGCTGCTAACGCCGCCAAGGCGGACGGCGACATCCGCCCTATCTGGCTTGATGTGACGAAGTGGGATTCGCTCGAGGCCGCCATCGCCAGGATCAATAAGGAACAGGGCAAATTGGACGTGCTGGTCAACAACGCGGGCATAGCGCCAGACGACGCAGGGCCCGCGGAGGCGGACATCAACCAAGCGCGCCAGGTGATGGAGACGAACACGCTCGGCCCGGCGCGCCTTATTCAATTGGCGCTGCCGCTGCTGCGCAAATCTGACTCCGCCCGGATCGTGAACGTTTCCAGCGAGGCTGGCTGCATCAGCCGCACAGCGGACGGTACGCTGCAGATGGGACCGTTCAAGCCATTCGGCTATTGCCTTTCCAAGGCCGCGCTCAACAGCGTCACAGCATTGTTCGCGGATCAATTGCGCGACGAAGGCATCAAAGTGAATGCCTGCTCGCCTGGCTTTGTGAACAGCGCCTTGAGCCGCTTCATGGGCACCAAAACGCCCGAAGACGGCGCGAGGATAATCGTCAAACTCGCCAATGACGGGCCGGACGGTCCGACAGGCGGTTTCTTCACCGACGACGGCGCCGTCGCCTGGTAAGGCGCGCAGATCGCCAGGAGGAGATCACACCATGGATCGCCAGGATTTCGACGCGATCGCAGAACGCGTGCGCAATTGGGGCCGCTGGGGCGCGGGCGACGTGCGCGGTTCGCTGAATTTGATCGGCCCAGACGCGCTGAAAGGCGCCGCCGCCGAAGTGCGGGACGGCAAGATGTTTTCCCTCGGGCTGCGCTTCGACAAAGACGGTCCGCAAAACGACGTCTATCGCTTCAATCCAAAGCTCACGATAACGCAAATTGCGCAACAGCTCGATGCGAAGGGCGTCGCGACAATGTCTGACGATAAAGTCGAGATGCCGCTGCAAGCCGCCACGCAATGGGACGCCTATTCCCACATGCATTACGACGGCGAAATGTATAATGGCTGCAAGGTCTGCGATTCCATCACGGAGACTGGCGCAACAAAGCATGGCGTCGAACACCTCGCCAATCCCGGTATCGTCTCGCGCGGCGTCTTGATCGATGCGGCGCGCTTTTACAAAACAGACCGTCTCGCCGGCGACCATGCGATCAAAATCGATGAGCTTCGCGCTATCTTAGCGACGCAGAACACCCACATTTCGCCCGGCGATATCGTCATCATCCGCACCGGCCACATCCGCCACTTCACCGTCGACAAAGACCGCGACGCCTTCCACCGCGACGGCGCCGGGCTCCACGCTGAATGCGCTGAATGGCTCTTCGACACATCAGCCGCAGCCGTGGCCGCCGACAATGTCGCCGTGGAGCATGTCAATATGGCCGCTTTCGCCGACGGCGGCATGCCGATGCCGCTGCATATGCTGTGCCTGCGCGACATGGGGATGCCGTTGGGTGAGATGTTCGACTTAGACGCGCTGGCCGCCGATTGCGCCGACGATGGACGCTACACCTTCATGCTGACGGCCCCGCCCCTGGCCTTTACGGGCGCGGTCGGCTCTCCGGTAAACCCAGTGGCGCTGAAATAACGGACGCCCAGTCCATAATTCTATCCATACCGGCCTGGCGCCCATACCCATTCGGACGGCTTGGGTCTACTTTGTAAGGATGGTCAAGACCAGCAATCCAGAGGGCGGCCTATCAAATTCGGACGCTGCACCTGAACCCGGCGAGGCTCCCGCTTCGCCTGAGGAAGCGCTGCGCCGCAAGGAGCTGGCAGGATTTCTGCGCTCCCGCCGGACGCGACTGGCCCCAGAAGCGCACGGCCTGACGACAGCTGGTCACCGCCGCACCAAAGGGTTGCGCCGCGAGGAAGTTGCAAAATTGCTGGCGGTGTCGCCGTCCTGGTACACCAAGCTGGAACAAGGGCTCGCGGTGTCCCCCTCGCCGCGTTTGCTGGCGAGGCTGGCGGATGTACTGTTTCTGTCGCCGTTAGAACGGTCAGAACTGATGCGCCTTGGTCTGCCCAAGAGCGGCGTAGGCGCCCGTCACCAATCCAATGAAATGCTCCCGACGGTGCAAGCCCTGATCGACTCGATCGCCTTCTCGCCCGCTTTCGTGCTCGATCCGCGTACGGATTATATAGCCAGCAATATCGCCGCGCGCGCTTTGTTCGGCGATTTCGAATCCTTTCCCGGCGGCTATCGCAATCAATTGCTGTCGCTGTTTCTGAACGAAAACACGCGCCGCCATTTGCCAAACTGGGATGAATCCGCTCGTCAGCAAGTGGCGATGTTCCGCGCGGTGTTCGCGCGCAATATCCACGACCAAAGCGTACGGGAACTGGTCGACACCTTATTGGCAAAGAGCCCCGAGTTTCGAGCTTTGTGGGCGCAGCATGAACTGCCCTCGCAATCCACCCGTATGTTGGATTACCGGCACAAGGAAGGCGTGTCGCTGAAACTCAGCCACTACACTTTCTTCGCGGATCTAGACGGCAATTACAGGGTCGAGGTGTTTCACCCCGCCGATGCGTTCTCCAAATCCTATTTGTCGGATTTGGTGACGCGAAAGATCCTGCGGGATGCTGAACGCGCCGCCGAATAGGCTTGCCAAGGGTTTAACTGCGCGAATTGACCATCCGCTTACTTTCCGCCAAAATCCCGCTCCACAACGATAAAAACAGGGAGGCTTCAAATGCGCATCATCGATGTCGACAGCCATTTCGTCGAGCCCCAGGACTGGTTCGAAAAGGCCAATCCAAGCCTCGCCGCCAAACTCCCAAAAATGACCGCCGCCGAGCAATTAGTGGACATTCTGGTCGGCGATCTTTTCTCGTCGGTACCCCCTGCGCTGCGGCCCGACCCGAAGACCCTGATCCCTGAGTATGTCTATCAGGCCTACGAAGACTCCCTGCGCGGCGGAAAACCGCCGCAGATCGCCATCGATTCTGGCTCGTTCTCACCGGAAGCGTATCAGCCCAGCCCACGCCTCGCCTGGATGGACAAGCGCGGCATCGACAAGCAGATCCTGCTGCCATCGAACGGCTATCACCCCTATCGCCATGCGATGCGCAACGATCCGTCGCTCGCGCTGGCCACGCTCGACACCTATAATAATTGGGCGCTCGATCAGCTCGCCGGGCACACGGAGCGCCTGATCCCCACTGTCGTCATCGACCTCTTAGACATCCAGTGGTCGATCAAACAGGTGATCAATGGACGCAAGCGCGGCGCGCGCGCCGTGTTCGTCAAAGCCGATCCACATGCCGACAAAGCGCTGGACCATCCCGATTTCGAACCCTTCTGGGCGACCTGCGAAGATTTCGGCGTAGCCATCATGTTCCATGTCGGCGGCGCCCGTTCAGCCATGCATCCCGGCTGGGCGAACAATGGCGGCAATCTCGCGTCGTTTTATCGCTTGGCCTCGCTGTCGCGCCGCTTGGTGCCGCAATTGGCCCTGGGCTCGATGATCTTCGGCGGCGTGCTGGAGCGATATCCGAACCTCGCCATTTTAGTGTCCGAACTGGGCATCGACTGGCTGCCGGACTTTTTGGAAGTCATCGACGCTGAAGCCGACAATGAGCACATGCGGATGTTGAACTTTGCGCCCTATAGGCTGCCATTGAAGCCCAGCGAATACATGCAACGTCAAGTACGGGTGTCGGTTGTAAACCAGCAGGACAAGCTACGCCCCACGATAGACAGAGTACCCGAGGGCTTGATCGTGTTCTCCTCGGACTTCCCGCACGTCGAAGGTCACCCAGAAGCGCACACCATCTACATGAAGCAGATGGAGGGCCTAAGCCAATCGGCCAAGGAAAGCTTCTTTGGACGCTCGGCCGCCGAGCTCTTGAAAATTTGATCGACCCACGTGGGAAATGCGCCGCTACGAGACAGACCGAAAACGTTTTTTAGCCGAATCCTGCGCGTGAAATGCCTGACGGCTCGAAAATCTCCATAGAACCGGCTAAAGGGCCTGCGCGGGAGCGGCGCGAGGATTGATGAAACCATCGAGACGTAATCTGATGACGGGCGGAGCGGCCGCATTGGCCGTCGGCGCCTATTCGGATGCGATCGCTAAGGCGCTATCGATCCGGGCCAAAAAGACGCGCGGCACAATCGATGACGTGAAGCACGTCGTGATCCTGACGCAAGAAAATCGCTCGTTCGATCATTATTTCGGAACGCTACGCGGCGTTCGCGGCTTTTCCGATCCCAGACCTTTAAGCCTGCCGAACGGCGAGCCCGTGTGGAAGCAGCCTTCCGGCCGCAGCTTCACGGCGCCGTTCCGATTGGACACCAACCGCAGCAGCGCAGAATCACTCGAGACGCTCGATCAGTCCTGGCGCGGGTCGCACAATCGCTGGAAAAATTACGACGTCTGGATCCCGGAAAAATCACCCCTGTCGATGGGCTATTACACGCGTGAAGATCTGCCATTCTATTACGCGCTGGCGGATGCGTTTACGGTCTGCGACGCCTATCATGCATCAATCTTCGGCCCGTCAAATCCAAACCGTCTGCACCTTCTGACCGGCACCAGCGGCCTTAGCGTCGGCCGCGACAATCCGCTAGCGATTCAGAACCCGATCCTTGAGCAGAACGAGACCGCGGACTACCGGAACGACAATCCCGCCTTTGGGCCCGTGGTCTGGACCACGTACGCCGAACGGTTGCAGGCGGCGGGCATTCCTTGGAAGGTCTATCAAGAATACGACAATGCGGGCGATAATGCGCTTGCCTATTTCCTTAAATTTCGCGGCGCGCAAGCCGACGCGGATCTTATGACGAAAGGGCGCTCCTGGGCGCCCGGCTCCACAGCCCAAAACGCCAAGACCTCGTACGGCGAACATTTGCTCTCGCAATTCGCGGGCGATGTAAAAGCCGGCCGATTGCCCGCTGTGTCCTGGATCGTGGCGCCAACCATTTTGAACGAAAACGCCAAAGCCGGCCCTGCATTCGGACAGTCTTTTGCAGCGCGCCTCTTGGCCGCCTTGGTTGATGAACCAGAGGTTTGGCGCAGCACAGTGTTCATTCTGAACTACGACCAAAATGGCGGATTTTTCGATCACGCACCGCCATTTTTGCCCGCAACCGGCCGCGCCAAAGGCGCATCCACAGTGCGGACGACCGGAGAGATCTATCGCGGCGAGCCGCTTGGCTTGGGCGTGCGCGTCCCCATGCTGGTGATCTCGCCTTGGAGCAAAGGCGGCTGGGTCAATTCACAAGTCTTCGACCACACATCCATTTTGCGCTTTCTTGAGCGCCGATTTGGCGTTGTAGAATCGAATATCAGCGCATGGCGGCGCTGCATTTGCGGCGACCTTACCTCGGTTTTCGATTTCAGCGCACCCGATCACGAACCACCGGTCATACCGGACGGGTCATCATTCATGCTTGCGGCGGATTCCAACACCAAACTACCGAAGCCGGATATTCCAGCAATCTTCAAGCAACCGGAACAAGAACCTGGCCAGCGCCCATCACGCGCGCTTCCCTACAAACTGCATGTCACCTGCAAACCGGAAAACAACACAATCGCTCTGGAGTTTTCCAATGAGGGCTCCGCTGGCGCTGCCTTCAATGTCTACGGCGAACCCAAGGATGATGGACCCTGGTTTTACACAATTGAACCCGGCAAGAAGCTGCGCCATGTGCCGCTCAAAGAAGAACGCACTTACAATTTAAACGTACACGGGCCGAATGGATTTTTACGCACCTTCCGCGGCGGCTTGCTGGCGCACAATGTGCGGCTCGTTGCAGAGGTGCAATATCAATCCGGCGGCTTGCAGCTCACCGTAAAGAACACCGGAACCAGACCCGCAACCTTAACCACGCGTCAACGCGCCTATGGCGCCGACACTGAGACGCGAATGCTGGAGCCCGGCGAAACCTTCGTTTCAACTTGGTCCATCGACAAGGCCGGTCGCTGGTACGACATTGAACTCACCTGCCTGGAGGATCCGAACTTCCGTATCCGCTTTGCGGGACGCTGGGAGAATGGAAAGCATGGCCTCACCGATCCATTGATCGGCGCGGCGAAGCCTCCCATCGAAAAACTCTAAAGCGCGTAAGCGTGACTCTGCGCGAGGCCATCGGCGATGTCGGCGATTTGTTCGAAAAGATCGAGGTTCGGCCAGCGGCCCATCTGGCTCGCAATATGGCGCAGCACGGTGTCCATGTCCGTGTAGGCGTCGCCGAACCAATGCGCCTCCAGGGCGTCTAGGCTCCTTGGGAAATCCGCAATCGTCAATTGCTGGCCAACCATATTGCCCAAATGCGCCGCACAATCGCGCATCAATACGCGATAATAGGAATGCACCTGCAACAGCGCTGATTGCGGATCGGTGCGCGCAAAGCCCACGCCGAGAGCCTCCGCAGCGAGTAGACGCGTGGCGGCCAGCGTATCTAAAAATTGACCCTCGAGCCATTTGGACTGATTGCGGGCGAACGGCGCGCTGAGCCAGGCCGTCGAAAATGCTTCCCAACAAGAAAAATATGTCGCGCGCCGCCGCGCATCGGCGGACTCCGCGGGCAACGGCCCGAAGATGAACGCCGGAAAAGCCTTGTCGAAACAAGCGCTAGCTTCCACGCGTGCGCATTGTCGCGCCAATGCCCCCAGCGCATTTTCAAATGCCCCCACCGAAGCGCCCGAAAACCCAGCCAAAGCCGTCATGCGCAACACAATGTGGTGCCGGATCATTCCATCGGGCCGCGTCGCCAAAACGCCGCCGGAATCTCCCGCGTCGTCACCAATCAACACGAGCGGCGGCGGTGAGAAGATTTCCTCAAGATGCGTTAGTGCATCATCGTAATCCTGAGCGATCGTGACGCCCTCAAGCGATGCGATATCAATGATCCGACTGAGCTCTTGAAGGCACTCGACAGCTTTTCCAGCCATCCGATGGCCTTCGTCGTGAGACGAAAACCCCCGCAAATTCATGCGAATGGACGCTGGCAGCGTCGGCATCCCTTCGGGCACAGGCGAGTTTTGCGCGATGCTCATCCAAGCCTGTTAAGCCATCGAGCCTATTGCGGCAACGTTGATAGTCTGCGGCCACTTTGTGCTAGAGCACGACCACAACGCGACCGTGCACTTTGCGGGTTTCCTCGTCGCGGGCCGCCAATTCATCGAGCGCACGGGGCACCTCATCCATGCGGATCGTCTTTCCGACGACAGGCCGGATCTTGCCCTCGGCTAGCCACTCCAAAAGCTGCTTGTGCGTGGCGGCGCCTTGCTGATGCAACGCGAAGTTCCAGCCGAGCCCCTGCTTCAACATTTTCGCCATGGGCTCGAAAGCGTAATTGAAGATGACGCCACAGAACTTGAAATTTCCCAGCGCAATCTTGCGCGGCACCAGGGATTTTTGGTCAACTGCAGGCTTATTCGCACCGACGGCGCCCATCATCAAATAATGGCCGTTGTAACCAAGGCAGTGGAACGAGCGGTCCATCACCGCCTCACCAATCGTGTCGAACACGACATCGCAGCCTTTGCCGTCGGTCAGATCCAAGACCCCCTGCGCATAATCTTCGGTATTGTAGTTCCACACCGCTTCGGCGCCGAGTTCAGTGCAGATTGCCTTCTTTGCGTCATGGCCAACCGTGCAGAACACCTTGGCCCCGCGCAGCTTCGCCAGCTGGATCGCCGCCACGCCAAAACCGCCAGCGCCGGCATGGATCAGAACGCTCTGCCCGGCCTTCAAATCGGCGCGCTCATAAAGGCCGATCCAAGAAATGTGGAACGGGAAAAACAATCCGCCTGCATCCGGCAGCGGCAGGTCTTCGGGAATTTCAAACGTGCTGCTGGCCTGCGCCAACGCATACTCCGCCAGGGCGCCATTGGCGTTCTTGGCGCCAGCGACGACGCGCTTACCTTGCAGATAATCCACGCCATCGCCGCATTTGACGACCACGCCGACCAATTCCATGCCCGGCGTGAAAGGCAGCGGCGGGGCGGCCATCATGTTCCCACCCGCGACGCGCTCAAGGTCGTTCGCGTTGAACGGCACCGCCTGCACCTTGATGAGCACCTCGCCCGGTCCGGGCTCGGGGATCGCCACGTCGTCATATTTCAGCGCCTTAGATGGCGTCGTGTATTCATGCGTCCGCCACGCTTTCATGGTTTGAGCAGTCATAAACTCACCCTTATTCCGGCTTCAGATCGAAGCGATCGATGTAATGGTTCAGCCGTTCACGGACATAATCCGGCACAATGCCGTATTCTTCAGGCGAATAGCGATGCACGCCATGCTTGCCTTGCGGATTATCAGCGATAAAAGCCTTCATCGCCTTAGCGCCCTCATCCGTCATCGGGATATCGAACGCCTCGTAGATTTTCTCGATCACGCCGAACTGGTCGCGCACGAAGTCCGGAAACATCACATCGTGCAAAATGGCGTTCGGCCAGGTGTTCTCGGCCCGCAGCTTCAGAGCCCGCTCCCATACGCCCGCAAGACGGTCGATCCAGTCCTCCGCGATCTCCGCCTTATCGACGTGATTGCTACCCATAGAGCGAACCAAGGCTGTGAGACTGGCGAAGGACGTCATCGACTTAACCGGATCGCGATGCGTGAACACCACGCGCGCATCAGGATAGGCTTCCAGCATGCGCTCCAAGCCAAACAGATGCGCACCCGTCTTCAACACCCACCGGTCAAGCATATGGCGGGATTGTAGATGCTGAAGCTGCTTCGTGTGAAAGTCATACACATGCCGCCAGTCCAGATCATGATCGACCCAATGCTGATATTTGGGCACGCGAAATTGATTGTGAAAGAGCGGCGTGCTCATGGCGTCGCCCATCATCACCACGCATTCCTGCGATAGCTCTGCACCCATGGGGTGCATCGCTTTGAACGCGATCTGAAGCTCATCCATTTTCGGCAGCATGGAGGCGCACAGGGCGATACGCGAATCGGTTCCATAGGTCGCTGTTTGCGGCGGCGGCGACGGGAAGGTCACCTCCCAAGTCAGCGGCGCGCGATTGTGCGGATCTTGCGCTAGAATATCGTGCAGGATCGTCGTGCCCGTGCGCGGAAAGCCAATAATGAAAACGGGCTTCACGATCTTCTGCTTCGCGATGTCAGGAAAACGCTTGCGGTCATTGACGTAATTCAAGCGGTTCACGATATGGCCGAGGCAGCGCTCCTGCGCGATCCATTGGCCCACCGGGTTCAGCATCGCTTCGTTTTCGAGAGACTCCACGAACAAAGCCAAAGGTTGGAGGAACGGCCCATCGCCGAGATCGCCCAGGCCATTCGTGCGCTTGCGCGCTTCCTCCAACAAAGACTCGACGTTGAACGACAGCTTAAAATTGTCCGCGCTCATACTCAGGCTTTCCCCTCTAATGCGATATCATACTTTTGGATGTAGGGTTTGAAACGTTCCATAATCGCGCCTGCATCGAGCCCGAATTCACTCACGCCATAAGAATGCTTGCCGTGCTTGCCCTGCGGCCGCGAGGCGATGTGCACTCGCATGGCCTCTTCCGGCTGGCCTTCGATCGTATCGCCGAATTGGCCATAGACGCGACGCATCGCAGCGATCGGGTCCGCCATCAGATCGGCATAACGCACATCTGCAATAAGGACGTCTGGACGCGCGGCGCGAAATTTTTCAATGGCGTCCACACTACGCGCCAGCATGCCAGTCCATTGTTCAGCGATGTAGGCTTTGTGATCGGCGTCGGAAAACGTACCCGTGAGCGTTGTAATGAGACTACACGCCGACGTGACGACCGAAACTGGATCGCGGTGCAACAACACAATCCGTGCCCCGGGCAACACGCGCACGAGCTGATCCAAATGCATGGCGTGGTTTGGCGCCTTTAACGTCCAGCGTTTTCGCACACCACCACTTTGCAGAAGCTGCAGCGCCCTTTTGTAGTAATCATAGGCCGATGTGTGATCGACAGTACTGAGCCAGCGCCCATAGTGAGGGATGTTCGCCATCGCTTCCCAGATAGAAGAACGAAAATCCTGACCCGTTATGCTTATGCATTCAGTCGGGCCGTCCGGCTCCTCACTCTGCACCACTCGTAAGCGTGGATTGATCTGATCGACCATCGCCATCTGCGCGCGCGTCGCCGCGATTCGTGGATCAGCTGAGATTGTATCGGGCGTCGGCGGCGGCGTAGAATCGCTCGCCTCCCAGCGATAGAGAGGCCGATGACGCGAGTCCTTCTCCAAGAGGTAGGAACATAATGTCGTACCGGCCCGGAAAATACCGACAACCACAAAGGGATTTTCGATCTTTTCGGTCAGAACTTCAGGATGGGTCTTAATCCAGTCCGTGACCTTCAGGCGATTGGCCAGCGCGCCAATGATCGCCCCGGGCAGCGCCATTTGCCCGAACCCATTTAGTTGAGCTTCCGCCGATAGCGACTCACATAAAATGCCGAGTCCCTCACGATAGCTCTCGGCCCCAAAATCTTCCAGGCCCGTGCTCTGGCGCGCCGCCGCGACCAGCGCGTCCGGATCATAGGCCATATCCGCCTCCCTCGGCTGAGTTCGAACGCGTGTGCGGCTTAAACCGCCACGTTCCCTTGCTGGGACCATAGTGACGAGCTTACTTGTCACCCGTCAAGGGGTAGTTTTGCATTCCAGCGTCAGTGCGAAAGGCGGCCTCATCTCCATTGATGAACAATGTTGTCCGGCGGCGGCATTTCATCTGCCGCAGCGCATTGGTTTTCAAACGTCAAGAGCCATACTCGCATGAGAAGAGTAGCTGACGACTTATGGATGCGGCCGATTAAGCCAGACGCCCACGCTCATTGTCCCAAAACAATACGCATTGTGAAGACGAATGACTTAAGCATCGCTCAAACGGGTGAGTAACCGCGCATCGCCCCCCTATGCTAGGGTCGCTTCTCACAATGAAGGAGGGGCGTTACGGCATGCGCTCTTAGCCGCGGATTTAGGTTGAGTGGATGGATAAGGCATGCAGACGACCCTCCGAGCCAGAGGCCCTTTGAAAAATGCACTCATAAGCGCACCAATCTTCGCACGCGCACTTGAAACGCATGGCGCGCAGATTGCGATTGTATCGCACACCACCTCGCTCACTTACACCGACCTTGCGAATGCCGCGGACTCATTTGCCCAGCGTTTAATGCCGAATGTGCAATTGGTCCTTATCGAAGGGCGCAATGAGATGGCGGCGCTTGTTGCATATCTTGGCGCGCTTCGTTCTGGGCGTGTTGTTCTCATGCATCCCCCCGGTCAAGATATTGACGCTTCGGAAATTACCCGCACCTTCGCACCCGACGCCCGCTATTTCTGCGTGGGCGATGAATGGGTGCTCGAGCAAACCGCATACTCAACGCCCTGTCACGCAGACCTTGCGCTACTTCTCTCCACATCAGGCACAACAGGCGCAACGAAGCTCGTGCGTTTATCTGCGGCCGCGCTCGAAGCCAATGCGCTTTCAATCGCGGAATATCTCGGTCTGACCGCAACCGAAAAACCCATAACAACGCTGCCCATCCACTATTCTTACGGGCTATCGGTCATCAACTCCCACCTAGCCGTAGGCGCGACGATATTGCTGACCGACGATTCCGTCGTCGACGACGCCTTCTGGGATCTTGCCGTTCAATATGGCGCGACCTCGCTCGCCGGCGTGCCCCGCACATATGAATTACTGGAACGCGGCGCGCTTTTGTCCCGCGCGCCCAAAACATTGAGGATGCTGACGCAGGCGGGCGGACGACTGGCGCCATCGAAGCTCGCCTATCCGTTGCGCGAGATCAAGGAGCGCGGCGGCCAATTCTTCGTCATGTACGGGCAAACCGAAGCAACAGCCCGCATTGCGTACGTGCCGCCGCACCTCCTGCAAGACAACAAGGATTGCATCGGTATTGCCATTCCAAATGGCGAAATTGAACTCCGGGATGACAATGGTCACAAGATTGACGCCGTCGGAAAGTCCGGTGAGCTGATCTATCGCGGCCCCAATATTATGATGGGCTATGCACAAAGCCCTGAGGACTTGCAGCGCGGGCATGAAATGTCCGAACTCGCAACCGGAGACATCGCCGAACGCAATTCCAGCGGACTGTTTCGGATTGTTGGGCGCCGGAGCCGGTTTGTGAAACCCTTCGGCCTTCGTGTCGCCTTGGACGAAATTGAGAAAACGCTCGAGGGAGAAGGCGTTCAATCGCTTGTGGCGGGCACGGATGATCTGATCGCGATCGCCGTCAAGGATAGCGACGCCAAGGACATATGGGATTCCAAACGCCAAACGGATTTATGCGCACGATTGTCCGAGCACTATCGCCTGCCCCAGAAACTATTTCATATCCTTCCCATGAATGAATGGCCGAGCCTGCCCAACGGCAAACCGGATTATGCATCTTTGGTTTCGCAGGCGCAGAAATCACTGCGGAGATTATCGGACAGTCCAAAGACGGTCAGCGCACTTTTTGCCGACATCTTTCTAGGAATGCCGGTTGATGATGATTCAAGCTTTGAAAGCCTGGGCGGCGATTCGCTGAACTATGTCGAACTCGCGACGGGCCTTGAAGCGATCCTTGGTGAATTGCCCAAGAACTGGGATCGCCTCAGCCTCCGGCAACTTGAACTCTTGCGCTCGACCGCAGGTGACCAAACGCGCGGATGGTTTTCGCGAGCAGGTATCGATCCCGATGTCGCCTTGAGGGCGACAGCAATCGCTGCGATCGTCTTCCATCACGCCGCCGCTTTTGAAATGCTCGCGGGCGGCGTCGCCGCATTGCTGTTGATGGTTGGCTACAATTGGGCCCGTTTTCAAAGGTCCGCGATTATCGCCGGAAGCGTCTGGCGCATCCTCCCCCGCCTTTTCGCCGCGGTGCTCGCGCCATACTTCCTGGTGGTGGCCGCGTTTGAAATCGCACGCGGCGGAACGCCCTTGTCCGCGTGGTTCCTCTTCGCGAACTACGATGTAACATTGCATGGCTTCATGCTGCCGTTTTGGTTTGTGTCCGCTTACGCGCAGGCCACGCTTCTTCTGGTTCTTCTATCGTCCGCAGGCCCAGGCGTCCGGAACGCCGTGAAGACATCGCCCTGGCGCCTCGGCATGATCGCCGTGGGCATTGGATTAATCGCCAAGGCCGGGCTTTTTGAATTGGGCCTTTCCGTTCCGTTTCGCAGCCTTGATCAAGTCGTTCCGCAATTGGCCCTGGGCTGGACTTTGGCCTTTTCCGATACCCGCCGGCGCCAGGTCTGGGCGGCGATCGCGGCGTGCGCCGTCGCTGTTTCAAGCATACTGGGGGATGACTCGCTCTTCTCGAACGACTGGTCTTTGCGGGAGCCGTACTGGATGCTTCAAGCCATGTGGATTCTGATCGCCACGCTCGGCATTCTCTATGTGCCGCGCCTGTCGGTTCCACGCTGGAGCGCGGCGACCTTGTCTGCTTTGGCGGCCGGCGCCTTCACGATCTATCTGACCCATACAGCCGTAATCTGGGTGATCGGGCGCGCAGTGGGTGATCCCATTCCAGGCGCGGCTGCGGGCGTGGCCGCCTTGCTTGTGGGTTTGACGGCGCACTTTGCCGTTCATCGGGGCGCGAGGCTCACGCATGCCGCTTGCGCAAAGAAGAACAAGCACGCGCCAAGAACAGAGACAAAAGCTCCAAACGATCGCTGACCGGGGCCAATAGCCGCCACCCCGGCAACGCGCGTTAAAGCACCAAGCCCCCGCGCCCGGACACGTCACGCGCACACCAAGGCATTGAAATTTATGTAAAATAAAGGCGGAATGGCTCCCCGGGTAAAAGCGGCCCGGGCGTTCGCGAGCGTTCGTCGCGGTCCGTTATGAGAGCCTTTTCTCCTTGTAAATGAAGTGGTTTTCGAGAACCAATGTTCGCGTGCATTCTCAGCGGTGTGCCCCCTTCCGAAACCCCAAAAGGGGACAAGGAAGGGGGCACAGCGAGGAATGGCTCCCGAGAAGTGCTCTTCCGAGGCACCAATCCTACTGCTCCGAGGGGACATGGATTTGGAAATCAAGAAATGAGCGTGAATCGCCTGACTGACATGATGGTGCGTCAGGTCCACGAACCCGGCTGGTATATCGATGGTGCGGGGCTGCGTTTGCGCGTCCGGCGCAATCCAAAAACCGGCGCTGTGTGCCGAACCTGGGTGCTCAGGTTGACGCTTCCAGGTGGCGGCAAACGAGAGGTGAGTCTCGGCACGCCAGCGGTTGTCGGACTCGCGGAAGTCAGGCGAAAGGCTGAAGC
>Ga0247831_1000546_pt1 | contig 81292 bp, 75 predicted proteins | sample LaCruzMarch2015__9_FD_192406 | JGI IMG/M metagenome (GOLD analysis project Ga0247831, IMG submission 192406) | Freshwater microbial communities from meromictic Lake La Cruz, Castile-La Mancha, Spain - LaCruzMarch2015_1m | ecosystem: Environmental > Aquatic > Freshwater > Lake | place: Spain...
AACGATCAGCGCGTCTTCACCGCGATCGCGGAAGTATTCGCCCATGGTGCAACCGGCGTACGGTGCAATGAACTGCAGTGCAGCGGATTCGGAAGCGGAAGCTGCGACAACGATGGTGTTAGCCAGCGCGCCGTTTTCTTCCAGCTTGCGCACCACGTTAGCGATGGTCGATTGCTTCTGACCGATGGCTACGTAAACGCACTTAATGCCGCTGTTTTTCTGGTTGATGATGGCGTCGATGGCCAGAGCGGTTTTACCGATCTGACGGTCACCGATGATCAGCTCACGCTGGCCACGGCCAACCGGGATCATGGCATCGACCGACTTGTAACCGGTCTGTACCGGCTGGTCGACCGACTTACGCCAGATCACGCCCGGCGCAACCTTTTCAACAGCGTCGGTAGCGACGTTGTTCAGCGGGCCTTTGCCGTCAATTGGGTTACCCAGTGCGTCAACGACGCGACCCAGCAGTTCCGGACCAACTGGAACTTCGAGGATGCGACCGGTGCACTTGGCGCTCATGCCTTCGGCCAGGGTGGTATAGGCACCCAGGACAACTGCACCGACGGAGTCTTGCTCCAGGTTCAGTGCCATACCGTAGACACCGCCCGGGAACTCGATCATTTCGCCGTACATCACATCGGCGAGACCGTGAATGCGCACGATACCGTCGGAGACGGACACGATAGTGCCTTCGTTACGGGCTTGAGAGGCGACATCGAGTTTCTCGATACGCCCCTTGATGATTTCACTAATTTCGGAAGGATTGAGTTGCTGCATAGCTCTGCTGCCCCTTCAAACTCAAGATTTCAATGCTTCGGCCAGCTTCGCGAGTTTGCCACGAACTGAGCCATCGATAACCAGGTCGCCGGCGCGGATCACGACACCACCGATCAGGGTGGCATCCTCCGCGGCGTGCAGACGCACTTCTCGGCCGAGCCGTGCACTGAGAACCTTGGCGAGTTTGTCTTGCTGTTCATCGCTCAATGCGAAGGCACTGGTAACGTCCACGTCGATCGACTTTTCCTGCTCGGCCTTGTACAGCTCGAACAGTTCAACGATCTGTGGCAACAGGGCCAGGCGATCGTTTTCAGCGACGATATGAATGAAATTGCGTACCTGGGCGTCGAACTTGTCACCACACACGTCAATGAACGTGGTGGCCTTGTCTGTACTCGTCAAACGCGGAGCCTTGAGCATGCTCTGCATGGTGCCGTCTTGTGACACCGCTGCAGCCAGGCCGAGCATGGCTGACCAATTGGCCAGCTGCTGGTGGGCCTGGGCATACTCAAAGGCAGCCTTAGCGTAAGGTCGGGCCAGCGTGGTCAGTTCTGCCATGATCGCGCCCCTCGCTTAAATTTCGGCTGCCAGTTTGGAAACCAGCTCCGCATGCGCGTTTTGGTCGATAGATGCGCCCAGGATCTTCTCGGCACCGCTAACGGCCAGGGTACCCAGTTGGGCACGCAGCGCGTCTTTGACACCATTCAGTTCCTGCTCGATCTCGGCCAGAGCCTGGGCCTTCACACGGTCAGCTTCGACACGGGCCTGTTCACGGGCTTCGTCGACGATCTGAGTACCGCGTTTCTTGGCTTGCTCAATGATTTCGGCTGCTTGGCCTTTGGCTTCGCGCAGTTGCTGACCCGCTTTTTCTTGGGCCAACTCCAGGTCACGAGCCGCACGGCTAGCAGCGTCCAGGCCGTCTGCGATCTTCTTCTGACGTTCTTGCAAAGCCGTAATGACCGGAGGCCACACGTACTTCATGCAGAACAGCACGAAGATGAAGAAGGCAACGGACTGGCCAATCAGGGTTGCATTAATGTTCACGCCAACACCTCGCTCGTTCGTTGTCCATCAAACCAATTCACTCGAAAACCGAGTGATTAGCCTGCGATTTGACCAACGAAGGGGTTCGCGAAGGTGAAGAACAGTGCGATACCAACACCGATCATGGTCACGGCGTCGAGCAGACCAGCGACGATGAACATTTTCACTTGCAGCATCGGAACCATTTCCGGCTGACGCGCAGCGCCTTCCAGGAACTTGCCGCCCAGCAGGCCGAAACCAATGGCGGTACCCAGGGCACCCAGGCCAATCAGCAGTGCTACAGCGATAGCGGTCAGACCAACTACAGTTTCCATCTTTCCTCCCGACTTTTTATGTCGTATTGGTTAAGGTTTTCTAAGGTAAAGCGGTAAAGCAAAATCGGTACTTCTGGTTGCCCTTGCGGGCGTCCACTGCGAGCGCCTAAGCGCTCTTAGTGGTTGTCTTCGTGCGCCATCGACAGGTAGACGATGGTCAGCATCATGAAGATGAACGCCTGCAGCACGATGATCAGGATGTGGAACACCGCCCACGCCCACTGCAGGGCAATACCCAGCGCGCCCAACAGCAGACCGCCGCCAAACATGATCGCGATGAGGATAAAGATCAGCTCGCCGGCATACAGGTTGCCGAACAGACGCAGAGCCAGGGAAATCGGCTTGGCGATCAGGGTGACGAACTCAAGCAGGAAGTTGACCGGAATTAGCAGCGCCTGAACCACAATGTTCTTGCTGCCGAACGGGTGCAGGGTCAGTTCGCCAATGAAGCCACCAATGCCTTTGACCTTGATGCTGTAGAACAGGATCAGGGCAAATACCGACAGAGCCAGGCCCAGAGTGGCGTTTGGATCAGTAGTCGGCACGACGCGGAAGTACAGGTGCGGGTCGCCAGAGATTTTTGCCGCCAGCATTGGCAACCAATCTACCGGAATCAGGTCCATGAAGTTCATCAGGAAGACCCAGACGAAGATGGTCAGACCCAGCGGAGCGATCAGGGCGTTGCGGCCATGGAAGGTGTCCTTGACGCTGCCGTCAACGAACTCGACCAGGACTTCAACGAAGTTCTGCAGCTTGCCTGGTTGCCCGGAAGTGGCGCGTTTAGCAGCGGCACGGAACAGCAGGATGAAAAACAGGCCCAACACGACAGACACCGCCAGGGTGTCGACGTGAAATGCCCAGAAGCCCATTTCCTGAGCTTCTTTTGCGTTGTGGGCGAAACTCCAGCCGTTGACCGGGTGCTGACCGTAGGTCAGGTTGGTCAAGTGGTGCTGGATATAACCCGAAGCGGTTTCTGCTGCTGCCATATATCCCTCGAGCGCTAAGGTCTTAAAAGTCTTGTTTTCATCAGCAGGGGCGAAAACCAATTGACCAACTGGGTCAGTAAGAACACGCCAAATACTGCCAGCGGTTCCAGAGGTTTCACACCTGCAAAGGTCAGTGCAAACAGCACTGCCGTTAAAACCAGTTTGCCCGCCTCACCGGCATAAAAAGACCGGACGATGGCTTGAGCAGCCCGCGCTCCACTGAAACGGAACGCCTTGTGGGCAAAGTACAGATTCGGCAGCCAGGCAATCAGGCCACCACACAACCCGGAGTAGCCTGCTACTGCGCCTTGCCACTGCCACAACACTAGGGCCAGCAACAGCAGTACCAGCAGTTGCACCAGCAGTACCGGGAAAACAGCTAGACGATGGAAGGGCAGGCGATTCGGCGTGCGAACGTCCATCTTGTTTTCCTGAAAGCTGAACTCGGGCGTCGGCACCTGAAAATCAATAACTTGGCATACTTTGTGCCGACGAAATGCGCGCAGAGTATAGGGGTGCTTCCCCCCCCATTCAACTGTCGGGTAGTGATTTCCGACTAGTCGCTACACGCTCAATTGTTTCAACGAATGTGGGCGAGTACACCCTGTAGTTCGTCCAGCGAGCTGTAGCTGATCACCAACTGACCTTTGCCTTTCTGCCCATGCTTGATCTGCACCGGCGAGCCCAGGCGCTCAGCCAGGCGCTGTTCCAGACGGGTGATGTCCGGATCAACTTTAGCCACTGCTGCTGGCTTCTCTTTGCTGTTCAACCACTGGCGCACCAGCGCTTCGGTTTGGCGCACGGTAAGGCCGCGTGCGACAACATGTCGCGCACCTTCGGTCTGCTGTTCAGCCGGTAAACCGAGCAAGGCGCGGGCATGGCCCATTTCCAGATCGCCATGCGACAGCAGGGTTTTGATCTCTTCAGGCAGGGCAATCAGGCGCAGCAGGTTGCTGATGGTGACCCGCGACTTACCCACCGCATCGGCGACCTGCTGCTGAGTCAGCTGAAACTCCTGCTGCAGCCGCTGCAAGGCCATGGCTTCTTCGATAGGGTTGAGATCTTCACGCTGGATGTTCTCGATCAGCGCCATGGCGATAGCGGCTTCATCCGGCAGCTCGCGAACCATGGCCGGGATCTTGTCCAAGCCGGCTTGCTGACTGGCTCGCCAACGGCGTTCACCGGCGACGATCTCGAAACGTCCTTCGCCAATCGGCCGCACCACAATCGGCTGCATCACGCCGTGGGCCTTGATCGACTGCGCCAGTTCTTCCAGAGCGGTGGCGTCCATGTCACGGCGCGGCTGGTATTTACCGCGCTGAATCAGGTCCAGGGGTACGTATTGCAGTTCACGGCTGTCGACCTGCGCGGCCTCTTCCTGCAAGGCGCTGACACTGGTGCCGCCCAGCAGGGCATCCAGACCGCGTCCCAGTCCTCGTTTTTTCACAGCCATGGGTATTTCCTTATGCGGTTGCGGTGTGGGCACTTGCGCGCTGGCGGCGGACCAATTCGCCGGCCAGCGCCAGGTAGGCAATGGCACCACGGGATTGCTTGTCATACACCAGCGCCGGCATGCCAAAGCTTGGCGCCTCAGCCAGACGCACGTTACGCGGGATGACCACGTCGTAGAGCTGGTCAGGGAAATGCTGCTTCAACTGCGCCGACACATCGTTGGTCAGGCTGATGCGCGGGTCATACATGGTGCGCAGCAGGCCCTCGATCTTCAGCTTGGGATTGAGTATCTCGGCGATGCGCTGAATGCTGTTTACCAGGTCGCTCAAGCCTTCCAGCGCGTAGTACTCGCACTGCATGGGGATGATCACCCCATCGGCGGCCACCAGGGCGTTAATGGTCAACATCGACAGCGCCGGTGGGCAGTCGATGAGAATGTAATCGTAGTTCTCGCGGATCGGCGCCAACGCATAACGCAGGCGGCTTTCCTTCATTTTCATTTCCAGCAGCGAAACTTCGGCAGCAGTCAGGTCGCGGTTGGCCGGCAGCAACTGGTAGCCACCGTGCTCGGAAAACTGCATGGCATCGACCAGGTTGCATTCACCGATCAGCACGTCGTAGATCGAATGCTCCAGGCCGTGTTTATCCACACCGCTGCCCATGGTCGCGTTGCCCTGGGGGTCGAGGTCGATCAACAGCACGCGGCGCTTGGTCGCCACCAGCGAAGCAGCCAGATTGATGCAGGTGGTGGTTTTGCCCACGCCGCCTTTCTGGTTAGCGATTGCGAATACCTTAGCCATGCTGCGTTCCCCCTAAACCGAGCGACGCAGTATCAACAGATGGCGCTGACCTTGGCAACCGGGAACCTTGAGTACATGGGTGGCGGTGAGACGAAAGTCCGCTGGCAGGGCCTGCAGCTCGTCATCCGGGTGCACGCCTTTCATCGCCAGCCACTGGGTATGGCCATCGCCAAGATGACGGGTCCAGTTGCTGAAATCTTCCAGCGAACTGAACGCCCGCGAACAAATACCGCTGAACGGTTGCTCGGGACGGAATTCTTCAACGCGGCTGTGGATAACTTGCAGGTTAGCCAGTTTCAACTCCAGCTTCACCTGTGTCAGGAAGCGGGTCTTCTTGCCGTTGGAATCGAGCAGGGTGAACTGCCGCTCAGGAAACAAGATGGCCAGCGGAATGCCCGGCATGCCGCCGCCGCTGCCGACGTCCAGCCAGTTATCCCCAGCCTCGGTGACGAAAGGCACCACGGAGAGACTGTCGAGCAGATGGCGCGAGACCATTTCATTCGGGTCGCGCACCGCGGTGAGGTTGTAAGCCTTGTTCCACTTGATCAGCAGGGCCAGGTAAGCCAGCAACTGTTCGTGCTGCTGCGCGCTGAGTTCGACACCCAGCTCCAGAGCGCCCTGGCTCAGTTCTTCGGCGTGACGTGCGGTAACCAACGACATCAGGCGCTGTGCTCCAACTGCTGACCGGCAGTACGCTTTTTCAGGTGGATCAGCAGCAGTGAAATCGCCGCCGGGGTGACGCCAGGAATCCGCGAGGCCTGGCCAAGGGTTTCCGGGCGGCTATTACCAAGTTTGTGCTGGATTTCCTTGGACAAGCCAGAAATGCCTGCGTAGTCGATATCGAGTGGCAGCTTGGTGTCTTCACTGGCGCGCAGGCGGGCGATTTCGTCCTGCTGGCGGTCGATATAACCGGCGTACTTGGTCTTGATTTCGACCTGTTCGGCCACCTGCGGATCCTGCGCGCCACCGCCGGTGATGGTCACCAGCCCGGCGTAATCGATTTCCGGGCGGGCCAGCAGGTTTAGCAGGTTGTATTCGTGGGTAAGCGGCGTGCCGAAGTGGGCGGCAATCGCATCGCCCTGAGGCGTACCCGGGCGTACCCAGGTGCTTTTCAAGCGCTGTTCTTCCTGCACGATGGCTTCGCGCTTGGTTTCGAATGCGGCCCAGCGCACATCATCGACCAGACCCAGCTCGCGGCCTTTCTCGGTCAGGCGCAGGTCAGCGTTGTCTTCGCGCAGGATCAGCCGGTATTCAGCACGCGAAGTGAACATGCGGTACGGCTCCTGGGTACCCAGGGTAATCAGGTCGTCGACCAGTACGCCGATATAGGCCTCATCGCGACGCGGACACCAGCTGTCCTTGCCCTGAGCGCGCAGCGCGGCATTGCAGCCTGCGAGCAAACCTTGCGCACCGGCTTCTTCGTAGCCGGTGGTGCCGTTGATCTGCCCGGCGAAGAACAGTCCCGCAATCACCTTGGTTTCCAGGCTGTATTTCAGATCACGCGGATCGAAGTAGTCGTACTCGATGGCGTAACCGGGACGCACGATATGCGCATTCTCCATGCCGCGGATGCTGCGCACGATCTGCAATTGCACATCGAACGGCAGCGAGGTGGAGATGCCGTTGGGATACAGCTCATGGGTATTCAGGCCTTCTGGCTCGATAAATACCTGATGGCTGTCCTTATCGGCGAAGCGGTGGATCTTGTCTTCGATCGATGGGCAATAGCGCGGCCCGACGCCTTCGATCACCCCGGAATACATCGGCGAGCGATCAAGGTTGGCCGCGATGATTTCGTGGGTGCGGGCGTTGGTGTGGGTGATCCAGCAGCTGACCTGACGCGGTTGCTGCTCGGCACGACCGAGGAACGACATCAGCGGGGTTGGTGTATCACCTGGCTGCTCGGTCATCACCGAGAAATCCACCGAACGGCCGTCGATGCGTGGTGGCGTACCGGTTTTCAGACGACCGACGCGCAGCGGCAATTCACGCAAACGTTGCGCCAGGGCAATCGAAGGTGGGTCACCAGCGCGACCGCCGGAGTAATTCTGCAGGCCGATGTGGATAAGTCCACCGAGGAAGGTGCCAGTGGTCAACACCACGGAATCCGCGAGGAAACGCAGGCCCATCTGGGTGACCACGCCTTTGACTTCGTCGTTTTCGACGATCAGGTCATCGGCTGCCTGCTGAAATATCCACAGGTTGGCCTGGTTTTCCAGAGTTTCGCGAATCGCGGCTTTGTACAGCACGCGATCAGTCTGGGCGCGAGTGGCGCGTACTGCTGGGCCCTTGCGGCTGTTCAGTACACGGAACTGGATACCACCTTTGTCGGTGGCTTCAGCCATAGCGCCGCCGAGGGCGTCGATTTCCTTGACCAGATGGCTCTTGCCGATCCCCCCAATCGCCGGGTTGCAGCTCATCTGCCCGAGTGTTTCCACGTTATGGGTCAGCAGCAGGGTTTTTACCCCCATGCGTGCAGCTGCCAATGCAGCTTCGGTACCGGCATGACCGCCGCCGATGACGATCACCTGAAAACGGGAAGGGAAATCCACCACGCACCTCGTGCCTGTTGAGAAATGGGGGGCTTTTTGGGTTGAAAAGCGAGAAAGGCGGCAAGTATAGGGATTTAGCCGGTGTGAAAGAAGCCTTTTGCACAAAAAATAGCCAGCTCGCTCGGACGCTGTTCGGGTGTGTCGGTTAATAAAGAATAAAAGAGAGAATTTTTATAAAGCCTTGTTTATATGTTTATTACTTAGCAACGGCTTTTCTGTGGATAGATCGCTACAGATCAATGGATTCAAAGCTTCCAGCGTTTAAAAAGTCTGTGCTGATCCTGCCATCTGCCTGTTCAGTTGCCGTACGCAAGCTGTGGATGAAATGAATGGTTATCCACAGCGGCGTTTATCCTCCGTTTTATCACCGGGTTATAGGCAGAGCTTAGGCCGGGTTTTCCACAGGGTTTAGGTGGATAAATAAGTGGCTGGACGTAGTTATTGCATCCAAGCGGAGGCCTGCCTGAATGGCATAAGTTGGAATTTCAGGACGTCGGATGGGGTGGCGTAGAGAGGAATTGCAGATTCAGCGGACGTTCTGTGCGCCTAATCCATCAGAAATAGTGTGCAGCTGATGGATTAGGCGATGCGTTGGCAGGTGAGACGGCGTGTGCCGCCCAGCCTATTTACCGATACAGAAGCTAGAAAAGATCCGCCCCAGCAGGTCATCGGAACTGAACGCCCCGGTGATTTCACCCAAGGCTTGCTGAGCCATGCGCAGGTCTTCAGCTAGCAGTTCGCCAGCGCCGGCCAGGGTCAGCTGGGCATGACCATGCTCAAGGTGAGCGGCCGCCTGACGTAGCGCTTCCAGATGACGACGGCGGGCGCTAAAGCTGCTCTCTGAGGTCTGTTCATAGCCCATGCAGGCTTTCAGGTGTTCCCTGAGTAGACCCAGGCCTTCTGTAGATTTAGCTGACAGGCTGATGGTGACGTGGCCGTCATTGCAGACTTCCAGCACCACTGACTCGCCGGATAGGTCAGCCTTGTTGCGGATCAGGGTGACCTTGGCCGGATCAGGGCGCTGGTCTAGAAACTCCGGCCACAGGGCAAAGGGGTCGTCGGCTTCGGGGGCTGTGGCATCCACCACCAGCAGAATGCGGTCGGCTTCCCCAATGGCTTTCAGCGCGCGCTCGACGCCGATGCGTTCGACCTGATCCTCGGTATCACGCAGGCCGGCTGTGTCCACCACGTGCAACGGCATGCCATCGATGTGGATATGTTCGCGCAGCACGTCACGGGTGGTGCCGGCGATCTCGGTGACGATGGCAGCCTCGCGACCGGCCAGGGCATTGAGCAGGCTGGATTTGCCGGCATTCGGCCGGCCGGCAATCACCACGGTCATTCCATCGCGTAGCAGGGCCCCTTGGCCGGCCTCACGCAGCACCCCCGCTAGGTCGGCACGCACGCCGTCGAGCAGGCTGAGTACATGGCCATCGGCGAGAAAGTCGATTTCCTCTTCGGGGAAGTCGATGGCCGCTTCGACATAGATACGCAGGCTGATCAACCGCTCGGTCAGGTCATGCACGCGGCGCGAAAACTCGCCCTGCAGCGAGCGCAATGCATTGCGCGCGGCCTGCTCGGAACTGGCTTCGATCAGGTCGGCAATTGCCTCGGCCTGGGCCAGGTCGAGTTTGTCATTGAGAAAGGCGCGTTCGCTGAACTCACCGGGGCGCGCCAGGCGTGCGCCGAGTTGTACACAGCGGCGCAGCAGCAGATCGAGCACTACCGGTCCGCCATGGCCCTGCAGTTCAAGCACGTCTTCGCCGGTAAAGGAGTTAGGGCCGGGGAAGTACAGGGCCAGGCCTTCATCCAGCACCTGCTGGGCGTCGGCGAAGAACGGCCCGTAGTGGGCGTAGCGCGGTTGCAGCTCGCGTTGGCAGATCGCCTGCGCCAATGTGCCGGCCAGCGGCCCGGAAACACGCACGATGCCAACGCCACCCCGGCCCTGGGCGGTGGCGACGGCGGCAATGGTTTCAGCAACGGGTGGCATGCGCTTCTCCTGAATACGACATAGCAAAACGCCCCTGAAAAGGGGCGTTTGTTACAGCTTAGAAGCAATCACTGCTTAGGCGTCTGCGGCCTTGGCTGCGGCTTCGATCTTGCGGGTAATGTACCACTGCTGGGCGATGGACAAGACGTTGTTGACCACCCAGTACAGCACTAGACCCGCCGGGAACCAGAGGAAGAAGAAGGTAAAGATGATTGGCATCATCTTCAGTACCTTGGCTTGCATCGGGTCCGGCGGCGTTGGGTTGAGCTGCTGCTGGATAAACATGGTCGCGCCCATGATGATCGGCAGGATGAAGTACGGATCCTTGATCGCCAGGTCGGTTATCCACAGCAACCACGGTGCTTGGCGCATTTCCACGGATTCCAGTAGCACCCAGTAGAGCGCGAGGAATACCGGCATCTGCACCAGGATTGGCAAGCAGCCGCCCAGCGGGTTGATCTTCTCTTTCTTGTACAGCTCCATCATCGCCTGGGACATTTTCTGGCGATCGTCACCGTGCTGCTCTTTCAACTGAGCGAGTTTCGGTGCAACGGCACGCATGCGCGCCATGGATTTGTAGCTGGCAGCGGACAGCGGGAAGAAGATCAACTTGATGATCACGGTCAACATGATGATCGACCAGCCCCAGTTGCCGAGCAGATTGTGGATAACTTCCAGCAGCCAGAAGATCGGCTGAGCCAGGAACCACAGAATGCCGTAGTCGACAGTCAGCTCGAGACCTGGAGACAGCGTCTTCAGATGGCCTTGTAGCTTCGGGCCGGCATACAGAATTGCACTGGTTTCACCCTGAGCGCCGGCAGCAACCTGAATGGCCGGACCGGTAAAGCCGACAATGTAGTTGCCTTGGCTGTCTTTGCGGGTCTGTACTTGGTTAGTGCTGTCTTTGCTTGGAATCCAGGCAGTGACGAAGTAATGCTGTAGCCAGGCAACCCAGCCTCCTTGAACGGTTTCTTTGAAGGCTTGTTTGTCGATGTCTTTCATCGACACTTTTTTGTACGGCTCTTCGCTAGTCCACAGTGCGCCACCGAGGTAGGTCGCAGTGCCGGTTGCGGTGGTGGAGGACGGATCGTCGCTGCCATCACGCTTGAGCTGGGCAAACATGTTGCCGCTCCAGGCCTGACCACTCTGGTTGTCGATCAGGTAGCTGACGGTCACCTGATAGGACGATGGATCAACGCAGCCGGGTTTCTTCTGCTGCTGGTCCTTGGCCGCACATTCAGCGTTCAGACCACGCTTGAAGGTGAAGCGTTTGATGTAGTTGACGCCGTCTTCGCTGAGTTTGAGGTCAACCTGCAGTTGATCCTGACCGTCGGCCAGTTCATAGCTCTTCTGCTCGCTGCTCCAAAGAGCACGACCGCTGGATTTGTCCGGCGCATTGCTGCCGATCAAACCGCTCTGTGCCAGGTAGGTACGCTCGCTGCCGTTGTCGAACAGCTGGAAAGGTACATCCGGACGATCCTGACGACGTGGGTACTGCGGCAAACGCAGTTGCACCACATCACCACCGCGCGGGTCGATGGCCAGATCCAGTACATCGGTCTTCACCCGAATCAGCTCATCACTGGCAGCAGCAGGTGCGGCACTGATGGCGCTGGGTTCAACTGCAGGGGTGGCGCTCGGAATATCGTCGCCGCCAGCTGGAGTTGAAGTGGTGGCAGTGGTATCCGGCAGGCCGGGTACGGTGCTGCTGGTCGCGGCAATTTCTGTCGGCAGGGCAGCTTGACCGTAGTCCTGGTTCCACTGGAGAACCATCATATAGGACACGATTGCCAGGGCGACGATCAGGATCGAGCGTTGAATATCCATGATTATTCGGCCATCGAAGAGGAACGGGAGGTTTTCACGCAGGGAACCGGGTCGTAGCCACCGGGATTCCACGGGTGACAGCGGCCAAGCCGACGCAAGGTCAGCCAGCCACCGCGCATGACGCCATGATGTTCAATGGCTTCAAGCGCGTAGCAAGAACAGCTTGGGTAGAAACGACAGTGACTGGCCATCAAGGGGCTGATGGCGTAGCGGTAGAACTGGATAGGAAGCAAAGCCAGTTTACGCATGGGGACTGTCGTTCACCCCAGGTGTTGCGACGGCTTCCGGGCTTGGCTTACTGCGTTCGAGGCGTTTCCAGAGTTTGCCAAACTGGCGAGCCAGTTCGACATTTTCCAAATCACCAAGGCCTTTACGCGCAACCACCACGATGTCCCATCCCACCAGGTTGTTCTGATTGAGACGGAACGATTCGCGGATCTGGCGTTTCAGACGATTGCGCTCAACAGAGAGCTTTACGCTCTTCTTGCCGATCACCAATCCCAGACGGGGGTGATCAAGTTCGTTGTTGCGCGCCAGCAGCAGGACATTTTTGCCCGGAGCTTTGCCGCTAGGGGAGTCGAAGACTGCCTTGAATTGCCGGGGGGTTAGCAGACGCTTTTCCCGACTGAAGTCTCGACTCACCACAAGACCGAAATTTAGACGGCGAGACGCTTACGGCCCTTGGCGCGGCGACGCGACAGGACAGCACGGCCGTTCTTGGTGGCCATACGAGCACGGAAACCGTGAGTGCGAGCGCGTTTGATAGTGCTGGGTTGGAAAGTACGTTTCATGGTGCGGTACCTGGGTGGTCGACTACGGGCCGGAATGGCCCCCGTTTTAAGAGACCGGCAATTCTAGAGAAACCCGAGGGTCAGGTCAATTTCCAACCAGGCTTTTCCTGAATAAAGAAATATAAAGAAGAGAATATTTAAAGATGTTTAGTGATGTTAGTAGCTATTAGCTGGCCATTGATCTGTGCATAAGTGCTTGAGGGCCAATAGATTAGCGCTGTTCAGTCAAGGGTAAGTCTGTCGAAAAGACGTGTTGCAACTGTGTGGAAGCAGCGCACAAGCTGAGGATGGAATGCGATTTTACCCACAGCAGGGTTTTCCACTGGGTTTTACCCTGGGTTATCCAATGAGCTTGCGGGTGGTTATCCACAGCCCTTATCTCATCTGCGTTATAAGCTTCGAACGCGATTAACACGTTGATTTCCCTTGCGCATAAGCAAGCTTACATGTGGATAACTCAAGCCTCGGCGGCTACAATGACGGCTGTTTTTTGCCTCGCGCCTTGCGATTTAGGGGATGTCCGTGTCTGTGGAACTTTGGCAGCAGTGCGTCGAGCTTCTGCGCGATGAGCTGCCTGCTCAGCAATTCAACACCTGGATCCGTCCACTGCAGGTCGAAGCCGAAGGCGACGAGCTTCGTGTCTATGCGCCGAACCGTTTTGTCCTCGACTGGGTTAATGAGAAGTACCTCAGCCGTTTGCTTGAGTTGCTCACCGAACGGACCAACGGTCTGGTTCCGGCGCTTTCTTTATTAATAGGTAGCAAACGCAGTTCGGCACCGCGTGCCGCAGCTGTCAGCACGCAGCCAGCTACACCGAGCACGCCAGCACCTGCTGCAGTCACCACAGCAGCAACCGCTACCGCGCAGGCAGAACCCTCGCGCGCGAGCTTTGACCCCATGGCCGGTGCGGCCAGCCAGCAGGCGCCGGCGCGTACTGAGCGCACGGTGCAGGTCGAAGGCGGGCTGAAGCACACCAGTTATCTGAATCGCACCTTTACCTTTGATAACTTCGTCGAAGGTAAATCCAACCAGCTGGCCCGTGCAGCGGCCTGGCAGGTGGCGGACAACCCTAAGCATGGTTACAACCCGCTGTTCCTTTATGGTGGTGTTGGTCTGGGTAAGACTCACTTGATGCACGCGGTGGGTAATCACCTGCTGGCGAAGAACCCGAATGCCAAGGTGGTGTACCTGCATTCCGAGCGGTTCGTCGCAGACATGGTCAAGGCCTTGCAGCTGAATGCGATCAACGAGTTCAAGCGTTTCTACCGTTCGGTGGATGCACTGCTGATCGACGACATTCAATTCTTCGCCAAGAAAGAGCGTTCACAGGAAGAGTTCTTCCACACCTTCAACGCTTTGCTTGAAGGCGGCCAACAGGTGATTCTCACCAGCGACCGTTACCCGAAAGAAATCGAAGGCCTGGAAGAACGTCTCAAGTCACGTTTCGGTTGGGGTCTGACGGTAGCCGTCGAGCCGCCTGAACTGGAAACCCGTGTGGCGATTCTGATGAAGAAGGCCGATCAGGCTAAAGTCGATCTGCCGCATGATGCCGCTTTCTTTATTGCCCAGCGCATCCGCTCCAACGTGCGTGAGCTGGAAGGTGCGTTGAAGCGTGTTATCGCCCACTCGCACTTCATGGGCCGGGACATTACCATCGAGCTGATCCGCGAATCGCTCAAGGACCTGTTGGCGCTGCAGGACAAGCTGGTCAGCATCGACAATATTCAGCGTACGGTCGCCGAGTACTACAAAATCAAGATTTCTGATCTGCTGTCCAAGCGTCGCTCGCGTTCGGTTGCGCGTCCGCGTCAGGTGGCCATGGCCTTGTCGAAAGAGCTGACCAACCACAGCCTGCCGGAAATTGGTGATGCCTTCGGCGGCCGCGATCACACAACGGTATTGCATGCATGCCGTAAGATTGCTGAACTTAAAGAATCCGACGCGGACATCCGCGAGGACTATAAGAATTTGCTGCGTACGCTTACAACCTAATACGCAACTCCACTAGGCAAGGGACTAGACCATGCATTTCACCATTCAACGCGAAGCCTTGTTGAAACCTCTGCAACTGGTCGCCGGCGTCGTGGAACGCCGTCAGACCTTGCCGGTTCTCTCTAACGTGCTGCTGGTGGTCGAAGGCCAGCAGCTGTCGCTGACCGGTACCGACCTGGAAGTCGAGCTGGTCGGTCGCGTGACTCTGGAAGAGCCAGCGCAACCGGGTGAGATCACCGTGCCGGCGCGTAAGCTGATGGACATCTGTAAAAGCCTGCCGTCTGATGCGCTGATCGATATCCGTATCGACGAGCAGAAGCTGCTGGTCAAAGCCGGCCGCAGCCGCTTCAGTCTGTCCACCCTGCCCGCCAATGACTTCCCCACTGTTGAAGAAGGCCCGGGTTCGCTGACCTTCAGTCTGGTACAAAGCCGGCTGCGTCGCCTGATCGAACGCACCAGTTTTGCCATGGCCCAGCAGGACGTGCGTTATTACCTCAACGGCATGCTGCTGGAAGTGCAGACCGGCATCCTCCGCGCCGTTGCCACCGACGGTCACCGTCTGGCCATGTGCTCAATGGAAGCGGCGATCGAGCAGGTTGAACGTCATCAGGTCATCGTGCCGCGCAAAGGTATTCTCGAACTGGCTCGTCTGCTTACCGAACAGGACGGCAGCGTCAGCATCGTTCTCGGTCAGCACCATATCCGTGCTACTACCGGTGAGTTCACCTTCACCTCGAAACTGGTCGACGGTAAATTTCCAGACTACGAGCGTGTGTTGCCGCGTGGTGGTGACAAGCTGGTGGTTGCTGATCGTCAGGGCCTGCGTGAAGCTTTCAGCCGTACCGCGATTCTGTCCAACGAAAAGTACCGCGGTATTCGCCTGCAACTGGAATCTGGCTTGCTGAAAATTCAGGCCAACAACCCAGAGCAGGAAGAAGCCGAAGAAGAGATCGCCGTGGACTATAACGGCAGTGCATTGGAAATCGGTTTCAACGTCAGCTACCTGCTCGACGTGCTGAGCGTGATGACCACCGACCAAGTGCGTCTGATTCTCTCCGATGCCAACAGCAGTGCCCTGGTACAGGAAGCTGACAACGACGACTCATCCTATGTCGTTATGCCGATGCGTCTGTAATCCAGACCGTTGAATAACTACTGCGCTCGGCCATGCCGCGTTGGGCTCGCTTTCGGAATGCTCATGTACTACTCGTACACTCCGCTTCCTCAACCGATCCCGTCTTGTCTGACCTTCGCTCGTAACGTTCTTCAACGGTCTCTTAGTTAATGTCCCTTACTCGCTTTACCGTCACCGCGGTGCGTAATCTGCACCCGGTGACCCTCTCCCCCTCTCCGCGTATCAACATCCTTTCCGGCGACAATGGCAGCGGCAAAACCAGCCTGCTCGAAGCCATTCATCTGCTGGGTCTTGCTCGCTCCTTTCGTAGCACTCGCCTGCTTCCGGTCATTCAATATGATCAGCTCGCCTGCACGATTTTCGGTCAGGTGCAGATGTCTGATGGTCGGCAAAGCAATCTTGGTATTTCGCGGGATCGTCAGGGTGAATTTCAGATTCGTATCGATGGGCAGAATGCGCGCAGTGCTGCGCAACTGGCCGAGACCTTGCCGCTGCAACTGATCAATCCGGACAGTTTTCGTTTGCTCGAGGGTGCGCCGAAGATTCGTAGGCAGTTTCTCGATTGGGGAGTGTTCCACGTGGAACCTCGTTTTTTGCCGGCCTGGCAGCGCCTGCAGAAGGCCCTGCGTCAGCGAAACTCATGGCTGCGGCATGGTACACTTGACGCCGCTTCGCAGGCGGCCTGGGACCGAGAGTTGTGCCTGGCCAGCGACGAAATTGACGGTTATCGGCGCGCCTATATCCAGGCCCTGAAACCGGTTTTCGAGCGCACCCTGAATGAGTTGGTTGAGCTGCAAGGTTTGACCCTCAGTTACTACCGCGGTTGGGATAAAGAGCGCGAGCTCAATACGGTGCTTGCCTCTACCCTCGCCCGCGATCAGCAACTGGGTCACACCCAGGCAGGTCCGCAGCGCGCCGATTTAAGGCTGCGTTTAGGGGCACACAATGCTGCCGAGATACTCTCGCGCGGCCAGCAAAAATTAGTTGTATGTGCCCTGCGCATTGCGCAGGGCCATTTAGTCAATCAGGCCAAGCACGGCCAATGCATCTATCTGGTGGATGACCTGCCGTCAGAACTGGATGAACAGCATCGCCGTGCGTTGTGCCGATTGTTGGAAGACTTGCACTGCCAGGTTTTTATCACCTGTGTAGACCATGAATTGTTGAGGGAAGGCTGGCGCACGGATACGCCAGTTGCCATGTTCCACGTGGAACATGGTGGCATTACCCAGACCCACGACCACCGGGAGTGAAGGCATGAGCGAAAACCAAACGTACGACTCCAATAACATTAAGGTCCTCAAGGGCCTGGATGCCGTACGCAAGCGGCCTGGTATGTACATCGGCGATACCGACGATGGCAGCGGTCTGCACCACATGGTGTTCGAGGTGGTCGACAACTCGATTGACGAGGCGTTGGCTGGGCATTGCAGCGAAATCACCATCACCATCCACCCGGATGAGTCGATCAGCGTGCGCGATAACGGCCGTGGTATTCCGGTCGATATGCACAAGGAAGAAGGCGTTTCCGCAGCTGAAGTGATCATGACTGTCCTGCACGCAGGCGGTAAATTCGACGACAACAGCTATAAAGTTTCCGGCGGTCTGCACGGCGTGGGCGTTTCTGTGGTTAACGCGCTGTCCAAGGAACTGATCCTGACCATCCGTCGTAGTGGCAAGATCTGGGAACAGACCTACGTGCATGGCGTGCCTCAGGCACCGATTGCAGCAGTCGGCGACAGCGATGTCACCGGTACGCAGATCCACTTCAAGCCGTCCGAAGAGACCTTCGCCAATATCCATTTCAGCTGGGATATTCTGGCCAAGCGTCTGCGCGAACTGTCGTTCCTCAACTCCGGCGTAGGAATCCTGTTGAAGGATGAACGCAGCGGCAAGGAAGAGCTGTTCAAGTACGAAGGCGGTCTGCGTGCCTTCGTTGAATACCTCAACCACAACAAGACTGCGGTCAACCAGGTGTTCCACTTCACCGTGCAGCGTGACGACGGTGTCGGTGTAGAAGTCGCCCTGCAGTGGAACGACAGCTTTAACGAGAACCTGCTGTGCTTCACCAACAACATTCCGCAGCGCGATGGTGGTACTCACCTCGCAGGCTTCCGCTCGGCGCTGACGCGTAACCTGAATGCCTATATTGAGCAGGAAGGTCTGGCCAAGAAGCACAAGATCGCCACCACCGGTGACGATGCCCGTGAAGGCTTGACCGCGATTATTTCGGTAAAAGTACCGGACCCGAAGTTCAGCTCGCAGACCAAAGACAAGCTGGTTTCCAGCGAAGTGAAAACTGCAGTCGAGCAGGAAATGGGCAAGTACTTCTCCGACTTCCTGTTGGAAAACCCCAACGAGGCCAAGGCCGTAGTCGGTAAGATGATCGACGCTGCGCGCGCCCGTGAAGCCGCGCGTAAGGCTCGTGAAATGACCCGCCGTAAAGGCGCGCTGGATATCGCCGGGCTGCCGGGCAAACTGGCCGACTGCCAGGAGAAAGACCCTGCCCTTTCCGAACTCTATATCGTGGAAGGGGACTCCGCGGGCGGCTCTGCTAAGCAGGGGCGTAACCGCAAGACTCAGGCAATCCTGCCCCTCAAGGGCAAGATCCTCAACGTTGAGAAAGCCCGTTTCGACAAGATGATTTCCTCCCAGGAAGTCGGCACCCTGATCACTGCCCTGGGCTGTGGTATCGGCCGCGATGAGTACAACATCGACAAGTTGCGCTACCACAACATCATCATCATGACCGACGCCGACGTCGACGGTTCGCACATTCGTACTCTACTGCTGACCTTCTTCTTCCGTCAGCTGCCGGAGCTGGTCGAGCGTGGTTACATCTATATCGCTCAGCCGCCGCTGTACAAGGTCAAGAAGGGCAAGCAGGAGCAGTACATCAAGGACGACGAGGCCATGGATGAGTACATGACCCAGTCGGCCCTGGAAGATGCCAGCCTACACGTCAACGAAAGCGCGCCAGGCTTGTCTGGCGAGGCGCTGGAGCGTCTGGTCAACGATTACCGTCTGGTGATGAAGACTCTTAACCGTTTGTCGCGTCTGTACCCGTTGGAGCTCACCGAGCACTTCGTCTACATCCCGCGCGTGGAAACCGAGCAACTGGCGGACAAGGCAGCCATGGAGCAATGGCTGGGCCTGCTTGATGCGCGCCTCAAGGGTATGGAGAAGTCCGGTCTGGTGTACAAAACCAGTCTGCACGAAGACCAAGAGCGTCACCTCTGGTTGCCGCAGGTGGAACTGGTTTCCCATGGGGTTTCCAGCTACATCATCTTCAACCGCGACTTCTTCGCCAGTAACGACTACAAGACCGTTACCACCCTGGGCGATCAGCTCAACAGCCTGCTGGAAGAAGGTGCCTTTGTGCAGCGCGGCGAGCGCAAAAAGCACGTCAGCACGTTCAAAGATGCACTGGCTTGGCTGATGGCCGAAAGCACCAAACGCCACAGCATTCAGCGCTATAAGGGTCTCGGTGAAATGAACCCGGACCAACTTTGGGAAACTACTATGGACCCGGAAGTACGCCGCATGCTCAAGGTGCGTATCGAAGACGCGATCGCTGCCGATCAGATCTTCAACACCCTGATGGGTGATGCCGTTGAACCGCGTCGGGACTTTATCGAGACCAACGCGCTGGCTGTGTCCAACCTGGACTTCTAAAACAGCTGTCTTCGGGCATATTAAATGTCCGAAGTGGGCGGGTTAATGTCCGACGTATAAAACTTAAAACCCCGGCCAATAGCCGGGGTTTTTCTTTATGTATCAGAGAGATAACAGAAAGCTAACGATCCCAGCGCTCTTCGGCCAATAGACTAGCGTTCAGTTCGTTGCGATATACCTGCCATTGTGGGAGGTGCAGATTCAACAGGGCGTGGAAGCGTTCGTTGTGGTTCCGTTCAAGTAAATGGACTAGTTCATGCACCAGGATGTACTCCAGGCACTGCACGGGCTTCTTGGCCAACTCAAGGTTGAGCCAGATGCGTCGGGCTTCGATGTTGCAAGTGCCCCATTTCGTCTTCATTCGCTTGATGCCCCAGGAACGCGCTTCAACCCCAAGCTTGGGCTGCCATTTTTCCAGCAGTTCGGGCACAAGGCGTTTCAGCTCGGCCCGATAGAAGTCGTGCAGAACCTGTTCGCGACGTTCGATTGTAGTGTCAGGGCGCGCAAACAGATCCATGGTGGCTTTGCCACGCAGGGCGATGCGTAACGCACCAGTGGATTCGTGAACTCGCAGGCGGTAGCGTCGGCCTAGAAAGTAATGGCTTTCACCACTGACCATGCGGCGTTGGGACTGCCGGGGCTGGGCCTGAAACTTTGCGCGCTGGCGCTTGATCCAGCCAAGCTTACCGACCACTGCCAGGCGAACAGCTTCGTCATCTACTGCCAACGGAGCTGCTACACGCACACGCCCCTGCGGCGGATAAACGCCAAGATGCAGGTTTTTTATCGGTTTGCGCACGACCTCCACGGTCAACCCGCTGACCGTGATGTTGCGCGACTCAGTACTCATGCTGATGCTTGACCAGTTCCAGTAAGGATTCCAGCCGCTCGTTGTCCTGTCCTGCCGAGTAGCTACCCTGCGACTCGGCGGAGTCTTTAAGCGCTTCTACCCGTCGATTGCACTTGTTCCTAGCAAGACGGTAGATGACATCTGGCATGCCCACATCTTAGACACCCGCGCGTACCGCGAAGACTGCCAGCAGGTGTTCGGTCGCTTTATTGACCATTACCCCTACTTCGGCATCTACGGCCAGGATGATTACCAAGAGCTTAAGAGTGCCTTTGCCCAAACAGTGGGGCTGTATGAAAAGCACTTTGGTGAGTATCCGGGTGGCGGCAGCGAGGCTCAGGCCATGCGTTGCAAGGATCATGCGTGCCACGTGGATACCAAATGTGCTTGTCGTGTTGAGGGTGCCTGCAAAGATCACGTAGCAGCTTAATAATTTTTGGAGAGATGATGATGACTAAGCAACCACAAAACCCAATTCGCCCGAGCCCTCAGCCAGCCACTCGTCCAGTAGTGCCTAATCTGCCAAGCACCACGGGCAATAAGTCAGGTGGTGGTCGCGGGAATCACCCGCCAGTGAAATCTAAGTAATTTCACTGGACCAACAGGTTCTGCGTCAGAACCTGTTGGTCTTTCGTAAGCTCGGCTACCCGCTCGCAAACAAGGATGTACTAGGAATCTCAATGCAATTCCGCGACCTATTCGCTGGCTGAAAAACTGGCTATTCGGATTTTGGTATGGAAGTCTGCCTGAGGCACAAAGCCATGGCTGATTTCATTAAATTCAAGTCAACTGCCGCATACCAGCTGTTTTGGCAGCCTTCCCGTCAAGTGTCAGTGTGTACTCACTTCCCGCTGCATGTGCGCAACGCTCGATCAGGCAATCTGCAAAGTCTGCATTAGCGTCGGTAAAACGTCGCAACGCTTGCCAGACGATCTCGGCGTGCTCGACAGTCAGCTCCTTCGTGCGAAGAAGCGTATCAATGACTTGGACGATTTCTCCCCTTGAAGATGCATAGCAAGACTGGAGAACCCACACCAACTCAACGACTGACACCATGGCAATGAAGCCAGGGGAGACCACGGACAGTGACTCAATGAGGTCGGTGGCTTTGGCGGACTGTGCTGGGTCATCCTGAGCGACATAGCGCACCAGGACGTTGGTATCCAAGCCAATCACCGAGCGCTTGCCCCTTGCGCCGCGATTGCCGCGTTCATGTCGTCAATGCTGACTGGAGAAGCCGGCTTGCGAATCAAACCCTTGAGGCTTTGAACAGAGTGAGTGGCTGCCATAATAGCGAACTGGCCGCTTTCCAGCTCAACGAACTCGATCCGATCCCCTGCACCCAAGCCAAGCGAAGCCCTAACCTGCGAGGGGATTGTAATTTGACCTTTAGAGGTAAGAGTTGCGGTAGCCATAGCGGCACTCCTGCACTTTCTTGATTTTCCTTGCTGTAAGGTAAGGCATAGTCAGGTTCAAGAGATTCCCGTGCCACGATGACGCCGCTGGGTAGGCTTCGGAAAGCGACATTAATTAGAGTCAAAATGTCGGAAATGGACATTAATTCCGGCCCAAAAGCGACATTTGAAGCGCCCACAATCTGCCTGTAACCCCTGATTTTGCTGAGGGGGTAGCGACACTAAATGTGCCCGTCGACAACAGCCAGAGGACGCCAGACACACGCTGGTTTCTGTTTAGAAAGCCCCTGCTGATTAACTTCAGCAGGGGCTTTTTTGTTCCACATGGAACATAGCGGCAGGGATACAGCGCAAATCCGTACCTGAGCAAATTTGAGCGATAAAAAAGCCGACACTGAGGCCGGCTTGAAGTTACGTCGGAAAACTTATGCACGAAAAGCAGTTGGTTAGATGCTCATTAAAACTGCTTATAAATCATTACCTTGAAAGGCTTAGTAGCACTCTGCCGGTATTTCGCGCACAGGTTATCCACAATTGAGCTAGGCCGGCTCCTGGGCTTCCAGAGGCTGGCTCTGTCCATCCAGTGAGCCGATATCGCGTTGTGCCTGACTGACCCAGGCAAAGGCGCGATCATTGAGTTCAGCGATAGCGCGCGGGCCTGTACCTTCGGCGTACATCAGTGGGCCGATCACCACCTGAACGGTGCCGGGCGTCTTGCGCCAGCCCTGCTTGGGCCAGAACTCACCGGCATTGTGGGCAATCGGTAGCACTGGCAGGTTGGCATTCACCGCAAGGGATGCACCACCGCGGCTGAACTTGCCGATCTGTCCGGGTGGAATACGTGTGCCTTCCGGGAAAACTAGCACCCAGGCGCCCTGCCCTAGACGCTTATGGCCGAGTTTGGCCAGCTGCTTGAGGGCCGCTTTGGGGTTACTGCGGTCGATGGCGATGGGTTTGAGCATGGCCATGGCCCAGCCGAAGAATGGTACATAGAGCAGTTCGCGTTTGACCACCTGGCTCAGCGGTTCAAAGTAGCCGCAGAGGAAGAAGGTTTCCCAAGTGCTCTGGTGCTTGGCGAGAATCACGCAGGGTTTATCGGGAATATTCTCTAGGCCCTTGATCTCGTAGTTGATGCCAACCACCACCTTGGCCAGCCAGGTGGCGCAGCGGCACCAGTTCTGCACGACGAAGCGATAGCGCGCGCGGAATGGCAGAAAGGGGGCGACGAAGACGCTGAGGGTGCACCAGAAGAAGGAACTGGAAGCCAGCAGCAGATAGAAAAGGAAGGTTCTGAGGGTCTGCACTGTCGACATGGGAGCTTTTACCGTCGCAGGCAGAGCCTGCTTTATAAGTGGAGAAGCTGTGCGGCAACCGCCGCCAGATCATCGAATACCAGGGTGCCCGCTGGCAATCCTTTCGCCAGGGTACGTTCGCCCTTGCCGGTCTTTACCAAAACTGGCTGACAGTCGACGGCGCCGGCCGCTGTCAGGTCACCGCTGCTGTCACCAACAAACCACACGCCCTTGAGTGCTACGCCATAGTACGCAGCAATCTGCTCGAGCATGCCGGGTTTCGGTTTGCGGCAGGCGCAGCCCTCATCCGGGCCGTGGATGCAGTGCACAATCAGGCCCAGGTCGCCGCCCTGCGCCGTCACCAGTTCACGCAGGCGCGCGTGCATTGCTTCCAGTGTGGCCAGGTCGTAATAGCCGCGGGCGACCCCGGATTGATTGGTGGCCACGGCGATCGTCCAGCCGGCTTGCGACAGGCGTGCGATGGCTTCGATGGCGCCGGGCAGCGGAATCCACTCGGCGAGGCTTTTGATATAGGCGTCGGAGTCGTAATTGATTACGCCGTCGCGGTCGAGAATCAGCAGTTTCATAGGGAAATCCGTAACCGGCTGACGGTGATGGCCGCCAGCCGGTAAAGGTGATGATGGGCTGCGCGTAGCCCATCGGACTCGCGGCAGGCGTTAGCCGAGTACCGATATATCGGCCACACCGAGGAACAGGCCGCGCAGCTTGGCCAGCAGCGCGTAGCGGTTGGCCCGCACGGCAGGGTCTTCGGCGTTGACCAGTACGGCCTCGAAGAAAGCATCCACCGGTTCACGCAGATTAGCCAACTGACTCAGTGCCAGGTTGTACTGACGCGCTGCGGCCAACGGCTGCACCGCATGCTCGGCCTGCTGGATGGCGGCGTTGAGGGCGAACTCGCTGGGGTTGTCGAAGTGATGCGCTTCGACGCTCGCCGCGACCTGGCCTTCGGCCTTGCTCAGCAGGTTGGACACGCGCTTGTTCGCTGCAGCCAGAGCGGCCGCCTGTGGTAATGCCCGGAACGCCTGCACGGCCTGTACGCGCTGATCGAAATCCAGCGGTGAAGTCGGGCTGACCGCACGTACGGCCTGGTACACGGCCACTTCGACGCCTTCGTCCTCATAACGTGCGCGCAGGCGGTCGAAGATAAAGTCCTGCACCTGCAGAGCCAGGCCGTCGGCTTTGACCTTATCGGCGAACTGGCCGATGGCAAAGGCGATGGCGTCAGCCAGGTCCAAATCCAGCTGCTTCTCGATCAGGATGCGCAACACGCCAAGGGCGGCGCGACGCAGAGCATAGGGGTCTTTGCTGCCGGTTGGCAGCATGCCGATGCCGAAGATCCCGACCAGGGTATCCAGCTTGTCGGCCAGGGCCACGGCGGAACCGGTGAGGGTGCTTGGCAGCTCGGCGCCGGCACCGCGTGGCATGTACTGCTCGTTCAGCGCCAGGGCGACGTCTTCGGCTTCGCCGTCGTGCTTGGCGTAGTAGTAACCCGCGATGCCCTGCATTTCTGGGAACTCGCCGACCATTTCACTGGCCAGGTCGCATTTGCAGAGAATGCCGGCCCGCGCCGCGCGAGTGGCGTCGCCACCGATACGCTGGGCGATAAAACCAGCCAGGGCGGAGACGCGCTGGGCCTTGTCATAGACCGAACCCAGCTGGGCCTGGAACACCACGTTGGCCAGGCGCTGGTTGAAGGTCTCAAGCTTTTGCTTCTTGTCCTGCTTGAAGAAGAACTCGGCGTCGGTCAGGCGCGGACGCACCACCTTCTCGTTGCCGGAAATGATCTGCGCCGGGTCTTTGCTCTCGACGTTGGCCACGGTGATAAAGCGCGGCAGCAGCTTGCCGTTGCCATCGAGCAGGCAGAAGTACTTCTGGTTGTCCTGCATGGTGGTGATCAGCGCTTCCTGCGGCACTTCAAGGAAGCGTTCCTCGAACGAGCAGACCAGCGGCACCGGCCATTCGACCAGGGCGCTGACTTCATCCAGCAGTGCCGGCGGCACGATGGCCGTGCCCTGCTCTGCTGCAGCCAGTTCATTGACCCGAGCGATGATTTGCGCGCGGCGCTCGGCGAAGTCGGCAATCACATAGGCGCTGCGCAGGTCTTCGGCGTAGTTGGCCGGGGCGCTGATGCGCACCTCGTGGTTGGCGTGGAAACGATGGCCACGGGAAACCCGGCCGGCTTGCTGGGCGAGGATTTCGCAGTCGATCACTTCGTCACCGAACAGCATCACCAGCCACTGGCTCGGGCGGACGAATTCGGTCTTGCGCGCGCCCCAACGCATACGCTTAGGGATAGGCAGCTCGTTCAGTGAGGTTTCGACGATGGCGGGCAGCAGGCCGGCCGCGGCCTGGCCTGGAATGCTCTGGCTGAACTTCAGCTTGGGGCCGCTCTGGTCGATCTGGCTCAACTCGACTCCACACTTCTTGGCGAAGCCCAGTGCTGCCTGAGTCGGGTTGCCGTCTTTGTCGAACGCCGCCTGAACGGGCGGGCCGTCGAGGTTGACAGTGCGATCCGGTTGCTGAGTCGCGAGTTGCTCCACCAGCACTGCCAGACGACGTGGCGCAGCGTAATAGCGTACGTTGCTGTAGCCAAGGCCGGCAGCCTTGAGGCCTTTCTCGATGCCGGCCAGGAAGGCTTCACCGAGGGTTTTCAGGGCTTTGGGTGGCAGCTCTTCGGTGCCCAGTTCTACTAGGAAATCGTGCGCACTCATTCTGCAGCCTCCAGCTTGGCCAATACTTCATCACGCAGGTCGGGGGTGGCGAGCGGGAAGCCGAGTTTGCGCCGCGCTTGCAGGTAGCTCTGCGCCACCGAACGGGCCAGCGCACGCACGCGCAGGATGTATTGTTGACGCGCGGTCACCGAGATGGCTCGGCGCGCATCCAGCAGGTTGAAGGTGTGCGAGGCCTTGAGCACCATCTCGTAGGTCGGTAGCGGCAGCTCCAACTCGATCAGGCGGTTGGCTTCCGACTCGTAGAAGTCGAACAACTCGAACAGCTTGTCGACGTTGGCGTGCTCGAAGTTGTAGGTCGATTGTTCCACCTCGTTCTGATGGAACACATCGCCATAGGTGACCTTGCCGAACTGGCCGTCGGTCCACACCAGGTCGTACACCGAATCGACGCCCTGCAGGTACATGGCCAGACGCTCCAGGCCGTAGGTGATCTCACCGGTCACCGGGTAGCACTCAATGCCACCGACCTGCTGGAAGTAGGTGAACTGGGTAACTTCCATGCCGTTCAGCCAGATTTCCCAACCCAGACCCCAGGCGCCGAGCGTCGGCGATTCCCAGTTGTCTTCGACGAAGCGGATGTCGTGCACCAGAGGGTCGATGCCGATGGCCTTCAGCGAACCCAAGTAAAGCTCCTGGAAGTTTTCCGGGTTCGGCTTGAGTACCACCTGGAACTGGTAGTAGTGCTGCAGGCGGTTGGGGTTTTCGCCATAACGGCCGTCGGCCGGACGACGGGAAGGCTGCACGTAGGCGGCGTTCCAGGTCTCAGGACCGATGGCACGGAGAAACGTGGCGGTGTGGAAGGTGCCCGCGCCAACTTCCATATCGTAGGGCTGCAACACCACACAGCCTTGCTCGGCCCAGTACTGTTGCAGGGCGAGGATCAAGTCTTGGAAGGTGCGCACGGCAGGCGTAGTCTGGCTCACAAATTTCACCCGTACTTTGGCGGCTTCAGAAAGTCCGCGAGTATACCGAAGCTCAGGAAAACCCGCATGCCACGCTGCTTTTGGTGCTCTGACGATCCGCTGTATCAGGCTTACCACGATGAAGAATGGGGGGTACCGCAACGTGACCCTCAGGTGTTGTTCGAATTGCTCCTGCTGGAGGGCTTTCAGGCGGGGCTGTCGTGGATCACCGTGCTGAAAAAGCGCGAGCACTACCGCAAGGTGTTGTTCGGCTTCGATGTGCAGCGCCTGGCCGCACTTACCGACGAGTACATCGAAGACACCCTGATGCAGGACCCCGGTATCATCCGCAACCGCCTCAAGCTCAAAGCCGTGCGTAAAAACGCCCAGGCCTGGCTCAAGCTGGAAGACCCGGCGGCATTGCTCTGGTCGTTTGTTGGCGGCGTGCCGAAGATCAACCACTTCAGCGAACGCGGCCAGGTGCCCGCAGTTACCCCAGAGGCCGAAGCGATGAGCAAGGCGCTGAAGAAGGCCGGTTTCACCTTTGTCGGGCCGACCATCTGTTATGCCTATATGCAGGCGAGCGGCATGGTCATGGATCACACCACCCACTGTGACCGCTACGCGCAACTCAACGGCCACTAGCGCAGGCGGTTACAATGGCCACCTTTTGATCGGCTGGAGTTGCCTGTGGAAAAGTTCAAAGGTGCCCTGGTGGTGGGTTTTTTGCGCCTGTTTGCCCTGCTGCCATGGCGCGCGGTGCAGGCTGTGGGCGCGGCAATTGGCTGGCTGATGTGGAAGCTGCCGAACGGCTCACGCGAAGTGGCCAGCATCAACCTGCGTAAATGCTTTCCCGAACTGGATGAGGCCGCGCACCAGCGTCTGCTGGGCCAATCGCTGATGGATATCGGCAGAACCCTGACAGAAAGCGCCTGTGCCTGGATCTGGCCGGCGCAGAAATCCATCGGCCTGGTGCGTGAAGTCGAGGGCCTGGAGGTGCTCAAGGAGGCCCTGGCCAGCGGTAAGGGCGTGGTCGGCATCACCAGCCACTTAGGCAACTGGGAAGTGCTTAACCACTTCTACTGCGCGCATTGCAAACCGATCATCTTCTACCGCCCGCCGAAGCTGAAGGCGGTTGATGAGCTGCTGCGTCAGCAGCGTGTGCAGCTGGGTAACCGCGTTGCGCCGTCGACCAAGGAAGGCATCCTCAGCGTGATCAAGGAAGTGCGCAAAGGCGGTGCCGTGGGCATTCCGGCTGACCCTGAGCCGAGTCTGTCATCGGGTGTCTTTGTGCCGTTTCTGGCGACCGAAGCGCTGACCAGCAAGTTTGTTGCCGGTATGTTGAGCGGTGGTAAGGCCTGCGGGGTATTCCTGCATGCGCTGCGTTTGCCGGATGGTTCGGGCTTCAAGGTCATCCTCGAAGCTGCGCCCGAAGCGATGTACAGCACCGAGACGGAAACCGCTGTTGCGGCGATGAGTTCGGTGATTGAACGCTATGTGCGTACTTACCCGACTCAGTACATGTGGAGCATGAAGCGCTTCAAGAAGCGCCCAGCCGGCGAGGCCAAGTGGTATTGAATGGGTCTGAGTTGCAGGCGAAGCCTGCTCTCGACTAGGCTGGGAAAATCCTCTCTGACGGACGGCGCATGAGCAATAGTCGAAAGAATGTCCGCACCCCCCTCAAGGTACGCCTGCGTATCGACCATCCGGTGCACGGTGAGCTGATGGTCACCACGCGGGATATTTCCGAATGCGGCGTCTATGTGCTGATGGACCAGGCGCAGAACGTACTGGCCATGGGCGAGCAGGTGCAAGGCCAGGTGCAGGGGTTGCCGATGGAAGCGCCGATTCTCACGCTCGAAGTGGTGCGCGTTGAAGCCTTGGGAGTTGGTCTGCGCTTTGTGCAAACCGAGGAATAGCCCAGGCTATTTCCTGAGTTACCGAGCCGGCTTATCCAAGCGTTTGAGAAATACGCTGATTTCCTTCCCCGCCTGTTTGTCGCCTTTCTCTTCTGCCACCCGCAAGCCTTGCGTCCAGGCCGCCCGCGCCTCGGCGCTGAGCCCCTGTTTGTTCAGCGCCTGGCCGAGCAGCTTCCAAGCCGCTGAATACTGCGCATCGAACTCAACGCAGCGCTGCAAATGCTCCGCCGCCTTGGCGAACTCAGCCGCATCCAGATAGCCCTTGCCCAGGCCGAAGCGCAACAGGACGTTGTCCATGCCTTTGGCCAGCATCTTCTCCAGGGCTTCGGTGCTCATGCAGACTCCTAGAAGAAGGTCAGACCGACCTGGAACAGCCGCTCGGCATCCCGGATGTATTTCTTGTCGACCAGGAACAGGATGACGTGGTCGCCGGATTCGATCATCGTGTCGTCGTGGGCAATCAGCACTTCTTCATTACGGATGATTGCGCCGATGGTGGTGCCCGGCGGCAGGGCAATGTCTTCGATCATGCGGCCGACCACCTTGCTCGACTTGGCGTCACCGTGGGCAATCGCTTCGATGGCTTCTGCCGCGCCACGGCGCAGGCTGTGCACGCTTTCGATATCGCCACGGCGCACGTGGGTCAGCAGGGTGCCGATGGTGGCCAGCTGCGGGCTGATGGCGATGTCGATCTCACCACCCTGCACCAGGTCAACGTAGGCCGGGTTGTTGATAATGGTCATCACCTTGCGTGCGCCCAGGCGCTTGGCCAGCAAGGAGGACATGATGTTGGCTTCGTCGTCGTTGGTCAGGGCCAGGAAGATGTCGGCGTCGCTGATGTTTTCTTCCACCAGCAGGTCGCGGTCGGAGGCGCTGCCCTGCAGCACGATGGTGCTGTCGAGGGTTTCCGAGAGGTAGCGGCAGCGCGCCGGGTTCATCTCGATGATCTTCACCTGGTAGCGGCTCTCGATGGCTTCGGCCAGACGCTCGCCGATATGCCCGCCGCCGGCGATCACGACTTTCTTGTAGCTGTCTTCCATGCGGCGCATTTCGCTCATCACCGCGCGGATATGCGCCTTGGCGGCGATAAAGAATACTTCGTCATCGGCTTCGATCACCGTGTCGCCCTGCGGCATGATCGCCCGATTACGGCGGAATATCGCCGCCACCCGGGTGTCGACATTGGGCATGTGCTCGCGCAGCTGACGCAGTTGCTGGCCGACCAGCGGGCCTCCGTAGTAGGCCTTGACCGCCACCAGCTGGGCCTTGCCTTCGGCGAAGTCGATCACCTGCAGGGCGCCGGGGTATTCGATCAGGCGCTTGATGTAGTTGGTGACCACCTGCTCGGGGCTGATCAGCACATCGACGGGGATCGACTCGTTGCTGAACAGGCCGCTGCGGGTCAGGTAAGCCGCTTCACGCACCCGGGCAATCTTGGTCGGCGTGTGGAACAGGCTATAGGCCACCTGGCAGGCAATCATGTTGATTTCATCGCTGTTGGTCACTGCCACCAACATGTCGGCGTCGTCTGCGCCGGCCTGGCGCAGCACCGTGGGAAACGAGCCACGACCTTGTACGGTGCGGATATCCAGGCGGTCGCCGAGGTCGCGCAGACGGTCACCGTCGGTGTCGACCACGGTGATGTCGTTGGCTTCGCTGGCCAGGTGTTCCGCCAGGGTGCCGCCAACCTGGCCTGCACCGAGAATGATGATCTTCATGCAGTCTGTTCCTCAGCCGCGCGGAGCGGCAGCGATTTTCATCAGCTTGGCATAGTAGAAGCCGTCGTGGCCGTCGTCTTGCGGGAATAGCTGGCGACCGTGGGCGGTTTTATGGCCGAACGCTCCGGCAATTTCCAGCTCACGGGCGCCCGGCGTGCGCGCCAGGAAGGCAGCAATATTCTCGCTGTTCTCCGCCGGCATCACCGAACAGGTGGCATAGAGCAGGATGCCGCCGACTTCCAGAGTCTGCCACAGGCTATCCAGCAGCTCGCCCTGCAGCTTGGCCAGCGCGGGAATGTCATCGGCCTGACGGGTCAGTTTGATATCCGGGTGACGGCGGATCACCCCGGTGGCCGAGCAGGGCGCATCGAGCAGGATGCGCTGGAACGGCTTGCCGTCCCACCAGGCGGCCAGGTCACGGCCATCGGCGGCGATCAGCTCGGCCTCTAGGCCCAGGCGTTTGAGGTTCTCGCGTACGCGCACCAGGCGTTTTTCTTCCAGATCCACCGCCACTACGCCGGCCAGCGCGGGCTCGGCTTCGAGCAGATGGCAGGTTTTACCGCCTGGCGCGGCGCAGGCGTCCAGCACGCGTTGACCGGGCGCCAGGTCGAGCAGTTCGGCAGCCAGCTGCGCCGCTTCGTCCTGCACGCTGACGCGGCCTTCGGCAAACCCCGGCAGGGTGGTGACATCGCATGCCTGCAGCAGGCGGATACCGTCGCGGCTAAAGCTGCAAGGCTCGGCCTCGAAGCCGAAGCGGCGCAGTTCGGCCAGGTAGTCATCGCGACTGCCGAGGCGGCGATTGACCCGCAGAATCAGCGGTGGGTGGGCGTTATTGGCCGCGCAGATAGCCTCCCAGTGTTCCGGCCACTGAGCTTTCAGGGCCTTCTGCAGCCAGCGCGGGTGAGCGGTATGCAGTACCGGGTCGCGTTCCAGGCTGGCAATAATGCTCTCGCCATCACGCTGGGCATTGCGCAGTACGGCATTCAGCAGGCCCTTGAGCGAGGGTTTTTTCAACTTGTCGACGCAGGCCACCGTTTCACCGATGGCGGCGTGGGCTGGAATACGGCTGTAAAACAGCTGATACAGGCCGATCAGCAGCAGCGCCTCGACATCACGGTCGGCGGCCTTGAAGGGTTTCTGCAGCAGTTTCTCGGCGATCAGGGCCAGGCGTGGCTGCCAGCGTGCAGTACCGAAGGCCAGATCCTGGGCCAGGCCACGGTCACGCGGCTCAACCTTGTCCAGCAACGGCGGCAGGCTGCTGCCCAGTGATGCCTTGCCAGCCAGCACACTGGCCAGGGCGCGGGCGGCAGCGAGACGTGGGTTCATTGACCGAGCACCAGGCCAGGGGCGAACTGCTCGCGGCGGCTGTTGTACAGGTCACTGAAGTTCAGCGCCTTGCCGCCGGGTAGCTGCAGGCGGGTCAGGCGTAGTGTGCCTGTGCCGCAAGCCACGGTCAGGCCAGATTTATCGGCGGCGAGGATGCTGCCAGGTTTGCCCTGTCCTTCACCCAATGCAGCGGCGTGCACTTTGATCGCTTCGCCATTTAGCGTGCTATGGCAGATCGGCCAGGGGTGAAAGGCGCGTACCAGCTGTTCCAGCTCAGTCGCTGGGCGGTTCCAGTCCAGGCGCGCTTCATCCTTGTTCAGTTTGTGCGCGTAGGTGGCCAGGCTGTCGTCCTGTACTTCGCCTTTGAGCGTGCCATCGACCAGGCCAGTGATGGCTTCAATCACTGCTTGTGGGCCGAGGCTGGCGAGGCGGTCATGCAGGCTGCCACCGGTATCTTCGGCAGAAATGGGCGTGCTGACCTTGATCAGCATCGGCCCTGTGTCCAGGCCGGCTTCCATCTGCATCACCGTTACCCCGGACTCGGCATCACCGGCTTCGACCGCGCGTTGAATCGGCGCAGCACCACGCCAGCGTGGCAGTAGCGAGGCGTGACTGTTGATACAGCCCAGGCGCGGTGTATCCAGCACCTCCTGCGGCAGAATCAGGCCGTAAGCCACCACCACCATCAGGTCGGGCTTGAGTGCCGCCAACTCGGCTTGGGCTGCGGGGTCGCGCAGGGTCTGCGGCTGGTACACCGGAATATCGTGCTGCAGGGCGAGCTGCTTGACCGGGCTGGGGGTAAGCTTCTGTCCGCGCCCGGCCGGGCGATCCGGCTGGCTGTACACGGCAATGATCTGGTGGGGCGTGTCGAGCAAGGCCTTGAGGTGTTCGGCGGCGAATTCCGGGGTGCCGGCAAAGACAATACGCAAAGACTCAGACATGGGTTCTCACTGCTCATAAAGAAAAGGCTTGCCTTCCAGGCTACGCGAGAACTACTGCGCTCGGTTATGCGGCATCAAAAACAGGCTCAGAGTGCTCATGTACAGCTCGTACACTCCGCTTCCTCACCTGTTTTTCCTTGCCTAACCTTCACTCGCGACGTTCTCACGCAGCCTGGGTGCAAGCCTTTGAAAGATGCGGCTCAAGCCTGCTGGCGGTGCTGCTTTTCCAGCTTCTTCTTGATGCGGTCGCGTTTGAGATTAGACAGGTAATCGACAAACAGCTTGCCATTGAGGTGGTCGCATTCATGCTGTATGCACACCGCCAGCAGGCCCTCGGCGGTCAGCTCATAGGGCTGGCCATCGCGGTCCAGCGCCTTGATCTTGACCTTCTGCGGGCGGTCGACGTTTTCGTAGAAACCCGGCACTGACAGGCAGCCTTCCTGGTACTGATCCATTTCCTCGGTCAGCGGCTCGAACTCGGGGTTGATAAACACCCGTGGCTCGGACTTGTCTTCGGACAGATCCATCACCACCACGCGCTTGTGCACGTTGACCTGCGTTGCAGCCAGGCCGATGCCGGGTGCGTCGTACATGGTTTCAAACATGTCATCGATCAGTTGACGCAAGGCGTCATCGACCACGTCCACCGGCTTGGCGATGGTGCGCAGGCGCGGATCGGGAAATTCGAGGATATTCAGGATCGCCATATGCGTTTGTGATGCACTTGTGGAATAAAGTCAAAATCCGCTGCTAAGATGATGAGCAGCATTGAAAAACGGCTTCACGCCGCAGCACGACTGGGTTTTGTAGCGGCGCTAGGGCGCTCCACGTGAAGGCACATAATAAAGGGATTCACCGCATGAGGAAATCACTACTCGCCCTGCTGCTGGTTGCGGCAAGTGGCTTGGCCCAGGCCGCCGTGCAACTCAAAGACGGTCACCCAGACCGTTATACCGTGGTCAAGGGCGATACCCTCTGGGATATCTCCGGTAAATTTCTCAGCCAGCCGTGGAAGTGGCCAGAAATCTGGCACGCCAACCCGCAGGTGGAAAACCCTCATCTGATCTATCCAGGCGACCAACTCAGCCTGGTGTATATCGATGGTCAGCCACGTCTGATGCTCAATCGCGGTGAGTCGCGCGGCACCATCAAACTGTCGCCGCAGGTGCGTAGCACGCCGATGGCCGAAGCTATTCCGGCTATTCCATTGGAGGCGATCAACAGCTTCTTGCTGAGCAACCGCATCGTTGATACCCCTGAGCAGTTCCAGGGCGCGCCCTATATTGTTGCCGGCAATGCCGAGCGCGTTGTTAGTGGCGCTGGTGATCGTGTGTATGCCCGTGGTGCCTTCGATGAGTCGGCTCCGGCTTACGGCATCTTCCGTCAGGGCAAAACCTACGTGGATCCGGAGACTCAGGAGTTTCTCGGCATAAATGCCGACGACATCGGTTCGGGTGAAATCGTTGCCGAGGAAGGCGATGTCGGGACTATGCTGTTGAGTCGTTCAACTCAGGAAGTGCGTCTCGGTGACCGTCTGTTCCCAACCGAAGAGCGTGCGATCAACTCGACCTTTATGCCGAGTGAACCGGCTGGTGAGATCAACGGCCTGATCCTTGACGTGCCGCGTGGCGTGACCCAGATCGGTCAGTTCGATGTTGTCACCATCAATAAGGGCGCTCGCGACGGCCTGAGCGAAGGTAACGTGCTGGCAGTATATAAAACTGGTGAAACCGTACGTGATCGGGTCACCGGCGAATCAGTGAAGATTCCGGACGAGCGTTCGGGCTTGCTGATGGTGTTCCGCACCTATGACAAGCTCAGCTATGGCCTGGTGCTTGGGGCGTCTCGTTCGCTTGAACTGATGGACAAAGTGCGTAACCCGTAACACCGAAAAGCCCCGCAAACGCGGGGCTTTTTTATTCCCGTCTGAATTTCCTGCCGCCCGCGCGGCGCGACCGATCAAGGATGATCCGCATGTCGCAACCTTCTGTTATTTCCCCTGCGATCTCTCCCGCTGAGCTTGAAGCCCGTCTGCGCCTGCACTGCCTGCCGGAGCTGGGTCCACGGCGCTTTCGTAAACTCCTCAGTGCCTTCGACAGTGCATCGGCCGCGCTTAGCGCCCCGGCTAGTGCCTGGCGTTCCCTGGGTTTGCCGCAGGTGTGCAGCGAGGCGCGGCGCTGCGCCGAGGTGCGTGAGCGTGCCGCGCAAAGTCTGGTCTGGCTGGAAGATGATGCGCATCACGTGGTGATGTGGGATGACGTGATTTATCCAGGGTTGCTGGCCGAGCTGGTGGATGCACCGCCGTTGTTGTTTGTTGCAGGTGACCCGACGCTGCTGGAGCAGCCGCAACTGGCGATGGTTGGCAGTCGGCGCGCCTCGCGGCCAGGGTTGGATACGGCGCAGAGCTTTGCTCGCAGCCTGGCGGGTGGCGGCTTTGTGATTACCAGCGGTCTGGCCTTGGGCATCGATGGTGCGGCTCATCAGGGCGCGCTGGATGCCGGCGGCAAGACAGTTGCGGTGCTTGGTACTGGCTTGCAGTGTTTGTACCCGGCGCGGCACAAGAAACTCGCCGCCGATATCGTCGCCCGTGGTGGTGCGCTGGTCTCCGAGTTACCGCTGGATTGCCCGCCTCAGGCGAGCAATTTTCCCCGGCGCAATCGCATCATGATTCGGTAGTAGAATTCACCGTGTAAATAGAAAACACCCTGCTTCAGGCAATCCGCTAGGGCAGCTGTTCCAAGCACGGAAGACTCAGAGATGGCTAAAGCTTACGCATACATACGTTACTCGCTCGCGATTCAAGGTGCTGGAGATAGCGAGAATCGACAGTCAAGCGCCCTCGATGCATTCACTAAAGAGACAGGTCTAGAAATCTCCGAGATTTCCTATGACCGCGGCAAATCGGCCTTTCGAGGCGATAACGCTCGGACGGGGAAGCTCAAAGAGATTATCGAAAAAATCGATAGCGGTGTAATTAAAAAAGGAGACTACTTAGTAGTTGAAAGTATCGACCGTATTACGCGGCAGCGTGTGCTTGACGGCGTTGAATTGCTACAAGGAATCCTTAAGCGCGGCGTATCGATATACACAACATCAGACGGAAAAACCTATTCATATAACGATCCGGAAAAGGATTTTGAAAACCTCTTGATGATTAGTTTGATAGCAAAGAGAGCGAATGAGGAAAGTGAGATAAAGTCCAAGCGTCTTATAGCTGCTTGGGGGGCGAGGCGCGAAAGAGCAAGATCCGGTGAAATGATAATAAAAAGCGGGAACTCTATTCCGTACGGTTTAAGAGCCGTAAATGGAGTTTTTGAGATACATGAAGAAGAAAGAGCTGAGGTTGAGGAAGTATTTCATTTGCTCTTAGCGCATGGTTTAAACACTGCGGTTAAGAAAATCAATAAAACTGCAAAAAAACCTTGGTGTAACGCAACGCTAAACAAGCTCATAAGCTCAAGATCAGTTATTGGTGGGTTAGCAACCCATACCGTTGTTTATAACAACGGGAGATCAAGAAAGGTTCAAACAGGGATAATCGAAGGATACTATCCGAAGTTAATCTCAGACACTCTTTTTTATCAAGTCGTAAGCAAAATGCAAGAAAGGAAACACAAGAATTGGAACGGAAACAAAAGCACGCAAGATTTTAATATCTTTCAACATCAGATCTATTGTGCAAAGTGTAAAGACAAAATCTATTATGACCATCGCGGCTCTAGATATAACGGTGTGATTTACCCGCTATTCAAGTGCAATTCGGCAAAGATAACTTATGAGAAGTGTGATGCACACAACATAAGATTTGAGATCGTTCTATGCATGCTACTGGACATTCTGCATGACTTTGAGAAATTAAATTCCGCAATACACTCTAAGCAATTCACTGACTTCTTCAGAGACGTAGCAAAAATAACAGAAAAACAAGAGAGCAATGTAAAGGAAATTGATATAGAAGTCTCAAGGTTCAACTCAAAAAAGTTGCAGTTGCAGAATCTGGAAAGAAGCATTGAAGGACTAGATTTTAAAATACCCACATCAGTGATGAGGAAGATATCTGAGCTGGAAAGCAGCGCGGCTGAGCTTGAGAAGAAAATTAAAATATTGATGGCTATCGAATCAAAGGAAGAAGTGAGGATAGATAGCTATAAAGCAGTAATTGAACACTTCAAAACAGAGGCAGGCAGGGTGAAGCTAAACACCTTCTTCAAAGAAAACAATCTACAGTTCCACGTCGAGCTAGACAAAGTAGACCGCTATGGAACGATGCGCATCTATAGAGAAAATGACGGAGTGCTTGAGATTATATTTGAGCAGGTAAGATTGTATCCAAAGAAAAATATACTGAACAAATACGGCCTCAGCCACTTACAAGAAATGTTTAATTTAAGGATTCCAGATGGACGTATCGATAAGGGACGCTCGAAAGAGAAATGATGAAGTTAGTGCATGCGCATACGTAACGATGAGTTGGCGAAACGAAGAATCAGACGAAGATATAAGCGAAACAGCATATATTCTCTTCGCATATACCAGGGTTGGCGGCACACTTAGCTTCAATTACTTCTTGCCTCACGATGTAAGTCCTGAGACTTTTAACAAAATGACGGAGTGGAACAATGAAAAAAGGATGCAGCTAGTATTAGCAAGCATGACTGATTACGCAATTAACAATAATCTAAATGCATACTGATAAAATATAATTTGGAGTGGACAAATGAGTAATACGATGAAAACTAAAGATGCGCTATATGCTGAGCAAACTAAGCAGCTAGCAAAGGTCTCTCTGCGACTAAAAGAGTTGGAAGAGGAGCTAACGACACTTCAGGATGGGCTTTCTAGAATAACATTGAAAGCGAAAGGGTTGGCTACTTTGACGACTGCCCTAGGTCTCCAGTCTGAGCGATACGTAAGAACGCATTGAGTTATCAGAAGTAAAAAATAACAAAGAGATCCGCGATCTTGCGTCACAGAGAGGAGGACTTATCCAAGCGCGAGCGGGAAATTCAACATCGCGAAAAGGCAATTTAAAGACGCCAGACAGAATTAGATATCGCTTTGGCTAAGGCCGAAGGAATGAAGCGACTGGTTCAGCTGCTACAAAGCAAACTCAGCCCTCAAGGTAAGCCAAAAGAGATAAGAAAAATGGAGAACTCACCAAGTTTTGAATTCAACACGCCATGAGCCATAGGGCACAAATAAGGTGGGATAGAACGCGTCCATTAGTTAACCTAGGATTTAGCGATTATTGGTGTGTTGGTGGGCCTCTGATGTAGGTTGAGTATCCATACCTCTCGATTCTCATAAAAACAAAAGCTAAGTTTTTGTTCCATTGCTGAGTCTGTGTACTTGAAGAATTGAAGATAACTCCAACATAAAATGTGAAGAGTCCAGTACAAATCTCTAAGCACAAAGCTAATAAGCAATCTTCTTTCTCCTGTCTCACCTTACCAGAGCTATTACTTTCTGCTTTGTATCGGATGCTGGAAGTCCTCGCTCGAATCTCCCCATATACATTCTTGTATGATTTTTTGACAAAAATATATTTGTTCAGCCCACCAGAGAAAAGGGTTTTAAGTGCGTCAAGCTGCAACCGATTCCGGTTCTGTACAGTCTTGGGCACAATAAGATTTTCTGCTTGACCGCCGATGCCTGATTCGCGCTTTACATGACGACGAAGCTCCTTTATTTTTGATGCCCCCTTAATGCCGATAAGCTGATACTGACGCTTACATGCGCATGAAATAGCTATCCTTTGTCGCATTGCCGCCACAGAAGCTTTCTGACTAGCTCCTTTGCCCGCGAATGAATTTTCAAAAATATATGATATCGCCTCTTTGTACTCATCATACTTTTCTGGCAGGCGCGTCTTTATGATCTCGCCATGGTGGTTAGCATAGTAATTCTTAAGCTCAATTGATTGGCGTTCATAAAGTGATTGAAGTCGGTTTCTTAGTAGCTGCTCCACCTCGCTGCTTGCATAAATAAGTATGTGCCAGTGAGGGCACCCATCCTTATGTACTTCAACTGCCCGTATTCCCCAAAAATCAACACCTAGTTTATATTTACGTGAAATATAGCCAAATAATGCCTGGTAGAATATGGTCAGCCAGATGTGCGCATCTTCAAATGTTCTACGCTCGTAACTCGCGCTGGATGAGTGATACTCTGAAGGGCATGTAAGCGTTATAAATATTGATTGCAAGCCTCTTTCGAATGCGGTTTCGCTGTAGCCAAGAATCGTTACATAGTTCTGACTTGCAGCATCGGATGCTTTTTTACTGGTATTCCGATTAGACAGCTTCGCAAGATTATAGCTTTTGTCTGAGCAATACTCCTGCTTACCATCTTTCGCAGAACCCAGCATTCCCGACGTGACAGCCAGTTCTTCACGCAACTTATTTGCTAAGCATTTGAGTTGCTCTAGCCAGAAACTACCTCTCGATAATCTCGACAGAACACCATGTACGGTTTTATCACCTTTCATGGCAATATAAATTCCGTACTCATGTTTAATAGATGCGTGATCTGTCTGAGCTTGTGGCGAGGCAGAGGATATGAAATCAGCGTGGCTTGAAGCGATTTTATTCGCTAGCCCAGATAATTCGTCAATGGTGGATTGGGTTAATTGCCTTAGTGTTGGCAAGTTATAGGTATTTTGATACATAAAATGGCTTCATGAAATCTTCCCTGTGTTGGTTTTTACTGATCCTTATATAAAATTATGTATTGGAATCAAAAAGCCCGCCAATTGCATTAACGGATGGCAAGTTGGCACTCCAATAGATATTATCAATCGCCATGAGCATCCTAATAGTTTTGTTCGAAACCGACCGAGAATATTTGCGCAACATATTTACGCTCTCCTAGGTTTTGCCCGGTGCTGTTGGCTCGGCTGGCGATGGACAAGGTTGATGACTTTTCAGGAGGTATCAATAACGACCATTTATGACACCAAATGTTGAAAGCTATATTTTGGTGTCATAAATTAGGGTTGACTAATTATGGCCATAGCCCAATAATGAACCTACGTTTTTGCTACCCGCCAGCAGGCCTTAACCATGCCCCGTACCTTTGCCTACTGTCGTGTGTCCACTTTAGGACAGACCACAGTGAATCAAACTCAAGAAATTAGAACCGCAGGTTTCGATATCCAGCCCCAACGCTGTATAGAAGAAACCATTTCTGGTAGTACCAGTAGTAGCGAACGTAAAGGTTTTAACACGCTGCTGGATCGTATGGAGACTGGCGATGTACTAGTTGTGACGAAGCTTGATCGACTTGGCCGTAATGCCATCGATGTGCAGAGCACAGTGCAACTATTAGAGAGCAGGGGAATTCGGGTTCACTGCTTGGCTCTTGGCGGAGTCGACCTAACCAGCCCAGCAGGCAAGATGACAATGACAGTTCTCGCAGCTGTAGCACAATTTGAAAGGGATCTGCTCATTGAGCGCACTCAAGCAGGCCTTGAGCGCGCTAAGGCCGAGGGCAAGTTACTGGGGCGCCCTGTAAAAGCATCATCCGACCAGGTGCAAGCGCTTAGAGAGCAGGGCTTTTCTCAATCTCAAGTTGCAGCTGAGCTTAAAATTAGCTTGAGCACCGTTAAACGTCTCTGGAATGCGGGCTAACCGATACGTAGGCATTAGGTAGTCGCAAGATTAGGCAAGCGCTGCTTGCCGTAATTGATTTCCGGGATAATAAATGTATACTATAAGTCACTTTTTGATTGTGGTTCAAATCTATGATTAACCGTGCTGATGATTTCAACGCTATTGTTAAATCGATCAAATCTTCGATTCATACAAAAACTAAAAATGCAATTTTGGCGCATGGTGATTCTTTAGAAATTCTGCGTAAGATACCAGACAACTCAATCTCACTTATCCTTACAGACCCGCCATACCATGCTACGAAGAAGAGTAATATTTATGGCGACACTCTTTTCTCAGAAGATAAACATTATTTAGAGTGGATGAAGGCATATTCAATAGAGTGGAGAAGAGTTTTAAAGCAAAATGGTTCGCTATTTTGTTATTGCGATTCATCGATGTCAGCAAGGCTCGAAGTTCTCTTTTCCGAAGAATTCAATATTCTATCGCATGTTGTTTGGACAAAGCCGAATGAGCCAGGATTTGATGGATGGAAAGGAAAGATGAAGAAGGAGTCGTTACGACAATGGTATGCGCACTCTGAAAGAATAATATTTGCAGAACCCGCAATTGAGGGAAATTTGCACCGCTCCCCATTTGGTGAGTTTTTACGTGAAGTAAGGAAGCAGTCAGGACTATCAGGGCATCGATTAACTGAGCTAACTGGTGCTTATGGAAAAGTTAATCACGGGGGGGCGGTTTCAAATTGGGAGGCTGGACGGAATACTCCGAGCCGCGAACAATACGAAAAAATCTGTGAAGCCATTCTCGGAACTGGGAAAGTCGATTATATGCCGCCCTATGAAGACATTATTCGTGTTTTTAAAATGGATGGTAATAAAGAGTTTACTGATGTTTGGAATTTCCCATCGGTAAGACCATACAAAGGAAAGCATCCAGCCGAAAAACCACTAGACATGCTTAAGCATGCAATTGAAGCCTGTTCTTATAAAGGAGATATTGTACTTGACTGTTTCGCTGGATCTGGGAGCACTGCGGCGGCGGCTCTATCCCTTGGGAGAGCTTCTGTCTCAATAGAAATTGAAGAGTCTTGGGTCTCGGTGATATCTGATCGATTAATAACAATCGAAGGATTGAGTTCAGATACTTTGTCGATGCTTGAGAAACTGCCATCTACAGTCCCTCAAGATTCTCTTTTTTAGATTAGTTAAGTCATATAGCCGGAGCTTTTGTTTCTGTTAATAACGTCGGCCATCCAGTTTAGAGTTTCATCAATTCCGCTGTCTTTTACAACAACGTTGCAGTGATGATGTCCCCAGCCTAAATTATATGCTCGATGGTTATACTCGCCGTATCTTAGTTCTTTAATGTGGAAAAGATTTATTTCTGTAACGGTTAAGTCATGAACCTCTCGACCAGTTGACTGGACTAGTCGATTGAAAAAACCATAACTTGACAATTTTTCTAGACAAAAGGGGCATATAGTTATGTGGTTTTCATCTAGAATTCGGGCCTTCTTAAGTAGCTCAAAATCCAATAGATTACTTTCTGTTGCCGCATCAAGACAATACTGCTTTCGTTGGAGCGCTTGCTCTTCAGGCATAAGAAATTCAATTGCTGACTGTATTGAGTCGTGGCATAGCCAAAATATAGCCTCTAACTGAATTCGGCACTCATTAATGCTGTCAGTTGTTGCATACTCAAACAGTCTAATCCCAGCGCCTTTCATCCCAGTCGTATTAAATCCATGTGAGATTTTTTCTCCATTTGTGGAGGTAGTCGCTGCGACTCTGGCAACATATTGCCCTAGCAATGACTCAGCTCTGTTATTTGCAGGTAACCAACCCCGCAAAGCTGGGTTAAATCTCTCCCAATCAGATCTAAGCTGGTAAAAAACAAGTGTATTAACTCCTAAAGCAAGCCCTCTGTCTGCTAATAGTTGGTCAATATTATCTATCTCAAAGTATTCTCTTGGAGTTAGCAGGCAAATGAAACCAGATTCGAAAGTATCTTTCCCTTTGGGCGGTGCGCTAAAGTTATCCCACAAGCTAAATGGAATAAGTACCGTACTTTTTCTAGAAACCCGATTTTGGAATATTACATCATCATCAGCGCCACGAGTCTGACCAGTTTTGTAAATTTTAGTTTTTAGAAATACGGGTAGCGCCGGTATTTTTTTCTTTGGCATATCAGTCAAATTCCGTTTCAAGTAAAATTTTTAAAAATTCGTCCACTGAAATATCTAATGCCGTGATAACTGACTCTAACGAGTCTAGTGTGATATTTCGGACTCCCCTCTCGACACCAGAAATATAAGTTCTGTCTAGACCTGAAAGACCTGCAAGTTCTTCCTGGCTCAGATGGCGGCTTTTCCGTATGTGCTTAATGCACATAGCAATTTTTCGGACAAGAATTTTGGCCATGAAATTTCAATTTATATTCAAGGAGGGTAATAATGACTGCATGTCGACTATAGGTACACGGACTATAAGTCACAATGCATTTGGTGCGTCGTGGCTCCCCCCTCGAATACTTAGTGACTTCTGGAGTTAACTCAAAGCCCTCTTGTTTTGGTGCACAAGCTCCTAGGTGGGGGTACAAAAAAGCCCCGGCTGAACAGTTCAGTCGGGGCTTTTCTATTATTACTACATCTAATATTGCACCCAATACTTGCGCATCTTGGATGTACTTTTGCTGCAAGCGTTTTTCACCTGGTGAGATTCGCGCCCATCGCCAATGCCTTAGGATAGGCTGGGTTGTTTTGCCTTTCTAGCATCTAGCAAGAGTTTGAGGGCTTCGATCAAGCCTTCATCATCTTGCGATCCGTCGGCGCTAACAGGACTAATCAAAGGCTGAAATTTCGTCATAAAATTTCGAATTTCTGAAATGGTTATTTTAGTCTGCTCCACTATTTCATCTTTCCTATAACTAGCACCACCGCCCTCTAGCGCATCCTCAACAGTGAATGGGTAAGCAACATTACCGAAATTCAAAAAAAATGACTCGTTCTTATTGTTCATTATACGACCCTATAATTAACAGATTTTTTTACTAGCGCTGATTTTTATCAACAATAGATAAAGCTTACTATTAATTTTTAGTCATGAACAGAAAGTGTAAGTTTCATAACTGATAATACTTTCTTGTCAATTGAAAACCCCTGCCGATTTTAATATTATTCTTGCATATGGTTTTTAAGCGGAGTGAACAAGGCTCCTCGAAAAATAGTTTACTATTTTCCGGCATTGCAAGGGCTTGCCCTTGACCCACTGTGGTTCCCCCAGTCCCCTGCTAATCACAAAAATAATAAAGGTGCAAAAATGGCTGAACACAATGAAAACAGAATCGTGCAGATATGCGCAAAGGTAACGTTTGGGCAGCGTAATTTATTTAACGCAAAAGCGAAAAGTGCAGGCATGACAGCGAAAGACTTTTTGCAGAGGTTGATTTTTGATGCCCAGATTGTCGCTGCTCCTCCAGAAATTGCTGATGAAATTAGAAAGATAAACGCATGGCTTGGGCGAATAAATAGCAATATAAATATGTTATCAAGATGGGCAAATGTACATAAAGAGAACGCTTTTTCTGATCTGATTTTATTGCGCCTTTCTTTAATTCATAAAGACTTAGCTCAGATCGTAAGTTTTACGAGCGATCTACGCGCCCACGGGCTAGGGAGGCGCAGACGCAAAAAAGGCAGCACAGTATGATCCATGGCCTCTCTAAGTACACCAGGGGAGCCGGTGCCGCACTTGCATATTTCCTTGACGAGAATTATCTAGATAAATATACGAAAAAATGGCGAAAGCGCGAACCTAGGCCGCAACTGCTTGAGGGTGACGTGCAACAGATAAAAGAGATGTGTGAGAGTTCAAGGTATAAACATAAGTATACGAGCGGCGTTCTCAGCTTCACGAGCGAGGAAACGAGGCGGATCGAAGAAACGCCCGGAATGAAAGAGGCCATCATGGAAGATCTTAGAGAATTTGCATATGCCGGCTTCAAAAATAACGATTGTAAAATTTTATGTGCCGTACAGCATATTCACTTAGATAGACTTGAAGTTCACTACCTAATTCCTCGTGTCAGCGCGGAGTCAGGATTATATTTTAATCCTTTTCCACCGAACTATAATGGACAAAAAGGGCCCGGCAGTAACGAGGTTTTTAAAAGGCATAACGACTTTTTTGTCGATTATATTTGTAGCAAATATGGATTGCAGTCACCCCGGTCTCCTGAATTGAAAAGGAAAATTAAAACTCCGTCATTTGAAGACAATAATACTACGCGACTTCGACAAAAAGTCGCCGATCAAATCAACTTAAGGATTGAGTCTGGAGAAATTATAAGCCGCGATGACATGTTTAAATTTTTAGGCCGTTACCACGGGGAAATTTCAAGGTGTGGTGAGGACTATTTTTCTGTGAAATTTCCAAGTGCACGAAAGGCAGTTCGATTGAAAGGTGAAATATATGGATCTAAGTCGGCACAAGCTATCAAGCAAAATAGGTTTCCCGCCATTAAGGTTGAGATACCTGTTAGTGTGGTTGAGGATAACTATTATGCAGTGGTTAAGGAGCGCGCGGAAAAGGTAGAGTCTCGGCATGGAAAGCGCACAGCAGAAAACAGCCTAGAGAAATCAGCAAACGAGCTTGATGCGGATTTAAACTACACTCATGAAGCTCTTGGCGGAAATTATAACGAAATAGATTCAATGGCCATCGATGCTGTGGGATATATAAAAGAAAATTTGTTTATGTTTAAACCCACCGTTACTCCCTTAAGACCAATTGACGGAGTAAGCTTCAGTGTTGCGTCAGATAAGCCAGCAGCGGAAAATAGGGGGGATAATTCTCTCGATAAAATATTTGCTCACTATATATCTTGGAAGAAAGGATTTTTAAAACAAGAAGCAAAGCTTTATACGCTACGATGCAGACAAGCAGTGCTTTCCTATTTACGCGCAAAGAGCCATTCGATTGACTTTAAAATGTCAATCTTTACTGGCTATAATTTTGTAGAGCCAGGAAAGAGGAATTTAACAGTGAGTGATGCACGGTATTATAATAAAATTATAACGAGCGAAGTGATTAGCGCCAAAAATGATATGATCACGGCTGCGCGTAAAGAAGCAGAGCGTCAAGCGTGGCCCCAAGCCGTTCAAGCAGGAGATCATATGCGGGACGTAGAGCAGGAAAGAAATCTCAGGCAGGCAGTTGCAGAGATACGGCAATGGCTTGGAAAGGAACGATGGAAAGGGTTTGGCGGGCCTTCCCACAGATAGACCTTGAGCGCTGCTAATAATCTTCTTCAACCCCCTTAACGCAATGGCTGGTAGCACGTACTCTAGGCACAACCACCCTCACCATACCTGCCATCGGGGTAGACTAGATTTTTTACACTGAGAAACAGTTGACCGGATCATCAGTGGCCTATCCGTGGGTGTACTGGTGGTGGAAGCCAGCCCCTCCAGCGGTTCGCTGATCACTGCACGTTTGGCCGCCGAACAGGGCCGCGAGGTGTATGCGATCCCCGGCTCAATCCACCATCCCGGCGCCCGTGGCTGCCATCAGTTGATCCGCGAAGGGGCGACGCTGGTGGAGAGTATCGAAGACATTCTGCAGGCTCTGCGCGGCTGGCAGGCGCAGCCACCCGCAAGCGCAGCGCTGAAGCCAGAGTCGCCCAGTCACCCATTACTGGCCTTGTTGCATGCCGCGCCGCATAGCAGCGAAGCGCTGGTGGTCGCCAGTGGTTTGCCGTTGGCTGAGGTGCTGGCGGCGCTGACCGAGCTGGAACTGGACGGCCGGGTGGTCTGCGAAAATGGCCGCTGGGTGGGCCGCGCGCTTTAGCTTGGATACACTGCCCGCCAGGCCTTAGTGGAGAGCAGTGAATGGTCAGCAACTGGCAGATACAGCAAGCCGCACGAGTGGTGCGCAACGGCGGGGTGATCGCCTATCCGACCGAAGCAGTATGGGGGCTGGGTTGTGATCCCTGGAATGATGAAGCGGTGGAGCGCTTGCTGGCGCTGAAGGATCGGCCGGTGCACAAGGGGCTGATTCTGGTCGCCGCCGAGATTGAGCAGTTCGATTTTCTTCTCGAAGACCTGCCGGAAATCTGGCTGGCGCGCCTGGCCGGTAGCTGGCCAGGCCCCAACACCTGGCTGGTGCCACACCAGAACCGGCTGCCCGAGTGGATCAGCGGCCAGCACGACAGTGTGGCCTTGCGCGTCAGCGACCATCCGCAGGTGCAGGCGCTGTGTCGCCTGACCGGGCCACTGGTGTCGACTTCGGCCAACCCGGCAGGCCGCCCGTCCGCACGCAGTCGTTTGCGTGTCGAGCAGTACTTCCCTGGTCAGCTGGATGCAGTGCTTGGCGGAGCGTTGGGCGGCCGCAAGAATCCCAGCCTGATCCGCGATCTGATTAGCGGTGATGTGGTCAGGGCGTCCTGACCACAGCCCAACCGTCTAGGGCAGCAGAATGCTCGAACCGGTGGTCTGCCGCGCGCTTAGGGCGGTTTGCGCCAGCGCGGCGTCCTTAAGTGTATAGCGGTTGCTGATCTCCACCTGCAGCTGACCGCTGGCGATCATGGCGAACAGTTCGTCCGCCATGCTTTGCAGTCGGGAAGGCGTGTCGGCGTAGCCAGCCAGGGTCGGGCGGGTGACGTACAGTGAGCCCTTCTGCGCGAGGATGCCCAGGTTGACGCCGGTGACCGCGCCCGACGCATTACCGAAGCTGACCAGCAGGCCGCGCGGTGCCACGCAGTCCAGCGAGGTTTCCCAGGTGTCCTGGCCGACGCCGTCGTAGACCACCGGGCACTTCTTGCCGTCAGTCAGTTCCAGCACGCGCTGGGCGACGTTTTCATGGCTGTAATCGATGGTCGCCCAGGCGCCCTGCTCTTTGGCCCGCGCCGCTTTTTCGGCCGAGCTGACGGTGCCGATCAGCTTGACCCCAAGCGCCCTGGCCCACTGGCAGGCGAATGAGCCGACCCCGCCGGCGGCGGCATGAAACAGGATGGTTTCGCCGCCTTGCAGCGGGAACGTCTGACGCAGCAGATACTGCACCGTCAGGCCCTTGAGCATGACGGCGGCGGCCTGCTCGAAGCTGATTGCATCCGGCAGTTTCACCAGCTTCTCGGCCGGCAGCACATGCAGTTCGCTATACGCGCCCAGCGGCCCGGTGGCATAGGCCACGCGGTCGCCCACCTGAAAGCCGCTGACTGCCGAGCCCACTGCCTCGACGATGCCCGCACCCTCGGTGCCCAGGCTGGATGGCAGCGCTGGCGGCGCATACAGGCCACTGCGGAAATAGGTGTCGATAAAGTTCAGGCCGATTGCCTGGTTCTGCACCCGCACTTCATTGGGGCCTGGGGCAGCGGGTGTGTAGTCGGTGTAGTCGAGAACGTCCGGGCCGCCGTGGCGGTTGAACTGGATACGCATGGCCATTTTTAGAGTCTTCCGCGATTGAATGCCTGGATGATGCCCGCACGGGCAGAAACGTGCCGTTATCCAATCGTCTGCATTGACCGTCGTCAACTGCGGCCGTGGGGTGGCTGGTGTTATGCTGGCCGCCCATTTTTCCCCGCGGCCACGTGCCGCCTGGCCTTACCCGTTTTCAAGGTGCCGCCGTGAGTGACCGTACTGAGGCTGTCAAAGCCTACCTGCTGGATCTGCAAGACCGTATCTGCACTGCCCTGCAAGCCGAAGATGGCGGTGCTGAATTCTTCGAGGATGCCTGGCAGCGGCCGGCCGGTGGTGGTGGGCGCACGCGGGTGATGGAGAACGGTGCGCTGATCGAAAAGGGCGGGGTGAACTTCTCCCATGTATTCGGCGACAGCCTGCCGCCCTCGGCCAGCGCTCACCGGCCGGAACTGGCTGGGCGTGGTTTCGAGGCCCTTGGCGTGTCTCTGGTGATCCACCCGGAAAACCCCTATGTGCCGACCTCCCACGCTAACGTGCGTTTCTTCAGTGCCGAGAAAGAAGGTGAAGAGCCAGTCTGGTGGTTCGGCGGCGGCTTCGACCTGACGCCCTACTACGGCAATGAAGAAGATTGTCGGCACTGGCACCAGGTCGCCCATGACGCCTGCGCGCCCTTCGGTGCCGAGGTCTATCCGAAATTCAAGGCGTGGTGTGATCGCTACTTCCACCTCAAGCATCGTGGCGAGCCGCGCGGCATTGGCGGGCTGTTCTTCGATGACCTGAATCAGTGGGACTTCGACACCAGCTTCGCCTTTATGCGCGCCATCGGCGATGCCTATCTCGCCGCTTACCTGCCCATCGTGCAGCGCCGCAAGCTGACCCCCTATGGCGAGCGCGAGCGCGAGTTCCAGGCCTTCCGCCGCGGCCGCTATGTCGAGTTCAACCTGGTGTTCGATCGCGGCACCCTGTTCGGTTTGCAGTCCGGCGGGCGTACCGAATCGATCCTGATGTCGCTGCCGCCGCATGTGCGCTGGGGCTACGACTGGAAGCCGGAGCCGGGCAGCGAAGAGGCGCGCCTGACCGAATACTTCCTGACCGACCGTGATTGGCTTAATGAGGCGGGCCGCTGATGGACCGCTACGGCGTATTCGGCAACCCAATCGGCCACAGCAAGTCGCCGCTGATTCATCGTCTGTTTGCTCAGCAGACTGGCGAGCAGCTGAGTTATGAAGCACTGCTCGCGCCGCTGGACGATTTCCCCGGATTTGCTCGCGCGTTCTTTGCCGAAGGTCTGGGCGCCAATGTCACCGTGCCGTTCAAGGAGCAGGCGTTTGCTCTCGCCGATCAGCTCAGCGCCCGTGCTCAACGCGCTGGCGCGGTCAATACCCTGAAGAAGCTTGCCGACGGCAGCCTGCTTGGCGATAACACCGACGGCGCTGGCCTGGTGCGTGATCTGACGGTGAATGCCGGGGTAAACCTGAAGGGCAAACGCATTCTGCTGCTCGGCGCGGGCGGTGCGGTACGCGGGGTGCTGGAGCCACTGTTGACCGAGCAGCCGGAAGCGCTGGTGATTGCCAACCGCACGGTCGAGAAAGCCGAGCAGCTGGCTCGCGAATTTGCCGATCTGGGCCCGGTGGTGGCCAGCGGTTATGACTGGATTGATGCGCCGGTGGACCTGATCATCAACGGCACCTCAGCCAGCCTGGCCGGCGAGTTGCCGCCGATTGCCCCCAGCCTGATTCAGCCGGGGCATACCCTGTGCTACGACATGATGTACGGCAAGGAATTGACTGCCTTTAACCGCTGGGCTGCCGAGCACGGCGCAGCGCGCACTCTGGATGGCTTGGGCATGCTGGTCGAACAGGCCGCCGAAGCCTTTGCTCTGTGGCGCGATGTGCGTCCAGCCAGCGCGCCGGTGTTGGCCGAACTGCGCCGCCTGCTGGCCGAGGGTTAAGCGCGTATGTCGCTGAGCCCGGCTGAACTGGCGCAGATCAGCGCGCTGACCCTACGCCATTATCAGGACTGCGCCGAAGACTTTCGCGACGGCACCCGCGATCACGATGTCAGTCAGAATATCGCCGCCCTGCTCGCGCATATCCAGACCACGGCGCCCTACCAGATTCTCGATTTCGGCTGCGGGCCGGGGCGCGATCTGCGCACTTTCAGCGCCATGGGCCACAGCGCTGTCGGTTTGGATGGCTGTTCGCGCTTTGTCGAAATGGCCCGCGCCGACAGTGGCTGTGAAGCCTGGCAGCAGGACTTTCTCGCCCTCGATCTGCCGCCTGAGCGCTTCGATGGGGTGTTTGCCAATGCCTCGCTGTTTCATATTCCCCGCCAGGAACTGCCACGGGTGCTGAGGCAGCTGCATGCCACCCTTAAACCCGGCGGCGTGCTGTTTAGCTCCAACCCCCGTGGTGAGAACCAGGAAGGCTGGAATGGCGAGCGCTACGGCGCCTATCACGACCTGGCCAACTGGCGCGTGCTGCTCACCTCCGCCGGCTTTAGCGAGCTGCAGCATTACTACCGTCCGGCGGGCCTGCCGCGTGACCAACAGCCCTGGCTGGCCAGTGTGTGGCGGCGGAGCTAACGCTCGGCTGTAACCTGGATTAGCGCAGCGTAATCCGGGAAAGGGGTCTCGGTGATGCCGTGATACCCGGATTGCGCCTTCGGCTTATCCAGGCTACGAAACAGGGGCAGAGCCTGGCTCAGTAAACATCACGCAGGTAGCGCTTCTGTTCGGCCAAACGGCGGATATGTTCGACTGCCCGCTCTTCGCTCAACCCGCCGTGCTTGCGCGCCACATCGCGTAGCGCCTGCTCGACATCCTTGGCCATGCGGTTGGCGTCGCCGCAGACATACAGCTGCGCACCCTCCTCCAGCCAGCGCCACAGCTCGCCGCCCTGCTCGCGAATACGATCCTGCACGTAGATCTTCTGCGCCTGATCGCGGGAGAAGGCCAGGCTGAGATTGCTTAGCAGGCCGTCGTGCTGCATTGCCGTCAGCTCGTCGCGGTAGTAGAAGTCGCTGGCCGCATGCTGTTCGCCGAAGAACAGCCAGTTTTTGCCTGCATCGCCGCGCGCGCGGCGTTCGTGGAGGAAGCCACGAAACGGCGCCACGCCGGTGCCGGGGCCGATCATGATCATCGGCACGTCACCATCCTGGGGCACGCGGAAGTATTTGTTGCTCTGCACAAACAGCGGCACCTCGCCGTTACCCACACGGTCGGCGAGAAAGGTCGAGGCAACACCCTTGCGCTTGCCGTAGCGCACGGCGGAAACGGTCAGGTGCACTTCGCCGGCATGCGCCTTGGGGCTTGAGGAAATGGAATACAGGCGCGGTTGCAAACGCTTGAGGCTGCTCAGCAGTTCGCCAGCCGTGTGTTCAGCCGGATAGGCCTGCAGCACGTCGGCCAGTTGGCGGCCCCACAGCCAGTCCTTCAGCTCGGCTTTGCGCTCGCCAAGCAGGCTGCGCAGCTCGTTGCTGGCGCTGCGTTCGGCGACCAGGGCGAGGGCCTCGTTGCTCGGCCGGGCGATTTCGAAATGGCTGGTCAGCGCCTCGCGCAGCGGCAGCTCGCCGACCTTGGCCACGTTGACCAGTTGCTCGCCGTCCAGGTGCGCCAGTTCGAGCACTTCCTCGACCAGCTCCGGGCAGTTGCGTGGCCATACGCCGAGGGCATCGCCGGCTTCGTAGCTGATGCCGGAGTCGCCTAGGGCGAAGGCGAACTGGCGGGTGTCCTTGCTTGCGCCTTCGGCGTTCAGGCGCAGGTTAAGCGCTAGGCGCGCGGGCAGCGGCTGGGTCTTGCTCACCAGCTGTGTGCTGACGGGCTCAGTTGCGGCTGTGCCGTGCGCGGGAGCCGGCGTTGCAACTGCAACCGGGCGCAGCAACGGCAGCAGCTCGCTTAGCCAGGCCGCCGCAGCGTCGTCGAAGTCGCTGTCGCAATCCAGGCAGGGCCGCAGCGGTGTGGCGCCGAGCTCGGCCATACGCCGGTCGAGGTTTTTGCCGTGCTGGCAGAACTGTTCGTAATTCGGGTCACCGAGGGCCAGTACCGCATAGCGCAGATTTTCCAGACGCAGGTCGCTGGTCTGCAGGGCATTCCAGAAGGTTTGGCCGTTGTCCGGTGCATCGCCGTCGCCGAAGGTGCTGCTGAGCAGCAACACCGAGCCGGCGCTGGCCAGTTGCTGCGGCGGGTAATCGGCCATGCAGCTGAGTGCCACGGCAACCCCGGCCTTGCTCAGGTGCGCCGCAAGGCGTTCGGCCAGCGCCTCGGCATTGCCGGTCTGCGAGGCCCATAGCAGGGTTACCGCTGGGCTCGCTGCCAGCGCCGTGGGTGCGACGCGGCTGAATATTCCGGCGAGCATGCCGTCGAGCCACAGGCGGGTCGGTTCGGCCAGAGGTGCCTGGCTTGGCAGGCTGGGTACACCGCCGCCGGGGTTGCTGCGCAAGCCGCTGATATAGCCGGCCATATAGGTGCGCTCGCTTTCGCTGAGTGGCGGCGGCGAGCTGCAATCTACGCCGACCAGGGCCGCAAAGGTTTCGATACTCGACATCGCGAGTTCCTCGGGCTGGTGAGACAGGCGAGTGCTGTCGACTGCCTCGGCGGCGGGCGAGTCGAGGCGTTGATGGGCGATCAACTCGATACGCCGCAGGCTGACGGCGCAGAACTTGAATTCCGGCTGCTGCGAGATGGGGTCGATGGCGTCGCTGGTCACCGCGTTGATCGCCAGGTTGTCGCCGTACACATCGTTCCAGTGGAACGGCGCAAAGCAGCCGCCGGGCAGCACGCGGTCGCTGATCTGCACTGGCAGCACGGCATGGCCACGCCGTGAGCGGACTTCCAGCTGATCGCGGTCGCGCACGCCGAGGGCGGCGGCGTCCTGCGGGTGCACTTCGATAAAGGGGCCGGGGTTGAGCTTGTTCAGCGTGGCGACCTTGCCGGTCTTGGTCAGGGTGTGCCACTGGTGCTGCAGGCGCCCGGTATTGAGTACGAATGGAAAGTCGGCATCGGGCATTTCCGCCGGGTCGAGGTGCGGGCGCGGGAAAAACTGCGCCTTGCCGCTGGGCGTAGCAAAGGCCAGGCGCGGCGTGCTGCCATCCTCGCGAATGTGCAGCGTCTGGCTGATGCCGTCGTTTTGATAGCGAATCGGCATACGCCCGTCGCCCTCTTCACTGGCGCAGGGCCATTGCAGCGGCGTTTGGTGCAGGCGCGGGTAGCTGGCGCCGCGCAGGTCATAGCCGGTTTTGGGATTGTGGAAGCGTTTGATTTCCTCGAACACCTGCTCGGCCGAGCTGTAGCTGAACCCGTCGGCAAAGCCCATGGCGCAGGCCACCTCGGCGATGATCCGCCAGTCGGCCATGGCCTCGCCGGGCGGCTCGACGGCTTGCGGCATCAGGGTCAGGTTGCGTTCGGAGTTGATCATCACCCCTTCGGCTTCGGCCCACAGCGCGCCGGGCAGGAGGATGTCGGCATAGCGATTGGTTTCGGTGTCGAGGAAGGCGTCCTGGGCGATCACCAGTTCGGCGGCCTTGAGCCCTTCGATTACCTTGCTACGGTTGGCCATGCTCGCCACTGGATTGGTGCAGATGATCCAGCAGGCTTTGACCTTGCCGGCTGCCAGGTCCTCGAACAGCGTCACGCTGCCGCCGCCCAGGCGAGTGTGCAGGGTGCCGGCCGGCACGCCCCAGATTTGCTCAACAAAGGCGCGGTCGTCATCCACCAGCACACTGCGCTGGCCCGGCAGGCCGGGACCCATATAGCCCATCTCGCGGCCGCCCATGGCGTTGGGCTGGCCGGTAAGGGAAAACGGCCCGCTGCCAGTGCGGCAGATCTTGCCGGTGGCCAGGTGCAGGTTGCACAGGGCGTTGGTGTTCCAGGTGCCGTGGGTGCTCTGGTTGAGGCCCATGGTCCAACAGCTCATCCACTCGCCGGCTTCGCCGATCCAGCGTGCGGCCTGGCGGATAGCCGCTTCGCTGAGCCCGGTGTGGGCGGCGACGTAGTCGGGGGTGTAGCTCTCAAGGAAGTCCGGCATGACCTCCCAGCCTTCGGTGAACTCGGCAATAAAGCCCGGATCGGTGTGGCCGTTCTTGTGCAGCAGGTGCAGTAGGCCGTTGAGCAACAGCAGGTCGCTGCCCGGTTTGATCTGCAGAAACAGGTCGGCCTTGTCCGCCGTGGCATTGCGCCGGGGGTCGACGACGATCAGCTTGGCGCCGGCCTTGACCCGCGCCATCAGCCGCAGAAACAGGATTGGATGACAGTCCGCCATATTTGCGCCGATCACCAGCAGCACATCCGCGCGGTCGAAATCCTGGTACGAGCCGGGCGGGCCGTCGGCACCCAGCGACAACTTGTAGCCGCTGCCGGCGCTGGCCATGCACAGGCGCGAGTTGGATTCGATCTGGTTGCTGCCCAGGTAACCCTTGACCAGCTTGTTGGCCAGGTACTGCGCCTCCAGCGACATCTGCCCGGAGACATACAGGGCGATGGCGTCCGGGCCGTGTTCGTCGAGAATCGCGCGCAGGCGAGCGGCGGCGGCGCTGATCGCGGTCTCCATGGCGATTTGCCCAGGGTCACGGTTACGTTCGCTGCGCAGGTAGGCGTGCTGCATGCGGCCGGATTCGTTCAGCGGCTGGGCGCAGGTGCTGCCCTTGGTGCACAGGCGGCCGAAGTTGCTCGGATGCTGTTGGTCACCGCTGACCTTGGCGATCTTGCCGTTTTCCACGTGCATGACGATGCCGCAGCCAACGCCGCAATAGGGACAGACACTCCGAACCGTTTTGTTCGCCACACCCCTCTCCTGCACCTGAAACGCAAAACGCCATGCAACCCTCCGTCGAAACGGGAGTGGCACGGCGTCTTTGTCGTGGATGGGCAATCAGCGTTGATTACCTGGATTGGTCTATAGCAAGGCACGCGCCAGGGTTCGCCAGGACGGCTTGAACGCCCGCGTGGCAAGGCCTGGCGAGGTGTGTGCGGGGCCGCTGGGCCGGTTTTGCGCGACTCATAATGGGGCGCAGGCTGCTTTGCTCGCCTCTTTTTGGGTCTGTATCGCGCTGGGCAGGTGAGCTTGCAACTGTGCCTGCAGCCCGCTGCAATGCGGGCCGCAGGCCGCTGCGGGGAAACTGGCACAGGCGCTGCATGAGCTCCAGCGAGCCCGCCACATTCGGGCCGCCCATTCGATCAATGGCGATCGCCAGCCTCTATAGGCAATGGGTATCAGGTGCCATGCAGGCACCGCACAGAACAGGCAAAGGCGCCTGAAACCGCAAGGTTTCAGGCGCTTTTTTTATTGCCGCAGAAAAACCTGATGAGCTTCGGCCGGGAAATGCCATGAACAGCACAGATACCTCCACAGACCAGCAGCGGCTGATCATCATCGGCAACGGCATGGTCGGCCATCATTGCGTCGAGCAACTGATCGAGCGTGGCGCGCTGGCGCAGTACCGCGTGCATGTGTTCAGCGAAGAGCCGCTGCGCGCCTATGACCGCGTGCACCTCTCCGAGTATTTCACCGGCCGCGATGCCGAATCCCTGGCCCTCAGCGGTGCCGCGCTGTACCAGACGCCGGGCGTGACCCTGCACCTGGGCGTGCCGGTGCTGGAGATCGACCGCGAACGCCGCGAAGTGATCACCGCCGAAGGCAGCTTCCCCTACGACCAGCTGGTGCTGGCCAGCGGCTCCTACCCTTTCGTGCCGCCGATTGAAGGCGCCGAAGGCGATTCGCGCCTGGTCTACCGCACCTTGGCCGATCTCGACACCATTCAGGCCGCCGCCAAGAGCGCGCGCCGTGGTGTGGTGGTCGGTGGTGGCCTGCTCGGCCTGGAAGCGGCCAACGCGCTGAAGTCCCTGGGCCTGGAAGCCCATGTGGTGGAGTTCGCCCCACGGCTGATGCCAGTGCAGCTGGATGATCACGGCGGCCTGGCGCTGAAGGCGCAGATCGAAGCCCTGGGCGTCAGCGTGCACCTGTCGCGCGGCACCCAGTCGATCACTGCCGGCAGCGAATACCGCTACCGGATGAACTTCGCCGGTGACGCTGATGGTAAAAACGAGTGGCTTGAGACTGACCTGATCGTGTTCTCCGCCGGTATCCGCCCGCAGGACGCCATCGCCAAGCAGTGCGGCCTGGAACTCGGCCCGCGCGGCGGCGTGGCCATCGACAGCCAGTGCCGCAGCAGCGACCCGGCGATCTACGCCATCGGCGAGTGCGCGGCGTGGAACGGCGGCATCTTCGGCCTGGTCGCACCGGGCTATCAGATGGCCCGCAGCGTTGCCACCCAGCTGTGCGGCGAGGACAGCGAGCCGTTTATGGGCGCGGACATGTCGACCAAGCTCAAGCTGCTCGGCGTCGACGTTGGCTCCATCGGCGATGCCCATGGCGCTACCTCCGGTTCGCGCAGCTACCGCTTCATCGACGAGGCCACGGCCAGCTACCGCCGCCTGGTGGTCTCCGCCGACGGCAAGCAGGCCATCGGCGCCGTGCTGGTCGGCGACAACAGCTACTACGACACCCTGCTGCAGTACGTGCAGAACGGCATCAAGCTGCCGGCCGACCCGTCCTGTCTGATCCTGCCGCAAGGCGAAGGTGCCCCGGCGCTGGGTGCCGACGCCCTGCCGGACACCGCGACCATCTGTTCCTGCCACAACGTCAGCAAGGGCGCGATCTGCTCGGCGATCGACGGCGGCTGTGGCGACCTGGCCGGCCTCAAGGCCTGCACCAAGGCCGCCACCGGTTGCGGCGGCTGTTCGGCGCTGCTCAAGCAGGTGTTCGAGCACGAACTGACTGCGCGCGGCGTGGTGGTGGACAAGAGCCTGTGTGAACACTTCGCCTACACCCGCCAGGAGCTGTACGGCATCGTTCGCGTGGAAGGCATCGAGAGCTTCGAGGCGCTGCTGGCCAAGCACGGTCGTGGCCACGTCGGCTGCGACATCTGCAAGCCGGCAGTCGGCTCGATCCTCGCCTCCTGCTGGAACCGCTCGATCACCGATCCGGCGCTGGTGCCGCTGCAGGACACCAACGATACCTTTATGGCCAACATGCAGAAGAACGGCACCTACTCGGTGGTGCCGCGTATTCCCGGTGGCGAAATCACCCCGGACGGCTTGCTGGCCATCGGCGCGGTGGCGAAGAAATACGACCTCTACACCAAGATCACCGGCGGCCAGCGCATCGACTTGTTCGGCGCACAGCTGCACGAACTGCCGGATATCTGGGCCGAACTGATCGCGGCCGGCTTCGAAACCGGCCACGCCTACGGCAAGTCGCTGCGTACGGTGAAGAGCTGCGTCGGCAGCACCTGGTGCCGCTACGGCGTGCAGGACAGCGTGGCCCTGGCGCTGCTGCTGGAGGATCGCTACAAGGGCCTGCGCTCGCCGCACAAGATCAAGTTCGCAGTCAGCGGTTGCACCCGCGAATGCGCCGAGGCGCAGAGCAAGGATGTGGGCGTGATCGCCACCGAGAACGGCTGGAACCTCTATGTGGCGGGCAACGGCGGCATGCGTCCACGCCATGCCGAGCTGTTCGCCACCGATCTGGATGATGAAACCCTGATCCGCTACATCGACCGCTTCCTGATGTTCTACGTGCGCACCGCCGATCGTCTGCAACGCACCTCGGTATGGCGCGAATCGCTGGAAGGCGGCCTGGATTACCTCAAGGAAGTGATCATCGACGACAGCCTCAATCTCGCCGCTGAACTGGAAGCGCAGATGCAGCTGGTGATCGACCGCTACGAGTGCGAATGGGCCAACGCCCTGAAGGACCCGGAGAAGCTCAAGCGCTTCCGCACCTTCGTCAATCAGCAGGGCGGCGACCCGGATATCCAGTTTGTCGAGGAGCGCGGCCAGCGCCGCCCGATCAGCGCCGCCGAACTGCAACTTATTCCAGCCGAGGAGGTGGTCTGATGGGCCAGTCGATCGCAGCAGCAACAATCGAACACACCAGCGTGCAATGGCGCGCCCTGTGCAGCCGTGCCGATCTGGTGGCCAACTCCGGCGTGGTCGCCTGGGTCGATGGCGCCCAGGTGGCGCTGTTCTATCTGCCAGGCGAAGCCAGCGACAAGCAGCTGTATGCCGTGGACAACCGCGACCCCAAGTCCGGCGCCAACGTTATCGGCCGCGGCATTGTCGGTAGCCTGGCTGGCGACCTGGTCATCGCCGCGCCGCTGTATAAACAGCACTACCGCCTGGAAGACGGCAGCTGCCTGGAGTATCCCGAGCAGCAGCTGCGCACCTGGCCGGTGCGCTTGCAGGGCGACCGGGTGGAGATCGGCCTGAGCTAAGACGAGTGGGTGAGCGGGGCTAATAGGACGCTGCTTGACTATTGAGTCAGTAATTGGCTTTATGCGCCTCAGCCCGCAGCACTGATGTCTGTGTAACAGGGTTGTCGATTATCTCGGCAACCCTGTTTTTGTTGCTCTACAGAGTGCCTTGGTACGCAAATCGCTATATCTCGTCAGATATAGCGAAGGTAGAGTAGCCAGGCGCATCAGCGTAGACAGAACAGCCATTGCCCCGTAGTCGCACACTCAGGAGTTATCCATGCAAGTTCGTATCGTGGCTCTGTTCGCCGCCCTGGTATTCAGTAACCAGGCCCTGGCTGAGCAGGTGCAGGTCGCGGTGGCCGCCAACTTCACCGCGCCGCTGCAGGCGATTGCCAGCGAGTTTGAAAAGGATACGGGGCACAGCGTACTCGCCTCCTTCGGCGCCACCGGGCAGCTGTATGCGCAGATTCAGCATGGCGCGCCGTTCGAGGTGTTGCTCAGTGCCGATGAAAGCACCCCGGCCAAGCTCGACAGTGAAGGCCTGGGCGTCAGCGGCTCGCGCTTTACCTACGCAGTTGGCAGCTTGGTGCTGTGGTCGGCCACGCCGGGTTATCTGGATGGCAGCGACGCGGTGCTCAAGGCCAACCAGTACAAACACTTGGCAATCGCCAACCCGAAAGCCGCGCCCTACGGCTTGGCGGCCACCGAAGTGCTGGACAAGCTCGGCCTGAGTGCTGCGGTTAAAGACAAGCTAGTCGAAGGGCAGAACATCACCCAGGCGCATCAATTCATTGCCACCGGCAATGCCGAGCTGGGCTTTGTTGCGCTGTCACAGGTGTACAAGGATGGCCAGCTCAGCAGTGGCTCGGCCTGGATGGTGCCGGCGCAGATGCACACGCCGATCAAGCAGGATGCGTTGATCCTCAAGAAAGGCGAACATAACCCGGCCGCTGTAGCCCTGACCGAGTACCTGAAAGGCGAGAAGGCGGCGAAGATCATCAAGTCCTACGGCTACCAACTTTAAAAGGCGGTTGCGATGCCACTGAGCAAAGCCGATTTCGCTGCGGTCCTTCTGACCCTGGAGCTGGCATCGCTGACCACCCTGTTGCTGCTGCTGATCGGTACGCCGATTGCCTGGTGGCTGGCTCGCACTCACTCCAAATGGAAGCAGCCGATTGGCGCCATCGTCGCCCTGCCGCTGGTGCTGCCGCCGACGGTGATTGGTTTCTACTTGCTGGTGAGCATGGGCCCGCACGGTTTTATCGGCCAGCTGACTCAGAGCCTCGGCCTCGGCACCCTGACGTTTACTTTTACCGGGCTGGTGATCGGCTCGGTGTTCTATTCCCTGCCCTTTGTTGTGCAGCCGCTACAGAACGCCTTCGAGGCGATTGGCCGTGCCCCGCTGGAGGCGGCGGCGACGCTGCGCGCCGGGCCTTGGGATGCATTCTTTACAGTGGTACTGCCGTTGGCCAAGCCGGGCTTTATCACGGCTTCGATTCTCGGTTTTGCGCATACCGTGGGCGAGTTCGGCGTGGTGCTGATGATCGGCGGCAATATCCCCGGCAAGACCCAGGTGGCGTCGGTGCAGATCTACAACCATGTGGAAACCATGGAGTACGCCCAGGCCCACTGGCTCGCGGGCGGTATGGTGCTGTTCTCCTTTATCGTGCTGCTGGCACTGTATTCCGGGCGCAGCCGCACGCGGGTGTGGCAATGATCTGGCCTTTTTCGCGCCGCCCTGCGGCCACTCATACGGTCTCCGCGCCGAGTGAAATCCACGCGCGCTTCAAGGTTGAACACCCAGGTTTTGCCTTGGATGTTGAGCTGAACCTGCCCGGCCGTGGCGTCAGCGCCCTGTTCGGCCATTCCGGTTCAGGCAAGACCAGCTGCCTGCGCTGTTTTGCCGGGCTGGATCAGCCGAGCGAAGGCTACCTGCAGGTCAACGGCGAGCTGTGGCAGGACAGCGCCCAGAGCGTCTTCGTCCCGGCACATCAACGCGCCATAGGTTACGTGTTTCAGGATGCCAACCTGTTTGCCCATCTCACCGTGCGGCGCAATTTGCAGTACGGCTTGAAGCGCATCCCCGCAGCGCAGCGGCGGATTGCCCTGGAGCAGGCGGTGGAACTGCTCGGTATTGGGCATCTGCTGGAGCGCTTGCCGGGCAAGCTGTCTGGCGGCGAACAGCAGCGCGTCGGCATTGCCCGCGCACTGCTGACCAGCCCGCGCCTACTGCTGATGGATGAGCCGTTGGCGTCCCTCGACCTCAAACGCAAACAGGAAGTGCTGCCCTACCTAGAGCGCCTGCATCAGGAGCTGGAAATTCCGATCCTCTACGTCAGCCACTCGCCGGATGAGGTGGCGCGTCTGGCCGATCATCTGGTGCTACTGGAGGACGGTAAGGTCAGCGCCAGCGGCCCACTCAAGGAAACCCTGCTGCGCGCCGACCTGCCGTTTGTCTTTGAGGACGATGCCGAAGCGGTGGTCGACGGCGTAGTTACAGCGCATGACCAGGCTTACGGGCTGCTCTACCTGCAATTGCCGGATGGCCAGATCAACCTGCGCTTGCCCCACGGGCCACTGTCGCTGGGCCAGTCGGTGCGGATCAAGATCAAGGCCCGTGATGTCAGCCTGAGTCTGCAACAGGCCGAGGACAGCAGCGTGCTCAACCTGTTGCCGGCGCGGGTGCTGGACTGGATCAGCGTTGCCGAACAGGCCCATATGCTGGTGCGCGTGCAAGTGGGCGGCGAGCAGCTGATTGCCCGCATCACCCGTTACTCCTTCGACCGCCTGCAGATCCAGCGTGAGCAGTTGCTGTGGGCGCAGGTCAAGTCGGTGTCGTTACTGAGCACTCACTGATGCCGGGGCAAACGCGCCGGGGATGACCTGCGAGCGCTTCAGACCCAGCCACTCCAGCTCGATAAACACCAGTACCACAACAGCCTGGACGATCACGAAGGCATAGCCCAGCACGTTCGGCGTGAACCAGCTGCTGAGCAGCACCAGCAGGCTGAGCACCACCCATAGCGCATTCAGGCCGATCACCGCGTAGACCGCTGCCCGCGCCATGCTTTCACGACGGGACAGCCAGAGCAGAAAGGCAACCAGCGGAATCAGCACTACGCCAACGCCGAAGAGGAACTCACCCGGTAGGGCCAACAGACTGCTCAGCCAGTCAGCCAGCAGCAGGAGTTGTGCGGCGGTGGCCACACCGACCAGTCCATCGGCGAACAGGGCGCGGCGCAGTAACAGCGAAGGTTGCAAGGTGGTCATGGCGAAGTCTCCGTAAAGAACCGTCGAAATGGCGGCTTGCCCTTAGGTTTCGCCGATCTGCGCGCCGCGTCGATTACCTCGCAGGTAATGGCTGCAATGACCTCACTGGTCTATCGTCGATGCCCATGAACAGTCCAATCCAGCCCGTCGGGGCTCTGCTGCGCCAGTGGCGCCAGCATCGTCGTCTTAGTCAGCTCGACCTCGCCTGCGAGGCCGATATCTCCACCCGCCACCTGAGCTTTGTTGAAACCGGGCGCGCCCAGCCCAGTCGCGAGATGCTGCTGTTGCTCGCCGAGCAGCTGGACATTCCCCTGCGCGAACGCAATCGCCTGCTTAGCGCCGCCGGCTATGCACCGCTGTTTACTCAGCATGCGCTGTCCGAGCCAGCCATGGCGGCCGCGCGCAGCGCCATCGATCTGCTGCTCAAGGCCCACGAGCCCTACCCGGCACTGACCATCGACCGGCATTGGAACCTGCTGGCGGCCAACAGTGCCCTCGCGCCCTTTCTGCAGGGCATTGCGCCTGAGCTGCTGACGCCGCCGATCAATGTCATGCGCCTGAGTCTGCATCCGCAGGGGCTGGCGCCGCGTATCGTCAACCTGGGGCCGTGGCGCGCCTACCTGTTGGCGCGGTTGCAGCGCGATTTTCAGGCCAGCGGCGATGCTCAGTTGCACGCGCTGTGGGATGAGCTGAACGCCTACCCCGGGCCGTCGGCACCCGCACAATTCGACAGCGACACGGTGCTGATGCCGTTGCAGTTTGCCAGCGAGCAGGGCGTGGTCAGCCTGATCGGCACCACCACGGTGTTTGGCACCGCCAACGACATCACCCTGGCGGAACTGGCGCTGGAAACCTTCTTTCCGGCCGATGCCTTCAGCGCGCAGTACCTGCGTGACTTGGCCGAATCGACGCATCTTTCCGACGAAATCACTCTTTAGGCTACTTTTCTCCAGTATTCAGTGCAGTACCCTGTGGCGCGCGATTGTATAAGCTGACCTCGTTCAGCACTGCTCACAAAAATAATAAGGAGCACACCACGTATGCGTTCTACAACGCTGTCTCGCTCGCTATTGCTCGCGGTTATCGGGTTGTTGGCCGGCCTCTCGCCGCTGACCTTTGCCCAGGCCGTTACCCCTCAGGAACAGGTTCAGGTGCAGGCCAGCCGGGTTACCAGCAGCCTGATGCTGTTACGCGGTGAGGGTTTCCAAAAGAAACACCAGGACGCCCTGGAAACTGATCTGCAGGCCCTGGCCGCCGCCGTGCAGAGCCTGCCGCAAAGCAGCGATGCCCTGCGCAGTGCCCATCAGGAACTGGTGGTGCAGATTCGCCGTGGCGTGGCCTTTGGCCCGAGTGAAGATGACATGCCCTGGCGCTACCCCGAGGACCTCAGCAAAGCCCTGCTCGGCGTGCTCGAGGAAACCCGCAAGCTGGCCGGCCCGGCTGACAGCGAACTGTCCGCCAAGCTCGAATACCTCTCGGTGCAGTACCTCAGCCGCGCCTACTTCGGCAATTTCGAAACCGCCCGCGAGCAGCCCGACACCTACCTCGGTCAGGATGAACGCAAGATCGTGCCGTCGGTGGATGCGCAACTGGCTGCGCTGGATAGCAAGGCCGACCCACAGGTGGGCAAGCTGAAAACCCGCTGGGACTACCTCAAGGCCGCGCTGGTCGACCTCAACAGCCAGAGCAGCGCTCTGCAAAGCGCTTCTGGTCGACCCTTTGCGCCGATCACCGTGTATCGCCATACCCGCTCACTGACCACGCAGTGGATGGCGATGTACTAGAACTCGCTCGTAAGAGCGAAGTCGGTACAAGGCCGCCAATCAATGGCGGCCCTGCAGCGATCAGGCAGTCGCTTTTTTCTCGCGAATACAGGTCGGGCCGGCGCGTTCGACGATGGCCTGTTCGACCTCTTTGCGCAGGCCCAGCAGGAAGGCCGCTTCGGCGGCGACGAATAGGGGGCCGATGACCAGGCCCATCACGTCATCGACAAACGCCGGTTTGCGCCCTTCGTAGTAATGGCCAACAAACTGAATAATCCAGCCGATCACAAACAGGCCGATGCCGCTGCTCAGCCACAGCGCCGTTGATTGCACGGCCAGGCCCGCCGCTGCCCATAGGCTGAGCACCAGCAGCAGCGCCATCAGCAGGCCGAAACGCAGGTCCAGGCGCAGGTAGAACACCCCCGCCGCCACGGCCACCAGCAGCGCGGGGGACAGCCACAGGCCGAGCAGCTCGAAGCCCGGGCGTGACAGCAGCACGGCCACCGCCACAACGATCAGTGGAATACCGATAAAGTGGCTGAGAATATTGCGTTGGTCGCGGTGATAGGCCGCGTATTGAGCCAGATGATCAACCAGGGTTTTCATTATTATTTTCCTCATGCAAGACAGGTGGCCAGCATGAACCTACGCCCACGCAGCGCTCTGTCAGCTAGCCGACAAACCGCCTGGAGTCGTCGATGAACAGCGGCCATAGCTATCAGGCACGTCTGCGTCAGGGCCACTGGTTCAGCGCCCTGCCCGTCGACTTGCAGGAGGCGCTGCTGGCGGCTGCCCAGGTGCAGCAACTGGCGCCCGGTCAGGTGCTGTTTCGTCGCGGCGATAAGCCCTGTGGCCTGTATGCGGTGGTCGAGGGCGGCATGCGCATTGGTGCGGTCAGTGCCACCGGCAAGGAAGCGCTGCTGACTTTGGTCGAGCCACCCTACTGGTTTGGTGAAATCTCTCTGTTCGATGGCCAACCGCGCACCCACGATGCCTTTGCTGAAGGCCCCGCCACCTTGCTGCTGGTACCGCAGGCGCGGCTGCTGGCGCTGCTCGAACAGCAACCGCAGTACTGGCGTGATTTCGCCCTGCTGATGAGCCATAAACTGCGTCTGGCGTTTATCGCCCTGGAAGAAATGAGCCTGCTGCCCGCCGCCCCACGCCTGGCTCGGCGCCTGCTGCTGATCGCCGAGAACTATGGCGAGGGCGAGCCGCGCCGCGTGCTGCACCTGCCCCAGGAACAGCTGGCGCTGATGCTGGCGATTTCCCGGCAGACCACCAACCAGATACTCAAGGAGCTGGAGGCTCAGGGCATTCTGCGCCTGAACTATGGCGAGATCGAACTCCTCGATCTGCCGCGCCTGCGTCAGGCGGCGCAGTAGGTAGCGGCTGCAAAGACTGAACCTCTGGCGCAGAATGGCGCTCTATTGCCGACCTGTTTGCCGCCAGAGCCCGATGTACTGATGCCGATAACCGCTGAGACACTCCCTGCCGTCCACACTGACCTGCCCCTGGTGCTGGCCGGCCCGCTGCTGCGCCGCATGGAAGCGCAGCGCCTAGTGCTCTGGCTGGTTGGCAGTCAGCCATTGACGCTCAGTCTGCAGCTGACGCATGACGAAGCGGCTGACCCGCAGCGCTTTCCGCTGCAAGGCGACAGCTGCCAGGTTATCCAGATCGGCGAGCAGGCATTTATCCACCTGATTGATCTGAAACTGGACGCGCCGCTGCCCTGCGATGTTCAGATTGATTACGACCTGCTGATCGAACAGCCGGATCAGGCCGCGCTGGGTATCGCCGACTGGGCGCCGCACTTGCTGTACGACGGCGCGACACAGGCCAATTTCGTCCTGCGCGCGCAGCTGGATCATCTGCTGCACGGCTCTTGCCGCAAGCCGCATCACCCGGCGGCTGATGGCCTGCTCTGCGCTGACCGTCTGCTGGCCGAAGCACATGCCCCCGAGCAGCGCCCGGCCTTGCTGCTGATGAGTGGCGATCAGATCTACGCCGATGATGTCAGTGGGCCGCTGCTGCGGGCGATTCATCAGGTGATCGAGCGCCTGGGTTTGTTTGGCGAGCATTTGCAAGGTGCGGTGGTCGATGACAGCACGGCGCTGTACCAGCACCCCGCCAGCTACTACCAGCGCGCCGAGCTGCTGCCGGCGCTGACGAGCAACGAAACCCTGCGCGAGCGGTTTTTCGGCGGCGTGGAAAAGCCGGTGTTTACCACCAGCAGCGCCGACAACCACCTGGTGACCTGCGCCGAAGTGTTGGCCATGTACCTGCTGGTCTGGTCGCCGGTGCCCTGGACCTTGCTGGATGCCGAAATGCCGGCGCTGAGCGCCGAGGAAGTGCCGCGTTATCAAGCCGAGCGTGAGCGCATTGAAGCCTTTCGCGGCGGTCTGGGCCAGGTCGCCCGCGCCCTCGCCCATTTGCCGACGCTGATGATCTTCGATGATCACGACATCACCGATGACTGGAACCTCTCCGCGCAGTGGGAAGAGACGGCCTACGGCCACCCGTTTTCCAAACGCATCATCGGCAATGCGCTGATCGCCTACTTGCTGTGCCAGGGCTGGGGCAACAACCCCGATGTGTTTGCTGAGCCGCTGCAGATGATCCGCGCGATGACCGAGGGCCGCGATGCTGCCAACCACATGGACAGTGAGCCGCAGGATGCGCTGATCGACACCTTGCTGAGCTTTCACCAGTGGCAATTCGTCCTGCCGAGCAGCCCGGCGCTGGTGGTGCTCGACACCCGGACGCGGCGTTGGCGCAGCGAGCGCAACCTCAAGCGGCCGTCTGGTCTGCTGGATTGGGAAGCGCTGTGCGAGTTTCAGCAGGAGCTGCTGGACCATCCGGCGGCGATCATCGTTTCGCCGGCGCCGATGTTCGGCGTCAAGCTGATCGAGACCATCCAGAAGGTCTTCAGCTGGGCCGGCCATCCGCTGATGGTCGACGCAGAAAACTGGATGGCCCACCGGGGCGCGGCGCAGGTGATGCTGAACATCTTCCGCCACTCGCGCACGCCGGGTAACTACGTGATCCTCTCCGGCGATGTGCATTACTCGTTTGTCTACGAGGTGCTGATTCGCCAGCGCAAGCGCGGGCCGAAGCTTTGGCAGATCACCAGCAGCGGCCTGAAAAACGAATTCCCGCCGCGCCTGCTCGACTGGTTCGACCGCCTCAACCGCTGGCTCTACGCGCCGTGGTCACCGCTCAACTGGCTGACCACGCGCCGGCGTATGCAGGTCAAACCGCGCATCCCCTCGCGCAGCAAGGCCGGCGAACGCCTGTGGAATGGGGCGGGGCTCGGTCAGGTGTGGTTCAACGACAACGGCCAGCCGAGCGCGATCTACCAGCTGAATGCCGATGGCTCGCCCGCAGTGGCCTTTGTCGATGACCGTGATAACGCACCGAGCACGGCGCCTGCCCGCCGCGCAGCAACTCAGTCGGCAGATCGCTCAGCCTGAGGCCGCGCGGGCCAGAGCCGGGCCAGCCATTGCGCGCGCCAGCTTAAGGTCAGGGCGACGATCAGCGTGGCGACGCCCAGCAGCATCAGCCACAGCAGGATGGCCATGGCCGGCGAATCGCCCGCCAGGCTGCACAGCAATGACAGCCCGAGCATCAGGCTGGCGCCGCTGCGCAGGGCGGCTTGCCGTGACGCCGTCTGTTGCGCGCCTTGATGCACCTGACGCCAATGGTTGGGCAAGGCCAGGGCGAGCCAGGCAAAGCCCAGCACCGCCAGCAGCAGGGCCAACAACGAGTACAGAGCGGCGTCAGGCATGGGCGACCTCCAGCGTTTCTTCCTGCGGCACGCGGCGGCGCAGCTTGTGCGCGGCCAGCAGGGCGAGTGCTGCCGCAGCGAGCAGGCACAGGTCAGTGCCGGCCACCGGGCCGTTACCGCTGCGCAGGGTGGCCAGCAGGTGATCGCCGGTGGTCAGCCAGTTGGCCAGAACGGCCAGTACCGCCAGCAGGGCAATCGCCGTGCATTGCTCGCGCCAGGCGTGCAGGTAACCGAGGCGTTGGTCCCGCATCACGCGCCACACGGCATGGGCGCTCGCCACGAGCCACAGGGCATAGAAACTCAGGATTTCGACGCGGGCGCGGCCCAGGCCAAACAGCTGCTCTTGCATGGGCAGCCAGCGGTTGGCGAGCAGAAACGCCAGGGTGGCGAGAATCACCCCGCACACACCGGCAATGCTCAGGGCATCCAGCAGCGAGACACCGAGATGGCCGTGGCGCTGCTGCTTCTTGCGCCGGGCCTGGGTCCAGAAGAACAGCCCGGTGGCGATCACCACACAGCCGCCCAGCCCGCCGAGGAAATACAGCCAGCGCAGGGCGTCGTGGCGGAACTGGATGTAGTGCAGGCCGGCAATGAAGTTCCAGGTGTTCACCGTGGCTGAGGCCTGAAAGCGACCCATGACCTCACCGCTGACGTTGGCAAAGCGGAAGTTGTCGATGTCCTTGGTCACGCTGCTGTGGCTGGTGCGGCGCAGCAGCACATTGCCGTTGGCATCCTTGGGATTGTTGACCCGCAGCAGGTACACCGAGCCCGGCCCCCAGTATTGTTCGGCCTTGGTCACCATGGGCTCCAGCGGTGCCAGTTCTCCCGGCTGCTTGGCGGCCCGCAGGCGGATACGGCCGAGTGCTTCGCCGAGGAAGGCGCGTTCGGCGCTGACGCCGCTTTGCACCTGCTCGCGGTAGGTGTGCTGCGGCGCATCAGGGTAGTAGATGGCGAACGCGACAATCAGCCCGGACAGGGTGATCAGCAGGTGGAACGGCAGCAGCGCCACGCCGGCGACGTTATGCACATCCAGGGTGCTGCGGCCGAACGCGCGGTGCAGACGCAGGGTGAAGAACTCGCTGAACAGCTTGCGGTGGATGACCACGCCGGACACCAGCAGGCAGAGCATGGCCATGCCGGCGATGCCCACCAGCCAGGCACCGATGTTTTTGTAGCGCAGCGTCAGGTTGTGGTGGAAGGGGTAGATAAAGCCACTGGCACCCAGGGTCAACGGCTTGGCCAGCGGCTCCAGAGTGATCGGGTGGAACAGGTCACGGCTGCTCTTGCGCGACTCTTCGCTGCCGTAAGTGAGGGTCAGGAACGGTGTGCGTTCCAGGGGCAGGATGATGGTCCAGACAGGCGCATTGGCGGCGCGTTGTTCCAGCAGTGGGCGAATGTCACGGTCCAGCGACGGCCGCTGCATGCTGTCATCCCAGTGCAGGCGCGTGCTGGGCATCATCCAGCGGTCGATTTCCTTGTCGAACACCGACAGGCTGCCGGTCCAGAATACGGCGAACAGCAAGACGCCGAGCAACACGCCGGCCCAGGTGTGCAGCTCGCCCATGCGGCTTCTGAATCCTGTTTTCATGCTTGCCCCTGCAGCAGCAGGGGCGTGCCCCAGGCGAGCAGGCTCAGGCCGCCGAGCAACAGCCAGGCGTTACGCCGGCGCTCGCGGGAAAAGCCCCAGAGCAGTAACAGCAACAGGTAAATGAAGCCGAGCATGAGCGCCAGCATCACCGCATCGCCCTGACTCATGCCGGCCCACCAGGCCAGCAGGCCGCTCAGGCCAACCAGTTGTGCGCTGGCGAAATAGGCCAGCGCACACAGGCCGACAACGTGGGTAGCCGTCGCGGCCGGTTGGATAACATCGCGCAGGTGCATGACGGCCTCACTCAAAGCGGTAGCTGGTGCTGAATTGCAGCGAACGCGGTTCGCCCGGCAGGATGCCGAGGTCGTTGGTGGCCGACTCGTAGTAGGTCTTGTCGCCCAGGTTGCGGGCGTTGAGGGCAAATGCCCACGGGCCGCGCTCATGGAACAGCCCGGCATCCAGCACGGTGTAGGCCGGCAGGGTGACGGCGTTGGTGGTCGAGGCGAAGGAATCGCCCTGATGGCGCACACCAAGGCCGACGCGCCAGCCGTTACCCAGCTCTTTGACGCCCCACAGGGTGGCGCTAAAGCGTGGGGCGTTGGCCGCCCGTTTGCCTTCCAGCGGCGTGGCCGGCTGCGTCGGGGTGATCGCCGGCGCCGTGGTGTTGTTCGATTGGGTCACCCGTGCATCCAGGTAGGTGAGCCCACCCTGCAGGCTCAGACCGTGGCCGAGATCGCCGAGGGCCGACAGTTCGACGCCTTCGGCGGTGATTTCACCGACATACAGCGACGGGCCGCTGGGGTCGCTGGGGTCACGGGTCGGCACGTTTTCCTTGATGATCTGGAACAGGCTCAGGCCCAGCTCCAAGGCACCGTCGTTCAGGCGCAGCTTGCTGCCCAGCTCATAGCTGGTGGTGATCTCCGGCGGCTGGATAGCATTGCCCGGATCGATGACCCCAGTGGCGCTGCCAGGCTGGTAGGAGCGTGAAGCGGACAGGTAGTAGGACGACCAGTCATTGGGCTGATAGACCAGGCCGGCGCGTGGGCTGCGGTAATCGTCATCACGGCTGTAATCACTGCCGACGCGGTTGTCGAAGTCGCGCTCCAGTTGGTCTTCGCGCAGGCCCAGCAGCATCACCCAGTGCTCGTTGAAGCGCATCAGGTCCTGGATGTAATAACCGGCGGTATGGGTTTCATAGATGCCATCGCGGCGCACGGAGGCTGCGCTGTAGGGCACGGTCTTGAGCACCGGGTTGTACACCGACAGGTTGTAGGCGGCCGGCAGGTCGCCGCCGCGTGACAGGGTGTCGCGTTCCTCGATGGCGTACTCGGCGCCGACCATCAGCTCGTGCTGGATGCCCAGCCACTCGACCTGCTTGCTCAGCTCCAGTTTGTTGGCCAGGTCGGTCTGCTGGCTGTCGAAGTTGCTGCGTGACAGGCGCACGGTGGGCGTGGCGGTGTTGAGCAGCAGACGGTTGATGGTGGTCTGGTTACGCTCAAGGTCCAGGGTGCGGTAGCTCAGGGTGTTGCGCAGTTGCAGGCTGTCGCTCAGGTCCACCTTGAGGTCGGCCTGGAAGGTGCTGTCGGCGCTGGTGCCGCTGTCGTTGTCGCCGGGGTTGGCCGAGCCGTAATAGGTCGAGCGCGAGACATCCGCCGGCTTGCCGTTGATCCCGGGAATACCGGCGTCGAACACGCGCTCATCGGCCAGGTGCTGGGCGCGCAGGTCGAGGGTCACGTCATCGTTGAAGCGCAGGGTGGAAGCCAGCGCCAGGCCGTGCTTCTTGTACCAGACCTCGTCGCGGTACGAGTCGCCTTCATCGGCCATGGCATTGATGCGCACCTGTACCGCTTCGTTCAGCGGCTGGTTGACGTCGAGGGTTAGGCGCCGGGCATCGTAGGAGCCCAGGCTGGCGGCCAGGTCAGTCTGCGCCTGCGAGTGCGGGCGCTTGCTCACCAGGTTGATCAAGCCACCGGCCGAGCCCCGGCCGTAGAGTACGCCGCTGGGGCCTTTGACCACTTCCACCTGCTCCAGGTTGAAGGTGTCACGGAAGCTGTTGCCGCCATCGCGCATGCCGTCCACATAGGTATCAGAAATGGCCGAGAAGCCACGGATGACGAACTGCTCGCGAATGCCTTCACCGGTGCTGCTGGTCACGCCTGGGGTGTAGGCCAGGGCTTCCTTGATCGAACGCGCGCCGCGATCACGCAGCACTGTGGCCGGCACCGCATCGACCGTCTGCGGCACATCCAGCGCGTCGGTATCGGAGCGGGTGGCGCTGCTCACCGGTACGCTGCTCTGGTAGCGGCTGGCCTTGCCGGAAATGGTCATGGCGGGCAATTCGGTGCGCGCCGCTGCGTTGTCCGTGTGCGCGGGTGCGGGCCGCAGCACATAACCGCCAGCCTCTACTTGTACGGCCTGCAAGCCGGTGCCGAGCAGCAGCGCCGCCAGGGCTTCGGGCACGGTGTAGTGGCCTTGAAGACCTGCGGTTACCTTGTTGGCCGTCTGCTCGGCGGTAAAGCTGAGCAGCAGGTTGGCGCTGCTCGACAGGCTGCGCAGTGCCGGTGCCAAGGGCCCGGCGGCAATCGTGAAGGCTTGTTGCCCCTGCTGCTGGGTGGGCGCGGTGTCTGCGGCCAGGGCCACGCCCGGCAGGTGCTGGAGGGCCAGGCTGCAGGCCAGGGCCAAGAGCAGACGGCCACTCGGCCGCTGTTGGAGGTTGCGCGCGGTGTGACGCGGCGGCGTCATGGGGCGATTGGCACGGTGCATGGGGGCTCCTGGCACAGAAAGCGAATAAGGTTCTTGCTGTGTAGGTGCCGCGAGAATCGCAATCGGGCAGTGCGTGGCTGAATTATTTTTCGTCGCGCTCGACTATCCGCTGCGACGCGGGCTTAGCCGGCCTGTTCGATCAGCACCCAGTAGCGGCTGCGCGTGCGCACCTGTACTGGCAGCACGCTCGGCAGCGTGGCGAGAATGCGATCGCTGTCGTGCACCGGAAACACCCCAGACAGGCGCAACCCGGCCACGTGCGGATCGCAGCGCAGCACCCCGGGGCGGTAGCGATCAAGCTCGGCGATGAATGCGCCCAAGGGCATGTCATCAGCAATGATCTGCCCACGGGTCCAGGCCAGATCAGCCTCATGCAGCGGTCGCAGTGGGTCGATATGGGTGCGGCTGAAGCCGGTGCGTTGCCCGGCCAGCAGCACTTGCACGCGGTCACTGCGGGTCGGGTGGAGTTGCACGGCGTTTTCCTGCACGGCCACCTGGGTATGGCCGTCGTCCTGGCGCACGCTGAAACGCGTGCCCAACGCGCGAATGCGCCCTTGGGCGGTCTGCACCTCAAGCGGACGTGGGTCGACGGGCTGCAGGCCCTGGGCCGCGGCGGTGACGACCATGATCTCGCCCGCGCGCAGGTGCAGCAGACGGGTCTGCGCATCGAATTGCAGATCGAGCGCCGTGGCGGTGTTGAGCGTGACGTGGGTGCCATCGCTGAGGGTCACGCGGCGTTGCTCACCCGTGCCGGTACGGTGTTCGGCCAACTGTTCCTGCCAGGTATTGGTGCGGCTGGCCAGCAGCCCGGAGCCGGCCAGCAGGCCACCCCAGAACAGCGAACGCAACAGCGTGCGGCGGCTGGCTTGAGTGGTTTGGCGGGCATAGGGCGAGAGCGTCTGGTAGGCACTCTTGGCCGGCAATGCCTTGAGCCGGCCGGTCATGGCCTCGATATGCCGCCAGGCGCGTTCGTGCTCGGGGCTGGCGGCGCGCCAGGTCTGCCAAGCCAGTTGCTCCTGCGCGCTGGTTGCGCCGGACATCAGCAGGGTCAGCCATTCCACCGCCTGGTCGGCCACGGCGGCGCTGATCGGCTGGCCTTCGGCCAAGAGCCTGGCGGGTGTGTTGGGGTAAACCGCGTTGTGCTGTCCGTTCATGTCAGCTGGCCAGGGCAAACAGGTATTGGCGGTTGGCGCGCATCAGGTACTGCTTCACCGAGCTGCTGGACACGCCCAGACGTTCGGCGATTTCGGCATAGCTGAGTTCTTCCAGGTGGGCGAGCAGGAAGGCTTCCTTGACCTGGGCCGGCAGACCGTCGAGGGCGCTGTCGATCTGACGCAGGGTTTCCAGTGCCTGCAGCTGTTCTTCCGGCGAGGGGTAAACCGCTTCCGGCAGGCTGGCGAGCACTTCAAGGTAGGCGTCTTCGAGGCGCTGGCGGCGATGACGATGGGCAATCAGCCGGCGCGCAATGGTCGCCAGAAAGGGCCGGGGTTCGCGAATTTCATGGGCCTGACCGGAATGAATAACGCTGACGAAGGTGTCCTGGGCCAGGTCTGCGGCAGCAAAGGTGTCGTTCAGCTTGCGCCGCAACCAGCCTTCCAGCCAGCCGTGGTGCTGGCGGTAGAGCGTGTCGAGGTCGGTAGACAGGTCAAATTCAGAGGCGGGCACAGTGAGCTCCGGTCAGCCGGATGGCTACTCAGGCGCACATGATAATTATTATTATTAAAAGTTCAATGCTGCCGGTGACGTGTGCCCCGGCAGCTGATCAGCGGACTGCGTTTACGCGTCAGCGCCGCAGCGTTCTTAACGCAGCTTTTCCAGCATCTGGTAGTACCACATGCCGGCGGCCAGCATCGGGTTGCCGAACACATCCCCCAGCGGCACCTTGATGTGTTTGCAGGCGGCGAAGGTGTCGTAATGACCCATCGTGCCGGTCAGGGCGTTGGCCATGATCTCGCCCATGATGTGGGTGGTGGCGATGCCGTGGCCGGAGTAGCCCTGGCAGTACCAGACGTTGTCCGAGAGCTTGCCCAGCTGCGGGATGCGGTTGATCACGATGCCCATGGCGCAGCTCCACTGGAAGTCGATGTCGACGCCCTTGAGTTGCGGGAAGGTTTGCTCGATGCCGGGGCGCAGCTCGCCGGCGATATCCCGCGAGTCGCGCCCGGAGTAGTTGCAGCCACCGCCGAACAGCAGGCGGCCGTCGGCGGTCATGCGGTAGTAGTCGAGGACGAAGCGGCAGTCGTACACGGCCAGGTCCTGCGGATTGATTTCTTTCGCCAGCTCACCCAGTGGCGCGGTGGTGACGATGCCGCCCATGGCCGGGAAGATCATGCCCTTGAGCTTTTTCGGCTCCAGCTTGTGGTACACGTCGCCGGCCAGCAGTACCTGCTTGGCATTGATCCGGCCTTGGGCGGTGACCACTGCCGGCTTGGTGCCATGCACAATCTCCAGCACTTCGGAGTGTTCGAAAATCAGCGCGCCCAGGCTGGCGGCGGCCTTGGCTTCGCCGATGCACAGGTTGAGCGGGTGCAGGTGCATGTTGCGGGTGTTCTTCAGCGCGCCGCTGTACAGGTCGCTGGCCAGGTGGCTGCGCACGCCGGCGCGGTCGAGCAGGGTCACATCAGCGCCCATGCCGCGACGCTGTGCTTCGGCGTAGGTGGCTTCTAGTTCCTGCATGTGCGTGGGCTTCATTGCCGCGTGCAGGTGGCCGTGCTTGAGGTCGCACTGAATGCCGTATTTCTCCACGCGGTTCTTGATGATCTCGTGTCCGCGCCAGCGCAGGTGCCAGATAAAGTCTTCAACCTCCTCGCCGAGGGTATTGCGCATCTGCTTGGTCATCGCCGCATCGCCCGACAGGCTGCCGGTGACCTGGCCGCCGTTACGCCCGGTGGCACCCCAGCCGATCTTGTTGGCTTCGACAATCGCCACCTTAAGGCCGCGTTCGGCCAGCTCCACGGCAGACGCCACGCCGGTAAAACCGCCGCCGATGATCACCACATCGACGCTGACCTCGCCTCGCAGGGTCGGGAAATCGGTTTCCTCATTGAGGGTGGCACTGTAGTAGGACGGGCAACGCACGGCGGCGGGCGTTGCGGGTTTGAGGGCGGCGTTCATAAGACGGTTCCTGAGTACGGGTAGCGATGCAGGCAGCGGTTCGTCAGCTCGCGGCAGGCGCGGCAGCACGGAAGTAGGCGGGCGGCTGAAGTGATCAGCGCGGGAGGCTCAGGGCATCCGGCGGACGTGCGTGGCGGCAATGCCATAGGGCCCAGAAGGCGAGAATCTGCGCTACTAGCGGATTGAGTCGATCCAGGCCAAAGCATCCCTCGGCCCTGTGCAGGCAGAAGCGGAAGGCGCGGCGCAGATCGGCTGTCGGTTCACTCATGTCGGCAGACTCGCATGCTGGCGAGTGTTGGTTAAATCGTGTTTTTCACATATTCAGATTGCTGTTGGCTAAACAATCATGGGCGCGGGTCAGGCTTATGGTTGATAGCGAAACGGCACCTTGAGGCCCCGCTCGATCTGCCCGGACAGCTGGTGTACGCCCGCCAGCACGCCATGCTCGGTGCTGCGCATCAGCTCCAGCCACTCATCATCGAAGGCGGCGTTGAGGTTCTTGCGCAACTGCGCCTCGCTGGCCGGCCGGGTACTTTCCCGCGAGACGGCGGTAAACAGCGCCACACCGAGGGACACCGTAGTGCCGGCGGGGCCGCCGATCAGTGCGGATACGGCACCGGCCGCGCCGCTGACTGCGAGGTCGTCGACCAGACGTTCGCTGGTCTGTTGCGCAACGGCGGAAATGCCTGGGTCCGCCGACCAGTCGCCGAGGCCGCATGGAGCGTTGCGGATGCGTTCGATAAAGGCGCTATAGGCCGGCAACTCGATGAGCGGTTCGGCGTGCAGCAGCTCATACAGCGATGCGCCGGGTGCCTGAGTAATGGCGGGGATGGCCCTGAGGCGCTGCTGGAACTGCTCGCGTGGCAGGTCATGCTGCTGAGCAATGCGCGGCAGGTGTTCATCGAGGTGCTGAATGTAGAGCCAGGTGCTGCGCGCCATGATCTGCTGCGGATCGTCGGTCTCGGCGACTGGTTCCAGCACGCGCTCGCGGTATTGCTCTTGCAGGTACAAGGCCAGGCGCCTGACGCTTGGCTCCTTCGCGCCGCCGTTACTGAGGCGGTACCAAGAAACCTTGATGCCCATCCATTGCTGGGTCCAGTAGCCGGAAAACCAGGGGATAAATGCCTCGTCGGTCTGTTGGTAGACCAGGTCCATCCACTGCTCCATCGACAGCAGGGCATGTTCGCGTGCCTGCTGCGCAGCGCTGCGTGACAGCACGCTGATGTCGTGGTCGACCTGCTGCCAGGTGCTCGCACTTACCTGAATCGGCGGATCGCTGGCGCAGCCCGCCACTGCCAGCAGCAGGACGAGCAGAACGACGCGCGGACTCGACATGGCAAGCCTCCGCCTGCTGAGTGCCAGCCCCTACTCCAATGGAGTGCTGAAGTTATTCCCCCTGCGGCTTGAGTATAGGCACGCGGCTGGCCGGCTTCCGCCGGCAGCAGACGGCAGGTATGGACCTACTGACTGGCGCGCGTGTCACGTAGATTGGCGAGCACCCGCTCGGCATTTTCCGTGCAGGGCATGCCCTCTGGTTTGTTCTCGATGGTGGCGATGATGTTCAGCAGCTGCGCCTTGTTCTGCGCCAGACGCTGTTGCATCGCCTCGATCTCGACGACCTTGCGTTGCAGGCTGTCGAGCATCTGCTCATGCGCCCAGCCCTCGGCGTTGGCATCGGGCAGCAGGTGGCGGATTTCCTCCAGGCTGAAACCGGTCTGCTGCGCGCAGCTGATAATGCCCAGGGCTTGCAGTGTCTGTTCCGTATAGCTGCGATAACCGTTGGCCTGACGCTGGGCACTGATCAGCCCGCTGGCCTCGTAGAAGCGGATACGCGAGGCAGCCAGACCGCTGCGGCTGGCCAGTTCACCAATTTTCATAATTTGTACTCCGGGGTATTGACCTTAAAGCTGACTTTAACCTTAGCCTTGCTCCATCTGCCACCCCCGGAGCAAGCCATGACTGCCTTCCAACCGCTGCAACTGCCAAACGGTACCTCCATCCCCAACCGCATTGCCAAGGCATCGATGGAGGAGAACCTATCCGACGCCAGCCTGGGCCCGTCCGCCGGGCTGCTGCGTCTGTATCAGGCTTGGGCCGAGGGCGGCGCCGGCTTGTTGCTCACCGGTAATGTGATGGTCGACCGCCGTGCCATGACCGATGCCGGCGGCGTGGTGCTGGAAGATGACCGTCAGCTGGACAAATTTCGCGAGTGGGCGCGTATCGGCCGTGCCCAGGGCGCGCAGTTCTGGGTGCAGATCAACCACCCGGGCCGGCAGATGCAGGCCAGCCTGGGTCAACAGACTGTCGCGCCGTCGGCCGTGGCTCTGGAGTTGGGCGGCCTGTCGAAGCTTTTTCCAGTGCCCAAGGCGTTGGATGAGGCGCAAATTCAGGACCTTATTCAGCGCTTCACGCGCACCGCGCAACTGGCCGAACAGGCCGGCTTTAGCGGTGTGCAGATCCACGCGGCGCACGGTTATCTGCTCAGCCAGTTTCTTTCGCCAATCAGCAACAAGCGCAGTGACCGCTGGGGCGGCTCGCTGGAAAACCGCGCGCGCTTGCTGCTGGAAGTGGTCAAGGCGGTGCGTGCAGTGGTGGCGCCGAGCTTCTGCGTGTCGGTCAAACTCAACTCGGCGGACTTCCAGCGCGGCGGCTTCGATGCGACCGATGCCAAGCGCGTGGTGCAGCTGCTCAATGAACAGGCGGTTGATCTGGTCGAGCTGTCCGGCGGCAGCTACGAAGCCCCGGCCATGCAGGGTGATGCCCGCGATGGCCGCACCCTGGCGCGTGAGGCGTACTTTCTCGAGTTTGCCGGTGAGATCGCTGCTGTGGCGAAGATGCCGGTGATGGTCACCGGTGGGATTCGCCGCTTGCCGGTGGTTGAGCAGGTACTGGCCAGCGGCGCGGCCATGGCCGGGATTGCCACGGCGTTGGCGATTGAGCCGGCCTTGCCCAAGCAGTGGCTGGCCGGGCAACCCAGCAGTGCAGAACTGGCGCCGATCCGCTGGAAGAACAAGGCGCTGGCTTCTCTGGCTTACTTGGCGGTGGTGAAATTCCAGCTGCTTCAGCTCAGCCGGGGCAAGCACACCCATGCCGGGGTCTCACCGCTGCGCGCATTGCTGTTGGGGCAGCTGAAAAGCGCACAGCGCACCCGTCAGTACAAGCGTCTGATGGCGGCGGGCGGTTAGTTCGGCAAATGCCCGGTTTTCACCCAGATCAGGCAGCCTGCCTCGCTGAACGGGGTGTGCTGTGACAGGTGTGGGCTGCGCAGCCAGCTGCCGGCTGGGTAGTCGCCAAACTCATCCTGAAACGTGCCCTCAAGCACCAGGATTTCTTCGCCGCCCCAATGTCGGTGCGCAGTGAAATAGGTGCCGGGGGCCCAGCGCACCAGCGCCACGTGCTCGGTACCGTGCTGGTGCAATGGCAGCACTTGCAGGCCCTGCACCAGGCCGGGTCTCCATTGCGCCTGCGTGCTGTCGATGACCACGGGTTGATCATCAGCCGCATTGAACTGCATGAGTTTGACGAAGATCGTGCAGCCTTCGCGGCTAAAGGGCGCATGATGGCTGCCAATGGGATTACGCACATAGGTGCCGGCGGGGTAATCGCCGCGCTCATCGGAGAACACTCCGTCGAGCACCAGAAACTCCTCGCCGCCGGGGTGGTGATGCTCGCTGAAGCGCGAACCTGCCGCGTAGCGCACAATGCTGGTGGCGCGTGCCACCTCTTCGCCGATGCGGTCCAGCATGCGCCGCTCCACCCCTGGCATGGGTGAAGCCACCCAGGGGCTGTCGGCCGGACGGATCAAGGCGCGCTGACTAAAGTCGGCATTCAGTTGCATGGTCACCCCCTTTCACCCGGTCTGCTTCAGGCCTGCTTGAGCAGGTGGATCAGCGCGTCGGCGGTGGCATCCGATGAGGCCGGGTTTTGCCCGGTGATCAGCAGGCCATCTACGGCTACATGGCTCTGCCAATCGTTTGTGCTGGTGTAATGGCCACCGTTGGCGATGAGCATATCCTGCACCAGGAATGGCACCACGTCGGTTAGCTGCACCGCAGCCTCTTCGCTGTTGCTAAAGCCGGTGACTTTCTTGCCGCTGACCAGCGGCAGACCGTTGGCCGCTTTGACATGACGCAGCACACCCGGAGCGTGACAGACCGCCGCCACCGGTTTGTTCTGTGCCTGGAAGTGTTCGATCAGGGCGATGGAGGCGCGGTCTTCGGCCAAATCCCACAGTGGGCCATGGCCGCCCGGGTAGAACACGGCGTCGAAATCATCGGCCTTCACCTGACTCAGTGGCACGGTGTTGGCCAGTGCCTGCTGCGCTGCCGGATCAGCACGAAAGCGCTCGGTGGCGGCTGTCTGTGCATCAGGGGCGTCGCTTTTCGGGTCGAGCGGTGGCTGGCCGCCTTTGGGCGAGGCCAGGGTCAGTTGCGCGCCGGCATCCTTGAACACGTAGTACGGCGAGGCGAATTCCTCCAGCCAGAAGCCAGTCTTGTGTCCGGTATTGCCCAGTTGGTCTTGAGAAGTCAGTACCAGCAGAATCTTCATGGTGTGTTCCTTGAGGGCCGAAGGCCCGTTAATGGCGTACAACTTAAGAACTCCAAGATGACTCGATAATTCAAAAGTTTGTTTCTGCCGTACAGCCATTGCCGAGGCGATGTGGAGCGGTGGACGCCGTCCTCAGCCAGGGGTGCTTGCGTGCAGAGGTAGAAGCGATCAAGGCTCTGGCTTGTAACCCAGACGCAGGCCGCCCCAGTGTCGGCCCTGAACCATGATCGGCACCGACAGGTCGTGCATCAGTTCGCCGGTATCACGCATATAGGTTTGTAGCAGCAGCGGCTTCTGGTGGCTGCCGCAGCGGATGCCGGTGCGGTCGTTGAACAGGCGTTTGCTGCGGCTTTTCAGGGTGTCCACGGCGCGGTCGCCGCAGGGCGGGTGATTGAAGGCGTTGTTGTGAGTTGGCACGTAGCCTTCGGCGGTGCAGGCGATGGCGAAGACCAGGCCTTCGTGCTGGCTCAGCAGCGGCTCCTGAATGGCCGGCAGCACCTGATCGGCGTAGCTATCGAAGCGGGTCTTGTACTTGGCCGGGAAGCTGCCGGCAATCGGCTGGTAATGACGGTCGAACAGGTCACTGGCGCTGATCCGGCCGCTGTGTATATCCGCTTCGAACTGCGCGGCAATCTGCGCCGCCGCGCTGCGGGCGAGATCATAGATGCGCTGGTGGTAGTCATCCAGGCCGACTTCGGCGAGCTGTTCGCTGACGCTTTCGGCCTGCGCGACTAAACGCTCGGCAGCGCTGCTGAGCTGGCGGGTCTGCCCTTCGCTGTCGCCGACATCGCCGCGCAACTGGCCGACGGCTACCGAGAGTTCGGCCAGGCGTTCGTGATTCTGCCGGGTGCCGCTGTCGATCTGGCTGACCTGGCTTTCCACATCCACCGCCAGTTCGGCAATCCCCTGCAGTTGCGCGCCGGTGTGCTCAACCTGCTGCGCGGCCAGGGTCAGCTGTTCGGCCTGCTGCTGCATATGGCTGACCACCGCCGCGCTCTGCTGGCGGATATCGCTGACGATCTGCCCGACTTCCTCGGTGGCGCTGCTGGTGCGCCCGGCCAGGTTGCGCACCTCATCGGCAACCACGGCAAAGCCACGGCCGAGTTCCCCGGCGCGGGCCGCTTCGATGGCGGCATTGAGCGCCAGCAGGTTGGTCTGGCTGGCAATCGACTGGATTACCTGGGTGACTTTCTCGATCTGCTCGGTGCGGGCGCTGAGGCCGTCAATCAGCTCGCGGCTGGTGGCGGTCTGCGCGCTCAGGTGCTGCATGGCATCAATGGCCTGGCGCAGCTCCTGCTGCCCGCTGCTGCTGTCTTGCCGCACGCTCTGCGCGGCCAGCAGGGTTTGCTCGGCGCGCTGGGCGTTGTCCTGTTCGGTATGGGTGATGGCCTCGGCGGCCTGGTTGATCTGCTCGGTGGCACTGAGCTGCGATTGCAGTTTGCCGGCCAGCTGCTGCGCGGCGTGGGCCACTTCGGCGGCGGCCAGGGCGTTGTGACAGGTGTGTCGCGACAGATTCTGGCTCAGGGTGCTGAACGACTCATGCGGCGCATCGGTAGAAGCTGGCAGCTCTTCATGCTGGCGCTGCCAGGGCCCCAGCCACGGCCACAGGGCCAGCAGCAGAAAAGACGGAATGCTGATAAACCAGGGCAGCTGGATCTGCTGGTACGTCACCATCAATCCGGCCAGCCCAATGGCATGCAGCAGGCAGGCCTTGGGATAGGTAATAAACGCAGAGCGCATGACAAACCTCGTTATTTTTATTCTGGCCGAACCAACACCAGAAACTGCCTGTGGCGCGCCGCTTTGCAGTGGGCGGGCCATGCCTGCTGGAACCTGTTTGCGCGCAGCTGGATATGCCTGGGTAGGCAATCGGCCGCTGTCGGCGAATCTATAGACCATAGCGGGTGACGCTCCCTGCGGCCAACCTTTGGTGGGAGGTTGATTCGAGCACCCATGGCGGTTCAGGGCCATGGCACTTTGGTCGCAGGTGGATCAGTCCTTACAGGCGATGGCGCTGAATAAAGCCCTTGTCGAGAAAATCCTTCCAGCGTCCGTAGAAACGCCCGCCGGCACTGTGCCCATGCCAATCCAGCAGTGCGCCGCCGTCGCCAGTGGCCAGCAGTGCCAGGCTTTGTCGTTGCGGCCGGTAGCGTTTGAGTGGCAGGCCACGCAGCGCGGCGTTGAGGTTGCTGGCCAGCACCGGGCCCTGCCGTACCGAATACACCCCGCTTTTGCGTGCACCGGGCAGGCTGGCGCAGTCGCCCACGGCAAAAATCGTTGGGTGGGTGTAGCTCTGCAGCGTGGGGGCGATCAAGACAAAGCCCTGCTCATCGCAGCCCAGGCCACTGTGCGCCGGCCAGGCAAAGGCTTTGGCGCCGCTGGCCAGCAACAGCCGTTGACCGCGCCAGACCGGTTCGTCGCCGCTGAGCAGGCAGTCGTCCTCGATGCGGTTGATCGGGCAATCCTCGCGCACCCACACGCCGCGCTGGCGCAGATGGCCGAGGGCGCGCAGACGCACGCCAGCGGACAACCCATCGAGCAGATGCCCGGCGCAGAACAGTGCCAGTTGCGGTACTTTGCCGGCCAAGGCCAGCGCCAGTTCAACCCCCGCCGCGCCGCCGCCGAGAATCGCCAAGGGCTGCGGCGTAGCCTGCCAGCGCTGCCAGCCATCAAGAAATTCTGCGAAGGGTTTGACCGCCAGCAGCTGCATCGCATCGCCCTGTTGCGGCG
>Ga0247831_1000547_pt1 | contig 81277 bp, 83 predicted proteins | sample LaCruzMarch2015__9_FD_192406 | JGI IMG/M metagenome (GOLD analysis project Ga0247831, IMG submission 192406) | Freshwater microbial communities from meromictic Lake La Cruz, Castile-La Mancha, Spain - LaCruzMarch2015_1m | ecosystem: Environmental > Aquatic > Freshwater > Lake | place: Spain...
TCGACGCGTGGCATGTTCTAGGCCGCCACGCTGCGTGCGGCGGCCATCAGCGCTTCGATCTCGGCGACGGTTTTCGGCACGCCGCCAGTGAGAATTTCGCAGCCGGTCTTGGTCACCACCACGTCGTCTTCGATGCGCACACCAATGCCGCGCCACTTCTTCGCCACGTCCTGATTGTCCACGGCGATATAGATGCCGGGCTCAACGGTCATGGCCATGCCGACTTCCAGCTCGCGCCATTCGCCGCCAACCTTGTACTCGCCGACGTCGTGCACATCCATGCCCAGCCAGTGACCGGCGCGGTGCATGTAAAAAGGTTTGTAGGCTTCAGCGGCAATCAGCTCATCAACATCGCCGCTGAGCAGCCCCAGCTCTACCAGCCCGGCAGTGATGACCTGCACAGTGGCCTCATGAGCTTGGTTCCAGTGTTTACCGGGGGCGATTTCCTTGAACGCGGCTTCCTGCGCCGCCAGCACCAGCTCGTAGATCGCCTTCTGTTCCGGCGAAAAGGTGCCACTGACCGGAAAGGTGCGGGTGATATCGCTGGCGTAGCAGTCGATCTCGCAACCGGCGTCGATCAGCACCAGGTCACCGTCTTTCAGCGGCGCATCGTTCTCACGGTAATGCAGAATGCAGGCGTTCTTGCCGGCCGCGACGATGGAGCCATAAGCCGGCATCTTCGCCCCGCCCTTGCGGAACTCATAATCCAGCTCGGCTTCCAGGTGGTACTCGAACAAGCCGGCACGGCTGGCCTGCATGGCCCGCACATGAGCGCGGGCGCTGATTTCCGCCGCCTCTTTCATCACTTTGACCTCGGCAGCCGACTTGTACAGGCGCAGGTCATGCAGCAAGTGTTCGAGGGTGATGAATTCATTGGGCGGCGTCGCGCCCTGCCGCGCTTTGGAGCGGATCACGTTGATCCACTCCATCAGCTGACGGTCAAACTCATGGTTAGTACCCATGGAGGAGTAGACCCGATCACGGCCTTCGATCAGCCCCGGCAGGATGTCGTCGATGTCACCAATCGGGAACGCATCATCTGCGCCATACTGGCTGATTGCGCCATCCTGGCCAGCACGCAGGCCATCCCACAGTTCGCGTAGCGGGTCACGCTCGCGGCAGAACAGCACGTACTCGCCATGCTCGCGACCGGGAATCAGCGCGATTACCGCTTCCGGCTCGGGAAAGCCGGAGAGGTACTGGAAGTCGCTGTCCTGGCGGTAGATATGCTCAACATCGCGGTTGCGGATATACACCGGCGCCGCCGGCAGAATCGCGATGCTGTTGGGTTCCATCTGCGCCATCAGCGCCTTGCGCCGACGGGCGTATTCCGACTTGGGGATGCTGATCATGGGCAGATTGAGTCCACTTCTATTGCATGAAAATCAATGCAGCGACGGCTTCGCCGCAGCAACCACTGGCTTGGCGCACTCGCTGAACAGCAGCAGCGGCGCAACGCGCAGGTACTCCATCACTTCCATGTAATCGTTTTCGCCATCATCGGACTCGTCCAGGGCGTTCTGCACCTGGGAAATGGCCGAGAGGTCCTGCAGCACTTCCATGGCTTCTGCGCTCAGGGCGCTGTCACGGGCAGTCAAACCGAAGCCGCCGAGGAAGCCCTGGCACCATTGTCCCAGAGCCACGGCACGCTCGCTAAGCGGCGCATCGTCGCTGGGCAGCAACAGCACCACGGTGACGTCATTACTGGACAGCTCGTTCTTGACCATTTCCTGCAGGCCGATCAGCGCCTGGCGCACGGTGTCTTCTGGCGCCGCGCCGAGCAGCTCGGCGGCATCCACCAGCCAGGAATCGATTTCAAAGCCCGCACCAGCACAGCTGCGACCGAGCAGCAGACCATGCAACTCGGCTGGGGAAATGGTGTAACCGCTGCTGGTAAGCAGGGCGGCAAACGCGGAGTAAGGAGAATTTGAAGTTGGCATAGATAACTAGGCGCAAAGCTGCGCGATCACTAGAATGGAGGCCTTGTATCCTAGCACCGGCAGGCGTGCCAAGACTATGCAAGCGGCTCGACGGAGCCCGCTCAGCCAGCGCAAAAATTGCCGCGCCGTGATCCATGGGTGAATTGCATCAATCTCTGGCGCACTGAACTGCCCCACACTGGCAAACAACTGTGCCGCGCACCGCTTGGTACTGTCGAAGACGCCGCAAAGACGCTATTTTTCACCTGCCAGCCCACTCACCTAGTACGAGTAGAGAACCATGGAAGACGTCGACCTGCAGGCTCTTACGACCAAGCTGGACTTGCTGATCCAGCGGGTCGAACAGCTCAAGGCGCAAAACCGACAGCTTCTGACAAGCGAAAAGGCCTGGCGCGAAGAACGTGCCCATCTAATTGAAAAGAACGAAATGGCCCGGCACAAGGTCGAATCCATGATTTCGCGCCTCAAAGCCCTGGAGCAGGATTAATGACCCAGTCGAATACCTTGACCGTCCAGATTCTGGACAAAGAATATTGCATCGCCTGTCCGAGCGATGAACGCAGCAACCTGGAAAGCGCCGCGCGCTATCTGGATGGCAAGATGCGGGAGATCCGCTCAAGCGGCAAAGTGATCGGTGCCGACCGCGTTGCGGTGATGGCTGCCCTGAACATCACCCACGACCTGCTACACAAACAGCAACACCTTGATCAACAGGCCGGCGCCAACCGTGATCAGGTGCGTAGCCTGCTCAATCGGGTCGACAGCGCTCTGGCTCGGGATGCCGATGAGTAAGGCAGCTGATTGCGTGCCGACGCTTTCGGGTATACTGGCCGCCGCTCCCTGGAGTGTGCGCCAGTTGGTGATGTCCCTGAGCCGATTCGCACAACCCCGGAGGTTGCACGTTGAAGCCGGTGTGCATGTCCGCTTGACGGAAAGCCTTAACGCCTCCTGCAACCTCCACCTTGAACTTTCGGGTTCAAGGGCTAAGCCGACAGCGGCACGTCGGGGAGTCACCTTTTTCAGCCGATTGCCTCTCTGCGGCAATCGCTACCGCAACAGCCCATGCTCGACTCCTCAGCACTAAGCCGCGCGCAGTTACGCCGCCATCTGCGCGTACAGCGTCGCGCGCTCAGCCGCCACGCCCAGCGCCAAGCCGCTCAAGGACTGTATAAACAGCTGGCGCAGCACCCGCTGTTTCGCCGCGCGCGACACATTGCCCTGTACCTGCCCAATGATGGCGAGATCGACCCGCGCCCCCTGTTGCGTGCCGCACAGCAACGCGGCAAGTCGACCTATTTGCCAGTGCTCAGCCCCTGGCCGCGCAGCAAGATGGTGTTTCAACGCATCCGACCTGGCGAACACTTGCAGAAAAACCGCTTCGGCATTGACGAGCCTCGGCGCAACTGCAAACAGCAACGCAAGGTCTGGACTCTGGATCTGATATTGCTGCCGCTGGTCGGTTTCGACCGCCACGGCGCGCGCCTGGGTATGGGCGGCGGGTTCTATGACCGCAGCCTGGCGTATCGCGCACTGCGCAAAAATTGGCACAAACCGACATTATTGGGCTTGGCACATGAGTGTCAGCAGGTAGATCGACTGACCATGGCCAGCTGGGATGTGCCACTGCAAGGCACAGTGACGGACAAGGCGTGGTATTGAATCAAGCCGTTAGTAAAGGCTGTACCGCACTCCCTGCGGTACGTACCAGGATCAACCCGCCGCTTGCGACTGAGTGACCGGCGTATCAGCCTGGCGATCCCACAAACTCTGGGTATAACCGGTAGTAACCACACCCAGGCTGAACAGTATTACCAAAATCAACAACATATCTGGTTTACGTTTCATCGAATGCCTCCCCCTTAAAGGCATAGCGCACGCTGTATTCGCGGCGATTATTTTTATAGGTCCAACAGCGGCTACCATCCACACGCGCCGGGCGCAACACTGCAACACGCCGGGCACCACCAGGCAAACAGCACCTCCCCGCTAACGGACTGAATCACAGGAGCAAAGTTCATGCCTTATTGGCTGATGAAGTCAGAACCCGACGAACTCTCGATTCACGATCTGCAGCGCCTGGAGCAGACACGCTGGGATGGTGTGCGCAATTACCAGGCGCGCAACTTCCTGCGCAGCATGCAGCCAGGGGATTTGTTCTTCTTTTACCACTCCAGTTGCCCGGAGCCGGGCATTGCCGGAATCGCCCGTATCGCCTCGGCGCACTACCCCGATCCCACTGCGCTAGAGCCTGCTAGCCATTACTTCGACGCCAAGGCCAGCACCGCCAAGAACCCCTGGAGCGCGGTCGATGTGGCGTTTGTCGAAGCGTTCAAGCGGGTGATCCCGCTGGCGCAGCTGAAAGCGCAGAGTGCGCTGCTGGAGTTGCCGCTGGTGCAGAAGGGCAGCCGCCTTTCGGTGATGCCCGTCAGCGGCGAGGAGTGGGCAGCCGTACTGGCGCTGCGCTGAAATAGCGCAGCGCCTGCCCCATGCGGGATTATTGAATAATCAGGTTATTGAATAGCAGGTCTTCCACCAGCGGCTTGCCTTCTTCCTGAGTGAGCACTTCCTGCACCTGCTTGAGCGCCTCGGCACGCAGGGTTTCGCGAGCGCCTGGGGCCGACATGGCCTCCTCGGTCTGCTGGGAAAACAGCATAACCAGTTGATTGCGGATCAGCGGATCATGGTGCTTGACCTTGGCCTCGACATCCGCGCCAGTTACCCGCAGGGAAATATCGGCCTTGAAGAACTTGAGCTTCGGCCCCTCACCAAAATTCCCCACCAACGCAGGAAACAGAGAGACATAAGCCACCACCGGAGCGGCCCCTTCCCCCTCCTTAGCCTCTTTATCTTCCGAGGCGTACGCCGCCAAGGGCAGGGACAGAACCAACAACAATGCGATCCAGGCTTTCACAGGCGGTATTCCTCAAGAGTTCAGCCCCTAGCATAGCCACTGTCAGGCGGCGGCCCAAGCCCCAAGCTTATGCATCGCTATCAGGCACAGGCATGCTCGTTGACCGGACACCGCCCGCACCTACACTGCATGGCCATCAACCGCAGAGGAAAAGCCCGATGAAAGCCGTGCTGTGCAAAGCCTTCGGCCCCGCCGAAACCCTGGTACTGGAAGAAATCGCCAGCCCCGAAGCGAAGAAGAATGAAGTGCTGCTGCAGGTGCATGCGGCCGGGGTCAATTTCCCCGATACCCTGATCATCGAAGGCAAATACCAGTTCAAGCCGCCCTTCCCCTTCTCTCCGGGTGGCGAAGCCGCTGGCGTAGTCACGGTCGTTGGTGAAAAAGTCAGCCATCTGAAAGTCGGCGACCGGGTGATGGCACTCACAGGCTGGGGCAGCTTTGCCGAAGAAGTGGCAGTGCCTGGCTACAACGTCATGCCAATCCCGGCGAGCATGGATTTCCCCAGCGCGGCCGCCTTCGGCATGACCTACGGCACCTCGATGCACGCCCTCAAGCAGCGCGCCAACCTGCAACCAGGTGAAACCCTGCTGGTACTCGGCGCCTCCGGTGGCGTTGGCCTGGCGGCGGTGGAAATCGGCAAGGCCATGGGCGCCAAGGTGATTGCCGCTGCCAGCAGCGCGGAAAAACTCGAAGTGGCCAAAGCTGCCGGGGCGGATGAACTAATCAACTACAGCGAAAGCAACCTGAAGGACGAAGTGAAACGCCTGACCGGCGGCCAGGGTGCAGACGTGATCTATGACCCGGTGGGTGGCGATCTGTTCGATGCCGCAATCCGCTCCATCGCCTGGAACGGCCGCCTGCTAGTCGTGGGTTTTGCCAGTGGGCGCATCCCCGAACTGCCGGTCAACCTCACCCTGCTCAAGGGCGCCGCCGTGGTCGGGGTGTTCTGGGGCTCCTTCGCCCAGCGCCAGCCGCAGGACAACGCCGCCAACTTCCAGCAACTGTTTGCCTGGCACGCCGAAGGCAAGCTCAAGCCGCTGGTGTCGCAGACCTTCCCACTGGCCCAGGCAGCAGAGGCAATCAACACCCTCGGTCAGCGCAAGGCTGTTGGTAAAGTCGTCGTCAACGTGCGCTAAACCCAACGCGTAGCAAAAGGCCGCCCATCAGGCGGCCTTTTTTATGCGTAGGATTCAGCCGCGCGGCGCGTAGGCGAATACGTCGGCGCGCATCTGATGGGCATCCATGCCGGCATCCACCAGCGCATCCAGGGTGGCGTAGACCATCGCCGGCGAACCGCTGGCGTAGACATGCAGCGCCTTGAGGTCAGGAAAATCTTCGCGCACCGCTTCGTGCAGCAGGCCGCAACGGCCCTGCCAGCCGCACTGGTCGCTGACCACCTGATGCAGAAACAGGTTGGGCACCTGCTGCCACTGCGCCCAGTGCTCCAGCTCGTAGAAATCCGCCGGACGACGCGCGCCCCAATACAGGTGCACCGGGTGGGCAAAACCGGCAGTGCGACAGTGTTCGATCAGGCTGTGCATTTGCGCCATGCCGGTACCCGCTGCAATCAACACCAGCGGCCCATCCGGCAGCTCGGCCAGGTGGGTATCACCAAACGGCAGCTTTACCCGCACCAAGCCGCTGCGGCGCAATTGGGCAATCAGCGCCACCGTGGCCTCATCACGGGCCAGCACATGCAGCTCCAGCTCACGTCCGCGATGCGGTGCCGAAGCCAGGGAGAAAGCCGCGTAATCGTCGCCATCGCGCTGCAGCAGCAGGTATTGCCCGGCGTGGTAGCGCGGTGCCTTGCCAGCCGGCGTATTCAGGCGCAGACGGAACACATCGCCGCCCTGCTCGTCACAGCTGACCACCTGACAGGCCAGCTCGCGTACCGGCAACTCGCCCGGCGCCAGCACGCCATCCCAATGCAGCACACAGTCCTGCAGAGGCTCGGCCAGACAGGTGAACAGCTCGCCCTGGCTTAGCTCGACCCCACCCTGCTGCACGCGACCTTCAACCAGCAGCGCCGCGCAGATATGGCAATTACCATTGCGGCAGCTCTGCGGGCAGTCATAACCCAGACGTCGTGCGGCATCGAGAATGCGTTCGTGCGGCTGCACGTCAAGTACCGCGCCTGAAGGGTTCAGGGTGACTTTCATCAATCAATTCCCAACTCAGACCACAGCGCATCAACCCGCTGCTTGACCGCTTCATCCTGAACGATAGCTCGGCCCCACTCGCGGTTGGTTTCCCCTGGCCATTTGTGGGTGGCGTCCAGGCCCATCTTCGAACCGAGGCCTGAGATCGGCGAGGCGAAGTCGAGGTAATCGATCGGCGTGTTATCGATCATCACTGTGTCGCGCTTGGGGTCCATGCGCGTGGTAATTGCCCAGATCACGTCGTTCCAGTCCCGCGCGTTGATATCGTCGTCGGTGACGATAACGAACTTGGTGTACATGAACTGTCGCAGGAACGACCACACACCGAGCATTACGCGCTTGGCGTGACCGGGGTATTGCTTCTTGATGGTCACCACCGCCATGCGATACGAGCAACCTTCCGGCGGCAGGTAGAAGTCGATGATCTCGGGAAACTGCTTCTGCAGGATCGGTACGAACACTTCGTTGAGTGCCACGCCGAGAATCGCCGGCTCATCCGGCGGACGACCGGTGTAGGTGCTGTGGTAGATCGGCTTTTGCCGACGGGTAATGCGTTCGACGGTAAACACCGGGAAGGTATCGACCTCGTTGTAATAACCGGTGTGATCACCGTACGGCCCTTCTGGCGCCGTCTCGCCTGGATGAATCACACCCTCGAGGACGATTTCGGCGCTGGCCGGCACCTGCAGGTCGCTGCCACGCGCCTTGACCAATTCGGTGCGGTGGCCGCGTAGCAAACCGGCGAACGCGTATTCGGACAAGGTATCGGGCACCGGAGTGACCGCACCGAGAATGGTCGCCGGATCGGCACCCAGGGCCACGCACACCGGGTAGGGACGATCCGGGTACTTCTGGCACCACTCGCGGAAATCCAGGGCACCGCCACGGTGGCTGAGCCAGCGCATGATCACCTTGTTGCGGCCGATCACCTGCTGGCGGTAGATACCGAGATTCTGCCGTTCTTTATTCGGCCCCTTGGTAATGGTCAGGCCCCAGGTAATCAGCGGGCCGACATCGCCGGGCCAGCAGGTCTGCACCGGCAGCTTGCCGAGGTCGACGTCGTCGCCCTCTTCGATCACTTCCTGGCACGGCGCATCCTTCAGCACCTTGGGCGCCATGCTCAGCACCTTCTTGTAGATCGGCAGCTTGTTCCAGGCGTCCTTGAGGCCTTTCGGTGGCTCGGGCTCCTTGAGAAAGGCCAGCAGCTTGCCGATTTCACGCAGCTCGCTGACCTCTTCCGCACCCATGCCCAAGGCCACGCGCTTGGGCGTGCCGAACAGGTTGCCGAGCACCGGCACATCGAAGCCTGTGGGGTTTTCGAACAGCAGCGCCGGCCCGCCTTTACGCAGGGTGCGGTCGCAGATTTCGGTCATTTCCAGCACAGGGGAAACCGGCGTTTGAATGCGCTTGAGTTCGCCGCGCGTCTCCAGACCGCGAATAAAATCGCGCAGGTCACGATACTGCATGCAGATGCCTCGTTTCGGGCCGAGCAATAGGGGCGCAAAGTTTAGCGCCGAACTGGGTCTTTCAGAAGGGAAAGCCAGCCTTCAGACACACAAAAGCCGGGCTTACCCGGCTTTTGTTGTAAAGCGAAGAACGCCTTACTTACGCTTCATCGACTGGAAGAACTCTTCGTTCGTCTTGGTCGCTTTCAGCTTGTCGGTGAGGAACTCGATGGCGGCAATCTCATCCATCGGGTGCAGCAGCTTGCGCAGAATCCACATGCGCTGCAGTTCGTCATCAGCGGTCAGCAGTTCTTCGCGGCGGGTACCGGCGCGATTGATGTTGATCGCAGGGAATACACGCTTCTCAGCGATACGACGGTCCAGCGGCAGCTCCATGTTGCCGGTGCCTTTGAACTCTTCGTAGATCACTTCATCCATCTTCGAGCCGGTTTCGACCAGCGCGGTGGCGATGATGGTTAGCGAGCCGCCTTCTTCGATGTTCCGCGCGGCGCCGAAGAAACGTTTCGGCTTCTCCAGGGCGTGGGCGTCAACACCACCGGTAAGCACCTTGCCGGAGCTTGGGATCACGGTATTGTAGGCTCGCGCCAGACGAGTGATGGAATCAAGCAGGATGACCACATCCTTCTTGTGCTCAACCAGGCGCTTGGCCTTCTCGATGACCATTTCGGCAACCTGCACGTGGCGGGTCGGCGGCTCATCGAAGGTCGAGGCGACCACTTCACCGCGCACGGTGCGCTGCATCTCGGTCACTTCTTCCGGGCGCTCGTCGATCAGCAGAACGATCAGGTGGCACTCGGGATTGTTGCGCGCGATGTTCGCCGCGATGTTCTGCAGCATGATGGTCTTACCGGCTTTCGGCGGTGCGACGATCAGGCCGCGCTGGCCTTTGCCGATCGGCGCGCAGAGGTCGATCACCCGGCCAGTGATGTCCTCGGTAGAGCCGTTACCGGCTTCCATCACCAGACGCTTGTTGGGGAACAACGGCGTCAGGTTTTCGAACAGGATCTTGTTCTTGGCGTTTTCCGGGCGGTCGTAGTTGATCGTGTCAACCTTGAGCAGCGCGAAATAACGCTCGCCTTCTTTCGGCGGGCGAATCTTGCCGACGATGGTATCGCCAGTACGCAAGTTGAAGCGGCGGATCTGGCTCGGCGAGACGTAGATGTCATCGGGGCCAGCGAGGTACGAGGCATCCGCAGAGCGGAGAAAGCCGAAACCGTCCTGGAGAATCTCCAGCACGCCATCACCGGAGATTTCCTCACCGCTTTTAGCGTGTTTTTTCAACAGGGAGAAAATCACGTCCTGCTTGCGCGAACGGGCCATGTTTTCCAGGCCCTGTTGTTCAGCGAGTTCCAGCAGTTCGGTAATCGGCTTTTGCTTGAGTTCGGTCAGATTCATAGGAATGACGTAATCATGAAGGAGGGGAATAAGCTATTTAGCTTGGGAGGCCGCGCCGCTGAGAAGGCGACTTGATCGCCTGCTTGTATATCGAAAGATTCGAATAGGAATGCGTCGGCGACGGCTTGCAGGGGGCTGCATAGGAAATGCAGCGAGGCCGAATGTAACACCGGCTTTATTCATACGTCCAGCGCCCAGACAGAAAAAAGCCCCGCAATGTGCAGGGCTTTCAGGGCTTGTTGCCAGCTCAGCGCAACTTAGATGTTGCTGTCGAGGAACGCAGCCAGCTGCGACTTGGACAGTGCGCCCACTTTGGTGGCCTCAACATTGCCGTTCTTGAACAGCATCAAGGTCGGGATACCACGCACGCCGAACTTCGGCGGAGTGTCCTGATTTTCATCGATGTTCAGCTTGCAGACTTTCAGTTTGCCCTGATAGGTCTGAGCGATCTCATCGAGCACCGGGGCGATCATTTTGCACGGGCCGCACCACTCAGCCCAGTAGTCGACCAGCACCGGCCCTTCGGCCTGGAGAACATCCTGGTCGAAACTGGCATCGCTGACATTGGTGATGAATTCGCTCATGGAAAGTCTCCGAGTTCGTAAGCAAAAGATGGGCGACATCATAGCCCGGCTTTTCCCACACAGGAAGGCGGTGGCAATTGAGCTTCTCTATGGCCTGACCACAAGCCAGCCACGCAACTGCCTGCGTCAAAATTTATTCAGACAGCCGGCAACCCCTGGCCAGCCGCCGTGCGAGCCATAGCGCAGCCGGTTTGGCCTGTACCTGCGACATCAGTATGCGTTGGCGGGGCCAGCCTATCGTGGCACGATGGCGCGGTTCCGCATTGAGATGGTTCTGCCATGCCGTATACCCCTGCCGAGTCTTTTCCTTTGATTGCAGCTATCGACCTGGGCTCCAACAGCTTCCATATGGTGCTGGCCAAAGCCGATCACGGCGAGATCCGCATCCTCGAACGCCTCGGCGACAAGGTGCAGCTGGCCGCCGGTATCGACGAGCAACGCCTGCTCAGCGAAGAAGCCATGCAGCGCGGGCTCGATTGCTTGCGCCGCTTTGCCCAGCTGACCGCCAGCCTTCCAGAAGGTGCGGTACGCGTGGTGGGCACCAACGCCCTGCGTGAGGCGCGTAACCGTGGCGAATTTATCCGCCGCGCCGAGGAAATTCTCGGCCACCCGGTTGAAGTCATCTCCGGGCGTGAAGAAGCACGCCTGATCTACCTCGGCGTGTCACACAGCATCGCCGACACCCCTGGTAAGCGCCTGGTTGCCGACATTGGCGGCGGTAGCACCGAGTTCATCATCGGCCAGCGCTTCGAGCCACTGCTGCGCGAAAGCCTGCAGATGGGCTGCGTGAGCTTCACTCAGCGTTTCTTCAAGGACGGCAAGATCACCCCGGCACGTTACGCCCAGGCCTACACGGCGGCGCGGCTGGAGATCATGGGCATTGAGCACGCTCTGCGCCGCCTGGGCTGGGAAGATGCGGTGGGGGCATCCGGCACCATCAAGGCCATCGGCCTGACCATTCAAGCGGCGGGCCTTGGCGCAGGCGAAGTTAACGCTCAGGGCCTGGCTTGGCTGAAACGCAAAGTATTCAAGGCCGGTGAGGTGGAAAAACTCGACCTCGATGGGATCAAACCAGATCGCCGAAGCATCTTCCCGGCGGGCCTGGCGATTCTCGAAGCGATCTTCGATGCCTGTGATATCCAGCGCATGAGCCATTCCGAAGGCGCGCTGCGTGAAGGTGTGCTGTACGACCTGCTGGGCCGCCATCAGCATGAAGACGTGCGTGAACGCACGCTGAGCTCGCTGATGGAGCGCTATCACGTCGACCTGGAACAAGCGGCACGAGTCGAAAGCAAAGCACTCTCGGCACTGGATAAGGTCGCTCAGGATTGGCAGCTGGAAGACGACTGGCACCGCGAGTTGCTCAGCTGGGCGGCCAAGGTGCATGAAGTGGGCCTAGACATTGCCCACTACCAGTACCACAAGCATGGCGCTTACTTAGTCGAGCACTCGGACCTGTCCGGCTTCTCGCGACAGGATCAGCAGATGCTCGCTCTACTGGTGCGCGGCCATCGACGCAATATCCCCAAGGACAAGTTTGCCGAGTTCGGCGCCGAAGGCATCAAGCTGATCCGCCTGTGCGTGCTGCTGCGCTTTGCCATCCTGTTCCACCACATCCGTGGTACTCAGGAAATGCCCAACGTGCAACTCAAAGCGGCCGAACAGGGTCTGGAGATTCAGTTCCCTGAAGGCTGGCTGGAGAGCAACCCGCTGACCCAGGCAGATTTCACCCAGGAAGCGGAGTGGCTCAAGCGCATCGGGATTGAACTGAGTGTGAGCTGATGCTCACGCCCCTCCCCAATATTGGGGAGGGGCAATGCAGAGAGATGCCAGCAGCCTTGCTTAGCGGGCACTTATCAGCGGAGCAGTCAGCTTCTCCAGCAGGCCAGCCTGCGCACTGCGCGGGTTCTGGTTGCCGCTAGGGCTGGTACGCAGGTAGCGCCCATCGGATTGCAGCACCCAAGCCTGAGTGTTGTCGGTCAGGTAGCTTTCCAGCTCCTTCTTCACCCGCAGAATCAGCTTCTTGCCTTCCACCGGGAAGCAGGTCTCGACCCGCTTGTCGAGATTGCGCTCCATCCAGTCGGCACTCGACAGGTAGATTTTTTCCTCGCCACCGTTGAGGAAGTAGAACACCCGTGTGTGCTCCAGGAAGCGGCCAATGATCGAGCGCACCTGAATGTTGTGCGAAACGCCGACAATCCCTGGACGCAGGCAGCACATGCCGCGCACCACCAAGTCGATTTTCACCCCGGTCTGGCTGGCCTTGTACAGCGCGCGGATGATCTTCGGATCGGTCAGCGAGTTGAACTTGGCAATGATATGCGCCGGCTTACCCTCGGCCGCCAACGCGGTTTCGCGGGCGATCATGTCGAGCAAGGTCTTTTTCAGGGTGAACGGCGCGTGCAGCAGCTTTTTCATGCGCAGGGTCTTACCCATGCCAATCAGCTGACTGAACAGCTTGGACACGTCTTCACACAGCGCCACATCAGCGGTGAGCAGGCTGTAGTCGGTGTACAGCTTGGCGTTACCGGCGTGGTAGTTGCCAGTGCCCAGGTGGGCGTAGCGAACAATCTCGCCGTTCTCGCGGCGCAGAATCAGCATCATCTTGGCGTGGGTTTTAAAGCCCACCACACCGTAGATCACCACCGCACCAGCAGCCTGCAGGCGACTGGCCAGTTGCAGGTTGGACTCTTCATCAAAGCGCGCGCGCAACTCGATCACCGCGGTGACTTCCTTGCCGTTGCGCGCGGCTTCCACCAGCGCATCGACGATCTCCGAGTTGGCCCCGGAGCGGTACAGCGTCTGCTTGATGGCCAGTACATGCGGGTCTTTCGCCGCCTGACGCAGCAGATCGACCACTGGGGTGAACGACTCGAAGGGGTGCAGCAGGAGAATGTCCTGCTTGCTGACCACACTGAAAATGTTCTCGGCGTTCTGCAACAGCTTGGGGATCACCGGGGTAAACGGCGTGTATTGCAGCTCCGGGTGGCTTTCCAGACCGGTGATGCTGAACAAGCGAGTCAGGTTGACCGGGCCATTGACCCGGTACAACTCGGCCTCGGTCAGGCTGAACTGCTTGAGCAGGTAATCCAGCAGCGGCCGTGGGCAGGTGTCGACCACTTCCAGGCGCACCGCATCACCATAACGACGGCTGAACAGCTCGCCACGCAGGGCGCGGGCTAGGTCTTCGACGTCCTCGGTGTCCACCGAGAGGTCGGCGTTACGGGTCAGGCGGAACTGGTAGCAACCCTTGACCTTCATGCCCTGGAACAGGTCATCGGCGTGGGCGTGGATCATCGAGGAGAGGAACACGAAGTTGTCGCCAGGGCCGCCAACCTCTTCCGGCACCTTGATGATGCGTGGCAGCAGGCGCGGTGCCGGGATGATCGCCAGACCGGAGTCGCGGCCGAAGGCGTCGATACCTTCCAGCTCGACGATAAAGTTCAGGCTCTTGTTCACCAGCAACGGGAACGGGTGCGTCGGGTCGAGGCCGATCGGAGTGATGATCGGCGCGATCTCGTCGCGGAAATAGCGGCGTACCCAGGCCTTGTGTTTGGCCGTCCAGAAACGCCGGCGGATAAAGTTGACGTTGTGCTTGGCCAGCGCCGGGAACAGGGTGTCATTGAGAATGGCGTACTGGCGATCCACCTGCTCGTGCACCAGCTCGGCAATCCGCGCCAGCGCCTGATGCGGCTGCAGGCCATCGGCACCGGCTTGTTCGCGGGCAAAGTTGATCTGCTTCTTCAGGCCGGCTACACGGATCTCGAAGAACTCGTCGAGGTTGCTGGAGAAAATCAGCAGGAACTTCAGACGTTCCAGCAGCGGATAGGACTCATCCAGCGCCTGTTCCAGCACGCGGATATTGAATTGCAGCTGCGACAGCTCGCGGTGGATATACAGGCTGCTGTCATCCAGGTTGTGGATCACCACAGGCGCCGGAGCGACCGGCGCTGGGGCCTCGATGACAGCGGTTTCCACGGCTACAACCTCATCGACGACCGGTTGGGCGTCTTGCAATTCAGGGGTACTGAGTCCTTCGGTGTTCATCTGGAGTTCCTGTGGGGCCTACTGCCCCTGCTTCAGCAGTTCTGCCGCGCGCACGGCGAAATAAGTCAGGATGCCATCGGCACCCGCACGTTTGAAGGCAGTCAGTGATTCGACAATCACCGCCTCGCCCAACCAACCATTCTGGATCGCCGCCATATGCATGGCGTACTCACCACTGACCTGATAGACAAAGGTCGGCACCTTGAATTCCGCTTTGACCCGCCAGAGGATGTCCAGGTAGGGCATGCCCGGCTTGACCATGACCATGTCCGCGCCTTCGGCCAGATCGGCGGCCACTTCATGCAGCGCTTCATCGCCATTGGCCGGGTCCATCTGGTAGCTGGCCTTGTTGGCCTTACCCAGATTGGCCGCCGACCCCACCGCATCGCGGAACGGGCCGTAGTAGGCACTGGCGTACTTGGCCGAGTAGGCCATGATGCGCACATTGCTGTGATCGGCCAGCTCCAGCGCCTCGCGGATCGCCTGCACGCGGCCATCCATCATGTCCGAGGGTGCGACTACCTGAGCACCGGCTTCGGCATGTGACAGCGCCTGTTTGACCAGCGCATCGACGGTGATGTCGTTCTGCACATAACCGGACTCATCGAGGATGCCGTCCTGACCATGGGTGGTGAACGGGTCCAGCGCCACGTCGCTGATCACGCCCAACTCGGGAAACTTGGCGCGCAGCGCACGGATGGCGCGCTGGGCGATGCCGTCCGGGTTCCAGGCTTCTTCGGCGAGCAGGGATTTCTTCTCCAGCGGCGTCACCGGGAACAGCGCCAGCGCCGGAATACCCAGTGCCACCCAGTGCTCGGCTTCCTTGAGCAGCAGGTCGATGGACAGACGCTCGACGCCGGGCATCGAGGCAATCGCTTCGCGGCGGTTTTCGCCGTCGAGGACGAATACCGGCAGAATCAGGTCATCGACACTCAGGCGGTTTTCCCGCACCAGACGCCGGGAAAAATCATCACGGCGGTTGCGACGCAGGCGAGTGGCGGGAAACAGACGATTGGCGGGGGTAAAGCTCACGGCAGGCTCCGAAGCCCGTAGCAACGGGCGAGTGTGACAGTTATAAGCGGCCATTATGACCAAAGTATGACAACGCACGACAGCGCTGCGACCGCTTGCCGCAAGCCCAGCAAGCATAGCGCCGCAACTGTGGCGAAGATATGTATCACGCGTATACACCACAGCCGTTTCCCCGACCCGGAAAGCACAACGGTGGACAGGCCTGCACCTGTCCACCGTTGTAAGGCCAGCCATGAATAAAGTTTAGGCTGGCACAGCATCCTGCCCGCGCGGGCCCCAGAACAGCGCGCCCAGGCTCAGCAAGCTGTAGCCCAGCAGCAGCGCCCAGAGCAGTGGCTGCGCGGTCAACAGACCAAGCTGCAGGGCCAGCCAGACCGCCGGCAGGTTGAGCAGCAGGCGCAACATTTCCCAGCGCCTGGCCGTCGGCCGGTTTTCCAGCCAGCTGCCGATGATCGCCAGACCCACGGCCATCCAGACGATGCCCAGCAGCGCCTGCGCCAGGCTCAGTGTGTCGCCCAGGCCCAGCAGCACGGTGCCGGCCACCACATACAGGCTGAACTGCACACCGGCATAGAGCTTCTGCGCCAGGCCCAGCGGCACGTCGAATTTGACGAACTGGCTGAGGTCCGGTTTGGTTTGCGGGTACTTGGCCGCGACATCGGCCGGACGCCAGCCGGTGCGCATAAACCAGATGCGCAGCTTGTCCCACCAGGACTCGGCCCGCACGGCATCACGCCACAGCGCGACATAGAACTGCGCATTGGCCCACAGCGGGTTCCAGCTGGCCAGCGGCGTGGTCACGCCAAAGATCACCGGTTCTTCGTCCAGTTCCTCCTGAAAGGTGCCGAACAACCGATCCCAGAGAATGAACACGCCGCCGTAATTGCGATCCATATACACAGCATTCTGCGCATGGTGCACGCGGTGGTTGGACGGGGTGATAAAGAACCACTCGAACCAGCCCAGTTTGGGGATATGCCGGGTGTGCACCCAGAACTGATACAGCAGGTTCAATGCAGCCACGGTGAGGAATACCAGCGGCGGCACACCGATCAGCGCCATCGGCAGGTAGAAGATCCAGCCGAAGATGAAGCCAGTACTGGTCTGCCGCAACGCAGTGGAAAGGTTGTAGTCCTCACTCTGGTGATGCACCGAATGCGCGGCCCAGAGCACATTGCGTTCATGGCCCAGACGGTGGTTCCAGTAGTAACAGAAGTCGTAGAAGACGAAGGCAAACAGCCAGACCCACAGGCTGCTGGCCGACAACTCGAACACGCCGAACTGCTGCCAGGCCAGGGTGTAAGTGAGTAACCCGACGGCCTTGGTCAGCAGGCCCACGGTGGTCGACAGCACCCCGGCGCTGAGGCTGTTGATGGCGTCGGAAAAGCGGTAGGTGCTGACTCCGCGCCAGCGGTCGAGCAGCAGCTCCAGGGCAATCAAGGCAAAGAAAAACGGTACGGCATAAAGGATGTAATTCATGGTTTCACCGGTTGCATAGAATCGCCATATCGCTGCACGAGGCTAACGGCTAGGATTGCTGAATAAATCCTAGCCCAGCGCCAAATCCGCCTCGCGGCGCGCCATGCCAACCTGGGTGGCATATGGCGACATTAGGGTTCAGACGACGACAAGACACGACTCAATTCGGTACAGCTGGTTATTCAGGAGAATTTGATGAACAAGAAAGTCGCGGTGATTCTTTCCGGCTGTGGCGTCTACGACGGCGCGGAAATCCATGAAAGCGTGATCACCCTGCTGCGTCTCGATCAGCGCGGCGCGCAGGTGCAGTGCTTTGCCCCCAACGTGCCGCAGCTGCACGTGGTCGATCACTACAGTGGCGACGAAATGGACGACACGCGCAACGTGCTGGTTGAATCGGCGCGCATCGCCCGCGGCAAGATCAAGGACGTCAAGGAGCTGCACGTCGGAGACTTTGATGCGCTGATCATGCCCGGCGGTTTTGGCGTGGCGAAAAACCTTTCCGACTTCGCCATCAGCGGCGCCAACTGCACGGTGCAGGCCGATGTGCTGAGCGCTACCCGCGCCTTCGTCGCTGCCGGCAAGCCGGTGGGCCTGATGTGCATCGCCCCGGCGCTGGCAGCAAAAATCTTCGGCGCGGGCGTGATTTGCACCATCGGCAAGGACCATGAAACCGCCGCCACACTGGTGCAGATGGGCGCCGAGCACCATGAATGCGAAGTCAGCGAAATTGTTGAAGACGCCGAACGCAAGCTTGTGACCACCCCGGCCTATATGTCCGCCCAGTCGATCAGTGAGGCCGCCTCGGGGATCAACAAGCTGGTCGATCGGGTGCTGGAGCTCAGCCACCCGGCCTAAATCTTCGACCTGATCAGCCACCGATCAGGCCGATAGCAAGCCAATCACGCCAATGCGCGCGGTACTCCGGCCGCGCCACTGGTCAGATCCGTTGCAGTGCGGCAGGTTGAATATCCCCTCGCCCAGGCACGCCACCATGAGCAACCAACCTTTCGAGCTGACCGCCGAGCTGCAACAAGCGGTTAGCAGCTTCTTCCAACGTATTCCGTTTAATCAGATGCTCGGTATCGAGCTGGACGAGCTGAGCGCCCAGCGCGTGACCATGCACCTGCCGATGAAGCCCGAGCTGATCGGCAACTTCGTCCACGGCATTCTGCATGGTGGGGTGATTTCCTCGCTGCTGGATGTAGCCGGCGGCGCCATGGCGCTGATTGGCGCTTTCGATAAGCACCAGCATTTGTCCAGCGCCGAACGCATGGCGCGGCTGTCCAAGCTCGGCACCATCGACCTACGCATCGACTACCTGCGCCCCGGCCGTGGCCAGCGCTTTACCGCCAGCGCCGTGCTGCTGCGAACCGGCAACAAGGTGGCAGTGGTGCGCAGCGAACTGCACAGCGATGACGGCACCCTGGTGGCGGTCGGCACTGGCACTTATCTGTGCGGGTAAAAAGCTAACTACGCTGCAAACGGGTGAGGATGCGATCCAGTGAATTGGCGAACGCCTGCTTGTCGCGCTCGCCATACGGCGGCTGACCGCCACCCACCTGACCCAGTTCGCGCAGCTCGGTAAACAGGTTACGCACGGCCAGTTTGTCGCCCATGTTGCGCTCATCGAACTCGCGACCACGCGGGTCGAGGGCAGCCACGCCCTTCTTCACCAAGCGGTCGGCCAGCGGTACGTCGCTGCAGATCACCAGCTCACCCGGCACGGCATGCTCCACCAGATAGTCATCCGCCGCATCCGGGCCACTGGGCACAACGATCAACCGCACGCAGCTGTAGGCCGGTTTGATTTGCGCCTGACCCGCCACCAGCAGCACCTCGAAACGCCGCTTCAAGGCGAACTTCACCACCTGATCCTTGGCCGCCTTGGGGCAGGCATCGGCATCAATCCAGACTCGCATCACCCAGCATTCTCCAGAAGCAGCAAAGCCGGCATGGTAAGCCATGCCGACGGCAGCTGCGCTTCACGCCTGAGACAAACGGCGCCGCTCGCCCAACCAGCTACGCCCGTACAGCAGCGCAATGGCCGCCAGCGCCGTGGCCTGCGCCGCGAGGCTGTAAGCATCGTCGTGAATACCCAGCCAGTCGAACTCGAAGAACGCCACCGGCCGCGTACCGAGCACTCCAGCTTCCTGCAGCGCCGCTACACCGTGGCCGGCAAACACCACCGAAAGCACACAGAGCAACACCGCATTGACGCCGAAGAAGGTTGCCAGCGGCAGTTTGCGTGAGCCGCGCAGGATCACCCAGGCCAACCCAAGCAGCAGCACCAGCGCCGCCGCTGCACCGGCCAGGACCATGCCGTGGCCTTGCGGGCCGGCCTGCAGCCAGAGGGTTTCATAGAACAGGATGACTTCGAACAACTCGCGGTACACCGAGAAGAACGCCAGCACGGCAAAGCCGAAACGCCCACCGCCGCCGACCAGGCTGCTCTTGATGTAATCCTGCCAGGCCGCCGCATGCCGGCGGTCATGCATCCACACACCGAGCCAGAGCACCATCACGCTGGCGAACAGCGCAGTCACGCCTTCCAGCAGTTCACGCTGCGCGCCGCTGACATCAATCAAATACGCCGCCAGCGCCCAGGTGCCCGCGCCGGCCAGCAGCGCCAGGCCCCAGCCGATGTGCACGCTGCGCACCGCCTGTTGCTGGCCAGTGTTGCGCAGGAAAGCCAGAATCGCCGCCAACACCAGAATCGCCTCCAGCCCTTCACGCAGTAGGATCAGCAGGCTGGAGAAGAAACTCAGTGAGTTCGACAAGCCATCGCTGTCGAGCAAAGCCGCCGAGGTCGCCAGCTCGGCCTTGGCCTGCTCCAGCCGTTGCGCCGCCTGTGGCACCGACAGGCCATCCTGCAGCGCCTGGCGGTAAGCCATCAGCGCACGCTCGGTGGTCTTGCGCTGCACCGAGTCGAGGTTATCGAGGGCGCTTTCGACCAGCTCGAAGCCCTCCAGGTAAGCGCCAACGGACAGGTCATAGGCCTGCTCGTGATCGCCCGTACGGTAGGCTGCCAGGCTCTGCTCCAGGGTCGCGCGAGTGTGCTCGATCAACTGCTGCGGGCCACGCTGTTGGACCGGAGGCTGAACACGCTGGATACGGAAGCGTGCAGCCGCCTCATCACCCTGCGCGGCGGCCACTTCATCCGGGGTTGTACCAGCCAACGCCGCCATCGTGAACGGCGCGCCGGCAGCAACCGGCTCGGCACTGAAGCCGGCGATATAACTGGCCAGATCCCAGCGCTGGCGCTCATCCAGCTGATCGGCAAAAGCCGCCATGTCCGTGCCGTCGATGCCCAAGCCAATGGTGTTGAACAGGTCATACAGGCTCAGACGATTGAGTCGCGCCAGGCCGCGCAGGTTGGCCGGTGGCGGCTCCAGGCCGATGCCCGCCGGGCCGTCGCCGGCACCGCTGTCGCCATGGCAGACGCTGCAATGCTGGACAAACAGCGGCGCGCCACGGCTAGGATCAGGGGTGATGGCCGGGGTCTGGCTGACGCCATAAGCGCTGGCCAGGGTCGCGGCCAACTGCCTCGCCTGCTGCGCGACCTGACTACCCTCGACACGCTGTTCAATGTCCTGACGCAGATTAGCCACACCCTGCTCCAGTTCAGCCTGTTCGCTACGCGCTGGCAGCGCAACGATCAAACCTTGCAGTACAGTCATAAACTCCAGCTGTTCACGGTACTCGCTGGAGTCGATCACCTGACCATTGGCCACGGTGGCCGGGTAGTCAGCGCCCAGGTAACCGAGCAGATGCAGAGCTTGCGCCGCGCCCTCGATGGGCTCGGCCATAACAGCCAGGCTGCACAGTGCCAGCACGGGCACCAGCAACCAGCTGCAGAAACGCAATACGGAAGTCATATAGGAGTTGATCCCAAATACGAATGGATGACATTCGATTGTTACCCTCCTAACGACTTTCCTCAACCACTGATCGACCATGGCCCGCGACGGATCGTCGCAACACCGCAGGAGTGATGGAATGAGTTTTTGGCAACGCCTGGAAGAACCGGCACATGCAGTGGTCTGTGGCGCCAGCCGCGGGATCGGTCTGGCCCTCACTGCGCAGCTGCTGGCGCGCGCTGATACTGCTGAAGTGTGGGCCATCGCCCGCCAGGCCAGTCAGGCGCCCGGCCTGCTTGCACTGCAAGCGCAATACGGCCAGCGCCTGCATTGTCTGGATGCGGATGTATGCGATGAGGCGGCGCTTAGCGCCCTGGCCGCGCAGCTGCGCGCCGCCATCCCGCGTCTGCACCTGCTGCTGTGCACGGTGGGCGTGTTACAGGATGGTGCAGCGAAAGCCGAGAAGGGCCTGAACCAGATCACGCTTGAGGGGTTACTGGCGACCTTTCAGCGCAACAGCTTTGCGCCGATCCTGTTGCTCAAGCACCTGCTGCCGCTGCTGCGCGGTCAGCATGCCTGCACGGTGGCGGCGCTGTCGGCGCGGGTCGGCTCGATTGGCGACAATCGCCTCGGCGGCTGGTACAGCTACCGTGCCAGCAAGGCTGCGCTAAACCAGCTGCTGCACACCGCGAGCATCGAGCTGAGCCGTCTGAACCCCAACAGCTGTGTGCTCAGCCTGCACCCCGGCACCACCGACACCGAACTGTCGAAGCCCTTTCAGGCCAATGTGCCGGCCGACAAGCTGTTTACTCCGGGCTATGCCGCCGAGTACCTGCTGGCGCAGATCGAACGACACAGCCCGGCGCAGACCGGCACGTTCTGGGGCTGGGATGGCCAACCCATTCCCTGGTAGCGATGCCGGCGAAGATCAGACTGGCGCGCGGCGCACGCTGGCCAGCAAGGCCGCCGCGCCGACAAACAACGCGCCGAAGGTGCGGTTCATCAGCTTCTGCTGGCGTGGCGAACGCAGCGCACCCAACACCCGCGCGGCCAGACCGGTATAGCCGGCCATGACGATCAGGTCGACGCAAATCATGGTCACGCCCATCACCAGGTACTGCATCAGCAGTGGTGCCTGGGGATTGAGGAACTGCGGCAGCACCGCGAGCATAAAGACAATCGCCTTGGGGTTGCTGAAGTTGACCAGGAAACCGCGCAGCACCAGGGTCAGCGGTCGGCCGATGGGGCGGGCGGTCTGCGCCGTCATATCACTGGGCAGCGCCTGCCACTGGCGATAACCGAGGTAGACCAGATACACCACGCCAAACCATTTGATCAGGCTAAAGGCCAATTCCGACGCCGCCAGAATCGCGCCGACCCCGGCGGCCACAATGGCGATCTGCAAGGCCAGACCCAATTGCAGGCCCAGGGCATTCCAGTAGCCGCGCACAAAGCCGTATTGAAGGCCGGCCGACATCGAGGCAATCGCCCCGGCGCCCGGCGACAGGCTGATGACCCAACAGGCCACAAAGAACGCAAGCCAGGTTTCCAGTGCCATGGCAGATACCTCAAACAGAAAATAAAAAGGGGCAGGCCGCTAGCCTACCCCTTGTTGGGTTACTCGCCCAGCCGACTCATCAGTCCGGCGAACCCTTACGCAGCTGTACCGGCTCCAGCTCTTCCTCCTTGCGCGCGCGGGCACGCGCCGTACGCATACGGATGTTGACGGCTTCCACCGCCAGCGAGAAGGCCATGGCGAAGTACACATAACCCTTCGGCACATGCACCTCGAAGGCTTCGGCGATCAACACAGTACCGACCACGATCAGGAACGACAGAGCGAGGATTTTCAGGCTCGGGTGCTTGTCGATGAAATCGCTGATGGTGCCAGCCGACAGCATCATCACGAACACCGAAATCACAATAGCCGCGACCATGACGGGTACGTTGTCGACCAAACCGACAGCGGTGATCACCGAGTCCAGGGAGAACACGATGTCGATGATCGCGATCTGCACGATGATCCCCATAAAGCCGTAGGTCTTGCCACCCACGGCTTGGGCTTCTTCTTCGCCTTCCAGGCTGTGGAAGATCTCCGCAGTACTCTTCCACAACAGGAACAGCCCCCCGAAGAACAGGATCAGATCACGGCCGGAGAAGCCCTGATCGAACACATGGAACAGGTCGGCCGTCAGGCGCATCACCCAGCTGATCGACAGCAGCAGGAGAATCCGCGTGCCCATCGCCAGGGCCAGGCCGAAGAAGCGCGCCTTGGGTTGCTGATGCTTGGGCAGACGGCTGACCAGGATCGAGATAAAGATGATGTTGTCGATGCCCAGGACAATTTCCAGGGCGGTCAGGGTCAAAAATGCGACCCAGAGTTCAGGGCTGGCCAGCCATTCCATAGGAATCAGTTCTCGCTAGTACGTACAGGTGGGAGTTCGCCATTGCGCCAGCGGCGCACGGCTTTTTGGAAAAACAGGCTATTGGGAATCTGTACCCAGGCACCGGGGGCATCACCGCTGAGATCTTCCAGGGTGGTATAGAACAGGTTGATCGCCAGCACTCGGCCGCGCACTCCAGGCTTGTCGGCGCTTTCCAGCACTTCAACGCAATCGCCGATACGAAACGGCCCCATGGCGAAGATCAGCAACGCGCAGAACATGTTGGACAGCACGCTCCAGATGGCGAAAAAGGCCACTGCAGCGACGGCGGCAAAGCCGGTGAGTGCGGTCCACAGCACCTGCGCAGAAACGCCAAGGCGCTCCAGCACCAACATGAATGCGCTACCGAGAATCAGCCAGCGCAGCAGGCCTCGCAGCGGCATCAGCAATTCGGCCGGCAACTGCGGGTAGCGGTTACCGAGACGGGTGATGCCACGGGTGAGAATGCGCTGAAACAACCAGGCCAGCAGCACAATCAGGATTACCTGACCGGTGCGCAGCAAGGGCTCCTGCCAGGTCATCAGCCATTCCAGCGTCGGCAGGGTGATGTTCAACTGGCGGCCTCCAGCTCGGCTTGCAGGGCTTCGAGGGTTTCCAGCGCGAGCATCCAGCGTTCTTCAAGATCGGCTTCGCGACTTTTCAGCTTGGCCTGTTCGGCCAGGGCGTCACGCAGCTCGTCCTTGCGCGCGGCTTCGTAGATGTCGCTGTCACCCAGGCGGGCTTCGACGGCGGCAAGCTTCTCATGCAGCTGGCCCAGCTCTTTCTCCAGCTTGTCGGCTTCGCGCTTATGCGGCGCCAATTGCTGACGCAAAGCCGCTGCGGCCTGGCGCTGCACACGCTTGTCGGTTTTATCCGGATTGCTTTCACCACTGCTGGTCGGCGCCTGCCGCGTACGGTAGTCCACCAGCCAGCGGGCATAGTCTTCCAGGTCACCATCAAACGGCTGCACCTGACCATCGGCGACCAGCAGGAACTCGTCGGTGGTGCTCTTGAGCAAGTGGCGATCGTGCGACACCACCACCACGGCGCCGGAAAACTCCTGCAGCGCCATGGTCAGCGCCAGGCGCATTTCCAGGTCGAGGTGGTTGGTCGGCTCGTCGAGCAGCAGCAGGTTGGGTTTGCCCCAGGCAATCAGCGCCAGGGCCAGGCGGGCTTTCTCACCGCCGGAGAAGTTCAGCACCGGCTCGTCGCAACGCGGGCCGCGGAAGTCGAAACCACCGAGGAAGTCGCGCAGAGTCTGCTCACGCTCGGTCGGGGCCAGGCGCTGGAAGTGCAGCAATGGGCTGGCCTTGTCATCCAGGGCATCGAGCTGATGCTGGGCGAAGTAGCCAACCACCAGGTTCTCGCCGCGCTGCAGATGGCCGCTGATGGGCTGCAGTTCGTTCGACAGGTTCTTGATCAGGGTCGACTTACCCGCCCCGTTCGGCCCGAGCAGGCCCAGGCGCGCACCGGGCGCCAGACTCAGCTTGACCTTCTCCAGCACCACCTTGTCACCGTAACCCAGGCGGCCTTCGCTAAGACTGAGCAACGGGCTGGAGATCTTGTCGGCCTCACGGAAGCTGAAGTCAAACGGCGAATCGACGTGCGCGGCCGATAGCTCTTCCATGCGCTCCAGCGCTTTGATCCGGCTCTGCGCCTGGCGCGCCTTGGTGGCCTGGGCCTTGAAGCGAGCAATGTACTTTTCCATGTGCGCACGTTGCGCCTGCTGCTTCTCGTACGCCTGTTGCTGCTGCGCCAGCCGCTCGGCACGGGTGCGCTCGAACGCCGAGTAGCCGCCGCGATACAGGGTCAGTTTCTGCTGATCGAGGTGGGCAACGTGGTCCACTACGGCATCCAGGAAATCGCGGTCATGGGAGATCAGCAGCAAAGTACCGGGGTAACCTTTCAGCCAGCTTTCCAGCCAGAGGATTGCATCGAGGTCGAGGTGGTTGGTTGGCTCGTCAAGCAACAGCAAATCAGACGGGCACATCAACGCCTGCGCCAGGTTCAGGCGCATGCGCCAGCCACCGGAGAAGTCGCCGACGCGGCGGTCCATCTGCGCACTGTCAAAGCCCAGACCGGCGAGCAGCTTGCGCGCACGGGCATCGGCGCTGTAGCCGTCGAGGGTGTCCAGCTCGGTGTGGAGACGCGCCACGGCGGCACCGTCATGCGCCGCCTCGGCCACAGCCAGTTCGGCCTGCACTTTGCGTAGTTGCAGGTCGCCATCGAGTACATAATCCACCGCCTGGCGCTCGACCGCGTCGATCTCCTGGCGCATATGCGCCACGCGCCAATCGGCGGGGATCAGGCAATCGCCCGCGTCGGCACTCAGCTCGCCACGAAACAGGGCAAACAGGCTGGATTTGCCGGCGCCGTTAGCGCCGATCAGGCCGGCTTTGTGGCCGGGGTGCAGGGTCATCTCGGCGTCTTCTAGCAGACGCTGAGGGCCACGCTGTAAAGTCAGGTTCTGGAGTCGGATCATAATGGCGGCGGAGTCTACCAGAGTCCTTTTTGATAAGCCCGGAAAGCACCATGCCTACTGACCTGTGGCGATTCGCCGAAGCACTGTATCAACGCCCTGGCGTCGAGGCCGCGTGCCTGATGTTGCAAACGCAGGGAGCGGATGTGTGCCTGCTGCTTTGCGCTGCCTGGCTGGAACGCCGGCAGATTATCTGCACCAACGAGCGCTGCGATGTGTTGCGCAATATCGCGCAACCCTGGCAACAGCAGGTAGTAGTGCCACTGCGCCAATTGCGCCAGAGCTGGCGCGAGCAAGCGCAGAGCGATCATGCCCTGGCGCAATTACGTGAACAGATCAAACAGCTGGAGCTGACCGCAGAGCGCGAGCAGTTGGAGCGCTTGGTAGCCTGTACTCAGGACTGGTCAAGCCACGCGGCGAGCGCGCCGCTGAATTGGCTGGAAAGCATGGCTCCCCAGCAGTACAACCGCGATGCGCTGCAAACGCTGCGCATCGCGGCGGCACACCTCAGCGCTTAAACAGCGCTTGGCGGGGTACTGCCATTGCTACCGGCAGGTGCAGCAGGTGCATCGGCAACCGGAGCGTTAGCCACGGCGGGCTTGGCGGCAGCCGGTTTAGCGACAGCTTTCTTCACAACCGGCTTGGCGGCAGGTTTTGCAGCTGGCTTGGCCGCAGGCTTACTGGCGGGTTTAGCCGCCGGAGCCTTTTTCACCGCAGGTTTAGCCACTGCCTTGGTAGGTTGTGCCGCTGGCTTGCTCGCTGCAGGCTTGGCCGCGCTGGCTGCTGGTTTTTTCGCCGCAGGTTTGGCAGGTGCCTTGGCTGCTGGCTTAGCCGCGACGGGAGCCTTGCTGACAGCCTTGGCCGGTGCTTTGGCAGCCGGTTTGGCGGGCGCTTTAGCCGGGGCCTTGGCGGCTGGCGCAGCAGCTTTAGCGGCAGGCTTAGCCGCTGGCTTGCTGGCAGCGGGCTTGGCCGGAGCTTTAGTTGCGGCTGGTTTGGCTGCCGGTTTGACCACTGCGGCCTTAGCGGAACGGCTATCGAGCGCTTTGCCTACGGCTTCTTTAACCTTACCAACGCCCTGGGCGAGTTTCAGGCTTTCCTGTGCATCGCGCTTGAGGCTGGCGATATAGCTACGGGTTTCGCTCTGACGGTCTTTCAGGGTATCGAGCAGCTGCTCCAGTTCCGCCACGGCATCTTTACCTTTGGCCTGAGCCTTGGCTTTGCCGGCGACCGCGGCATCCTGCATTTTGCTGCGGGCTTTATGCAGTTTTTCCTGGGCTTTGCCGCGTTGCTTTTCCAGCTTGGCGAGCAACTTCTCGGCATCAACCAAAGCGCGCGTGCAAGCATCTTCAAGATGCTCAAGCAGGCTGCTGGAAAGTTGCTGCAACAAGTGCAGCGGAGTGCTCACTGATTTCTTCTTTGCATTCTTTGTAGCCGACATGACTCGCCTCCTGGCGGATGAAGATGGCGTCATACTAGACCTCCTTTTGCCCGCCTTGCCACCTCGCGCATTGAGCTTGCGAGCCTGGCTGGCATAATCGGCGCACCATAGGCCGGAGAACACCCATGCCACGTTTCGCCCTACTACTGCTCTGCCTGCTCGCGCCCCTGTCTCAAGCACATGAGCATTCCCACGACCTGGCCTATAGCCTGGGGGTAAAACTCGGTGAGCGACTGCGTGACGAAGTGCCGGATTTGGAGCTGCAAGCGCTGCTCGACGGCCTGCGCCAGGCCTACCGCAACGAACCGCTGGCACTGGATGCCAAGCGTATCGAAAGCCTGCTGGCCGAGCATGAAGCGCAGTTGGCCAGCGCCCCGGAACGCATTGAAAAAGCCAAGACAGCCGAGCAGCGTTTTCTCGCCACTGAGAAGGCCAAGGCAGGCGTACGCGTACTACAAGATGGCGTGCTGATGCAGGAGCTACGCGCCGGCAGCGGCCGCAAACCCGGCCCGAAAGACCGCATTCAGGTGCGTTACATAGGTTTTCTGGCGGATGGCAGTCAGTTCGACGAAAGTCAGACCGCGCAGTGGTTTCGCCTGGACAGTGTGATCGCCGGGTGGCGCAGCGCGCTGCAGCAGATGCCGGTGGGCGCACAGTGGCGCTTGGTGATTCCATCAGCTCAAGCGTATGGCGAAGAAGGGGCCGGGGATTTGATTCCGCCCTACTCGCCCCTGGTGTTCGAGCTGGAGTTGCTCGACACCAAGGAATAACGCGTCAGCGCATCAGAGGGCAGGCGTGGCCTGCTCCTGATGGGCGTTGTGCAGGACTTCGATCAGACAGTCCTCCAGCTCGAAACGCTCGTGCAGCAACTGCCCCAGGCGCTTCAGCTCATCAAGCAGGGATACCGAGTCGTGGCAATCGCCGTTGTCGCAACGGTCGTTGAAAGCCAGCGCCACTTCGGTAATCACCTCGATACGTGGGTAGATCTGCTTGGCTAGATCGAGGCCACGTTGATCACCAAAAGCCTTGGCTTCGCTGGTCAGCTGTTCGTAGACCTCGAAGTGGCCAGCGGATACGTAATCAACGAGAATTTCGCAGAAGCGTTGCAGGGCTTCTGCATTGGCGCTCGGCGCTTGCGGCGAGCTATTGATGGCCGCGTAGGCACTCACCAGCTCCTTGCGCTCTTGCAGCCAGCGGTCGATCAGCAGGTGAACCCCACCCCAACGTTCCTGGGCGTTCTGACAACTCTCGAGCATGATGACCTCTACTTCCCTATTGCTATTAGTGTTGTACGCCCGCATCGAGACAGTTTTTTGTCAGTCCGTGCAAGGTCTGGGAAGACAACCGTGAAACGGCAACTTTCCGGCGGTATCTGAGGGCCAGATTATTCCCGCTGGCTTAGGCCTTCAAGGTAGCGCTGGAGAAAATTTCATACAAGCGTTTAACCGGCGACTACTCCGCCTTATAAGCCGCCGCAGGCTTGTAAAAGCTCAGGGTGACCTGGCCAAGATCGATCCCCCACTTAGACATCCGAGCGCGGTTGAGCATCACCTGACCATCCATCAAGAACATCCAGTCATCAAAATCAACCACATAGGTTGAGTCATCGACCTTCAGCCGCAGTTTGTAGCGCCAGTGCAAGGCGTTGCCGGCAATCTCACCGACAGCTTCCCCGACCACATCGTCCGCAGTACCACGCCAACTGCCGTCGGCCTGTTTGGTCAGAGTCCAGACGCGCCGCTCGGTGCTGCCATCGCTGTAGGTAAAGCGCTCATCCAGCACGCCTACATCGCCCTCCCAGGTGCCGGTCATGGCTACATGGAAGCGTTTGACCACTTCGCCGGAGCGGTTCTGGAACATGCCCCAGGCCTGCAACTCGCCGTTGAAGTAATCGCTCAGTTCCAGGCGAGGCTGCTCGCTGACGTAATCATTCACCTGCGGGCCGGTACAACCCGCCAGCAGCACCACCAGACAACAGATCAACAGCGTCCGCATAAGCACCTCAATCAACGGCTAAATCAAGTCGCAGCAGGCAAAACCGGCGTACACAAACGCGCATCAAGCAGGCGCAGGCCTTCCTGATACAAGCTGTTGCTGCTCTCCAGCTCGCCCAGTTGCGCCAGCAGACGCGCCAACTCGGCACAGGTTTCTGGATGACGCTGAAAAGCCAGGCTGCTTTCCAGGTAATCCTTGGCCTTACCCCACAACTGACTGTGCAGACACAACCGCCCCAGCGTCAGCAACAGACCGGCATCCTGTGGATGTTGCTTCAACCAGCCCTCGGCCGCCTGCAACTGCTTGCCCAGATCACGCCCATGCAGCAAGCCGTAAAGGCGCACCAGGGCGGTGTCGTAATGCTGTTTCAAGAAATGCCGCAGCAGCTCTTCCGCCTCGCCTTCGGCACCCAGTTGACGCAGTTGCTCGGCATACACCGCCAATAGCTCGGGCACCTGATGCTGCGCCGTCGACATGGCCTGCCAGACTTGCTGCAACGCCAGCAGCGCCACCTGAGCGTCGCCGTCAACCGGTTGAGCGGCCTGCAGCAAGCGCCCACGCCAGGCCTGACGCTCAAGCTCGCTCAGCTCGGCATTGCCCAGGGCTTTCTCCTTGCGTAAATCAGGTAACAACCCAAGCAGCGCCGACCAATCGCCCGACTGCAGATAGAGCTGCTGCAGCTGACGCAACACCAGATGATGGTGTGGATGACGCGAGCGCATGGCTTGCAGGGTATCCAGCGCCGCATCGGTCTGCCCGCGGGCCAGTTGCAGCTCGGCATGTTGCAGGGCAATAGCCAGTTCCGCCTGCGGCTGACGATTGAGCGCCTGCTCCAGCAGATCATCGCTGTCGTTGTAATGCCCCAACTGATGCGCAGCGCGTGCGGCGCCCAGGTAATAACTCAAGGGCTGCGGCGAGCTGCTGGCTGCCTGCTTAAGATGGCGTAAGGCGCGCGCCCAGCGGCCCTCTGCAAGATCAAGAAAGCCTTGCTCGGACGCCAATCGCACGCGGCGACGGCTGTGCAGGCGTGACCAGGGATTGAGCAGGCCGCCGGACGTTACCAGCAGCCGTACGCTCAGGCGCAGTAGGTAAATCAGCAACCAGAGCACCAGCACTAGGGCGACAAAGGCCCACAGGCTGGATTCATAACGAAAGCCCTGGAAGGCAATCAGCACATAGCCCTTGTGCTCGGCCAGCGGCAGACCGAACAGCACCAGGCTGGCAACGCCAACAACCAGCGCAAGGATCAACAGCAACCAATAGAGGCGCTTCATTGCAGCGCCTCCTGCAGTTGCGCCTCGACATCATCGCTGGTCGCAGCGGCAGGTTCAGCCTCGACCTTTTGCTGACTGCGCGCGGCCTGTTTGGCTTGCATATAGGCCTGCACGGCATTCAGCGTCGGACTGAGGTCCGGCGGCGTCACCGCAATCGGCCGCTCGGCCAGCTCATCAATGCGCGCCCGCAGGGCGCGGCTATTGGGGTTATCCACATCGAAGTGTGCATCCAGCACTTCACGTGCCTGCTGCAAGGCCCGGCGATAGACCTCGCTCTGACCATGCAACGCGCCCCACTGCGCCTGCTCCAGCGCCAGACTAAGGGCCAGACGCACCTGGGTCAGGCTCTGGCCGGCGAGCACAGGGCGGATGTTACGTTCGGCGTTGAAATCGATACGGAAGTATTCCGACAAGGTCTGCAGGACGCGCTGCCACCATTGCGGCTCCATGACACCTTCGTCAGCCAGCTCGCTGAGCACACCGCCCTCACCGCTGAAACTCGGGGCCAGGGCATTGAGTTGTACCACCTGATCGCGCAGGGCGCCCAGTTGCAGAAACAGCCCGGTACGGTCTGGGTTGGCGGTCGAGCGAAGCGCTTGCAGGCTCTTGGCTAATTGCTCGCGGGCAGCAAATGCGGCGGGATCATCCTGTTCGTGGAGGATTTCATCGGCAGCCTGCACCAGCGCGGTGGCGCTGTTTATGTCCTGCAACGCAGACAGGCGCAGGCTGGCCAGGCGCAGCAGATGCTCGGCCTCGGCCAGGCGCCAATCCTGTCGGCTGGCACCCAGCACGGTTTCCAGGCGCTGGTTGAGCAGCTGCTGATCGCCCTGCAGCTGCGCCAGCAGGCGGCGACGGGTTTCCAGCTCCTCGACACTGGGCAGCTGATCGAGGCGAGCCTCTAATTGCTTACTCGTTTGCGCCAGGCTTTGCGCTTCACTGCGCGCGTCCTGCAACTGGCCTTGCTGTTGTTGCTCGCGAGCGTCCAGCGCCTGCAACTGCCAAAGCCCCCAACCGCCTGCACCGGCGCCGGCCGCCGCAACCAGTAAAGCCAACAGTGCCAGGCCGTTGCCACGCGAAGCGGGTTTACCCCCAACCGCTGCGGGTGTAACGGGTTTCGCCGCAGCCTGCACAGGTTCGGACGGCTGTTGGTTCACATTGTGATCCTGCGGGGCTTGCTCTTTCGGAGTAGTTGCTTCGCTCACGTATCCATCCTTTGCGTCAGAGATCGGGGCAGGTTGCGCCTGCAAGGCTGCCAGCAACGCCGCGGCACTCGCGCCGCGGCAGTCCACAACAAATTGTGCACCTGCCGCACGGGCCATTTCGGCCACTCGCGGGCTGGGTACAAACAAGGGTAGCCGGGCCAGCTCGGCCCAAGCTTCAGCGGCCAGCTCGCGCAAATACACAAAGCCCTGCCCACTGCTGACCACCAGCGCGTTCAGGCGTTCAGCCTGAATGCGTTCGGCGAGCGCAGCCGGCGGGTAATTCGGCAGCACCCGGCGATACAGTGGCAGATAGTCCACCTGCACGCCTTGGCCGCGCAAGCGCTCGGCCAGTAACTCTCGGCCACCCTCGCCACGCAGGATCAACACCCGTGGGCTGGCAGCCGCCGTCAACGCCTGCTGCAGTTGCGGCAAAGCGAGCAGCGCCTCGCTGTCATCGGCCTGCTCTGGATAGTGCACCTGCAAACCATGCTCGCGGAGAATTTGCGCCGTGGCCGCGCCGACGCTGAACCAAGGTTGCTCGGCAAACACTGGCGTTTGGTAGCGATCCAGCAGATCAAGCGCCAGCCGCGCCGCCGGCTTGCTCACCACGATCACCGCGCTATAGCGTTGCAGATCGGCAAGCGTGACGCGCTGCTCGGCACTCTCGCTCAGCACCTCGATGGCCAACAACGGCAAGCTGCTGCTGTAGATGCCCTGCTCAGCCAAGGTTGCCGCCAGCGCGGCCGACTCCTGGGCCGGACGCGTCAGCAGCACACGCCAACCCGTCACTCGGCAGCGGCCTCGCCGTAAACAGCTTGCAGAATGGCCGCAGCACCCTGGGCCAACAGGGCTTCAGCGACCTGCACACCCAGCTGTTCGGCTTGCGCTAGCGGAGCACGGTTTTCCGCCCGCAACAGCAAGCCACCATCCGGCTGACCGACCAGGCCGCGCAGCCACAGCTGCTCGCCTTCCAGCACCGCGTAGCAGGCGATTGGCACTTGGCAACCGCCATTCAGATGCTTGTTCAAGGCGCGTTCGGCATTCACCCGCAGTGCCGTATCACGATGATGCAGAGGCGCCAGCAGGGCATGGATCTCGCTGTCGGCAGTACGGCATTCGATACCTACAGCGCCCTGACCACCCGCTGGCAAGCTGTCTTCAGCGCTAATCGAGGAACGGATGCGCGCTTCGAACCCCAGGCGAATCAGGCCGGCCGCGGCCAGGATAATAGCGTCGTACTCGCCAGCATCCAGCTTGGCCAGGCGGGTGTTGACGTTGCCACGCAGAAACTGGATTTTCAGATCAGGACGGCGCGCCAGCAGCTGTGCCTGACGGCGCAGACTGGACGTGCCGACCACGCTGCCTGCGGGCAAGGCATCGAGGCTGGCATAGGTATTGGAAACGAAGGCATCGCGCGGGTCTTCCCGCTCGCAGATGCAGTACAGGCCCAGGCCTTCTGGGAAGTCCATCGGCACATCCTTCATCGAATGCACGGCGATGTCGGCCTGGTTCTCCAGCATCGCGGTTTCCAGCTCTTTGACGAATAGGCCCTTGCCGCCGATTTTCGCCAGCGGCGCGTCGAGCAGCTTGTCGCCACGGCTGACCATGGGCACCAGGCTGACCTTAAGGCCAGGGTGGGCCTGCTCCAAGCGGGCTTTGACGTGTTCGGCCTGCCACAGGGCCAGGGCACTTTTACGGGTGGCAATGCGGATTTCGCGAGACATGGGCAATTCCAGAAAACGAACTGCCGGGGATAATAACAGGCTGGCCCAGATCAGACCTGCGACCCTAGCAGCTAAAGCGCCTTAGCAACCAGTATCGGATCTTGCGAGCTAGAGTGAGACAAGGCGGAAACAGGCGAGGAAGCGGAGTTTACTGTTGTAAATGAGCATTCCGAGCCTGTTTCCAACGCAGGATCGCCGACGCGCAGCAGATCCAGCCAGAGCGCTAAAGGTTGTGCATCAGCTTGCGCACCCCGGCCACATGCCGGCGACTGACAATCAGCGCTTCCTCGTTCATGCCCTTGAGGAACAGCTGGAAATGCCCAAGCGGCGTGCGTTGCAGACGTTCGATACGCTCGCGTGCCACCAGCGCATTGCGGTGAATGCGCACAAAGCGATCACCGAACTCGTCCTCCAAGGCTTTCAGCGGCTCATCCAGCAACACTTCGCCGCCTGCATGACGCAGGGTTACGTATTTATGGTCGGCAATAAAGTAGATCACCTGATCCAGCGGAATCAGCTCGATGCCTTTGCGGGTGCGTGCACTGATATGGCTGCGCGGGCCGCCACCGCTGTCCACGGCAGGACGGGTCAGGGCGGCGAGTTGCACACGGTTGGGCCGCTCGGCTTTCTTCAGCGCCTCACTGAGGCTTTCGGCGCGCACCGGTTTGACTAGATAACCCACGGCGCTGACCTGAAAGGCTTCTAGGGCAAACTCATCATGGGCAGTGCAGAAAATTACGGCGGGCGGGGCTTCACGCTCACACAGCCTGGCCGCCACCTGCAGCCCATCCAGGCCCGGCATGCGGATATCCAGTAACACCACATCCGGCTTCAGGCTGTCGATCAGGCTCAGGGCCTCCTCGCCGTTGCTGGCTGCAGGTTCAAGCACACGATAGCCATCGAGTTCGCCCACCATACGGCTCAGGCGCTCTCGGGCCAGGGGTTCATCATCGACAATCAGGACATTCATAATGCACGGGCTTCCTGCTTGGGTCTCGCACAAGGATAGCGTAGACAAGTGAAGTGGCGTCCGTCACGGCGCTCTACGCTGAGACTGGCCCGCGGCCCGAAAAGTGCCACCAGCCGCGCATCGATATTGCTCAGCGCCTGATGGGTGCCGCGCGAGGGCGGTTCCTCGCCTAGTTGTTCGTATGGATTGCTCACGCACAGCTGAAATACCCCCTCGTGATAACTCGCCTCGACCCGCACCAGACCACCCTCGATACGCGGCTGAATGCCGTAGATCAAGGCGTTTTCCAGTAAGGGTTGCAGCGTCAGTTGTGGAATTGGCAGATCGTCCGGCACATCGACAATCTCCCACTGCAACTGTAGACGCTCACCGAGCCGATAGCGCTCAATCGATAAATATCGTTGCGCCAACTCCAGTTCTTCGCGCCAGGGCACCAGGCTGCCGGGCTTGGCCAGGCTCGCGCGGAACAGATCAGAAAGATCCAGCACCGCCTGCTCGGCCTTGTACGGGTCGACTACCACCAGGCTGGCGATGCTGTTCAGGCTGTTGAACAGAAAGTGCGGGCGGATGCGCGCCTGTAAGGATTCGATACGCGCGCGTAACTCGGCCTGCTCCTGCTTGCGCCACTGGCTCTGCAGGTAGAAATAGCGCAGCAGCAACGCCGACATGATCAGACTGATCAAGGCATGGCGCAGATACAGATTGACCTCTCCAGTACGCGGCAGCGGCCCGCCCAGCTCGTAATAGTCCGCCACTGCGGTACAGATCAGGCTCAGGGTGACCACAATCGCGCAGCACAAGGCGCCGGCCGTAGCTGCCGGCATGCGCGCCATCAAGGGGCGCAGGCGGCACAGCACGGCAGCCGAGAGCAGCACAATCCACTGCACAAACAGCGACGTCAGCGCCAGGCGCACCCAATCGAAGCCCGGCAGCATCGGCTCGGACAACACCAGCACCAGCACCAGCAACTCGGCCAGCAGCACCATGCTCAGCAGGGCTTCTGGCTGGCAAAGCTCGGGCACGAAAAAGTCATCGGCCAGTGGCGGTTGTTTTTCTGATAAAGCGCTTTTTATTTTCATCGCCGCAGTTTCCGCGTGAGCCGCGCCAGCAGCAAGATAGACAGCTGCGACCGGGCAAAATAAAGCACCGAAATGCGCCCGCCGCGACAAAACTGTGAACGGCGCAACATTGCTCTACTGCAGCCTAGCTGTGCCCACCGACAACGTGACGCGGCGAATTTACCGGCCAGCCTGTTATTATCGGCGCACTTTTCCGTCTTGCCGGCCGCCCCAGCGCGGCCAGCCCGTTTTAGCGCACCAGCCGAGCGAAGCCCATGAGCACTGAAAAAACCAACCAATCCTGGGGCGGCCGCTTCAGCGAGCCAGTCGATGCCTTTGTTGCCCGCTTTACCGCCTCCGTCGAATTCGACAAGCGCCTGTACCGCCACGACATCATGGGCTCCATCGCCCACGCCACCATGCTGGCCAAGGTCGGCGTACTGAATGACGCCGAGCGCGATGCCATCGTCGACGGTCTGACGCAGATTCAGGGCGAGATCGAAGCCGGCCAGTTCGACTGGCGCGTCGACCTGGAAGATGTGCACATGAACATCGAAGCGCGCCTGACCGACCGCATCGGCGTCACCGGCAAGAAGCTGCACACCGGCCGCTCGCGTAATGACCAGGTGGCGACCGATATCCGCCTGTGGCTGCGTGACGAGATCGACCTGATTCTGGCCGAGATCACCCGCCTGCAGCAGGGCTTGCTGGAGCAGGCCGAGCGTGAAGCGGAAACCATCATGCCCGGCTTCACCCACCTGCAAACCGCGCAGCCGGTGACCTTCGGCCATCACCTTTTGGCCTGGTTCGAAATGCTCTCGCGCGACTATGAGCGTCTGGTCGATTGCCGCAAGCGCACCAACCGCATGCCACTCGGCAGCGCAGCACTGGCCGGCACCACCTACCCGATTCAGCGTGAAATCACCGCACAATTGCTGGGTTTCGACGCGGTTGGCGGCAACTCGCTGGACGGCGTGTCGGATCGCGACTTCGCCATCGAATTCTGCGCCGCCGCCTCGCTGGCGATGATGCACCTGTCGCGCTTCTCCGAAGAGCTGGTGCTGTGGACCAGCGCGCAGTTCCAGTTTATCGACCTGCCGGATCGTTTCTGCACCGGCAGCTCGATCATGCCGCAGAAGAAAAACCCCGACGTACCCGAGCTGGTACGTGGCAAAACCGGCCGCGTATTCGGCGCACTGATGGGCCTGCTGACCCTGATGAAAGGCCAGCCGCTGGCCTACAACAAGGATAACCAAGAAGACAAAGAACCGCTGTTCGACGCCGCCGACACCCTGCGCGACTCGCTGCGCGCCTTTGCCGACATGATCCCGGCGATCAAGCCCAAGCACGCGGTCATGCGTGAAGCGGCGCTGCGCGGCTTCTCCACCGCCACTGACCTGGCCGACTACCTGGTACGCAAGGGCCTGCCGTTCCGTGACTGTCACGAAATCGTCGGCCATGCGGTGAAATACGGTGTCGAGTCCGGCAAGGACCTGGCCGAGATGAGCCTGGACGAACTGCGCCAGTTCAGCGAGCAGATCGAGCAAGACGTGTTTGCCGTGCTGACCCTGGAAGGCTCAGTCAATGCCCGCAACCATATCGGCGGCACCGCACCGAATCAGGTAAGAGCAGCAGTGGCGCGCGGCCAGGCGCTACTCGCCTTGCGCTGAACCCTACGGGCGCGACCCCGTCGCGCCCTTATTCGCTGCTGGCATAAGACTCGGACTGACAATGCCAAAAAAACAGCGTCAATTTGCAAACAACCCTGCAAAACGCGAACAAATCCGCCGCCAGCCGCTGGCATCCTCTTTCCTGCCGGCCAAATACTTTCCTCCACGCCGCCAGACACTCGTCTGCGCACTGGAGAAAGCCATGAAAATCTTCCAACGCTTACTCGCAAGCATCGGCACGCTCACCCTCGCCGCCTGTGTCAGCGCTACACCCATCGTTATTCCCAGCCAGGCAAGCTGGCACTGGCAACTCAGTGGCAAACTGAAAACCCCCGAGCGCCAGGTCTACGACATTGACCTGTTCGACACCTCAACGACCACCATCACCAACCTGAAAGGCCAGGGCCGTATCGTGGTCTGCTATTTCAGCGCGGGGAGCTGGGAAGACTGGCGCAGTGATGCAGCTCAATACCCTAAAGAAGCACTGGGTGCACAGCTGGACGGCTGGCCGGGCGAACGTTGGCTGGACATCCGCCACCCCGCTGTTCGCACACTCATGGCTAAGCGCATACGTTTGGCTGCCGAGAAAGGTTGTGATGCTGTCGAACCGGACAATGTGGACGGCTACAGCAACGCCAATGGACTGGGGTTGAGTGAGGCAAACCAGATCGACTACAACCGCTGGTTAAGCCAGCAAGCGCATGAGCATAACCTCGCAATTGCATTGAAAAATGCAGTCGAGTTGATCCCCGCCCTGGTCGATGACTTTGACTTTGCCCTCAACGAGAGCTGCTATGCCTACAAGGAGTGCGAGGCGTACCGTTTATTCAGGCAGCAGGGCAAAGCTGTTTTCATCGCGGAATACCGTTCTTACAACAGCAACATGTGCAGCAAAGCCTCCGCCTCTGGTTACCAGTTGCAGTTCTTCAAGCGCGCCTTGAACGCCGTGGGCTCACCCTGCAAGTAATAGTCCCGCGCGAAAAACGGCGTACTGGCGTCTAGCGCTGCACACCCGTATGCGGTGATCGCCCGATCACCGCAACCCACCGCGCTGAATGTGCGTGCACCCGTGCATCAGCATTGACGCTGGCGATGCCTGCCCGCAAAAGCAATTCATCCCCGCTCTGCCTGCACCCGGTCACTCGCCTTTACGCCCACACATGGCACACTGTAGGCCCCACCAAGGAGCCGCACATGAGCGAGCAAGAAGACGAAGATTTTGCCCAGGACACCCTGATCCAGGCCATCGAAAACCAGCTGGAAGCCGGCGAACCGGCCTTCGTCCAGGCTGTGCTGAACAAGCTGAGTCTGGTCGGTTACGAGCGAGACGAGATTATCGAGCTGATGGCCCTGGTGCTGGCCGATGAAATCGACGTCATGCTGCGCGATGACCGGCCCTTCGATCTCGCCCGCTATGAGCAAGGCCTGCGCGCCCTGCCTGAGCTGCCCGAACAGGCGCCGTAATCGGCACGGAAAAATTTACCCCACTGCACGCCAACTTCTGGCAGCATCAAGTCACAGCAGACTGCCTGGCGCTTCACTACACTGCCTTCGCAGGCTGCCTGTTGTTTCAGCCGTTTTACCGCAGCGGGTGCTGCCGCCGCCGGCCGCAGCTCACTAAAACAAGAAGCTGGAGTACTTATGGCCTTTACCCCTGAACTGATTGCCGAACTGGAAATCCTCGCGCTGTTCAACCTGGGCACCACTCAGGAAGGAATCAAGGTTCACCACACTGCCACCCCCTCGGCGATTGCCGCCGCCCAACGCCTGCATGACAAAGGCCTGATCAACCAGCCAGACGGCGGTTATCTGACCAGCCTGGGGCTCGACGCCGCCGAACACGCGCAAGTTCTGCTGACCATTCTCAATGTGACCGAAGCGGCCTGAGAAGCGCCCTCAAATCTCGCCAACTAGCGCGATAAAAACGCTTCCCAGCCAACCGAGCCTGCGTTGCAGCGACTTCCTCAAGCTGCCCGCGACGCAGGCGATAACCCTGTATCCGCCAGCCATCTGGCAAGGCATGATCACGCACCGCCCTGCAGAGCCTGAGCATGAGTCGTACCGAGGAAATTCGTCCGGACATTGAAGACGGTATCGACCGCAAGGTACTGACGCAGTTGCGTGCGCGCTTCCTCAAACTCAATCAGAGCCGCCTGCAACGCGCCATGCAGGCGCTGTCGACACGCCAGCAGCTGGTACTCAAGCTGTTACCGCTGCTGTTTCACGTCAATCATCCACTGCTACCGGGCTACGTTTCCGGGCTGACTCCGGCCGGCCTCAGCGGTTTCGAGCCGGATGACGAACTGCTCTCCGAAGTGCAGCGTCTGACCCGCTCGTTCGCCTACAAGCCCTACCGCGGCAAACAGACACTGCCCATCCACGGCCTGTTTCTGATGGGCAGCCTGGGCACCGTCGCCCAGGCCGAACAGAGCGATATGGACTTCTGGGTGTGCCACGCCAGCGACCTCAGCCCGCAACAGCTGCATGAGCTGAACAAGAAGTGCGCGCTGCTGGAAAGCTGGGCGGCCACCTTCGGCGCCGAGGCGCATTTCTTCCTGATCGACCCAGCGCGTTTCACTCAGGGCGAACGCGAGGCGCAACTGACCTCGGACGACTGCGGCACTACCCAGCACTACTTGCTGCTGGACGAGTTCTACCGCACCGCCATCTGGCTCGGCGGGCGCACACCGCTGTGGTGGCTAGTGCCGGTATATGAAGAGCAGCGCTATCAGCACTACACCAGCACCCTGCTGGCCAAGCGCTTTATCCGCGCCGAGGACGTGCTCGACCTCGGCCACCTGGCGCGCATCCCGCCGGAAGAGTTTATCGGCGCCGGTATGTGGCAGCTGTTCAAGGGCATCGAATCGCCCTACAAATCGGTGCTCAAACTACTGCTCACCGAGGTGTACGCCAGCGAACACCCCAAGGTCGAGTGCCTGTCGCTGCGCTTCAAGCAGGCGGTGTTCGCCAATCGCCTGGATGTCGATGAGCTCGACCCCTATATCGTGGTCTACCGCCGCCTGGAGGAATACCTCAAGGCCCGTGGCGAACATGAACGGCTGGAGCTGATCCGCCGCTGCCTGTACCTCAAGGTCGACAAGAAGCTCAGCCGCCCACCGCGCAACAACCGCAAGAGCTGGCAACGCCTGCTGCTGGAGCGCCTGACGCGCGACTGGAACTGGGACAGCCGCCAACTGGCGATGCTCGACAGCCGCAGCCAGTGGAAGGTGCGCCAGGTCAGTGCCGAGCGGCGCATGCTGGTCAACGAACTGACCTACAGCTACCGCTTTCTCTCCGAGTTCGCCCGCAGCGAACACGCGGGCAGCTCGCTCAACAGCCGCGACCTGGGCATCCTCGGCCGCCGCCTGTACGCAGCCTTCGAGCGCAAATCAGGCAAGATCGAATTTATCAACCCGGGCATCGCCCCGGATCTCGCCGAAGACATCCTGACCCTGGCGCAGAGCCCCAGCCCGGACGACCCCAATGAAACGTTGTGGGCGCTCTACAGTGGCAGCGTCAACGCCCAGGATCTGGAAGATTTCTCGCCGCTCAAGCGCTCGCGCGAGCTGATTGAGCTGCTCGCCTGGTGCCAGCGCAATGGGGTGATCGACAACAGCACACGGCTGTCCTTGCACCCAGGCGCCAGTGACCTGACCGAGTACGAGCTGTCCAACCTGCTCAACAGCCTGCAGCAGGTGGTGCCGCTGCCTTTGCCCGCTGTTGACGAAGCGGCGCTGCTCAGCGCCAGCGTGCCCGGTGAAGTGATGCTTTTGGTCAACGTCGGCATCGATCCGCTCAAGCAGTTCAGCCAGATGAACATGCACATGACCACCGAGCGCACCGATGCACTGGGCTATTCCGGGGTGCGCGAGAACCTGATTCTGACCATCGACCAGGTCACCCTGAACAGCTGGAACGAGCTGCTGGTGACCCGCTATGACGGCCCGTATGCGCTGCTCGACTGTCTGCGCGACTTCCTCAACGCCCTGCCCGCCAGCGGCAAAAAGCCTAACCTGCGGGTACGTTGCTTCTGCCGCAACCGCGCCACAGCAATTGCCGAGCGGGTTGAAGAGCTGTTCCGCGAAACGTTGGGCAGCTTCAGCAACGAACAGGCCAACCGCTACCTGCTGCAGATCAAACAGCACTTCCACCTGCTCGAGCTGAAACCCGGTCACGTCAGCCACACCAGCCTGAAAGACCTGCCCACGCTGATCGAACACCTGGGCGAGGAGCTGCCTGGCTACAGCGAGCTGCATCTGGACCGCAGCGCCCTGGAAGGTGAAGACCTTGCGCTGATCCTGCCCGTGGGGCGGCCGCAGTGCATTCAGGTGTTCTACCGGCTGAACGAAGCCAGCGCCACGGCCGAACTCAGTGTGCTCGACGAGCACAACGCGCTATGGCGTCAGCAGATGCCGTTCCGCGATGAACAGAGCCTGCTGACCCCATTGCAACGCTTTCTGCAATCGGTGCTGTACCGACGCAACGCCCTGCTGCCACTGGATAATCTGCCGGCGCATCAGCCGCTGGAGGTGCTGTATTACCAGGTGCTGCCAGATGCGCCGCTGCGCGCCCAGCGCCTGGAGCGCAGGCCACCGCCGCTGTCACCGATCAGCCACCCGTTCTATGACGTGCAGGCCATCGTCGAGCCGGCAGATGGCAAGCGCTCGCACGTCACCTTGTACTGTAATCACCGCGAATTTTCCGAGCTGGAATACGCCGGCGACCTGTTCGCCGCGGTCGCCCAGCACATCCTCGCGCAACGCCGCGATGGCGCGCGCTACCCCTGCTATATCACCGACCTAGACCTGTCGGCGGTACTCGGCGAGGGGCATATGCAGAGCGTGCATTACCTACGGTACAAAAGCCGCCTGGAAGCGGCGCTGAATCAGGCACTGCAAAAGGCCTGATCAGCCGCGCATCGGCGCCTGCGGATTCTGCAAGGCGTACAGGTAACAGCTGGCCAGGCTGTGATTGTCGCCCACCGAGGCGTAACTGGCGCTGAAAGTCACCGCCAACCCCAGGTGTTGATACAACCACTTACCGGTCACGCCAGGCGGCACCTGTGGCACCAGATCACTGTCATTCACCACGCGGAAGGTCGGCACCTGCTGCCCGTTGTAATGCGCGGCGAAATCCGGGGCGGCCAGGCGCGGACTGGCAAAGCTGTAGTGTTGCAGCGGCAAGTCCGGCCAGCGTTCGCGCAGATCCAACACCGCCAGACTGGAGAGCGCACCACCCAGGCTGTGCGCGCACACCCACAGCGGCCCGTTGGGCTGCTGAGTATCTACGGCCTGCAAAGCCTGATCGCGTAGCGAGGTGTAGAGTTTGAGAAAGCCGTCATGCACATTGCCCAGGCCAGCTTGCCAGGGATACGAGCGCTGACCGGCATCCAGATCGTCCAGCCAGTCCTGCACCGTGTCAGTGCCACGAAACACCAGATAGACCTCACCCTGCGGATCACGCGCGGCAAAGCCAAAGGGCTCCGACTCGTTGAGAAAGTGCAGTTCGCTGAGCACACTCCAGATCGGCGCGGAAAAGCCCCAGCCGGACAACGCAGGCGGCTGCCAGGTGAAATCCTGGGGCCGCCGCGGGCGCTGCTGAGCTTGCCACTGGTTGTATTGGTCGTAGGCGAAACCGACCAACTGCGCGCATTGCAGGGCCCTGGAAAGGTCAAAACCCTGGGGAAAGTACATGGGTAGACTGGACATACGGCCTCCATGCCGAGATTGGCGTAGCTCTACTCTAGACTAGGCACGGCTGTATTCGCCCGCCGCTTCCGGCTGATATTCCACAGCCAGCAGCGTCAGCTTGAGCACCTTGCCGCCGGGCGCGGCCCAGTCGATATGTTGCCCCACGGACAGCCCCAGCAGGGCCGTGCCGACCGGCGCCAGCACCGACACACAGCCTTCGCCGCCGGCGTCCTGCGGGTAGACCAGAGTCAGGTGGTAATCCTTGCCGCTGCTTTCTTCACGGCAATGCACCCGCGAATTCATGGTCACCACCCCGGCAGGCACCTCGTCATGGCCAACCACATCGGCGCGGTCCAGTTCGGCCTGCAACGCAATGGCACTCGGACCGAAGTCCTCCAGGCTATCGAGCAGATGCTCCAGGCGCTGCAGGTCAAGACGGGTGATGGTGAGCGAAGGTGCGCTGGTCATGGTGCGGGTATGTCCCCTTTACGGATCGTGAAAAAAGCAAAACCCCATCACTAAGACGGGGTTTTGCAAGGCTTGGGCTGACCGTACCACAGCTAGTTAAATAAACAAGACCGCCCGGTCAAGGTGCCGCGCTACGCTGCTGCAAGCGCGCTTCGGCAGCCGCGCAGATGCTGCGTTTGCATGCCATATCGACTTTGCCCCAGTCGAGAATCTCCTGCAGCGTGCGGCCACAGCCCAGGCAGATATCCTGATCATCCAGACAACACTGGCGACGGCAGGGCGAGGCGACCTCCTGGCCCGCGCCGTCAGAGCTCTTCGAACTCAAGATCGGCACCGGATTGCTCCAGGGTAATACGCGCCAGCATTTCGCCCAGCTGCTCGTCGCTGCTGTCGCAGATCCAACGCTCGCTGGCCTGGTCGTAATCGAAGTGGAAGCCGCCCGAACGCGCCGCCAGCCACAGCTGACGCAGCGGCTCCTGACGGCTGAAGATCAGCTGAGTACCGTTTTCAAAACGCACAGTCAGCACCCCAGCGGAGTTTTCCAGGTCGAGGTCCAGATCGCTGTCATCGAAAATATCTTCCACCGCCTGCTGGGTGGCATCGACCAGATCGTGAAAGCGGGCTTCGGTCAAACTCATTACGACTTACCTCAAAAAATTCAGCGACTGCAAAAGTATAGGAGCCTGTCGGGCTTGACCGTTCGTGGCGAGGGAAAGTCCGGATCGAGTCAGTTTTGTTGGTCTTTCGAGGCGAATAGCGAGCTATTTAACGAGAAAGAGCAGCAAAAATGTCCGAGTCCGGCTTTTCCGCAGTAGAACAGTGTTAAGTCCGACAGACTCCTAGGGCTGCGGTGATTAATGTTCTTTCAAGCTACGGCGATATTCGCCTGGGCTTTGTCCTGTCCAACGACGAAACGCGCGGGCCAGTGAGCCGGGCTCACTGAAGCCAACCAGGAAGGCGATTTCCGCCAGTTCCAGCGCCGGGTCGCGCAGGTAATTGAGCACCAGCTGCTGGCGGGTTTCATCCACCAACTGATTGAAGGATAACCCGGCTTCGCGCAAACGCCGCTGCAGGGTACGCGGACTGAGCGCCAAACGCGCGGCGATTTGCTGCAGATCGGCGCCCGCTTCCGGCAGCTGACGGGACAATTCCAGACGCGCGCGATCGAGCACGCTATGGCCCTGCTGAATCTCGCCAAGCAGGCGATCAGCATAGGCATCGAGCATCAGGCGCACCTGGGCATCGGCCTGGCCGAGTGGCGTGGCGAGCAGACGCTTGGGGAAAACCAGGGCGTTATCAGCCTGATCGAACAGCACCGGGCAGCGGAAGATCCGCTGGTACTCGGAAGTATCCGCCGGTGCAGCATGCTGGAAGCGCACCTCGGTCGGTGGAATATCCAGGCCGCTGATCCAATGGCCAAACGTTACCCAACCGGCCAGGGTTTCCTCGCTGAGCTGACGCTTCTGCTGCGGCAACAACGGCTGCCAGCTGTGTGCAACCTGTGGCTCCAACCCAGCGCGCGGCGGCTCGTCAGCCAGGTCGACTTGGCCCAGGTTGCCCACCAACGCGGCATAGCGGGCCTGACGATGCAGGGCATCGGCGAGGGTCGCGCAGCTCATGATCAGATAACCCAACACACCGTAATAACCGGGGCGCACGGCCTCGCCCAGATGCAGGCCCAACTGCTCATCGCCGGTCAGCCTTACGCCATGGCCGAGCAGCTCCAGATAGGTGCTGGCGGCGATGCGCTGATCTCGTTGGGCGAGAAGCTGCGGACTGAGCTGCACCCGCTCGAGCAGTTCAGCGCTGTCGACGCCCTGGCGCGCCAGGTAGTCGAGCAAACCTTGCAGATAGGCAACGGAAACCGAGCTACTCACGGGTACGGGGTTGTCCATCCAGTCTCCTGATCACTGGCAATGGGTGCAAAGCAAGGGTCTGTTCCCGTTTCGTTCGCGGCCGCGCCGGAGCTAGTTTTAGCGCGAGGCAAGGCACGAGACACGAAGTTTGGTTGTTCCAAATGAGTGTCGAAAAACGCAGCATCGCGCTAAAACTAGCCCGGCCCTTCGGGTTGCGCGAAAAATCTCGCCATGCGGTGTTGGAGGACTTGGCAAGGGAACACCATTACCTGCGTCCTCCGCCTAGCCTGGCGAGATTTTTCGTGGCAACGCGGCTCGTGACGAAATGGGAACAGACCCTAGCGCCAAAGATACAGGCAAAGCCCCGCCAGACGGGAACCCCGGCGCATAGGCAAGGCGCCGGGGGGTCGGTATACTCCGGCGCAATCATGCTTTATTACAAGGATTCCACCATGAAGCGGTTGTTTACTGCCTTTGTCGCGATGCTTGCCGTCAGCGCCCTGCTCGCTGGCTGCGGCCAGAAAGGCCCGCTGTACCTGCCGGAAGAAAGCCAGCCAGCGCCTGCGCAAACCGAATAAGGACAGCTTATGAACGCCTTCAACTACCGCGACGGTGCGCTGTTCGCGGAAGGCGTGGCGTTGTCCGCCATCGCCCAACGCTTCGGTACGCCGACCTACGTTTACTCGCGTGCGCACATCGAGGCGCAGTACCGCGCCTATGCCGATGCCCTGCAGGGCATGCCGCATCTGGTGTGTTTTGCCGTCAAAGCCAACTCCAATATCGGCGTGCTGAATGTGCTGGCGCGCCTCGGCGCTGGCTTCGATATCGTCTCCCGTGGCGAGCTGGAGCGCGTACTCAGCGCCGGTGGCGAGCCAAGCAAGATCGTCTTCTCCGGCGTTGGCAAAAGCCGTGACGACATGCGCCGCGCCTTGGAAGTGGGCGTGCACTGCTTCAACGTCGAATCCACCGACGAGCTGGAGCGCCTGCAACTGGTGGCTGCCGAGCTGGGCAAGACTGCGGCTATCTCGCTGCGGGTCAACCCGGACGTCGACGCAGGCACCCACCCTTATATCTCCACGGGCCTGAAAGAAAACAAATTCGGCATCGATATCGAGCAGGCCCCGGCCGTTTACGCCCGCGCCGCTGCGCTGCCGAACCTGCAGGTGGTGGGTGTCGATTGCCATATCGGCTCGCAGCTGACCACGTTGCCGCCGTTTCTCGATGCCCTAGACCGTTTGCTCGCGCTGATCGATCAACTCGCCACAGACGGCATCCGCATCAAGCACCTGGATCTAGGTGGCGGCCTTGGCGTGCAGTACCGCGATGAGCAGCCACCACTGGCTGGTGATTACATCAAGGCCGTGCGTGAACGCATTGCTGGCCGCGACCTGGCCCTGGTGTTCGAACCGGGCCGCTCGATCGTCGCCAACGCTGGCGTGCTGCTGACCCAGGTCGAATACCTCAAGCACACCGAGCACAAAGACTTCGCCATCGTCGATGCGGCAATGAACGACCTGATCCGCCCGGCCCTGTACCAGGCCTGGATGGATGTAGTGCCAGTACAGCCACGCGACAGCGCGACGCGCAATTACGATATCGTCGGGCCGATCTGCGAGACCGGCGATTTCCTTGCCAAGGATCGCCAGCTGGCCCTGGCCGAAGGCGACCTTCTGGCTGTGCGCTCGGCGGGTGCCTACGGTTTTGTCATGAGCTCCAACTACAACACCCGCGGCCGCGCCGCCGAGGTGATAGTAGATGGTGAACAGACCTTCGAAGTGCGTCGCCGTGAGACGCTCAGCGAACTCTTTGCGGGCGAAAGCCGCCTGCCGGAGTAAGTCTGATGCTATTGCGCTTTACCAAGATGCACGGCCTCGGCAATGACTTTATGGTCCTCGACCTAGTCAGCCAGCACGCGCATATCCAGCCGAAGAACGCCAAGCAGTGGGGCGACCGCCACACCGGCGTGGGCTTCGATCAGCTGCTGCTGGTCGAGCCGCCAAGCAACCCGGACGTGGATTTCCGCTACCGCATCTTCAATGCCGACGGCTCGGAAGTGGAGCAGTGCGGTAACGGTGCTCGCTGTTTCGCCCGCTTCGTGCTGGACAAGCGCCTGACGGTGAAGAAGCAGATGCGCGTGGAAACCAAGGGCGGCATCATCGAGCTGGACGTGCGCAACGACGGGCAGATCAGCGTCAACATGGGCGCGCCGCGCCTAGTGCCCGCCGACATCCCGTTCCAGGTTGAACAGCAAGCACTGAGCTACAGCGTGGCCGTCGACGGCCAGACCGTTGAACTGGCCGCCGTGTCCATGGGTAACCCGCATGCGGTGCTGCGCGTCGACAGCGTCGACAACGCACCGGTACACAGCCTGGGGGCCAAACTCGAACACCATTCGCGCTTTCCGCAGCGGGTGAACGTCGGCTTCCTGCAAGTGGTCGACCGCCAACGCGCCAAGCTGCGCGTCTGGGAACGTGGCGCCGGGGAAACTCAGGCCTGCGGTACCGGCGCTTGCGCAGCGGCAGTGGCGGCAATCAGCCAGGGCTGGATGGACTCACCGGTGCAGATCGAACTGCCCGGCGGCAAGCTGAGCATCGAGTGGGCAGGCCCCGGCCAGCCCGTTATGATGACCGGACCCGCAGTACGTGTGTACGAAGGACAGGTTCGCCTATGACCGACAAGCAGGATTCACCCAAGCCACTGGATTCGGAAACGGTTGCCGCTTACCTGCGCCTGCATCCGGAATTCTTTATCGATCACGACGAGTTGATCCCCGAGCTGCGCATTCCGCACCAGCGCGGCGATACCGTGTCGTTGGTCGAGCGCCAGGTGAAACTGCTGCGCGAGCGTAATATCGAGATGCGTCACCGCCTCTCGCAACTGATGGATGTAGCCCGCGACAACGACCGGCTGTTCGACAAGACCCGTCGCCTGGTGCTCGACCTGCTCGACGCAAGCAGCCTGGAAGAAGTGGTCAGCTGCGTCGAAGACAGCCTGCGCCGCGAGTTTCAGGTGCCCTTTGTCAGCCTGATTCTGTTTAGCGAAGCACCGCTACCGGTCGGCCGGTCAGTCAGCAGCGCCGAAGCGCATCAGGCCGTCGGCGGGCTATTGGCCGGCGGTAAAACCATCTGCGGCGTGCTGCGCGAGCATGAGCTGAACTTCCTCTTCGGCAGCGAAGACGGTGCTCAAGTCGGTTCGGCAGCGGTGGTCAGCATCAGCCATCAGGGCCTGCATGGCGTACTGGCGATTGGCAGTGCCGATCCGCAGCATTACAAGAGCTCGCTGGGCACGCTGTTCCTCGGTTATATCGCCGAAGTGCTGGCGCGCGTTGTACCCGGCTTTGCCACACCTTTGCGCTCGGTGCGATAACTCTCAACATCGCACCGACCGTGCCGCAGGGAGCTTCCATGCAAGACCTCCTGGACGCCTACCTCGAACACCTGCGCAGTGAACGCCAGCTGTCTTCCCATACCCTGATTGGCTATCGCCACGACCTGAGTACGCTGTTGGCGCTCTGCAACCAGGAGCAGATCGACAGCTGGAACGCGCTCGATACCCCACGCCTGCGCCGCATGGTCGGTCGCCTGCACATGCAGGGCCAGTCCAGCCGCAGCCTGGCGCGCCTGCTCTCGGCCACCCGTGGCCTCTATCGTTACCTGATTCGTGAAGGCCACTGCGACAGCGATCCAGCCAGCGGACTGACGCCGCCCAAGGGCGAGCGCCGCTTGCCTAAAACCCTGGATGCCGACCGCACCGCGCAATTGCTAGACGGCGCCCTGGAAGACGATTTTATCGCCCGCCGCGATCAGGCCATGCTGGAGCTGTTCTACTCCTCAGGCTTGCGTCTGTCGGAGCTGGTGGGCCTCAACCTCGATGGCCTCGATCTGCCCGCCGGCCTGGTGCGCGTCATCGGTAAAGGCAACAAAGCCCGCGAACTGCCACTTGGGCGCATGGCACGCGAGGCCATGCAGCAATGGCTGCCGCTTCGCGCGCTGGCCAATCCGGCCGATGGCGCGGTATTTATCAGCCAGCAGGGTCGACGTATAGGGCCACGCGCGGTGCAACTGCGCGTGCGCCAGGCCGGCGTGCGTGAGCTGGGCCAGCACCTGCACCCGCATATGCTGCGCCACAGCTTTGCCAGTCATATGCTCGAATCTTCCCAGGATCTACGCGCCGTGCAGGAGCTGCTTGGCCACGCCGATATCGCCACCACCCAGGTCTACACCCACCTGGATTTCCAGCACCTGGCCACGGTCTATGACCAGGCTCATCCACGGGCCAAACGCAAAGGCAGTACAGAATGAGCATTCAGCTGATTACCTTCGACCTCGACGACACCCTATGGGATGTCACCCCGGTGATGCAGGACGCAGAAGCGGCACTGCGCAACTGGCTGGCGATGCATGCGCCGCGCCTGGGCGCGGTGCCGGTGGAGCATCTGTGGTCGATTCGCGCCACCTTGCTGCAGGCCGAACCGATGCTCAAGCATCGCCTTAGCGAACTGCGGCGGCGCATCCTTTTCCACGCCCTGGCAGATGCAGGCTATGCGCACGCGGATGCGCAAACACTGGCCGAGGCCGGCTTTCAGGTATTTCTCGCCGCGCGCCATCAGGTCGAACTGTTTGCCGAGGTGCACCCCACCCTTGAAGCCTTGGCCAATCGCTTCCAGCTCGGGGTCATCACCAACGGCAATGCCGATGTGCGTCGCCTGGGTCTGGCCGACTACTTCCAGTTCGCCCTGTGCGCCGAGGAGCTGGGGGTCGGTAAGCCCGATCCGAAACCTTTTACCGAAGCGCTGAAACGCGCGGGAATTGCCGCCGAACATGCGGTGCATATCGGCGACCACCCCAGCGATGACATCGCCGGAGCCAAGGCCGCCGGGCTGCGGGCGATCTGGTTCAACCCGCAGGGTAAGACCTGGAGCGACGCGATTACGCCTGATGGCGAGATCCGCAGCCTGGCCGAGCTGCCGGCGCTGCTGCATAGCTGGGCGTAAACAGCGCTTCACCGCCACGAATAACGGCCACAAAAAATCGCCAGGAGCGATTTTTGACGTTGCGCAGCGACGGCCCCGAAGGGGTGGCCGCCATGGATGGATGGCCACAAAAAAGCCCGCACACTGATGGCATGCGGGCTTTTTATTTTACAGCAGGCCCTTAGATGGGGCGGCTGCCGTACTTGCTGTCCGGCTTTTTGGGCGGATCAGAGACCACATTCGGCTCGACTTCCTGCACCTTGCCACCACGGGAGAGGAACTCTTCCATAGCGCGGGCCAGCGCATCACGCTCTTTCTGCTTGGCTTCGATACTCGGCAGTTCTTCTACGTCGACGGCGGCTTTGGCTTTTTTGCCTTTGCTGGCGGGTACGACTTCGTCGTCACCATCGCCATCATCGCTGCTGTCGCCATCATCGGCGGCAGCCAGCTCCTCGCCTTCGTCTTCGTCAGCGCCTTCTAATTCGTCGTGTTCCAGATCTTCGTCGCTCATGTTCCAACCTCATGACTTGCGAAAAGCAGAGTAGTTATAGCCCAGCTGCGTCAGCTTTCTAACGTCGCTGATAAAAAATCCCGTGGCCTTGCCTAGGGCTGAGCGCCGCGCATCGGCGAACTGCGCTCAACGGCGCGCATTCTAGGGTCTGTTGCCGCTCCATCACAACCGCGCACACGCTGAAAAACCACAACCTTTAATGGGGGCTCAGAAAAAATTGCCTGGAGCAATTTTTAACGTCGCGCAGCGACGGCCCGGAGGGTGGCCGCCAGGGATGGCAGGCTATAAAAAAGGGCGCCCTTAGGCGCCCTTGTCGAAACCAGCGGAAATCAACGCTTGGTGAATTCCGGGTAGGCTTCCATACCGCATTCGGCGATGTCCACGCCTTCGTACTCTTCTTCCTCGCTGACGCGCAGGCCAATCACCAACTTGATGATGGACCAGACGATCAGGCTGCAGACGAAGACCCAAGCGAAGATCGAACCGATACCCAGCAACTGAGCACCGAGGCTGGCGTCGCTATTGGTCAGGCAGACAGCCAGCAGGCCCCAGATACCGACCACACCGTGAACGGAGATGGCACCGACTGGATCGTCAAGTTTCAGCTTGTCCAAACCAAGGATCGAGAACACCACCAGCACGCCACCCACGCCACCGATCAGGGTCGCTTGCAGGGCAGTCGGAGTCAGCGGCTCAGCAGTGATAGCGACCAGGCCAGCCAGGGCACCGTTGAGGGCCATGGTCAGGTCAGCCTTGCCGAACAGGATGCGTGCCACGATCAGCGCAGCGATCAAGCCACCGGCAGCCGCCATGTTGGTGTTAACAAACACGTTAGCCACGGCGTTGGCGTCTTCGATGGTGCTCATCTTCAGCTGCGAGCCACCGTTGAAGCCGAACCAGCCCATCCACAGGATGAAAGTGCCCAGCGCTGCCATCGGCAGGTTGGCACCCGGAATGGCGTTGACCTGGCCATTCGGGCCGTACTTGCCTTTACGGGCGCCGAGCAGCAGTACGCCAGCCAGGGCAGCAGTAGCGCCAGCCATGTGCACCACACCAGAACCGGCGAAGTCGAGGAAGCCAGCTTCGTTAAGGAAGCCCGAACCCCATTTCCAGAAGCCCTGTACCGGGTAGATGAAACCGGTCATGACCACGGCGAATGCCAGGAAGGCAAACAGCTTCATGCGCTCAGCTACAGCACCGGAAACGATCGACATGCAGGTCGCGGCAAACACCACCTGGAAGAAGAAGTCCGAACGAGCCGAGTAGTAAGGCGCATCGTCACCGCCGGCCAGAACCGACTCAACGCTGTTCTCTTCACCAAGTAGGAAACCCAGGCTTGGCAGGATGCCGCCTTCCGGGCTGGAGTACATGATGTGGTAGCCGATCACCAGGTACATGATGCTCGCCACTGCGTACAGGGCGATGTTCTTGGTGAGAATTTCAGTGGTGTTCTTGGCTCGCACCAGACCGGATTCGAGCATGGCAAAACCCGCTGCCATCCACATTACCAGGGCGCCGCAAACCAAAAAGTAGAAGGTATCAAAACCGTACTGCAATGCAGTCAATGCTGTGTTGTCCATGGTTCACCTCTTGCCGTGCGCTTTTTAGCGCTATTCGGTTAAGACGTCCGGGTTGGCTCCGGACGCGCTCCGTGTGCTTACAGGTTGTAGCCGCGCTCGTTATGCAGGGCGAGATCAAGACCGATGGTCTCTTCCTCTTCGCTGACACGCAGGCCCATTACTAGGTCGATCACTTTCAGAATCACGAAGGTCACCACTGCGGTGTACACCACGGTGAAGGCCACCCCCTCGAACTGGATCCACAACTGCGCCGGAATGTCTTCCACCGTGCCGAAGCCACCCAAGGCCGGCGCGGCGAACGCCCCGGTGAGAATGGCGCCGACAATGCCGCCCACGGCGTGCACGCCAAACACGTCGAGGGAATCGTCATAACCCAGCTTGCGTTTCAGGCTGGTGGCGCAGAAGAAGCAGATCGCCCCACTTGCCAGACCAATCGCCAGAGCACCCATCGGCCCCGCGGTACCGGACGCCGGAGTGATCGCCACCAGACCCGCCACAGCACCCGAGGCAATGCCCAGAACGCTTGGTTTGCGGTGAGTGATCCACTCGGCGAACATCCAGCTCAGCGCCGCTGTAGCGGTGGCAATCTGGGTTACCAGCATGGCCATACCGGCGCTGCCGTTAGCTGCCAGAGCAGAACCTGCGTTGAAGCCGAACCAGCCGACCCAAAGCATGCTTGCGCCGATCAGGGTGTAGCCGAGGTTGTGCGGCGGCATGGCGGTCGTTGGGAAACCCTTGCGCTTGCCCAGCACCAGACAGGCCACCAGACCGGCGATACCGGCGTTGATGTGCACCACGGTGCCGCCCGCAAAGTCGAGCACGCCCCAGTCCCACATCAGCGCCCCGTTGCCGCCCCAGACCATGTGCGCGATAGGCGCATAGACCAGGGTGAACCACACGGCCATGAAGATCAGCATGGCCGAGAACTTCATGCGCTCAGCGAAGGCACCGACGATCAGCGCCGGGGTGATGATGGCGAAGGTCATCTGGAAGGTGATGAAGACACTCTCCGGAATCCCAGCCACCAGGCTGTCCAGGGTCAAACCAGATAGGAAGGCTTTGGAGAAACCGCCGGCGAAGGAGTTGAAGTTGACGACTCCCTGCTCCATGCCAGTGGCATCAAAGGCCAGGCTGTAGCCGTAAACGACCCACAGAATGCTGATCAACCCGGTTACTGCAAAACACTGCATCAACACCGACAGCACGTTCTTCGAACGCACCATACCAGCGTAGAAAAGCGCCAGACCGGGGATGGTCATAAACAGCACCAGTACAGTGGCGACCAACATCCAAGCGGTGTCGCCGCTGTTCAGGCTTGCCTCTTCGGCCATGGCAAAGCCAGGAACGAGAGACAAAAGGGCTCCTAGCCCTGCGATTTTTCGCAGAGTCATGGTTTAACTCCTGGGGCGTGGGGTTCGTTCGGAGGCTTAAACTGCGTCGGTGCCGGTTTCGCCGGTACGGATGCGAATCGCCTGTTCCAGGTTTACAACGAAAATCTTGCCGTCACCGATCTTGCCGGTGTTAGCAGCTTTGGTGATGGCTTCGATGACGCGATCGAGTTGATCGTCAGCGATGGCCACGTCGATTTTCACTTTTGGCAAGAAATCGACCACGTATTCAGCACCGCGATACAGCTCGGTATGGCCCTTCTGGCGACCAAAGCCTTTGACTTCAGTGACAGTGATGCCCTGCACGCCGATCTCCGACAGTGACTCACGGACGTCGTCCAGCTTGAACGGCTTGATGATGGCAGTGACTAGCTTCATGTAACTCTCTCCCGTGTATGGTGGACTTGCCCCAGGAATTACGAACCCGGCCCAAGTCTAAGCGCAGTGCCTGGCTTTTGTAATGCATCGAGCCCTGACTCAGCTGCACCGATGCTCACCAACCGCTCCCGACGAAACACTTCCCCGCTTCGCCTGACGCACCGGAACTGCATCGGTGCATGCGTCGCAAGAGACAAAGCAGAAAGCTTGCCAGAACCGCCAAAACCGATTCATTTCATGCAGTTACCCGGTAAACGGGCGTTTTAGCCCGGTAATAGCCAACAGCCAGCGCACAACAACGGTGCAGCAGCCCGTGGAGCAGCGCGCGAAAACTGTGCAGATGGCGCCAATCCTGACCTAGCCGCAGCCGGCAAGCCCGATAAGGCTGCGTGCTACACTGCCGCCATCTGTAAATGGAACCTCATCATGCTGCCACCTAAAGCCCTGCTAGACGCCCTGACCACCCACGCCTCGCGCCTGTTCAACAGTGACGCGCCCTTGCCGCGCGGCGAGTTCGAAGCCCAGTTCAAAGTGCTGCTGCAAAGCGCTTTCAGCAAACTCGACCTGGTCAGCCGCGACGAATTCGACAGCCAGATGGTTGTCCTCGCCCGCACCCGCGCCCGCCTGGAAGCCCTTGAAGCCAAGGTCGCCGAAATGGAAGCACGCAGCGCAGAAGCCCCAGCCACCAGCGAGTAACGCCCACAACGGATGCATCAGCCGATCAAGGAGTGATCGATGTCCCTGGCCATAGTCCACAGCCGCGCCCAGGTGGGGGTTGAAGCCCCCGCCGTCACCGTCGAAGCCCACCTGGCCAACGGCCTGCCGTCGCTGGCCCTGGTCGGACTGCCGGAAACCGCGGTCAAGGAAAGCAAGGACCGCGTGCGCAGCGCCATCCTCAATTGCGCCTTCGAGTTCCCACCCAGGCGGATTACCTTGAATTTGGCACCGGCCGATTTACCCAAGGACGGTGGCCGCTTCGACCTGGCGATTGCCCTCGGCATTCTCGCCGCCAGCGGCCAGGTGCCGAGCAGCGCGCTGGAGCCGCTTGAGTGCCTGGGTGAACTGGCGTTGTCCGGGGCGATTCGTCCTGTGCAAGGCGTCTTGCCCGCCGCGCTGGCAGCCCGCGCCGCCGGACGCACCTTAGTAGTGCCCAAGGCCAATGCCGAGGAAGCCAGCCTCGCCTCGGGACTGACGGTGATTGCCGTCGAGCACCTGCTGGAAATCGCCGCCCACCTCAACGGCCAAACGCCGATTGCCCCCTATGAGGCCCAGGGCTTGCTGCGCCAAGTGCTGCCCTACCCCGATCTAGCCGAAGTGCAGGGGCAGATCGCCGCCAAACGCGCACTGCTGGTAGCCGCGGCCGGTTCGCACAACCTTCTATTGACCGGGCCACCCGGTACGGGAAAAACCCTGCTGGCCAGCCGCCTGCCAGGGCTGTTACCGCCGCTGGACGAGGACGAAGCACTGGAAGTGGCAGCGATTCATTCCGTGGCCAGCCACACGCCGCTTAGCACCTGGCCGCAAAGACCGTTTAGAACACCTCATCACAGCGCATCGGGCCCGGCGCTGGTTGGCGGAGGCAGTCGTCCGCAACCGGGTGAAATCACTTTGGCTCATCACGGCGTTTTATTCCTCGATGAGCTCCCCGAATTTGACCGCAAGGTTTTGGAGGTGCTGCGTGAGCCCCTGGAAAGTGGCCAGATCGTGATTGCTCGGGCACGCGACAAAGTACGTTTTCCTGCGCGCTTTCAGCTGGTGGCTGCGATGAATCCGTGCCCCTGTGGGCATCTGGGCGATCCGTCCGGACGCTGCCGCTGTTCCACTGAACAGATCCAGCGCTACCGCGGCAAACTCTCCGGCCCGTTGCTCGACCGCATCGACCTGCACCTCAGCGTGCCGCGGGAAACCACCCGACTGAACGCTGATGCCGAGCCCGGCCCAAGCAGCGCCGAACTGGCCGAGCAGGTGGTGCAGGCACGCCAGCAGCAACTGGCTCGCCAGGGCTGCGCCAATGCCCACCTCGATCTCAATGGCGTGCAGCAACATTGCAACCTGCAGGGCGAAGACCGCCAGTGGCTGGAAAATGCCTGCGAGCGCCTGGGACTGAGCCTGCGGGCGGCCCATCGGGTGTTGAAGGTTGCACGCACCCTGGCCGACCTGGACAAAGCGGTGCACATCAAACGCAGCCACCTGGCTGAAGCCTTGCAGTACCGCCCCAGCAACAGCGGCGCCTGAACCGCAGCCATAAAGAAGCCCCGCATGCGGGGCTTCTTTTATAGGGAGCTAGAGTTCTTACTGGTCGCATCGAGCGGCTTGCTCACGACAGGCGTCGCCGAACGCTTTGAAGATTTTCACCGAATGCGGGTTCTGCGCCGCCTGCCACTCCGGGTGCCATTGCACCGCCAGGGTGAACTGCTCGGCACCCGGCAGATGAATCGCCTCAACCAGACCGTCCTCGGCATGGGCCAGCGCCTCGACGCCCTCGCCCAGCTGATCCAAGGCCTGGCCGTGCAGCGAATTGACCGGGAATTCGGCCTCGCCCATCAGCTCGGCAAACCAGCTACCCGGCAGCGCACGCACGCTATGGCTGTCGGCATACTGCACCTCCACTGGCGCACTGGTGTCTTCGCGGTGGTCATTCATGCCTGGGACTTCGTAGACCTTCTGGTGGATATTGCCGCCCAGGGCCACGTTGATTTCCTGCATGCCACGGCAGATCGCAAACAGCGGCAGGCCACGGGCCAGTGCAGCGCGAATCAATGGAATATCGAACAGATCGCGATCCTTATCCTGACCCTTCGTCGGAGTCAGGTTTTCCTGGCCGTAGAGGGCCGGATCGATATTGCTGCCCGCACCAGTCAGGTACACGCCATCGACCATCGACAGGTACTGGTCGATGTCGTCGGCACCGCAGCAACTGGGTGCCAGCAGCGGCACACAGCCCGACAGTTCGACCAGCGGGGTTATGTATTTGTGAGTCATGACTTGATAGGCATGCCCTTTGCGCTCTTGAGCGCCCATGGACATCAGGACAACCGGTTTACGCGCGCCTGGGCGCTGTTTCGTATTGTTGTTGGACATACATCACCTTGGGGCAGCCGGGATTGGCTGCCGTTGTTGTGCAGAAGGGCTGACTGCTGTCGCGCACCTTCTGTTTTACGGCTGATTGCGCCTGTCTAAATGCCCGCCGCAGCGGCATCAGATGCGTTAGAAACGCTCACCTGGCAGTCACAACCCTGGAGCCAGTCTGCCAAAGCCGTAAAATATGTCAAACAATTAAGCTCAGATTGTTAAGAAATCAGACCACAAGCAGCAGACAGCTCAATCTAAAAACAGGATTAACCTTATGTTTTAAAAGCAATAATCTGAATAAGCCAACAATCGACAGTCCAATATTTTTTACGCTCTACACGCCACCCGCTCAACCACCGGCAGTTGCATAGCGGCCACATCGGCTACCAGATAATCGCGCAAGCGGCGAAAGCGCTCCTGGCCTCGGCGCGCCTTGGGCCAGACCAGGTAATAGCTGTCACCACTGGGTACGGCGCAGGGCCAGGGCAGGCCGAGCCGGCCTTGGGCGACATCCTCAGCGACCATCACCAGATCGCCGATCGACACGCCATAGCCACGCGCCGCCGCCACCATGCCCAGCTCCAGGGTGTCGAATACCTGACCGCCCTTGAGCGGCACCTGATCCGCCAGGCCCATGGCCTGCAGCCACTGCCGCCAGTCGCGGCGGTCTGGCGTGGGATGCAGCAGTTCGGCCGCTTGCAGACGCGGCAGATCCCAAGGCTGTTCACTCAAGGCTTCAGGCGCGCAGACCGGAATCAACCATTCGGCAAACAGCTCGGTGCTTTCCCACTCTTCAGGGAAATCGCCCTGGCTCAGCAGCACGGCGCAGTCGAACGGCTCATGTAGAAAGTCCACCTTGTCCACGTCCATCCAGGCACTGGTCAGTTGCACCTCACTGGCGCTGCTCAGGCGATAGCGCGACAGGCGCGCCAGCAACCAGCGCATGGTCAGGGTCGACGGCGCCTTCAGGCGCAGCACCGCGTCGTCGACACGCAGGGTGTTGCAGGCGCGCTCCAGCGCCTCGAAACCATCGCGCAGTCCCGGCAGCAGCATGCGCGCGGTTTCGGTGAGTTGCAGGCTGCGGCCGCGCCGCTCGAACAGTCGGCAGGCGAAGTGTTCTTCCAGAGTGCGCACATGCCGACTGACCGCACTCTGGGTGATCGCCAACTCTTCGGCGGCGCGGGTAAAGGAGCTGTGCCGCGCCGCCGCCTCAAAGGCGCGCAGGGCATAGAGCGGCGGCAAGCGCTGGCTCATGACTGCAATCCATGAGTAATAGTCATGCCTGTCATCGCTATTATCCTTTTGTGCTGCTACGGCTGGCTCATGAGAATAGGCGCATTCTCTGCCTGCGCGGATCACCCGGGCAAGCCTTCTGACTGAGTAGAACTCATCATGCCGCATCCGCTTCGTGACGAACTGCGCGCCATCCTGAAACTCGCCGGGCCGCTGATTGCTGCGCAACTGGCGCATGTACTGATGGTATTTACCGACACCGTGATGATGGGCCTACTCGGCCCTGCAACCCTGGCGGCTGGCGGCCTGGGCGCGGCCAGCTATTCCTTTGTGTCGATCTTCTGCGTCGGGGTGATTGCCTCGGTCGGCAATCTGGTGGCGATCCGTCACGGCGCACAGGACGCCGCCGGCGTCACCCGGCTGACGCAGAACGGTCTGTGGCTCGGCTGGGGCCTGGCGCTGCTGGCCGGCCTGGCGCTGTGGAACCTGGGTCCAGTATTGCTGTACTTCGGCCAGAAGCCGGAGAACGTCAGCGGCGGCATGCAGTTTCTCTCCACTCTGGTGTTTGCCCTGCCTGGCTATATGAGCTTTATGGCGCTGCGTGGCTTTACCAGCGCCATCGGCCGCCCCGACCCGGTAATGGCCATCAGCATTGGCGGCGCGCTGGCCAACTTCGTCCTCAACTATGCACTGATCAAGGGCTGGTTCGGCCTGCCGCCACTGGGCCTGGCCGGAATTGGCTTGGTGACCGCCGTGGTGATGAATGTGATGGCGCTGCTGCTGGCCTGGCATGTGTTGCACCACAGTGCCTACAGCCCTTATCCGCTGTGGCGCGGCTTGTTGCGGCCGGTGTGGGCCGAGCTGAAAGAGCTGCTGCGCCTGGGCCTACCGATTGGCGGCACCTATGCGGTGGAGTCAGGCCTGTTTGCCTTTGCCGCGCTGTGCATGGGCGCGCTGGGCAGCACGCAACTGGCGGCGCACCAGATCGCAATCATGTCGGTGTACGTGGCGTTTATGGTGCCGGTGGGGATTTCCTACGCAGTGACCTTCCGTATCGGCCAGCACTTCGGTGCCGGCCGCCTACTGCAGGCGCGCCAGGCCGGACGCCTAGGCCTGGGCCTCGGTGCGCTGTGCATGCTGGGTTTCGCCTGCCTGTTCTGGCTGGCGCCGCACTGGGTGGTCGGGCTGTTTCTCGACCACAACGACAGCGCCTATGCCGAGGTGGTGAGCCTGGCCGTGGCACTGCTGGCGATTGCCGCCTGGTTCGAGTTCTTCGATGGCATCCAGACCATCGCCATGGGCGCAATTCGCGGCCTCAAAGACGCCAAGACCACCTTCTGGGTCGGTCTCGGCTGCTACTGGGCCGTTGGCGCGCCATTGGCCTGGGCGCTGGCCTTCCCGCTGGGCTGGGGCGCAGCAGGCGTTTGGTGGGGATTAGCCGGCGGCCTGGCCTGCGCCGCCATCGGCCTGACCCTTGGCTTTGAATGGAAAACCGCGCGCCTGCTGCAACCGACGCTCGCCGGCTTCACGCCACAGCCTAAGCGTCTGGTTTCTTGAAGCGATAAAACAGGTTGGGCTCGCTGACCAGATACAGCACGCCCTGGTTATCCATGGCGATGCCCTCGCCCTGGGGCACGCTGCGGGTCAGGCCATTGCGCCCGCCCAGCAACGACAGGCTGCTGATTGGCTTACCTTCTACATTCAGCTCCAGCACCAGACGCGACTCATCGGACAGCGCCAGCAGATGGCCGCTGCGCTCATCAAACTGCAGGCTGGACAGATCACGCACAAACAACCCGGCATCGCGTTTCTGGTCATCCACCACGTGCACCGCGAAAGGGCGCTGCGGATCACGCTGCGGGAAGCCGTGAATCTCGTAGATGCGCATCGGGTCGCGCTCCTTGGCGACAAACAGGCGCTGCCCAGACGAGTCATAGGCCAAGCCTTCGAAACCCTTGTTGCCATTCAGGCCGATACCCAGCGAGAACTGCTGCGCCTGATCGGCATGCAATTCCGTGGTGGCGTCATCCACGCGAACCTTGATCAAGCGCTGCAGACGCTCGTCGGTTATCACGTACAAGCCCGGGCTGATGTACTCGACCGCCTCGGCGTCGCCAAAGCCATGCAAGTCAATCCGCCGCAGCAGTTCGCCATCCAGCGACAGCTCGATCAACTGCGGCTTGTTGTTGGTCACGGTAAACAGGCTATTGCGGTTCGGGTCGAAGGTCAGCGCCGAGACGTCATCATTCAGGCCTTCGATCACTTTGGCCTCAAGGTCCACCTGATAATCCGACAACAACACCGAGTCCTGCTGGCCGGCGCCAGCCAGTTGCCATTGCTGCACATTGAACCAGGCCCGCTCAAACAGGCGGTATTCCTGAGCAAACAGACCGAGCAACAACAACGCCAGCACAACAAGGCTCAGCAACAGGCGCTTCAGGGTGAAATGATCTCGCATGGCGCTTCACTCTCAACAGTCACGGGTGGCACAACGACGTCAGCCCGAAGCAGGGCTTCGGGCTGACATGGGCGCATAATGGGGGCGACTTACTTGACCAGCTCGAGGTACTCGACATCAATTTCGCGGCTGGTCAGGTCACGGTCGACTTCACCGCTGATCTTGACCACGGCCTTTTCGGAAATGGCCTGAGCGGGCCAATGCTCATCGTCGATCTCGACATTGATGGTGCCGCTGGCGTCCTTGAACTCATACAACTCATCCTGCAGGCGCTTGACGATCTGCCCTTGCAGTACCACCTGAGTGTCATCGGCGGCATCCAGCGCTGCAGCCACGGTGGTGACCTGAGCAGTGGCGCCTGGGCCGGTATAACCGGTGGCCATTGCAGCAGTGGAGAACAATGGAGCCAGCAGCAGAGCCAAAGTGAAACGCTTCATGGGGTAACCCTCTAATCAGTTAAGTGATGGAGCCAGAGTAGAGGGCGTAGCTGAAGCCAGGCTTAATCGGTGCTTAAGCCAAGCTTAATCCGCGACAGTGGACTGTTCGGCCACCGGTTCCTTGCGCAGGACGTAGAACAGATTGGGTTCACTGACGATATAGATATTGCCGGCCGTATCCATGGTCACTCCTTCGGCCTGTTCAATGCCGCCACGCAGGCCATTCATGCCGCGACTCAGACTGATAAAGCTGACCGGTTCGCCCTGCTCGTCCACTTCCAGCAGCAGGCGCGACTCATCCGAGAGCACCAGGGCATGGCCCGTGCGGGCGTCGTAGGTCAGTGAGGAAATATCGCGCAAAAACAGGTGCCCGGAACTCATCGGCTGGAGAACGCCAGTGGCACCGTCTTCGCCCGGGAACGGCAGGCTGAACAGCCCCAACGGGCCACGCTCCTTGCCCAGCAGCACACGCTCGTTGCGCGAGTCCCAGGCAATGCCTTCGAAGCCCTTGTTACCGGCATCGATAAAGCCGAGATCGAAGGACGCCAGATCGGCAAACTCCAGACTGCGGGTCAGCGCGCCCAGTTTGAAAGTGGTCAGGGTGCGCTTGCGCTCATCGATAATCGCCAAGCGACCATCGGCGAGCATCTCCACCCCCTCGGGGTTGGCAAAGCCAAGCAGGTCGATACGCCGCATCACCTGACCATCCAGGGTCAGCTCGATCAGCTGCGGGTGTTTACCGGTTACGGTGAACAGCGTGTCGCTATCGGGGCTGTAGGTCAGCCCGGACACCTCGTCACCCTCCAGGCCCTGCAGCGGCTTGCCCTGCAGCACCGCTCGATAACCCGGCAGCCAGATGCTCTGTTGCTGTTCGACAGCACTTACCTGCTGTTCCTCTGCCCAGAAGGACAAACGGTCATCCCAGTGGCGATAGTTCATCACCAAAGCGCCAACCAGCAACAGGAACAGCAGCACAATTAGCCAGCGCAGACGCACCAGCCGAGCAATCCAGATCGACATCGCACACAACTCATCAGAACGATGGCTATCAGACTAGAGAGCAACCCTTAAGTTTCTGTTAAGCCGCCGGGCCAGCAGGCACCTCCAGGTGCCCATCAGCCAAGCCTGACGGCTCAAAATGTGGTTCACAGGTAGTTTTTCAACGACCTGTTAGAGCGCGCGGCTGGCAAAGCGGCTATGACCGACCAGTTCCAGCACCAGCTCATCGCCCTTGTGCAGCGGACCGACACCCACTGGCGTACCGGTGAGGATCACATCACCCGGCTGCAGGCTGAAGTGGCCGCAGATGTGCTGGATCATCGGCAGAATCGGGTTGAGCATGTCGCGGCTGTTGCCGTCCTGACGCACTTCGCCGTTGATTGCCAGGCGGATGCCGATATCGCTAAGGTCTTCGACTGCATCGCCCGGTACAAAGGGCGCCAACACACAGGCACCGTCGAAGGACTTGGCGGTTTCCCAGGGATAGCCCTTGGCCTTGAGCGTGGCCTGCAGGTCGCGCAGGGTCAGGTCCAACGCCGGGGCGAAGCCGGAGATGGCATCGCGCACTTCTTCAGCGTTCGGCGTGCGCGACAGCGGCTTGCCGATCAGCACGGCGATTTCCGCTTCGTAATGCACATCACCCTTACCCTCCACCAGGGTAAAGCCGTCATCCAGCGGCACCACACAGCTGCCCGCCTTGATAAACAGCAGCGGCTCGGTCGGCACCGGATTGTTCAGTTCCTTGGCATGCTCGGCGTAGTTACGGCCGATGCACACCACCTTGCCCATGGGAAAGTGGATATGGGTGCCATCGACATACTGATGCTGGTAGCTCATAAGCAACTCCTGATGGGAATGCATGACGCCGCTCGTTGTGCGAGCAGACGGCGTAGAGCGGAAGCCCCGCCCTACGCTCTGAATCGTTGATCGCCCATGGTGGACGAACCTTCACGGGCTGTCGTTTCGACTAAAGACTTAATCAGCTTGCTGAAAGCGTTGCGAGCGAAGGCCAGGCAAGGCGGCGGAGTCGGGAAAAAGCGGAGTTGGCTTGTGCCAATGAGCATTTTTCCTGACTTCGCCAACGCAGCATGACCGAGCGCAGCAGCTTTCAGAGCGGGAAGATCTTGCCTGGGTTCATAATCCCGTTCGGATCGAATACCTGCTTGATCGCTTTCATATAGCCAATCTCGGCTTCCGAACGGCTGTAGGTCAGGTAATCGCGCTTGGTCATGCCCACGCCGTGTTCAGCGCTGATCGAGCCGTTGTACTTCTGCACGGTCTCGAACACCCACTTGTTGACCGTGGCGCACTTGGCGAAGAACTCGTCCTTGGACAGGTTCTCTGGCTTCAGGATATTCAGGTGCAGGTTGCCGTCGCCGATATGGCCGAACCAGACGATTTCGAAGTCCGGGTAGTGTTCGCCAACGATGCGGTCGATATCGTGCAAAAACGCCGGTACTTTCGAGACGGTAACCGAAATATCGTTCTTGTACGGCGTCCAGTGGCTGATGGTCTCGGAGATGTACTCGCGCAGCTTCCACAGGTTCTGCAGCTGCTGCTCGCTCTGACTCATCACCCCATCCAGCACCCAGCCCTGCTCGACGCAATGCTCGAAGGTGGCCAGGGCCGCTTCGGCGACTTCCTCGGTGGTGGCTTCGAATTCCAGCAGGGCGTAGAACGGGCAGTCGGTTTCAAAGGCCGCCGGCACGTCACCACGGGCCATGATCTTGGCCAGGGCCTTGTCGGAGAAGAACTCGAAAGCCGTCAGATCCAGCTTGTTCTGGAAGGCATGCAGCACCGGCATGATCGAGTCGAAGTCCGGGGTGCCGAGCACCATGGCGGTGAGGTTCTTCGGCGCACGGTCCAGGCGCATGGTGGCCTCGACGACGAAGCCCAGGGTGCCTTCCGCACCGATAAACAGCTGACGCATGTCGTAGCCGGTGGCGTTCTTGATCAGATCCTTGTTCAGCTCCAGCAGCTCGCCGGTGCCGGTGACAACCTTCAGCCCGGCCACCCAGTTGCGGGTCATGCCGTAGCGAATCACCTTGATGCCGCCGGCATTGGTGCCGATATTGCCGCCGATCTGGCTGGAGCCGGCCGAGGCGAAGTCCACCGGGTAGTACAGCCCTTTGTCCTCAGCGAACATCTGCAGCTGCTTGGTCACCACGCCCGGCTGACACACGGCGGTGCGGTCAAATTCGTTGAAGTCGAGAATCTGGTTCATATAGTCGAAGGCCACGACCACTTCACCATTGGCCGCCACCGCGCCGGCGGACAAGCCGGTACGGCCACCCGACGGCACCAGCGCGACCTTGTGCTGATTGGCCCAACGGACGATGGCCTGGACCTGCTCGATGCTCTTGGGGAAGGCAATTGCCAGCGGCGCTGGGGCGAAGTGCTTGGTCCAGTCCTTGCCGTAGGCGTTGAGGGAATCAGCATCGGTGAGCACTTTGCCGGGCTCAACCAGGGTCTTCAGCTCTTCGATCAGCGCAGGGTTGGTCATCTACGGAACTCTCAAACGATTCATGGTCACCCTGAGCACGCTTCATCTGCCAGGGTAGGTGTTTCGCGGGGCTCGTATGCTAGCATACGCACCCCGTGAATCGTGCCCCCGCGCCGATCTGCGGGCTGCGGCCGGCGGCGCTCGGCCTCTTCCCTGACACTATTTGTGGGACAACAGGTACTCCGATGAGCAAGACCTCTCTCGACAAGAGCAAGATCAAGTTCCTTCTTCTTGAAGGCGTCCACCAGAATGCAGTGGACACCCTGAAGGCCGCTGGTTACACCAACATCGAGTACCTCAAGGGCGCACTCTCCGACGACGAGCTGAAAGAAAAGATCGCCGACGCGCACTTTATCGGCATCCGCTCGCGCACCCAGCTGACCGCCGAAGTCTTTGACTGCGCCAAGCGCCTGGTAGCCGTGGGCTGCTTCTGCATCGGCACCAACCAGGTTGACCTCGACGCCGCCCGCGAGCGCGGTATCGCCGTTTTCAACGCCCCCTACTCGAACACCCGTTCGGTGGCCGAACTGGTACTGGCTCAGGCCATCCTGCTGCTGCGCGGCATCCCCGAGAAGAACGCCTCCTGCCACCGTGGCGGCTGGATCAAATCGGCGGCCAACTCCTTCGAAATCCGCGGCAAGAAGCTGGGTATCGTCGGTTACGGCTCGATCGGCACCCAGCTCTCGGTACTGGCCGAAGCCATGGGCATGCAGGTGTTCTTCTACGACACCGTGACCAAGCTACCGCTGGGCAACGCCACCCAGATCGCCAAGCTGCATGACCTGCTGGGCATGTGTGACATCGTGTCGCTGCATGTACCTGAGCTGCCATCCACCCAGTGGATGATCGGCGAGAAGGAAATCCGCGCCATGAAGAAGGGCGGCATTCTGATCAACGCCGCACGCGGCACCGTGGTTGAGCTGGACCATCTGGCAGCCGCGATCAAGGACGAGCACCTGATCGGCGCCGCCATCGACGTGTTCCCGGTCGAGCCGAAGTCCAACGACGAAGAGTTCGAAAGCCCGCTGCGTGGCCTGGATCGCGTGATCCTGACACCGCATATCGGTGGTTCCACCGCCGAAGCCCAGGCCAACATCGGCCTGGAAGTGGCCGAGAAGCTGGTCAAGTACAGCGACAACGGTACCTCGGTGTCCTCGGTCAACTTCCCCGAAGTGGCCCTACCGGCGCACCCGGGCAAGCATCGCCTGTTGCACATCCACGCCAACATCCCGGGCGTGATGAGCGAGATCAACAACGTGTTTGCCGAAAACGGCATCAACATCTCTGGCCAGTTCCTGCAGACCAACGACAAGGTCGGCTACGTGGTCATCGATGTCGACGCCGATTACTCCGATCTGGCGCTGGAGAAGCTGCAGCACGTTAAAGGCACCATCCGTAGCCGCGTTCTGTTCTAAGCGCTACCGCGATACGAAAAAGGGAAGCTTCGGCTTCCCTTTTTTATATGGTCTGCCATCCATGGCGGCCACCCTTCGGGCCGTCGCTACGCGACGTTAAAAATGGCTCCCGGCCATTTTTTGCACGCTGGGCTGACTATCCTCCAGCTCTCGCAATGCCGCTTCCACAGCCGGCAGCTCCTCTTCGCTAAACACCTGCACCCCCGCTCGACGCAAGGCCGCTGCAGTCACCCCTTCACCAGCGATGCGGGTGCCGCTGAAGCTGCCGTCATAGTTCTCCCGGTTACCGCACGAAGGGCTGCGTGCCTTGAGCAGTGCCATACGGATGCCATGCTGCGCCACTAAGACCAGAGCCTGCTGGGCGCCGTCAACAAAAGCCGCCGTGACATCCTCGCCATTCACCGTCAGCACCGGCAGCTGCCCGTCGAGCACTTTTGCCCCCTGACCGCCGGCAATTTCCGCCGGCGCGCGCGGGGTCGGCAGGCCGCCAGCGACTTCCGGGCACAGCGGCACAATGCGCCCCTCCTGCTGCCAGCGCTCCAGCAGGCTGAACGGGCCATGGGCGCCACCGTCATAACGTACGCGCTGGCCCAACAGGCAACGGCTCACCAGAATCTTCTGCATCACTCACTCTCATTAGTCACCCGCCGTAACACCGTCAGGTTACTGCGCTTGCTGGCCGCCGATCAAAGGGACGGGCTGCCGAGCAGATTGCCAAGCACATCACGCCGGCAGCGCCATTCGCGCGCAACGCCGGCCTATCCTTCGGCGGGAAGCACCCTGACTTGATGGCGCGCGCGTCAGGCCAGGCACAGACTCTCGGCACTCTAGTCGAGGACACACCCATGCATCGCCCACTTCGCACCCTTGCCCTGTCACTCGCCGCCAGCCTTGCGGTCTGCACCCTGCCAAGCCAGGCGGCCCTGCTGCCGATGGACAACCAGAGCCTGAGCGAGATCAGCGGTCAGGCCGGTATCAGCATCCGTGCCGACGTGCTGGCGACGATCAACCGGATCAGCTGGAATGATGATGGCGGCAGCGCTTCGTTGCGCAATGTGAAAATCGACAACGGCTGTCTCACCCCCGCCAGCTGCCCGAACGGCTCTGGCGGCAGCTTCGCCTTCGGTGCGGCGCAGCTGGGTCTGACCCTGCCGATCTTCGGCGTCAACCTGCCCACGCTGAAGATTGATGTAGTGACCAATGGCAGCGGTCAGCAGCAACTGCAACTGACCCTGCCCGACCTCACCACCATCAACGAACAGTTGGTGGCCAGCGGCATCCCGGCCCAGCGCATTCGCGTACGCCTCGCCGCCGATATGTACGTGGGCGAAAGCCGTCTGGGCAGCATCGAGATGCGCGACATCACCGATCTGCGTGGCACCTTTAAGGTCTGGGGCCACTGAGTAGCGTTACAGCGGCCCATTACCCCGGCGACGAAACCAGCCGGTCAGCGACAGCCGATCACGGCTAGCCGGCAAGACCTCATGGGGCATATCGGCAGACAGAAACAGCAGCAGGCTGCCCGCTTGCGGCAACACATCACGGGTCTCGCCGTTCGGCAGATACAAACGCAGCGCGCCGCCGTGCTCGGCCTGCCAATCCTCATTGAGATAGAACACCGCCGACACTGCGCGACGATCATCGTCGCGAAAACGGTCTACGTGCTTCTGGTAGAACGCACCCGGTGGATACAGGGCGAAATGCCCCTCGAAATCCTCCAGCCCCAAGTACAAGCCCTGGTTCAGCGCCAGCCGCAACTCATCAAACGCCTGTAGATATTGATCACAGGCCTCAGCCTGACCGGCTTCCAGCCACTGAATATGATCGCCGCGCACCCCTTCGCGGATCTGCTGCTGCGCGCCACGGCCGACGCCGGCGGGGGCCAACGCACCTCGTGCGGCACGTTTACGGCACTCTTCGGCCAGTTCGAGGGTCAGAGAGGGGGCAATAAACTGCGGCTGTAGCGACCAACCCTGTTCGGCCAGGTCGTCAACGATGCGGGTCAGAAGTGCGCTGTGGGTATCGGTCGTCATGCCGGCGATTCTACCAGCGCCCTGCCGAGCCTCGACAAGCGTCAGCATGCCGCAGAAAATAGCCGCCCCTGAATGGAGTCCCGAATGCGCGCCCTTTCCGTTGTACTGACCCTGCTGCTTAGCCTGCCCGCCCTGGCTGACGATTACCTGCAGTTGTATCAGGCGGCCGGCTGGCCGCAACAGCGCATGCACTTCAGCGACGCCCTGCAGGCCGCCCAGGAACGCTACCGCAGCAGCCTGCCGCCGGCGGTGTATCAGGCGCTAGTCAACAACAGTAACCAGCGTTTTGCCGCTGCGGCGGTGGATCAGCGCGCCCAACAGGGCATGCGCGACAACCTCAGCAACCCGGCCAGCGCGCTGCAGTTCTTCCAGTCGCCACTGGGACGCAAGATTGTCGATGCCGAGCTGCTCGCGACGCGCAGTGATCAACTGGCGCGCTACGCCAACGGCCTGCCACGCAGTGAAGCCAGCGCCACCCGCCGCTTGCTTATTCGCCATCTGGCCCAGGCGCTGCCGGCGCGGGAAGCCGGTGCCGAAGTCAGCCTAGCCCTGGCCGATGTCGCAGCCGACAGCCTCAGCCAGATGCTCCCAGGCCTGCTCGGTGGCGACAGCGCCCAGGCCATGCTCAATGGCCAGCGCCAGCGCCTGATGGAGCAGATCGGTGCGGATCTGGATAACACCCTGCTACACGTCTACCGCGAGCTGAGCGATCCGGAGCTGGAAGAGTTTGTCAGCTTTGCCCAGTCAGAAAGCGGCAAGAGCTACTACCAGGCGGCGCTGGCCGCCATCCGCAGTGGCTTGGCAGTTGGCCAGAGCAGCGCCAGTCTGCCTCCTGCTCCACGCGGTATCTGATTAACTCAACCGCTGGCTAAGAAACTCGAAATAGCGCTGGCGCAAGGCTGGCGCTTCATTAGCCAGGTGATGTCGCGCTTCGGGCAGACGCAAAATCTGCGGCGCAGCAAACTTGTCCTGCAGCACCTGAAGGTTGTGCTGCCAGGCCACGGTCATATCTGCCTCACCCTGAATGATCAACGGGCTGCGTGTACTGCGTGGCGCGACTTCGATATGTGGCACCCACTGGCTGAGTGCACCCACCCAGGCGGTTGGCAGGTTGCGTGGCTGCAACGGGTCCTGGTGATGAACGAAGTCGATAAACTCGGCATCGCTGGAATTGACGCTGAAACGCCGGGGAATCTCGCTGACAAAGCGCTTCATGATGCGGTAACTGAACTGCGACCAGCCCCACGCACGCGGCCGCACCAGCGGCGCCAGCAGGATGGTTTCACCGATTGCCGCGCCAGGGCTGCCGGTCAGCAGGTAGTCGATCAGAATCGCCCCGCCGGTGCTTTGTCCGCACAGGTGCCAGGGCTGCGGCAGCTCTAGCGCAGCCGCCTCAGCCAACACCGCCTGCAACACCGATTGATACTCGCTGAACGCACCGATGCTGGCGCGCGCACCGCTGGACAGGCCGTGCCCAGGCAGGTCGAAAGCCAGCACCGCAAAGCCCATACCCAGCGCCCACTGGATTACATGGCGATACAGGCCAACGTGATCGTAATAGCCATGCAGCAGCACCAGCGTGGCGCGCGGCTGCTCCGGCCACCAGGCCTGTACAGCGATCTGGTAGCCCGCAGCCTGCAGCGTGCCCATACGGCTGCGTGCCGCCCAGGTGTCGCTGAAACCGTAGAACTGCCGGTAGGCCTGCTCGCCTGTAGACAGGTCAACGGCTGCGGCCAAGGGTCGCAGACTGGCAAGCAGGCTTTCCGGCTGAAACGGCTCAGGCATTGGCTTTCCATCATTCATGCGGGGGAAGTTCCGGCCATCCGGGCCGACGTCATCAGGTTGCGGATATTCTGCTGTCGCGCCAGTCATGGCAAGCTGCGCGCCTGTTCAGCGAAAACTCATCATGACTCGACCCACGCGCAAGACCCTGCTCGCCAGCCTGCTGATTCTGTTCTGGGCCGCCGCCATGCTGGCCGCCTACAGGTGGTATGAAGCGCGCTACCTGCGCAGCTTCAACGAGCAGACCGCGCTGTTCTACGGCGAGCAGCTGCGCCTGCCAGCTGAGCTGGCCGGTCCCGGACCGATCCGTCTGGTGCACTTCTGGGACCCGGCCTGCCCGTGCAATGTCGGCAACCAGCAACACCTGGCCGAGCTGATCGAACGCTTCGCCTCCCAGGGCGTGAACTTCTATGCCGTGCAAAAACCTGGCAGCAGCGGCCAACTGCCCAGCACCCTGAGCGCCCTGCAACCGCTGCCTGAGCTGACGGGCAGTGCGCAAATCCCCGCCAGCCCGGCGGTGGCGATCTGGGATCGCCAGGGTCAGCTGGCCTACTTCGGCCCCTACAGCGAAGGCGCCGTGTGCACCTCCAGCAACAGCTTTATCGAGCCGATTCTGGATGCCCTGATTGCAGAACACCCGGTCAACGCCAGCAATACCCTGGCGGTGGGCTGTTTCTGCGACTGGCAGAGCCACTGACTATTTCAGGCCATCCGGGGTAAAGCGCTGAAAGATCTGCTGCGCCTCACCACTGGCCTGCAGCTGTTCGAGCTGCCGATCAAATTGCTTGACCAGACTTTCACCGCGCGGCGAGCCCTTGCTGACCAGTAGAAAGAACGCCTTACTGGCGACCAGTGGCACATGGCGCAGCTGCTCATGGCCCTGATAGATACCCAACGCCAAACCGCCATACAACGGCTCAATCTCACTGGGGAAAAAGTCGCAACGCTGACGCTGCAACATGTCCAGATTCTGCTGGATGCTAGGGAAACGCTTGATCGGCTCACCCACACCGTAGGGCTGGTAGTTGTAGCCGATTACTCCGCACACCCGGTAGGGCTGCAGGTTCTGCAGCAAGGCTGGCAGCGGCACTTCGGCAAAGCGCTGGGCGGAGTAGAACAGCCCGAGACGCGTTTCATACAGCTGCGCGCTGTAGTGTGCATAGGCGGCACGCTCGGCGTTGTAGCTGGCATCCCAGGTCAGCTCGCAGCGGCCCTTTTCAGCGAAGTCCGCCAGTTCCTGCTGCACCCGCGCCCAGGGCATGTAGTGCACGTCATAAGGCAACTGCAAACGCTGCAGAATCTCCAGCACCAGGGTACTTGCCGAACCCGTCAGACGGCTGCGGTCCACCTCGCCATCGCTGCGCTGCCAATAGGTGTAGGGCGGCCACTCGTTGCTGTCGCCCAGGCAGATCTGCACTGGCGGCGCGGCCAGGCAGGGCATCATCATCAGCGCCAATACTCCACTCGCCATCATTCGCCACATAACCGCTACCTCTGGCCTGTGTAGAAAGGCTAGATCAGTCTGACGCCGTTATGCCCACAACCGACTGTCGGCGAAAGCCCACTGGCGTCGCGCCCTGCCAGCGCTTGAACGCGCGGTAGAACGGCGACAGCTCGGCAAAGCCGCAGGCGCGCGCCACTTCACGGATGGCCAGGCCGCTGTCGAGCAGGGTCTGTGCACGCAGGCGACGCACTTCATCATGCAGCTGGCGAAAACTCTGCTGCTGTTCGGTCAACGCCCGCTGCAGCCCGCTGACGCTATAACCCAGCGCGGTGGCGCAGCGCGGCAGGTCGCACAGCTGCACACCCAGGTTGACCTCCAGCCAGTAGCGCACGCGATTGAGCAGCTGGTTTTCTTCCAACTCTGCCAGCTCCACTTCCGCCTGTGCCCAGAGCACTGCGAACAGCCGCGGGTTGGCGCTGCGCGAGGGCCGGCTGAGCCAGGCGCGCGGGAAGATCAACGCATCATGCGCCTGGGCAAAGCGCGGCAGCAGGCCAAACAGCCGGCGATGCTCACTCAGCCGACGCGGGGCCGGGTGGCGAAACTCCACGCCGTCGAGCGCAAAGCCGCCGTCGTTGACGCTGGCGAGCATCTTCTGCAGCAACAGCGCCAGGCACTCCATCTGCTGGCGCAACGAGCCGACGCCACGGTAATTGAGGTCGAAGATCAGGCGCGCCTGCTCGCCTTCCAGCTCCAGGCGCGCGGAAAAACCGCCGGAGAGGATGTGCTGAAAGCGCACAAAGCTCTCCAATGCCTGGCCCAGGTCACGGCTGGCCAGCAGCAGGTAACCCACCACATCCATCGGCCGTGGTTGCATCCGCTCGCCCAGGTGCAGGCCGATATCGTCATCACCACTGATGCCGGCCAGCGCACCCCAGAAGCGCGGCGCATTGTCGTGGTCCTCACGGGCATTGAGCAGCGGCGGCGCCAGCACCACGCCCTGATAGGCCTGGCGATAGGTGTCGGTTGGGTCCAGGCCCAGCGCTGCCAGGGCCTCATAAAGCAGGCGGCGCAGGGTAGAGGAATGGGTCAGTGCGCTGGCAATGCTGTTGTGCGGATCGTATTGCATAAAGGCCTCTCGGATTGACCAAAGACTTTCACTCTTGAGCCATTTGGTCAATGCCGCACCACGCAGCAGCCCGCACAATGGCAGGGCTGATAAGCAGGCTGTGTAATGCCAATAACAGGACGGCTCGTTGGGCTTCGCTGCGCTCAACGCCAATCTATGCGTGTTGTCCGGCGCAGCCTGATAAAACCAATAACAAGGATTCCCAGATGAAACGCACCCTGACTGCCCTTGCCCTGATTGTGGCCGCCAGCGCCGCCGGCGCTTACTGGTATATCGACAGCAAGCAGCCGCAACGTGACGGCGAGCTGTCACTGAGCGGCTTGCAAGCGCCGGTCACGGTGGACTACGACGAACGCGGCGTGCCGCATATCCAGGCGCAGAACGAGGCCGATATGTACCGCGCGCTGGGCTATGTGCACGCCCAGGACCGTCTGTTTCAGATGGAAATCCTCCGCCGCCTGGCCCGTGGCGAGCTGGCCGAGGTGCTCGGCAGCAAACTGGTCGACACCGACCGCCTGTTCCGCACCCTGGGCATCCGCGAACACGCCGACCGTTACGCCGCCAAGCTGGACCTGAATGCCCCGGCCAGCAAAGCGCTGCTGGCTTATCTGGATGGCGTCAACCAGTATCAGGCCAACCACCCGGCACCGATCGAGTTCGATGTGCTGGGCATTGAAAAACGCCCGTTCAATGTCGCCGACACCCTCAGCGTCGCCGGCTATATGGCCTACAGCTTTGCTGCCGCCTTCCGCACCGAGCCGGTTCTGACGCACATCCGCGATCAGCTGGGCGCCGATTACCTCAAGGCCTTTGACCTCGACTGGCACCCGCAGGGCGTGGTCGGTCAGCACCTCGCCGCTGGCGACTGGCAGGACCTCAATGCCATCGCCGAGCTGAGCCATGCCGCGCTGCTGGACGCCGGCCTGCCACAGTTCGAGGGCAGCAACGCCTGGGCGATCTCCGGCAGCCGCACCGCCAGCGGCAAGCCGCTGCTGGCCGGCGACCCGCATATCCGTTTTGCCGTGCCGTCGGTGTGGTACGAAGCCAACCTGAGTTACCCCGGTTTCAGCCTGTACGGCCATCACCAGGCGCTCAACCCGGTGGCCTCGCTGGGGCATAACAACGCTTTCGCCTGGAGCATCACCATGTTCCAGAACGACGACCTCGACCTGATCGCCGAGAAAACCAACCCGGACAACCCCAACCAGGTCTGGTATCGCGGTCAGTGGGTCGAGCTGCAAAGCCGTGAGGAGCTGATCAGCGTCAAGGATGCCGAACCGGTACGCCTGACCATCCGCCGCTCGCCGCACGGCCCGATCATCAACAGCGCCCTGGGTGAAACCGTCGGCAGCACGCCGATTGCCATGTGGTGGGCCTTTCTGGAAACCGAAAACCCGATCCTCGATGGCTTCTATCAGCTCAACCGCGCCGCCACGCTGGAGCAAGCCCGCGTCGCCGCCGAGCACATCGAAGCGCCGGGGCTGAATGTGGTGTGGGCCAACGCCACGGGCGATATCGGCTGGTGGGCGGCGGCGAAACTGCCGCGCCGCCCGGCCGGGGTGAACCCCAGCTTTATCCTCGATGGCAGTAACGGCGAGGCGGACAAAGACGGCTACTACCCGTTCAGCGCCAACCCGCAGGAGGAGAACCCCGCGCGCGGCTATATCCTCTCCGCCAACTACCAGCCCGTGTCACCGACCGGCATGGAAGTGCCGGGCTACTACAACCTGGCCGATCGCGGCCAGCGCCTGGACGAACGCCTGCGCGACGACAGCGTGAAGTGGGACGTGCACAACAGCCAGGCCCTGCAACTGGAGCCCGGCACTGGCTACCCGCAACGCCTACTCGCGCCGCTGGCGGATGATCTGCGGGCTGCCGCCACTGGCAGCGAAGAGCAGGCGCTGGTCGAGCAGCTGCTGAGCTGGGATGGCCAGCACCAGGTCGAGAACACCGCCGCCACATTGTTCAACCAGCTGGTTTACCAGTTGGCGCGCGAAGCCATGGCCGATGAGCTGAGCGAAGTCTTCTTCGCCAACCTGCTGCAAACCCGTGTGCTCGACAGCGCCCTGCCGCGTCTGGCCGCCGATGCCAGTTCACCCTGGTGGGACAAGCGCGGCAGCGATGCCGTGGAAAGCCGCGCCGACACCGTCAAGGCCGCCTGGCAGGCCAGCCTCGCTCACCTGCGCAGCACCCTCGGTGAAGACAGCGCGAAATGGGCCTGGGGCAGCGCGCACACCCTCACCCACAGCCACCCGCTGGGCCAGCAGAAGCCGCTGGATAAACTGTTCAACGTTGGCGCCTTTGCCGCACCGGGCGGCCATGAAACGCCGAACAACCTCTCGCAACCGGTCGGCCCAGCGCCCTGGTCGGTGGTGTACGGCCCCTCGACCCGCCGCCTGATCGACCTGGCTGATGCCGGCAGCGCCCTGGGCATCAACCCGGTGGGCCAGAGCGGCGTGCTGTTTGATCAGCACTACAAGGACCAGGCCGAACGCTATATTCGTGGCGAATACGTGCCGATGCACCTGGATGCCGAGGCGATCAAAGCCCACAGCCGCAGCCAGCTGATCCTGCACCCATAAGCCAAGGAGAACGGCGATGAAACGTCTGTTACTGCTTCTACTGATCATCCTGCTCGGCCTGGTGGCCGTGGTGGTCGGCCGCACTCTGCTACTGCCGGCTGCGGCGTACAACAGCGCGCCGATCAGCCTGCCTGAAGGGCTGGATGGCCAGCGCGCGGCCGAGAGCCTGGCGGCCGCCATTCGCCTGCCGACCCTGTCGCATCAGGTCGGCGCGCCGGCCAGCCAACTGGCGGCCAGCAACGCCGCCTTCGCCGGCATGCGTGAGTGGCTGGCGCAGCGCTACCCACAGATCACTGCCAACACCGAACCGCTCGCCACCGGCAGCCCAAGCATCCTGCTGCGCTGGCCGGGCAAGGACAGCCAGTTACCCGCCGCATTGCTGATGGCACATCAGGATGTGGTGCCCGTCGCGCCTGGCACCGAAGAACTGTGGACTCACCCACCATTCTCCGGGGCGATTGCCGATGGCTTTGTCTGGGGGCGTGGCGCCATCGACAGCAAAGGCTCGATGGTGGCGATTCTTGAAGCGGTGGAAACCCTGATCGCCCAGGGCTTCCAGCCACAACGCGATGTGCTGCTGGCCTTCGGTCACGATGAAGAAATCGGCGGCCACCAAGGCAACCGGCGCATCGCCGCGCAGTTGCAGGAACAGGGCAAACGCCTGGCCTGGGTCAGCGATGAAGGCGGCTTTGTGGTGCGCGGGCAGATCCCCGGCGTCAGCCAGGATGTCGCCGTGGTCGGGATCGCAGAAAAGGGCTACGTCAGCCTGACCCTCACCGCCAGCGCCCAGGGTGGCCACTCCTCGCAGCCGCCCGCCTTTGCTGAAACCGCCATCGGCCGCTTGAGCCAGGCCCTGCAACGGGTCGGCGACGCACCCTTCCAGCGTGGTTTCGACGGTCCCACTGGCGACCTGCTGGCCAGCTTTACCCCGGCGCAATCCTTCGGCTACCGGTTGATCTTCGCCAACCTCTGGCTGTTTGGCCCGCTGGTGGAACAACAACTGGCCGCCTCGCCAGCCGGCGCTGCGCAGCTGCAAACCTCGCTGTCGCCAACCCTGCTGCGCGCCGGGATCAAGGAAAACGTCCTGCCGCCCAGCGCCCGCGCCACCCTCAACCTGCGCATCCACCCGCGCGACAGCATCGACAGCGTGGCCGCCCACGTGCGCAATGCCGTGGCGGATGAGCAGATTCAGGTCAAAGTCATGCCCGGCGGGCGCGAGCCCTCGGCGGTATCCGATGTCAGGGGCGAGGCCTACCAGCAGTTCGCCGAGGTTATCCGCCAGAGCTTCAGCAACACCCTGGTCAGCCCCAACCTCACCGTCGGCGGCACCGACTCGCGTTACTACGAGCCGCTCACCGACAACGTCTTCCGCTTCAGCCCACTGCTGATGGAGCGCGAAGACCTGCCGCGCATGCACGGCACCAACGAGCGCGTGGCGATCGATACGTTGGCCAATGCCAGCGGCTTCTACTACCGGCTGCTGCAGAGCCTGGCGGACTGACTACCAGTGGCGCGCACCTCCGCCACATACCGCCTGGCGACACTGCGCAGAAGCGCCGCCAGACCAACGAGCAGCGGAACCTATTAGGCCCGCTGCTCGCTCAAAATCTTAAGCTCAGTTCTCTTGCCAGATGATCCGCAGCAAACCCCGGCCGAAAACGCCCAACGAAGCGGCCTTGCGGATCAATAATTGAGAAGGTCAGCGAATGAGCGACCGTATAGCCATCCGGCTCGGGTGAGACTGCAAACTGAATACCCAGCCTGCTGGCAAGCCGAAGCAATTGTTCCTCGCTGCCCGTCACGCCACGAAATGATGCGTCAAAGTGCCTGACAAACTGCCCCATCCCAGCCACCGAGTCGCGCTGCGGATCAACCGAGACAAAGACAAAGGCAATCTCAGCACTATCGCCCAGCTCGGCCAGACGAGCAGCTAGGCCTGCCATCTGCGTCAACCCTGTCGGGCAGATATCCGGGCAGTGCATAAAGCCAAACAACACAATGCTCCAGCGCCCCCGCAAAGACTGATGGGTAAACGCCCCCTGATCGGACTCAAGCCTGAATGACGCCAGGCTACGGGGCGCACTCAGCCACTCAATCGCTTGCGGCACAGCCGGACGGGGGACGACAAAAGCGGCTACTGCGCCCAACAGCAGCCCCAAACCGAGCAGCAACAGAGCCAGTAGCGGCCTACCCATCGGCCCGCACCCTGCCGCTTGAGTAGAGCAGCCATACCGCCAGCAAGGCGGGCACTGTCACGCCGGAAAAATCCTCAAGCAGCGATTCAGGCCCACAGATACCCACCAGCACCTCCCATATATGAAAGAGCGCGTGGGCAACCAACCAGGCTGTTGGCAGCAACCACAACAGCAGGCGGTAGCGCAGGTAAATCGCCCCGTAGATAAACGCGACGCCGATCAGCAGGTAGATCATCCCGATGTCGCGCAGGAAATGCTGGTTGAAAGGCCCCCGATCCGGCACCCCAGGCACCAGCCAGTACCAGGTCTCAGGCGCCAGTATCATAAATACGCCATTGCCCATGGCGGCCAGACCCAGCAGCAAGGCCAGCGCTGTGCTGCGCACGTTAGACACCCCCGGCCCCATCAGCCAAAGCAGGCTCACGGGTAGGCGTCAGGAACGACTCATTGACCTGAATCCGGCTGCAGGCCTTGCCGTAACCCAGGGCGTATTTCAGCGCGGGATAGACCCGGTATGAGCTAATGGCAAAACCAATGGCAATCAGCCCCTTGTCACCCCACAGCGCGCGAATCTGCTCACGCAGTTCGTCTGCTTCGGGGTTGTGCGCCAGCACCTGTTCTGTAAAGCGCACCACCAAGGCGAGCTCCGCGGGGAGGTGCTGCAAATCCCGATCAATCAGTGCGCGTACCAGCGCGGGATCAAGCCCCGCCTCCAGGGCCATATTGACCACCAGCTGCGTACAGGGCCCGCAATCATCCCAAATAATCGCGCGCACTCTTGCGGCATACAGCGGCCCCATGGGCAATTTACCCGCATGCGCAGACATGGTTTGCAAACCCATAAACTTCAGAAACGCACCCAGGTCAGTCTGCAAAATATCCTGCTGATAACCCACGTCGTAGTTATAACGGCGTTTAAACGCCAGCAGCATTTTATTAAGTGCATAACGAATCACTTCAAACACCTCATTGAGTTGAATTTTATCTGTGCGTTAAATGAATCACTAAAAACGAGTAATTAACGCAAGCGGAACTCAGGATCATCGTGCCATTGAAACCTCACGCATCTGCTGAGTGCGCACCGGCCTAAACAAAACAAAGCCGCTCAATAGAAATATCAGGGCACAAATAATCAGCATGAATAAATAACTGCCGCTTTCAAGCAGCCCCGACGCCAGCAGTGGACCTGTCGCCAAACCCGTAAACGAAACAACGGCCGCTGTTGTTGCCAGTTTTCCACTGGCGTCCAGCCCGGCAGTCACAGCCAACAAGTAAGACTGCACAGCAGGCCAGGCGATAAACAACATCGCCATTGCCAGCACATAAAGAGCAGGGTGTGCCGCAAAGATCAGCAGCAACGCTGCAATTGCCGAGATCGCGACGCCGAGTAGCAACCAGGACAAACGGCCATGGCGTTTGCCAATCATCATCGGCGCCATCGCACCGAGCAGGCCTAACAGCCCAGTGGCTGCGATGTAGATACTGACCGGCTCAGCAGCGAGACCCGCTGCCAGCCCAATCAGCCCGACATAAGCCCAGATCGCACTGGCAGCCACTTGATAAAGCATGATTGCCAGTAGCAGTAGAAAGGCATGGTGATACTTACCGGAGAACAAGATGCCTGGCTCACTTGAGGCGTTATTGAGCGGGATGTTTGCCACTAGCAGGACAAACAACAAACTCAACAACGCCAAACCGGCCATCACATAAAAAACGGCATGAGGATTGGTGAAGTTCTCAAGGAGTGGCAACAGATAAATAACCAGCGCACCCACACTGAACTGGATAAACAACAAACAGCCAAACGCCCGGTCAGGGTTGTTCAAACGAGCCAGTACAGCAAAGGCAATACCCAGGCTAAAACCGCCAAATAAACCGGCCACAAAGCGCCAGCCCTGCATTGCTTCATAGGTATCAATTCGGGCGCTGGCAATATCCATCAATGCCAGCACTGCCAAACATATAAACACTGCAGGCTGCCAACGAATTCGGCTCACCAGAAAGATTGCAGCCGTAGTGCCGAGCAATCCACCATAACCGTTGAGCGCAATGATCTGCCCCGCTTCCACATCAGAGAAGCCAATAGCGCCGGCGAGCGCATTAACCAAACCCGGCAGAAAATTAATATAGGAAAGTCCGGCCATGGTAATAAATGCCATGGCCAGGTAGGTAAACAGAGAGTTACCGATGCGTATATTCAACATAGCGCCTCATGGAAGTGAGTTGACTGCCGCTGCTGTTGAATTCTTATGCGGTACTTGCCAGATGAACATACGGTCGCCTGCCCTATCAGTCGTGAATACTATTCACGAATGCTCATGCTAGGCTCCGCCCACGGACAAATTGCATGTGCCTACTCGCCCATGGACAAACTGCGCTTATTAGAACTATTCCTGGCCACCCATGATGGCGGCAGTTTCGCCGCCGCCGCGAAGGTATGTGACACCGACCCTTCCACCGTCAGCAAAGCCATTGCTCGCCTGGAAGCTCAACTGCAACTCACACTGTTTCAACGCAGCACGCGGCAATTGCGTACCACCACGGCGGGAAAACACTATGCCGATACCGTACGCAAGCTGCTCCAAGACCTCGGCTCCTGCGAGGACGAACTGCGGCACCTGAATGACTCCCCCTGCGGCACCCTGCGCATCAACTCGGCGGTCTGCTACGGCCACCTCTATGTCCGCCCCCTGTTACACGCGTTCTGCCAGCGTTATCCCGCGATCAAGCTGGAACTTGAGATCAATGACCTGCACCTGGATGTCATCGACAACGACATTGATATCGCCCTGCGCACCGGCTACGTGAAAGACAGCCGCCTGATAGCCCGACGGCTCAGCCCAATGGACTTTCTGGTCTGCGCCTCACCGCACTACCTCAACACGCAAGGCACACCGCAACACGCGGATGATTTCCACACGCACAGCTGGATTGGGTTTCGCATCAAAGAAACACAACAACTGCAGCCGATATTCTTGCCGAACCGACACGGCGAATACCTTGCTTATGAGCTAGAGCGCCGACATATCACGGATGATGGTGAGGCCATGGCATACATGTGTGCAGATGGCCTGGGCATTGCCCAGCTTCCGCACTTTCTGGCAAAGCCCGGCTTGGACAGTGGCGCCCTGGTCTCGCTTTATCCCTGTTACAGACCGCCACAGCCGGACAATGGCGTATTTATGATTTACCCCAAGCGCGATTACTTGCCAGCCAAAGTCAGAGTATTTACTGAATTTATGACCGCCGCGCTGGAGTCTATGGGGGAAAACACTCATCACACGTGGGCAGAAAAATTAACGCCACTCGTTGAGTTTCCTCAGCGTTAATTAAGGTCGATATAGAGAACAACTCCCTATTTTTCTCGAACCAGCCCCGGCATTGCCGCAACGCGAGCGCCAATAACACACGCTCGGCTCAACACACCACGCAGCTTGAGCCTCCATACAGATGAGGGCAAACTGCCTGCAGGACACTGCCGCCAACGGGGCACGATATGGACGTTGTAAAAAGCCTCAAACCAGGTAAAAACGGCACCAAACGCTTTGTCGAACGCTACGGCGACGACCTGATTGCCGTACGCTACCGTCACGACGCCGAACAACAGATCAGCTACACCACCGTCGAACTGATCGTCGAACGCAAACACAAACCACCAAAAACCCGCGCCCAAACGCCCAAACAAGCAACGGCGTTAGTATTCGTGCGCGTAAGTTTTCATGAGAAGGACATGCAACTGGCGGTAAAGCAGGCGGGCGGTAAGTGGCAGCCTGAAGAAAAGGCATGGTTGCTAAGTTACAAAGCAGCAGTAGAGCTTGGGCTGCAAGAACGGATCATCAATAGCTGATGGTCAGATATGGATACGAGATAGCCAGATTTGGATACTTATTGCCAGCGATGGCAATAGTGTACAGATATGGATATGTCGTCTAATTATAGTTACCCAACGATAGGGAAATCGGCGTTCAAGGACACGTAAATGACATGGAATCAAGGTGACCAAAAAGCAAAAAATATGCTAATTAGCGAAACCAAACAGCGCTATCGCT